>OLHA01000075.1_pt1 | contig 57124 bp, 53 predicted proteins | sample 1605961 | NCBI WGS metagenome assembly OLHA01 (sample SAMN03283288) | human gut metagenome | biome: human-associated habitat; material: feces | host: Homo sapiens | place: Peru | collected 2012
TTCCCATTTTTCAAACCGCAGGCTGGGGGCAAAAGATCCGCTATCCAGCCGCAGATGATTTATTCAGAGGTTCCATACATTACTTTGTCATCAGCTGGGTCGCCATGGTGAAGAGCGCATCCGCGCTTTCCTTCCCATCCATATCCATCAGGACGTGACACAGGCCGTCCTGCTCCCAGCTCAGGGAGCCGACTTTCTTCTGCTCCGGCGCATCGGAGCCATAGGAAATGTAGTGACCGGGAAGCTTCTGCCATTCCTCCATTTCCTGGGTCAGACCGGTTTCCTCATAGCTTGCAGGCAGAATCCAGTACTGATCCAGCCGGTATTCCAGCTTTACGCCGTTCACTTCCCGGGTCTGGTCTGCCGGGCGATTCTGATTGGAAATCTCCTCCTGAACAGGCTCCTGGAAGAAATTCAGCTGTTTTCCGGCCTGGTTCTGATAAACCACCGAAACCTGCCGGTATGTGAGCACCCGCTTGTCGCCCTCGTCCAGGCCGTTGACATCCTGCACCTGCACCTCCCGGAAGGTATAGTCCCCCAGGGTTTCCGGCACGTTCAGGTCGAAGCCCGCCTTCTTCTCCGCCTTGCCCATGTCGGAATACTGGGAGCTGCTAAAATGCAGCCTGCCGGTGCACAAAGACCGGATGTTCAGAAAATCCGACGCGTAGGCCGTAACGGTCAGAATGGGAATCAGCGCCGCAATGAGCAGTGCCTTCCAGGGCAGCTTTTTCTTGGTATTTTTCATAGTTTCTTCCGCCTCCATAATAAAGTCGTCACGGATATCCGTGAACGCGCTGAGTAAAAAGTCGTTTTTCACAGCAATTCCTCCTCCGTCAGCATTTTCTTCAAGCTTTTGCGCAGCCGGTAGAGCATGGATGCCGTTTTGCTTTCGGAGAAGCCCGTTTGCTCCGAAAGCGTCCGTATGGAATCCAGGTACCAGTACCGCCGGACGAATAAGTAACGCTCCTGCTTGGGCAGCGCCGCCAGGAACCGGTTCAGCGCCTGGGTCAGCTCCCGGCGCAGAGTCTCCGTCTCCGGGGTCTGGGCGTCTCCGATCACCTCGTCCAGCTCCTCCAAAGCCAGCACCGTCTCTCCCCCGCCCCGCTTCTCCCGGCTTCGGGCTCTGAGCCGGTCGATGGCGGCGTTCCGGGTGATTTTCCCCAGAAAGGTGGCCAGCACCGCCGGGTTCTGGGGCGGGATGCTGTTCCAGGCAGTGAGAAAGGTATCGTTGACACACTCCTGGGCGTCCTCCCGGTTTCCCAGAATATTTACCGCGATCCGGCGGCAATACCGGCCATACCTGTCCTCGGTTTCGGAAATCGCCGCCTCCGAGCGGGCACGGTACAGCTCCAGAATCTCCTGATCCTTCGTGCAATCATCTCCCTTACGTTCTTTGGGAAGCTCTGAGGAAGTCCCGTGAGCTTACCCTGAAAGGCCTTTCACTATACAACACGACATTTTTCGCAATTCATTGCAGATTTTGGTTTTCTTTTTTTCGCGGGTGTGGTAAAATGTGTTGCGATATATGATACAGTCTGAAAATCCGGGGGATTGCCACGGCAGTGTGCGCACTGCCTCGCAATGACACCGGTTTTCGATTCTTGCGAGGTTTTTTATGATTTATGGAATGATGGCGGCGGCCTACGGCATTCTCATCGGCGTTCAGTCCGCCTTCTGCGCGCAGATTACCCAGGCCTACGGCAACTGGTTTTCCTCGGTGATCGTGCACCTGGGAGGCTTTCTGGTGCTGACTCCCCTGTTTTTCACCAAATGGGGCAGGAAACAGGGCAGTGCCCCCTGGTATCTGTACCTGGGCGGCACCCTGGGCTTCGTCAATGTGCTCTTTTCCAACTATGGCATTGTGTCTCTGGGCATCACCAACAGCAACGCCCTGATGTTCCTGGGGGAGATCGTCTTCGCCGCCGGGCTGGACAGCCTGGGCGCGCTTGGCTCCCGGAAGCGGAGAATTACCCCCATGAAATGGGCGGCCATTGCCATTGTGGTGGCAGGCGTTCTGGCCATTCCTTTGCTGTCCGGAGGAAATATGGCCGCTTTCGCCTTCCTGGCGGTTGGGGCCTCCCTGATGCGGGGAGTGATTACCGTGGTCTTCCGGCAGTTGAACGGCCAGCTGGGTCTTCGCTGCGGCACGGGCTTTTCCACTTATCTGAATTACGTCACGGGCCTTGCCGCGGCGGTGCTGGTATTCTGCCTGCTGGGCTTTCCCATGGAAGCAAGCTTTCCCGCCGCCGAAGTCCCCGTCTGGGCATACCTGTGCGGCGTTTTCGGCTGCTGCGGTATTTTCCTGTGCAACCTGGCCTCCCCTCGCCTGTCGGTGCTGACCATGTCTCTGGTGGGCTTTCTGTGTCAGACCGGCACCGGCATGGTCTTCGACCTGCTCTGGGGACGGCTGTCGGTGCCCACCGTCGTCGGCTGCGCCATTGTGACCCTGGGCATGGTAGTAAATCTTCTGGCGGAAAGCAAGGAATCCAGATAATCCCCCTGGGCGGCCGATGGCCGCCCATTTATTATATCGGTTTCTGTCACCGCCGTAAAGGGATTCTCCCACCAAATAAGAGTTTCCGAAATGTCCCGGATTGGAACGGATATCCCAATCGGTGCACTTGCAAAGCCCCCACTTATCTACTATAATTGTAGTATAATGTCAATGTGTAGTGTAAGGGAAATGTTATCCCGGAGGATCCTAAATGAAAATCTCCAAGCGCAGTGCCCAGCAGATCGTGGAAGAAATCGGCAAGCTGGTCAAGCAAAATATCAACCTGATGGACGAAACCGGTCGGATCATTGCCAGCAATGACCACGCCCGGGTAGGCAATTTTCATACCGGTGCCTACCGAATCATTCAAAATCACCTGAGCGAATACTACATCACCCCGGAGCTGGAGCGGGAGCTTCCCAATGTCCGGCGGGGCATCAACCTGCCCATTGAGGTGGACGGGGAGGTTCAGGGCGTCATCGGCATTACCGGCGAGTATGTCGAGGTCATCAAATACGGCCAGATCGTGAAAAAAATGGCGGAGATCCTCATCCGGGAGCGGATGATCCTGGAAGGCCGCCAGCTGGATCAGCGTGTCCAGAGCCGGTTCCTGGAGGACTGGATTCTGGGCACCGGTTTGAATAATCCCCAGGCGCTGTCCGAGCGGGGCTTTACCATGGGCATCGATATCCGGATTCCCCGGCGGTGCGTTGTGGTCTCCGCCCGAAGCCGGGAGCGGTACACCGCCACTCTGGAGGGTCAGATGCTTCTGGAGCAGGTGGAGCAGCTGGTGGACGGGCCCGTCCGGGCCCAGGGAGGCATCGTTCTGCGAAACGCCGCCCGGCAGATCCTTCTGCTGCACAAGCAGGAGACCCCGGCTCTGGTGAAGCTCTGCCAGGAGCTTTCCCAGACGGTGGAAAAGCAGCTGAACGTGGAAATGATCTTCGGCATCGACGGCCAGTCCGAGGATGTCCACGGGGCCTATCTGCAAGCCAACCGGGCCTGGCACACCGCCGCCTACAGCGACTACAACATCATCTGCTTCGAGAAGCTTCGCACGGAGCTTCTTATGGACGATCTGTCCCGGGAGAATAAGCTGGAATATCTGCGGCGGATTTTCCAGAACTGCTCTCAGGAGGAAATCGCCGAGTATGTCTCCCTTCTGGAGGTGTTCTTCGCCTGCGAAGGGAGCCTCCAAAAGGCCGCCGAGCAGCTGTATGTCCACAAGAACACCATGCAGTACCGGCTCAAGCGTCTGGCGGAGGTCACGGGTCTTGACGTGCGCAAGCCCAGTCAGGCGCCGTCGCTGTATCTGGCCATGCTTTTGTACCTAGACCTGAGCCGAGGCGAGGGTGAACTCACATTCTGACAGCTTTTGTCATCTGTAACAAATATATCCGTTTTTTTGCGTCCTCCGTACCATTGCATTTTTTAAGAATTTCTTATAATATAATAAACAAGTGAACAGGAAAACACGAGCCTCTGGCTGTGCAACCTGCTCAAAAAATGTGAGGAGGATTCTATTATGACTGGCTTTCCCCTAATTATCGCATTTGTTCTGGCAATTGTGGTAATGATCGTCGCGATCTCCAAGTACAAGATTCATCCCTTCCTTTCCATCATGAGCGTTTCCCTGATTCTGGCTCTGATCGCCGGTATCCCTCTGGGTGATATCGCCAACGTCATCGGCGCCGGCTTCTCCGGAACCTTCAGCTCCATCGGTATCGTCATCATCCTGGGTGCCCTCATCGGCACTGTCCTGGAGAAGACCGGCGCCGCTCTGAAGCTGGCTGACATGGTCGTCAAGCTGGTGGGTCAGAAGAACCCGGAGCTGGCCATCGAACTCATGGGCTGGGTCGTCTCCATCCCCGTGTTCTGCGACAGCGGCTTCGTTATCCTGGATCCCATCCGTCGGGCTATGGTTCGCCGTACCCGCACCTCCAGCGTTGCCATGACCGTGGCTCTGTCCGCCGGTCTGTACATCTCCCATGTGTTCATCCCGCCCACGCCCGGCCCCATCGCCGCCGCCAACACCCTGGGCATCGGCGACAACCTGCTGCTGGTCATGGGCATGGGCGTTCTGGCCTCCATTCTGCCTCTGATTGCCGGCCTGCTGTTTGCCAAGTACATCGGCAAGAGCGTCAAGAGCGCCGACGAGACCGGCGATTCCGCCGAGACCGCCAAGACCTATGAAGAGCTGGTTGCCTCCTTCGGCAAGCTGCCCGGCGGCTTCGACGCCCTGGCTCCCATCATCGTGCCCATCGTTCTGATGGCTCTGGGCTCCATCGCCTCTATGGCCGGCTGGACCGGCATTGCCTTCGATCTGTTCAACTTCCTGGGCAAGCCCATCATCGCTCTGGCTGTCGGCACCATCTTCGCCGTCATTCAGCTGGCTGCTACCAAGAAGCTGGGTGAGTTCTACGACCTGACCAACGATACCCTGAAGGTCACCGGCCCCATCCTGTTCGTCACCGCTGCCGGCGGCGTTCTGGGCAAGGTCATCGCCACCAGCGACATGGTCAACTTCATCACCGAGCACGCAACCGTCTTGGGCTCCGTGGGCATCTTCTTCCCCTTCCTGCTGGCTGCTATTCTGAAGTCCGCACAGGGCTCCTCCACCGTGGCAATCACCACCACCGCCGGTATCGTGGCTCCCCTGCTGGGCGCCATCGGCATGAGCACTCCCGCGGAGATCGCTCTGGTGGTTATGGCAATCGGTGCCGGCGCTATGACCGTGTCCCACGCCAACGACTCCTACTTCTGGGTGGTCACCAACTTCGGTCAGATGACTCCCGAGCAGGGCTACAAGACTCAGACCATGCTGACCCTGGTTCTGGGCCTGGCCTCCATGATCGGCATCTTCATCATGAGCCTGATTTTCTAATCTGCACATCTTCTTGGGCAGGGCGGCAAAGCTGCCCTGCCCATTTTATACGAGAAAACGAGGTATTATTTATGGATATGACAATGCGTTCTCAAGCCGATCGAATCATTTCCGCCTCCATTCGTGCGGTTCAGCCCGACGATGCCGTGGCCCGGGCTCTGAAGGGCGTGTGCTTCCCCGGTCGGGTGGTGCTGGTAGCTGCAGGCAAGGCCGCCTGGCAGATGGCCAAGGCCGCTCGGAACTGCCTGGGTGACCGGATTGACGGCGGCGTGGTGGTCACCAAATACGGCCATGTCATGGGCCCGCTGGGCAATTTCGACTGCCGGGAGGCCGGACACCCGGTACCCGATGCCAATTCCTTTGCCGGAACCCAGGCCGCCCTTGACCTGGTTGCAGGCCTGACGGAAAAGGACACTGTGCTGTTCCTGCTGTCCGGCGGCGGCAGCGCCCTGTTTGAAAAGCCCCTGGTATCCCCGGAGGTTTTGCAGGACATTACGGGTCAGCTGCTGGCCTGCGGCGCGGACATCGTGGAAATCAACACCATCCGCAAGCGGCTGTCCGCCGTCAAGGGCGGCCGGTTCGCCCTGGCCTGCGCACCTGCCAAGGTCTTCTCCATCGTCCTGTCCGACATTCTGGGAGACCCCCTGGACATGATTGCCTCCGGCCCTGCCGTGCCGGATACCAGCACCTGTGACCAGGCTCTGGAAATTGCCCGGAAGTACAATCTCAAGCTGCCCGAGGAAGCCCTCCGGTGTCTGCACCAGGAGACCCCCAAAGAGCTGCACAACGTGACCACCCAGATCACCGGCTCCGTCCGGGAGCTGTGCGCCGCGGCGGAGCGGGAGTGCCGGGATATGGGCTACGAGCCGGTTCTTCTCACCGATCAGCTGTGCTGTCAGGCCAAGGAAGCAGGCTCATTCCTTGGAACCATCGCCCGCACCCACGCAGGTCAGGGCAAGAAACTAGCGTTCCTGGCCGGCGGCGAGACGGTGGTGCAGCTCACCGGCCACGGCAAGGGCGGCCGGAATCAGGAGCTGGCACTGGCAGCTGCCCCGGCCATGGACGGCCTTGCCAATGTGTGCGTCTTCAGCGTAGGCAGTGACGGAACCGACGGCCCCACGGACGCGGCCGGGGGCTATGCCGACGGCCAGACCAACGGGGAACTGAAAGCGGCTGGCCTCTCTGTTTTCGACGTTCTGAAGGAAAACGACGCCTACCACGCCCTTCAGAAAACCGGCGGTCTCATCATCACCGGCCCCACCGGCACCAACGTCAACGACGTAGCCCTTGTCCTTATAAACGGTTGATTTCCCCCAATTTCGCAAAACAGGCTGCCGCAAACGCGGCAGCCTGTTCTCAGTTTTTTTACAGTTCGATGGATTCCATATCCTCAGGAACGAAGATATTTCCGATGTAGGACAGCCCGGCCTCCCGAGTCATGAGCGCCCGCCGGTCGAGGCCGTAATCCTCGGTGTGATAGATCACCAGGTTTTCCGCCTCCATCCGCTGAGCCAGTTCTCCCACGTCCTTGGCCGTCACATGGCTGCGCTCATAGGGCTTGTAAATATCCCGGTCGGCGTACAGACAGTAGGCCTCGCTGAACAGCCACTTGGCTCCCTTGGCATATTGTTCGCTGGTTTCCTTCAAAGGCTCGTCTCCGGGGAAGCACAGGCGGCCGTCCGGCAGGTTGATGCAGAAGCCGAACTGCTTCATCTTCTTGGAGCCGATGTCGAAGCAGTGGAGCCGGAAGCCCGCCAGGTCGATTTCCTCCCCGTCGGAAACCTCCCGGAAGAAGATTCGGCTGTCGAAGAGCTTGGTAAACTTCTTGCCCAGGGTCATTTCGCAAATACTGCGCACATGCCCCAGGGTCTCCTTGCAGGCGGCCACGGTGAAATTGCCCTCGTAGCCCTGCTCGGTCATGGCGGTGCCCACCGCCCGGATGACCCAGGGGGTGCCCAGGATGTGGTCTGTGTGGCTATGGGAGACAAACATGCCGCCGATGTCCGTGATTTTTACTCCCAGTTTGTCCAGCCGGACTAGAATCTCATTGCCGCCGCCGGCGTCCACCAGCAGCTTCCTGTCCCCCTCTTCCATCAGGAAACAGGTGTTGTATCGCTTGAGCACCAGGGCGCAGCCGGTGCCGAGAAAAGTAACCTTCATTGCAGTTTCTCCTTTTGGCTTTTTTCGTATTATACACGAAATAAGCCCTATTTTGCAATCCCAAAAAGAAGTGCGCCGCAAAGAGATTTGCGGCGTGTTTTTGATTCACTTCCGGAAGTTTTCCCAGGAGGCCTGGAGGGCTTCCTCGTGGAGCTCCTCGGAATGGACGCAGCTCAGCCAGCCGAAGGTGACATTCTTCTGGGACAGGCCCTCAAAACGCCTCTGCACGGCAGTTTCGTAGTCGTCCTCGGAAATGCTCTCGCCGCTGCCATTCTGGCAGGTGACGGTCTCCCCGCCGTTCTCATCGTAGTCCGTCTGCTTGGTGGCGACGATCTGGCGATCCAGCTTTCCGTCCTTCAGGAATACCGCCTGCTTCGTCTCATAATAGTGGGCGGCACCGTCCTTGTTGATATCCGTCTGGATATAATAGGTAATACCGCTGCCGTCGGTGTAGGCTTCCACGTTCTCCTTGGAGGGGTTCTCATCGGAATAGTACCCAGAGGACAGAACCGGGCCGCCTTCGCCGTCGTCCGTCGGAGCCGCAATGGGGTTCAGGGATGCACCGTCCTCGCTGACCTCCCAGGCTCGCAAAGTGGTGTAGTTGCCGGTGCCGTGGGTCTCGGAGGACAGAATTTCCAGTCGGCCATTGCCATCCAGATCGGTGACGGCGTAGCACCAGCCGTCCGTCTCCTCCAGAACCCGCCAAGTCTGTCGGGCATCCCAGATGGTTACCAGTTGATCCTCTATGGCCCGCTCGTCCGGTGCAGTGGTTTCCGTCGGTTTTGCCTGGGCGCAGCCGCACAAAAACACTGCCAGTAGCAGCGCACCGCAAATTTTCACAGTTTTCATGATTTTTCCTCCTGTCTGAAAACAGGATACCCCTCCCGACAGGAAAAGTCAACTGCGTTAAGGAAAGCTTAATATTCCATGACGGCTCGGATGGCCTCACAGCCGTCCGCCTAGGCGGTTCAGCACCTCGTCCTTACACCTTCTCGAATTCCTTGGCCACGTCCTCCAGAAGCTTCCGGATGGGCAGGTGCTGGGGGCAGACCTTCTCGCACTTGCCGCATTTCACGCAGTCCGAGGCTCTGCTGCCGGGGCGGGTGTGGATTTTATTGTAATCATGATCCGCATTTCCGTCGTGATTCACCCGCTTGGCGTTCATGGTGGCAAAGAGATCGGGAATGGAAATCTGCTGGGGGCAGCCGTCGGTGCAATACCGGCAGCCGGTGCAGGGAATCAGATCCTTATTGCGAAAAATGGCCTGAACCTTCTCCACGGCAGCCTGCTCCTGCCCGTTCAGGGGCTGGAAATCCTTCATATAGGAAAGATTATCCTCCATCTGCGCCAGGTCGCTCATGCCGGACAGCACCATCCGGATTCCCGGGAAGCCCGCGGCAAAGCGCACGGCGTAGCTGGCGAGGCTTCCGCCATGAAGTTCCTTCAGAATGGCCTCAGCCTCCTTTGGCAGATTCACCAGGTTGCCGCCCTTCACCGGCTCCATGACGATAATGGGCTTGCCATGCTTCCGGCAGACCTCATAGCAGGCTCGGCTCTGAACCCCGGGGTCATTGTAGTCGGCGTAGTTGAACTGAATCTGCACGACTTCCACCTGGGGATACTCCGTCAGAATCTGATCCAGCATTTCCGGGCGGTCATGGAAGGAAAGACCCACATGGCGCACCTTGCCCTCGTCCTTCAGGGCGAAGGCAGTCTCATAGGCGCGGCACTTTTTGTAATGGGGATAATTCTCCGCGCTCTGGGCGTGCATCAGGTAGAAGTCGAAATAATCCACCCCGCAGGCCTCCAGCTGGCTTTCAAAGAAGGGTCGGATATCCGCCTCGGTTTTGAAGAAATTCCCAGACAGCTTGTTTGTCAGAATGTACCTGTCACGGGGATACCGGCTGGTCAGGCAGGTCTTCAGAGCCGTCTCGCTTTTACCCTGCAAATAGCCGTGGGCGGTGTCAAAATAGTGGAAGCCAGCGGCCAAAAAGGCATCCACCATCCGATTCATTTCGGCAATGTCCACCTCTTCGCCCTGCATAGGCAAACGCATACAGCCAAAGCCCAGCTTCTTATCGGTTCCAAAAATATCCATAGCACAATTCCTTTCCGAGATAACATTGTTTGAGCCCAGAGGTCTTCTCTATCGGTCAGCTATCCCCCGATTGCTGACCTCCTGCCTAAAATATACCATATTCCCCCGGATTTCGCAATCCCGGCTTGAGGAAGCTCTGATGAAATCGGCAAGAGCTGGGAGCGAGAGATTTTTTGACTGATCGAAGCATCAAAAGCAGAGGAATACTGGATGTACCCGCAAGGGGTATGCCGCATCCGTAAGCCAGCTTGCGCTGGCAACGGCTGCGCTATATTTCGAGCTTTTCAAACTGCGGAATTGGCGGAAAAGATCCGCCGAAGTGCGCAGACACAATTGTGCGGTGTTACCTTAGAAGCATTGCAGTGACCACGCGGTCTGATACACACCCATGGCTGGCAGTGAAATGAGATCTACCTGTTTTTCCAAATCCTCGATCACATCCTGATGGGATGGAAGACTGCTCCACGGCTCCAGGCAGATGTAGGGCGCATCCGTCTTGGGCATATGCCAGAAGCCGAAAATCGGGAAATCCGGGGCCATGAGTGTTACGCCGCGATGACCCTTGGCGCTTTTCAGTGTTACCTCACCGGGAATACCTTTCAGGACGATGGCGTCCTCGTCAAACATATGGTGAGACAGTGGAAGCTGATTGCATTCCATCGGGAAGGGCAGTTCCCGTCCGGTGATGAAGCACGCTGGGGTAAATTCCATCCGCCGGGGCTGGCAGGGCGGAACCTCTATCACATAGTCCTCAAAGCGCAGCCCTTCCTCCAGAGGAACATTGATTCCGGGGTGTCCTCCAAGACCAAAGTGCATGGTTTTTTCGTCTTTATTTTCCACGGTAATCTCCACATGCAGCGTGGCATTTTCCAAACGGTAACGGATGGAATAGCGGAACAGGAAAGGATACTGCTCATAGAACGCAGGGCAGCTTTCCAGCACGAAGGTTATGGCAGCATCCGTCTGCTCTGCAACGGAGAACTCCGCCGTCGGTGCAAAGCCGTGAATGGGCATATGGTACAACTCCCCCCGATACCGGTAACAGCCATTGGTCAGCCGTGCCACATAGGGGAAAATGGTCAATGATCGGTCCGGCCAGTATTTTGGGTCACCCTGCCAAAGATACTGCGTGCCATCGACACTTTGCAAACTCATGAGCTGGGCGCCGACAGAATCGATGACGGCTGTCATGTTCCCGCTGCGGATTGTAAACATCATACAAAACCCTCCTGAATTGGAAATAAGAGAAAGGAAACGTTTCTATTCGTATTCTACCCTGGTCAGCTTCCTGGTGCAAGCCCCAATTCTACCGTTTTGCATAGGCATATTAAACTAAATATATATTTGGAATTTGTACAAACTGCAAGAAATATGCGTTTTTTTAAGAAAAATCATACTTTTTATTGTTAAGTCGCTTGACAAAATAATGGGAGAATGATACAGTATTATCAAGGATTTACACGAGCTTCCCCGGTGTGAAAGCGCTGGACAATGTTCACTTTGAACTGCGTTCCGGTGAAGTCATGGCTCTGCTGGGAGAGAACGGCGCGGGCAAATCCACGCTGATGAAAATTCTCAGCGGCGTCTACACCAGAGACAGCGGCACAGTGGAGATCTTCGGCAAAGCCTACGATGACCTGAGTCCACCTTCTCCACCGACAACACCGCCGCCGGTAAGACTGCCGGTGAGACCATGCTGAAGGCTCTGACCGACAAGGGCATCACCTCCGGTAAGATCGGCATCGTCAACGTTAACGCCGCCACCGCCTCCTGTGTGGCCCGGGAAAACGGCTTCCGCTCCGCCTTCGATGGCACCGGCTTCGAGCTGTTGGAGACCCAGTACGGCGAGGGCGGCGACGTCACCGACACCGGCGTCTCCGTCCTGACCAAGTAAGCGCTGCCGATTCAACACAAAAGCGCCGGTTTTCCGGCGCTTTTGTTGAATTGGAACTCCATGTGTGCTATCATAATCAGCATAAGGCGGAGGAGTGCTCCCGCCCATAACGGAATCAGTTCCCTGCCTTATGCGTAGTTCAAATCTCATACAAAGGAGAGTTATTTATGAAACGTTCCGAAGTCAACAAGGCTCTGCGTGAGCTGGAGGCCATGTGCCAGAAATACTGCTGCTATCTGCCTCCCTTCTGCCACTTCACCCCCGAGGAATGGGAAACCAAGGGTCACGAGTATGACGAGGTCCGGGACTGCTGCCTGGGCTGGGACATCACCGACTACGGCAAGGGTGAGTTTGACAAAATGGGCTTTTCCCTCATCACCATCCGCAACGGCAGTCAGACCATGAAGGACAAGTACCCCAAGGTCTACGCCGAGAAGCTGCTGTACCTGAAGGAGGGCCAGTATTCCCCCAACCACTTCCACTGGTACAAAACCGAGGATATTATCAACCGGGGCGGCGGAAATGTGCTGATCCGGGTGTACAATTCCAAGCCCGATGAGTCCATCGACTACGAAAGTGATGTGACCGTTCATACCGATGGTCGCACCTATACCGTCCCCGCCGGTACCCAGATCCGGCTGACTCCCGGCGAAAGCATTTTTGTCACCCAGTATCTGTATCACGATTTTGAGGTGGAGCCGGGTACCGGTGCCGTGTTGCTGGGAGAGGTCAGCCAGTGCAACGACGATGCCCACGACAACCGGTTCAATCCCCCTATGGGCCGCTTCCCTGCCATCGAGGAGGACGAGCCGCCCTACCGTCTGCTGTGCACAGAGTATCCGAAGGCAAAGGACTGAGAGAGGAGAAAACCATGATCGATGTAGTAGCCCTGGGCGAACTGCTCATTGATTTCGCCGCAAAATCCACAGATGCCGCCGGATATCCCACTATGGCCGCCAACCCCGGCGGCGCTCCCGGCAATTTTCTGGCGGCGCTGAACGCCTACGGCCGGAAGACGGCCTTCCTTGGAAAGGTAGGCGACGATACCTTTGGCCATCTCCTGCTGGGCACTTTGAGCCGGGCGGGGATCGAGACCAAGGGAATTCTGGTAGACGATCACTTTTTTACCACCCTGGCATTCGTAACCTTCGATGAAACCGGGGACCGGTCCTTTGCCTTCGCCCGGAAGCCCGGAGCGGACACCCAGCTCTGCTGGGAGGAGATCGACAAGAGCCTTATTGACGAGGCCAGGGTTTTCCACTTTGGCACCCTGAGCCTGACAGACGAGCCTGCCCGGACCGCTACCCAGAAGGCGGTGGCCTACGCAAAGGAAAAGGGCAAGCTCATCAGCTGCGACCCCAACCTGCGGCTGCCCCTGTGGAAGTCGGAAGAGGCTGCCAAGGAGCAGATGCTTTGGAGCCTTCGTCAGGCGGACGTGGTAAAGATCAGCGACAACGAGGTGGAGTTCCTGTGGGGCTGCACGCCGGAGGAGGGGGCCCAGAAGCTCCTGAAGGAGTTCGGTGTGTCTTTGGCCATGGTGACCCTTGGCCCCGACGGCTGCCTGCTGAAAACGAAGAGCGCCTCCTTCCGGGCGAAGTGCCCCAAGGTCCATCCCATCGATACCACCGGGGCCGGGGACATCTTCGGCGGCAGCGCGATGACGAGGCTCCTGGAGCTGGACAAGCCCATGGCCCAGCTGACGGAAGAGGACCTTTGCTATATTGGCTCCTTCGCCGCCGCCGCGGCCAGCCTGTCTACGGAGCATCCCGGGGGGATCCCCAGCATCCAGGACCGGGAGACGGTGCTGAAAGTCATTTTATAAAAGCCAATTGGACCGACAGTGAAAGCTGCCGGTCCGTATTTTTCCCAAGTCAATTGACAAGTGACCCCCAAGCCCGTATAATGGAGCCAGTTGAATGGAAAGCGGTAAGGAAAATGCCACAAAAAGCCAGAAACGCGGATTACACAAAAGAATACAACCAAAAGGCGGTCCTGCGCCATCTGCGCCGCCAGGCCATGAGCCGGGCGGAGCTGGCCCGGGCCACAGGCCTGACCCGGGCGGGGACCTCCCTGATTGTAGAGGAGCTGCTGAAGCGGGACATCGTTATGGAGCTGGCACCCCAGTCTGTGGGCAGGGGCCGCAGCGCCACCCCCATGGCCCTGCGCTCCGACAGCTTCTATGCCCTGGCGGTGGACCTGGCCAGAAAGGGCTGCACCGTGGGCCTGTGCGACATGGCAGGAAAGCTGCTGCAATGCAGAAAGCTGCCGGACCAGGACAACATGGTGGCGGCCATCGCCCAGGCCCTGGAGGCCCTTTTGGAAACAGTGGACCGAGATAAGATCCTGGGCATCGGCATCAGTTCTCCGGGCCCCCTAGACTGCGTCCACGGCAGAATACTAAACCCGCCCCGGTTTGAGCGCTGGCACGGGGTGGAGATCGGCAAGCTCCTGTCCGAGGCTCTGGGAATGCCCGCCTATCTGGAGCATGATGTCAATGCCATGGCTCTGCACCAGCTGGAACTGGGCCAGAGCCGGAACTTTATGCTGCTGTTTATCGACATCGGTATCGGCGCGGCGGTCATGTCCGGCGGAAAACTGCTGGGAAACTCCAAGTATTTTACGGGAGAGCTGGGCCACACCTCCATCCGCTTTGACGGCCGACAGTGCGAGTGCGGCAACCGGGGCTGCCTGGAGACCTATGCTTCCATCCCGGCGCTGCTGGAGGGCTCGCCCTACCACAGCTGGTTTGATTTCATCGACCATGTGGATCGGGAGGAGGAGGCCCGGAGGCTTCTGGACCAGGAGGCGGTGTATCTGTCCGCGGGCCTGGTGAATCTGCTGAATCTGATCCCCTTCGACAGTATTTTCCTGGCAGGGGACATCTGCTACCGCTACGAGCTGCTGGCTCAGCGGCTCCAGAGGGAGATCGGGGCCAAGGCCCTGTTCCGGGACAAGATGGATGTCCAGATTGCGCCCGTGGCGGAGAACCCCAATGTGGGGGTGCTGTCTGCCGCAGAGGTGGTTTTTTCCCGATTTTTTACCGTGTAGACGGAGTTGCGATTATTAAATTTTCCCAGGCCTCTTGACTTCTGGCAGGTTTTTCCGTAAAGTTAGAGTAGTGATTTGCGGAGCTTCATTCCGCTGAAAAAGAGAAGGAAGTGTTCCAATGAAACGAATGATTTGCGCCCTGCTGGCGTTTGTCTTGCTTTTGGGCCTTGCCGGCTGTAAAAAAGACAGGGAGAACCAGCTGGAAGAATCTCAGATGACCCTGGAGGCCGAGACCACCGAGGAAACGACGGAAGAGACCTCAGAAGAGATGACAGAAGAAACTGTGGAGGAAACCGAAACCACAGAGGAAACCGAGGCCACCGTAGCCCCCTGCGCGGAGCACACCTGGGGCGAGTGGGTCCGGTGGGAGAAGCCCTCCACCACCACCGAGGGCAAGCGGGTCCGCACCTGTGTGGTCTGCGGGGAAGAGGACGTAGAGATCGAGCCTACCCTGCCGAAGACTACCAACCATACCCACAAATATAAGGTAGAAAAATCCACCGCTACCTGCCTGGAAGACGGCTGGGCCTATTACTACTGTAGCTGCGGGGACTGGTATGAGGTGCCCCTGAAGGCCACCGGCCACAAGTGGGGAAGCTGGAAATTCACCAAGATCCCCACCGACACCGCCAAGGGCCTGAAGGTCCGCATCTGCGAGAGCTGCAAGGCCCAGGAGGAGGAGCAGACCCCGTCCTTCCGGGAGCATACCCACAAATATTATGAATTCAAAAATGAGCCTACCTGTACCAAGGCCGGGGCAAAGGGAGAGCTGTGCAGTGTCTGCGGCTACAGCAATCCGGATGCCCGTGTGACCATCCCTGCGCTTGGGCACAAGTGGAAGACAGAAGTTGTAAAACCTACCTGCACAAAAGGCGGCTACACTGTGAGGAAATGTTCCCGCTGCAAAATCGAAGAAAAAATTGACAAGGTGCCAGCCAACGGCCATACGTTCATGTGGAAAATCATCCAGAAGCCAACCTGTGAAGAAAAAGGCACCGAAGAAGAAGTGTGCAACGTCTGCCACAAGAAAGGTGCGTCCCGTGAGGTGAATCTATTGGGACATGACTGGAGTGACTGGCAGGATGCCGGGACCCAGGAGATCCGCACCTGCAGCCGCTGTGGGAAGACGGAAACCCGGGATATCGCCGAGACCACCGTTGAGACAACCGTCGAGAGCACCGAGAAGGATCCTACCGAGACTGCCGGAGAGGGCACTGGTGAGACTACCGGTGAAGGCACCGGCGAGAACACCGGAGAATAAGCCGAAACAAACAGCCTGCCGTGACGCGCTTCACGGCAGGCTGTTTTTGGCTATCCGGGCTCAGACGACTTCCTCTGAGTCCCGCTTTTTGGTCAGGTTCCGCAGGTGGAAATAGACGGTGTGGCTGGAGATGTTCAGGGCCTCGGCCACCTGATCGATGGCGCTTTTCAGCTCGAAAACATGCCAGTTGTAGAGCAGGCGGATAATCTCCTTGTTGCGCATGGAGGGAAGAACCGAAGCGTTGGAGAAGACGGCGTTTTTTGCCTCCGCCAGCTTCTGGGAGACGGCATCAGAGGAATTTTCGGCGAAGTGCTCCGCCGTAAATACGGAGCTGGTCTGGGGAAGGATACCGGTGACGAAATCCAGAATAGGGGTAGCGAGGTAGAGATTGATGCAGAGCAGACCGATGACCCGGTCATGCTGCCCGCGGATGGCGATGGTGGTGGACTTCATGGGCTCTCCGTTGTGATTTTTGCAGAAATACACCCGATGATCCGATTCGCCCTCCTGCTCCTCCAGCTTTTCCAGCATACTCAGGGCCAGATCCGTAATGGGGGAACCTTCCGAGCGGCCTGTATGGAAGCCGTTCATGATCTTGATCACGGAGTGATCCAGGTTTTCCAGACTGTGCAGCGTGATTTCGTAGCTGGGGCCAAGATAAGCGGCCAGGCCCTCTACAACGGGAATATAGCTGTTCAGAATCAACCGTTCCTCTTTGACAAAAGAAATCTCTTTTACCATATAGCACCTATCCTATAACTTTCAAGATAGAGCGTCTCCATAGACCCAGGCGGTATGGAGAAACGCCCTTGTTTCTCGTTTAGAATAACATATTTTTCCCTGTGACGCCATAGGAAAGAGAAAAATATTTCTGTTTTCCGGCGTAGGACGGCTCCCGGGAGACCGGGAGCCTTTGCGTCAATGCAGTCCTTTTTCTTCCATCAGCATCCGGATGCCCTGTTCCAGACGGTTCAGGCCCTCCTCCAGAATGCCCCGGCTGGTGGCGAAGCAGATGCGGATATAGCCCTCACTGCCCTGGCCGAAGAACTTCTCTCCTCCGGAGACCAGAGCCAGCTTGACCTTCTGCTTCATGTAGTCCGTAAAGTCCTCGCTCTTCATGCCGAAGGCCCGGATATCCACATACAGCAGGTAAGTGGCCCGGGGGGCATAGGCCTTCACGAGGGGCATATGCTTCAGCCGGTCCACGGCGTAGTCCCGGTTGCCCTTCAGATGCACCAGGAAAGCGTCTACCCAGTCATAGTTGTGCATACAGGCGGTACCGGCGATCTGGGACAGGGAGCTGATGCCTCCGGCGGTGCTCATGACATCGGACTTCTCCACCATGCCCTCGAAGAGTGCCGGATCCGTGGTATAGACGCAGCCGATGCGCATACCGGCGATACCGAAGCTCTTGGACCAGCCAAAAACGCTCATGACCCGGCGGCAGCGCTCATTGCCCAGCAGATAGATGCTGTTGAAGGGAGCCTCGGGGAAGATGATATCAGACCAGATCTCATCGTTCATGATATAGAGGTTGTACTTTTCGCACAGCGCCATAATGTGCTCCAGATCCTCTTTCCGGTAGGAGACGCCGTAGGGATTGTGGGGGTTGCACAGGCCAATCATTCTGGTCCTGGGGGTGATGTAGCTTTCCAGGCCCGACAGGTCGATCCAGCCGTCTTTCAGCTTGGCGGGGAAGAGGACCACCTTTCCCCCGGCAGCCAGGCAGGACTCCCGGAACAGGTAGTCCACGGGATCGAAGACGATCATTTCGTCTCCGGGGGCAAGCACCGTCCTGGCAATGACATACATGCCCCGGGCCGCACTGTCAATGGGCAGGATCAGCTCAGGGTCGATGACCTCTCCCTTGCGTGCCTTCAGCCCATCGGAAATGGCCTGCTTGAATTCCGGCAGACCCAGCTTCGGGGTGTAGGAAAAATATCCGCCGTTGATGTAATCGATCATGGCCTGGCGGACAGGCTCTGCCACAGGAAAGTCCGGATCTGCTGCCGTCAGGGGGATGACACCGTCGTCTACCTCTGCCCAGCGGTAATTATAGGCCCGCTGCTTCAGCACATTCAGCCGAACGTTGCTGTCGTCAAACAGTCCCATCTCAGCCCTCCTTGACGAAGGCAATGGCCTCCACCTCGCACAGAACACCCTTGGGCAGAGTCTTCACGGCCACGCAGGACCGGGCGGGGGCGCTGACAAAGTACTTCTCATAGACGCTGTTGAAGGTGGGGAAGTCGGCCATGTCCGCCAGGAAGCAGGTGGTCTTTACCACGTTTTCAAAGGAAGAGCCGGCGGCCTCCAGCACAGCACCCACATTCTTGCAGGACTGCTCGGCCTGGGTGGCGATGGTGTCTCCGGCAGCCGCGCCGGTGGCGGGATCTACGGGGATCTGACCGGAAGTGAAAACCAGATTTCCCAGCTTCATACCCTGGGAGTAGGGGCCGATGGCGGCAGGGGCTTTTTCGGTATAGATCTTGTTCATGTTCTGTTCCTCCAAAATTGATGTATTTTTGTGATCTCAGGATCGGGGATAGGGGTTATTCCATATCCAGGTGGCAGGCCACCTGGGTGCCGTCTGCCATGGTTTTCAGGCAGGGCTTTTCCTGCTTGCAGATGTCCATGCAGTAGCGGCAGCGGGGATGGAAGGGGCAGCCGCTGGGGGGATTGACAGGGCTGGGAATATCGCCGGTGAGAATGATCCGCTGGCTCTTTCCTTGCTCCTTAATGTTGGGGATGGCGGAAAGCAGGGCCTGGGTATAGGGATGGCGGCGCTTCTCGTAGATGGCCTCTTTGGTGCCGATCTCTACCACGTTGCCAAGATACATGACCATGACCCGGTCACAGAAATGCTTGATGATCCGCAGGTCGTGGGAGATGAACATATAGGACAGGTCGTACTGCTCCTTGATGTCCTGCATCAGATTGATGACCTGGGCCTGGATGGATACGTCCAGGGCGGACACAGGCTCATCACAGACCACAAACTGGGGGTGCAGGGCAATGGCCCGGGCAATGCCCACCCGCTGCCGCTGGCCGCCGGAGAACTCGTGGGGGTAGCGGTAGACGTGCTCCGGCCGCAGGCCGACCCGGTACACCAGCTGACTGACCTCGGTAAAGATCTGCTCCCGGCTCATCTCCGGGTGATGGATCTGGAAGGGCTCCGCCAGGATCTGGTAAACGGTCTTTCTGGGGTCCAGAGAGGCGTAGGGATCCTGGAAAATGATCTGCATCTGGCTGCGGATGGCGCGCATATCCTTGCGGCTCAGGGTCGTCAGCTCCGTGCCCTGGAAGGTGACAGAGCCGGAAGTGGGCTCGATCAGGTTCAGCACCAGCCGCCCGGTGGTGGACTTGCCGCAGCCGGACTCGCCCACCACACCCAGGGTCTCACCCCGGAAAATCTGGAAGGAAACATCGTCTACGGCCTTGACGGGCTTGTCCTTGTCCCCGGTGGGGAAATATTTCTTTAAGTTTTTGGCATCTACCAATACTTCTTTCATGCCTCAAACCTCCTGCATCGGACCTGCCTGCCGTCGGGAAGGGTGGTCAAATTGATTCTATGGGCTTCGCATTCCGGGCAGCAGAACTGGCACCGGGGGGCGAACCGACAGCCGCTGGGCATATCGTACAGGCTGGGCACCAGGCCCTCCAGGGTACGAAGACGGGAAACATGGTCGTCGATATCCGGGATGGAATTCATCAGACCAATGGTATAGGGGTGCTTGGGATCGTCGAAGAGAGCCCGGGTGGGAGCCTTTTCCACGATGTCTCCGGCGTACATCACCGCCACCTCGTCGGCCATTTCGGCAATGACGCCCAGGTCGTGGGTGATGATGATAATGGACATATGGAGCTTTTCCTGCAGGTCTTTCAGCAGCTGCAGGATCTGGGCTTGGATGGTCACATCCAGGGCTGTGGTGGGCTCATCGGCAATCAGCAGCTCCGGATCCCCGGACAGGGCCATAGCGATCATGACCCGCTGGCGCATACCGCCGGAAAGCTGGTGGGGGTATTCGTCTACCCGCTTCCCCGCCTCGGGAATGCCAACCAGCTCCAGCAGCTCAATGGCCCGGTCCCGGGCGGCCTTTTTGTCCAGGCCCTTGTGGAGTTTCAGGGACTCCGAAATCTGGTCTCCAATGGTAAATACCGGGTTCAGGGAGGTCATGGGCTCCTGGAAAATCATGGAGATCCGGTTGCCCCGGAGCTTACGCATTTCCTTTTCGGGCAGGGTCAAAAGGTCCTGGCCGTCAAAGACGATGCTGCCGCCCTCGTTCCGGCCGGTGGCAGGGTCCACCAGACGCATGATAGACAGGCTGGTGACGCTTTTGCCGCAGCCGGATTCACCCACAATGCCCAATGTCTTTCCCTTGTCCAGGGAAAAGGTGACGCCGTCCACCGCCTTGGCAACACCGGAATCGGTGTAGAAATAGGTTTTCAGGTCTTTTACTTCCAACAAACTCATGGGACGCCTCCTTATCCGATGTGGATCTCGTATGGGGTATGGGACAGGTTCTCCATGCCGGACTGGGTTACCAGCACGTCGTCCTCAAGACGGACACCGCAGTCACCGGGGAAATAGAGCCCAGGCTCCACGGTGAAGATCATGCCGGGGCGCAGGACGGTCTCCCGGCCGATCTGGACCCGGGGGCACTCATGGATCTGCAGGCCAATGCCGTGGCCCAGGCCCCGCAGGGCGTAGCTGTCCAGATTCTCCCGGAAGAAGGGTACCCGGTGGGCATCCTCCACCACCTTGGAGCTGACGCCGGGGGCGATTTTTTCAAAGGCGCACTGCTGGGATTCCCGAACCAGATTGAAAATGCGCATATGCTCCGGGGATACATCACCGAAAAGCAGGGTCCGGGTCATGTCGGAGCAGTAGCCATCCTTCATGACGCCGAAATCCACCACCACCATGTCTCCGTTTTCGATTTTCTTCTCCGTGGGGAAGGCATGGGCCAGAGCCCCCCGGGGGCCGGAGCCCACGATGGTGCCGAAGCTCATGGCCTCAGCCCCCTCTTTGGATACCAGGTAGTGGAGCTCGTCGGCAACGTCCTTTTCGGTCATGCCGATCTTCAGCCGCGGCAGGAGCTTGTCAAAGCCCGCCTCAGCCGCGGCGATGGCGGCCTTGGTGCAGGCAATCTCTCCTGCGTCCTTGACCATGCGCTGCTCCAGGAAGTATTCCTGCTCATAGTGCAGCGGCATATCTCCCAGCTGCTCCTTCAGAGGCAGGTATTCATCCAGGGTCAGGCTGCTCTCCAGCACCAGGGCGGTGATGCCCATGGCTTTGACGGTTTTCGCCACGGTGCCCAGCCGGTCGTAGAGATACTCAATGACCTGGCAGTCCTTTGTGGTCTGCAGCTGGGCCTGGGCGGTGTAGCGGGGGTCGGTAATGAGCTTTGCCTCGGTGTCTGTGACGATGAGGTAGCCGTTGCTGCCGGTGAAGCCGCAGTAGTACCGGCGATTTTCATAGGAGGTAAAGAGCGCACCGTCCAGGCCCTTGTCCGTCAGGTATTTCCGGACCCCGGCCAGGCGGCTGCGATAGGTTTCTTCTAGGTTCATATGACTTCCTCCTTACTTTTTCTGCTTGGCATCGAAGGCGTCCCGAAGTCCGTCACCGATGAAGTTGATGCTCAGCACGGCCAGCAGGATGCAGGCACCTGCCGGCACCCACTGCCAGGGGCGGCTGGTAAGGGTGGCCAGATTGTTGGCGCTCATGAGCATATTGCCCCAGGAGGCCGTAGGCAGCTGAACGCCGACACCCAAGTAGGACAGGGAGGCCTCCGTCAGGATGGCACGGGCCATCTGCATGGTGCCTTCTACAATGATGGGGGCCATAACATTGGGAATGACGTGGGAGAAGATGATCCGGGAGTCTGTAGCACCCAGTGACACGGCGGCCTGGACATATTCCATTTCCCGGACCCGGAGGATCTCACCCCGGACCAGACGGGCGGTGGCGGTCCAGTTGCACAGGCCCATGATCACCATGATGTTGTAGATACTGGGCTTCAGAATGGTGGAGATGATGATGATCAGAAACAGCACCGGGAAGCAGTTGACCACGTCCACAATACGCATGATCACGCTGTCCAGCCAGCCGCCGAAATAGCCGGAGACGGCACCCAGCAGCACGCCCACCACCAGGGAGATGCCTACGGAGACGATGCCCACGCTCATAGAGACCCGGGCGCCGTAAATCAGACGGCTGAGTTCATCCCGTCCCACGTTGTCCGTGCCCAGGATGGTGCCGCTGGCGGAAGGGGACATATCCTTCATGACCTTGCCCTCAGGGGTCTCCAGGATCATATAGGGGTCATTCTGCACCAGCACCGGGGCAAAAATGGCGGCCAGGACCATGAACAGTATGACGCACAGACCAATGACGGCCAGCTTGTTTTTCCGGAAGCGCTTCCAGCCGTCGCTTTTGAACAGGCTGATTTTTTTCTTTTTATATACCGTTGCGTTTGCCATAGAAACACCTCAATAGCGAATCCGCGGATCGACCACGGAGTATAGGATATCCGCCAGCAGGTTGCCCAACAGCACCAGCACCGCGGTAAACAGGGTCAGACCCATCAGGACCTGGTAGTCCCGGTTGTTGATGGCATCTACGCCCAGCAGACCCATGCCGGGCCAGCCGAAGACCTTTTCCGTGATGTAAGCGCCGCCGAACAGGTTGGGAATGGAGGCACCGAAGATGGTGACCACGGGGATCAGGGAGTTTTTCAGAGCGTGACGGAAGACCACCACCTTTTCGGACAGACCCTTGGCCCGGGCGGTACGGATGTAGTCCTGGGACAGGGTTTCGATCATGCTGGAGCGGACGAACCGCATCACCGTGGACAGATTGGCCAGGGACATGGCCATGGCGGGCATGATCAGGTATTTGGCCTTGTGCCAGAACAGGGCCCAGCCGGTGCCGCGGAAGGTGGCGGAGCCAAAGCCGGAGGTGGGCAGCCAGCGGAGCTTCAGGGCGAAGATGTAGATCAGGCCCATGCCGAAGAAGAAGCTGGGAATGGAGATGCCGAAGAAGGAGAATACGGTCAGGCCGTAGTCACCCTTGGAATACTTGTGGGTGGCGGAGTAGACACCCAGAGGAATGCCAATGATGTAGCTCAGCAGGAAGGAGGTCACGGTCAGCAGCAGCGTGGCGGGCAGACGTTCCAGGATCATGTCCAGGACCGCCTGGCCATTGTAGGTGCTGTAGCCGAAGTTGCCATGGACCAGCTCCTTGAGCCAGTTCCAATACTGCACGATAATGGGCTTGTTGAGCCCCAGCTTCTCCTGAGCCCGGAGCAGAGCCTCGGGACTGGACCGAGGGCTGAGCATACCGCCCAGGGGGCCGCCGGGAGCCATCTTCATAATGAAGAAGGTGAGAATGGTGATGCCGAAAATCACGGGGATCGCCTGCAGCAGACGCTTCCGAACATATTTATTCATAAGCGTTCCTCACTTGGTCTGCTCCCGCAGGGCGGGAATGAAGGTATCCGAGCTGACACAGACAAAGTCTGTCTCTCCCAGGGCATGGAGGAAGGTCTCGTATTTGCCCATGGTCAGGCCGTCGCACAGAGGCACCTCTTCGGAATAGTCGAAGGCAATGGTCTTGTGAGGCAGCTCACGGACAAGGGCTGCCAGGTCCGGATAGAATTCCTGGTAGTGGATCACCTTGTCGAACATACCGGATTCTTCCACGTCCTGGGCATCAATGACAGAGGCGATCGCCAGCTTGTCCCCCCGGGAGGTGAAGGCGTAGGCGCTGGAGCCTACGGTATCTACACCGAAGCAGGTGCCGGGGATGGGGTCCGCGCCCTCGCCGGTGATGATCAGATACAGATCAATGCCCAGCTCCTTCATCCTGGCGATCATATTGTCCATAAATTGAATGTTCTTAGTGTAATCGTTCATGATAAAACCTCCCCATTGTCCACGGAAGCGATGGCTCCGGGACAGCCGCAATTGTTGCAAATGATTTCGTCCAGAACCCGGCAGCCAAACCGGAAGGAGTCTTCCAGAATGCTTTCGTCGTTCCCGTGGACCTTCGGCAGGATCACATCGAAGGAATCCCCCATAGTCAGAGGGGACAGCCCGTAAACCATGGCCTTGCCTCCGGCGAAGAACCGGCCGTCCGTCCGGCCCAGGGCCAGCATAGGCAGCACGCCGCCGTCAAAGCCGAAGCGGGTGCAGCTGCGCTGGATCTGGCAGATCAGGTCTTGCAGGCGGGAGTTGTCGAAGCTGCTTTCAAAGCCGTCTTCATAGCTCTCAACCGCGTAGCTGACCTGGCAGTCCTCCAGGACCCGGTCCAGGAAGGCGGTGATTTCCTCCGGAGGGCTGTAGGGAAGCACCTTGAATTCCAGCAGGGCCTCCACCTGGGCCGGGATCACGTTGCTCCGCTCTCCCAGCAGGAAGGAACGCATGGAGATGCTGTTCTGCCCCGCGTAGCCGAAGATATCCGCCCCTACGGGATTGTCCCATTCCCGGCTGCCTACGATGGCGGCCTGGGTATCCTGGGTCCGGTGGGAGCCGCATTGCAGCTCCTCCTCCCGGGAAAAGATGTTTTTCAGGGCCTTGGCCATTTTCAGCATGGCCTGGTCAGCGCCGGGGGCGCTGGCGTGGCCGCCGGTGCCTGTGGCCGTCAGCCGGACCTTGCACACCGCTTTTTCGCCCACGGTGAGCATCATGTAGTTCTTGCCGTTGATCCGCAGGGGAAAGCCCCCGCCCTCGTTGATGACCATGCCCCTTTGGAAGAGCTCCGGCTCTGCCTGGCGGACATAACCCATGCCGTAGGCACTGCCCTGCTCCTCGTCAATGGTGGCGAGAAAGTATACGTCTCTACTTAGCGCTGCCTCCTGCCCTGCTAAGTGAAGGAAGGCATAGAGCTCCATGACGGTCAGGTGCTTGGTGTCCAGGGTGCCCCGGGCCCAGATGCGGCCATCCGCACTGTCGGCGGAGAACAGGCCGTGGGTCCATTTCTCCGGGTCTCCCGACACCACATCGATGTGGGAGATCAGGATCATAGGATCCTCTGTGGGGCTGACCGCTGTGAGCTTGGCCAGCAGGTTGGGCCGCTTGGGGTCCCGGCAGATCCGGCGGTGGGCAATGCCGAACCGGTCCAGAATCCCTTCCAGATAGGCACAGGCCTGCTCTTCTCCGGCAGTTGCGGTAACGGATGGGATCCGCAGCAGCTCCAAGAAGCTTTGCCGGGCTTCTTGCTCGGTGAATTTCATGTTAGTTTTCCTCCGCCGTGCGGTAGGGGATCTCGATCAGGGCGGTCTGCCGCTTGCTGATGAGCTCACAGCCGTTGTCGGTGATCAGCACATTGTCCTCAATGATGGCGCTGGCCTTGCTGCGGTCCTGCAGCACCGTAGGCTCCAGGGCGTAGATCTCATTCTTGCGGATGCGCTGCTCCGAGGCCCGCTTGCCGGGCTTGCCCAGCAGGGTGCCGCCGTCGTGGACCTCCAGGCCCACCTGATGGCCGGTGGAGTGGAAGAATTCGGGATAGCCGTGGGAGAGGATGGTGGAGCGGCCCACATGGTCCACCTCGCAGCCCTTGACACCGGGCTTGATCATGGCCATGCAGTTGCCCACTGCCTCAATGGCGGCGTTGGCCACATCCTGGATCTCCTGGGGGGCGTGGGCCTCTCCGGGCTTCAGGAAGTACATGGTCCGGGCAATGTCGGAGGTGTAGCCGTAGTAGCGGATGGAGAAGTCGATGACCAGCACGTCACCGGCCTCAATTTTGTTGATGTCATTGGGGCCCCGGTGGGACATGCCGCCCTTGGGCATCAGCACCAGGGGAGGCTCCTCCGGGTCGGCGTAGCCGGTGCCGACACCACGCTTGGCGCACTCCTCCAGCATCATATTGGCAACGCCCACCTCGGTCATACCAACATGGATGCGCTTGAAGAGGGCATCGTAAATGTCGGTGGTGATGACGCTGCATTCCTTCATGATCTGGATCTCCATGGGGGTCTTCACCGCCCGCAGCTCCTCCAGCATTTCATAGGAGCTGCACCAGACCTTGGCCATGGTCTCGGCACCGATGGCCTTTTCCAGCTTTTTGAACAGGCCCATGCTCAAGCCGTCGCAGCGTCCGTCGTCCGTAGAAATATTCAGGGCCAGCTTCTTCGGGGAAATCTCATCGAAAATGGCTTTGAACTGCTTCATAAGCTCTGCCTGAGGAGCTTCCACCACCTGGGTATACATCTGAGATTCCCGGTACTTGGCGGCGTCCTCCGGCTGCGCCAGGGCGATCCGCTGGCCGGAGGCGGTGAGAACGAAGAGCACCTCGTTTTTGGTATCGGTGTTGAACATCAGTTCCAACGCGGTATCCCGCTTGCCTCTGGCGTAAATGACCCACATATCGATACCGTATTGGTTCATCAGCTCCTTGGCACGGGCCATTTTCTCTTTTGCGACAACATTGCGGTCAATCATTTTTTATTTCCTCCTTGACAGCATATACGGCCGCCCGGCTCAGTACCTCGGTACCCAGACGGACGGAATCCTTGTGAATACGTTCGTTGACACCGTGGACCATGGTCACGGCGGTGTCGAAGGTCATGTCCCACAGATATACGGGACTGTAGCCATAAACCCGGGCACCCAGACCGGTCAGGAAGCGGCCATCGCTGGAGCCCATGGAGACGAAGGGAAGGATCTGGGCCTTGGGATCTCCCAAGGCCTCTTGGGTGGCCCGTTCCAGCTGGCCCAGCAGAGTGCTCTCCGGGTTGGCCTCGTAGCCCTGGCTGAGGGAAAGGATCTCATAGTCGCAGTCCCATTTTTGGGCCAGCTTCTCCAGCACCCCTTCCAGGTAGTCCCGGCCGTAGCCGGGCAGCAGCCGGACATCGCAGGTGACCTGGACGGTATTGACATTTTTGCCGGAGACCATGGTAACGGTCATGGTGTTGTGCTTCATGGCGAGAAGGATCTTTTCCATCATGGGAGAAAGAGCCGCTCCCGCTAATCTTTCCTCAAAGGCCTTGACGGTTTCCAATGTCCGCTCCTCCAATAGGGTGGAGCCGATGTCCTCTGCCAGAGCCATGGCCCGGGCCATACCGTCGCCGCTGCCGAAGAAGGGGCCCTTGGCCTTCCGGGCCTTTACGGTGAAGCGCACCGTGCCGCAGCCCTTCTGACCGGATTCACAGAGATAGAGTAGCTTTCCTCCCGCCAGAATGGGAAAACCGCCGCCTTCGCTGATGACATCGCTGGAACGCAGAATGTCTTCTCCCCGGAGAGTCTCTCCCTCCAGGGTGACGCTGCCCTTCAAAAAGGCCTGAAGCCCATAGGTGCTGCCGCTCTCTTCGTCACAGGTCGCCAGGAAGTATACGTCCCGGCAGCGGCCCGGTGTTTTTGCCAGAGCCTCATAGGCGCACAGCTCCATGGCGGTGAGCTGCTTGGTGTCCACGGCTCCCCGGCCATAGATGAAGCCCTTTTCGTCCTCCCGGGCCTCAAAGGGCGGGTAGAGCCATTGGCTGGGATCCGCCGCGACCACATCTGTGTGGCTCAGGAGCACCAGAGGCGGCAGGGTGATTTCTCCGTCTGCCTTCAGCCGGGAAACCAGGTTGCCCCGGCCTGGGGCGGTTTCCTGCCGGGCAAAGGGAAGCTGGGCTTTTGCCAGCTTCCTCTCCAGGCAGTCCAGCAGGGCTGCCTCCGCTCCCGGCGGGTTCGTTGTATCGATACGTATCAGTTCCTTTAGAAGCTCTACAGGATCTTCCATAGAAGCCACCTCTTTCGTCAAAGTCTTTCCCTGGGAACAGGCGGCTTGTCCTGCCCTCAGGGAAGGCCTTTGAAAAAGCACAGGGAGCCCAACGCCGGGCCGGGCTCCCTGTGCTTTTGATCAGTCAGTTACGTTCCACTTTTCGATTTGGAAGGTGATGCCCCGGAAGTCGCAGGTGAAGTCCTGGACCCGGCTGCCAACACCGGCCACGCCGGTGGTGCCGTACATGGGGATCCAGTACAGATCGTCGGATTCGACCTTGGCGATCTGGTGGTAGATGTCTGCCCGCTCCGCAGGATCGGTGGCCAGCAGAGACTGGTTGAACAGCTCATCGATCTTGGGATTGCTGTAGTGGCCGAAGTTCCAGGAACCGGCACCGGTGCTGGTGGAGAGGTAGGCATTGTACTCGTTGGGGTCCACTTCTACGCCGAAGCCCAGGGTGTACATCATGTAGGAGTCGCCGGTGGTTTCGGCGTTGCCGCTGTCGGGCAGCAGCTTGGTGAAGGCCAGAGTGGAGAAGTCCTGGGTGATGACTTCCATCTCTACGCCGATGTCCTTCCACTGCTGCTGCAGCATGGTGGCAATGGCTTCGCCGGTGGAGGAGGTGGACATATCATAGACCACATGGAGCCGCTTGCCGTCCTTCTGGAAGTAGCCGTCGGAGCCCATGGTGTAACCGGCTTCCTCCAGCAGAGACTTGGACAGGTCGGGGTTGTACTCATAGACGGTCACATCGTCGGTGTGAGACCAGTGGATGGTGGGGAAGATGTCCTCGCAGGGATAGGCCATGCCGTCACCGAAGACGGTGTCCACGATCTTCTGCTTGTCGATGCCGTGGGCCAGGGCCTGACGGACACGGATGTCGGAAACCACATCGTTGAGCAGGTTGAAGCCGATGTAGTAAACGCTCATCTGCGCATAGGTGAAGATGTTCACATTGGGGGCGGCCTCTACGTTCTGGACCTCGGCAGTGGGCACGCCGTACATTACATCGATCTCGCCGTTCAGCAGGGCGGCGGTCAGGGTGGTCTCATCGCCGAAGAGGACGGTCACTTCCTGGATGGAGGGCTTTTCGCCGAAGTAATCCTCATTGCGCTCCAGCCGGATGTACTGGCCGGCCTTCCACTCCACAAACTTGTACTTGCCGGTGCCGATGGGGGCCCGGTTGAAGGAGTCGTTGGCCCAGTCGGCGGGGCTCTCGGAGCTCAGAATGTGCTCCGGCAGAATGGCGGTGTACATATTGGCCATGAAGGCGGCGTTGGGGGCCTTCAGGGTGATCTCCACGGTGCAGTCGTCCACCTTCTTCAGGCCGGAAATCTCGGTGGCGGTGCCAGCCTGGACCTCGGCAGCGCCTACAATGTCCATGACTCGGCCTTCGTTGCCGCCCACATAGTCGGGGTGAGCCAGGCTGGTCAGGGTGAAGATCACATCATCGGCGGTGAAGGGCTCGCCGTCGTGCCACTTCACATCCTTGCGCAGGTGGAAGGTGTAGACGGTGCCATCATCGGAGATGTCCCAGCTCTCAGCCAGATCGGGCTCGTAGTTCAAAGAAGCATCGGGCTTGACCAGGAAGCTGTAGATCAGGTTCTGCACGTTGCTGTCCGGGGTCCGGGGATACTGCATGGGGTTCAGGTTGGCAACCTCAGAGGTCTGGCCGATGACAACGTAGCCATTGCCGGCCCCAGTGGTGCTGTCTCCTGTGCTTCCGCCAGTGGTGGCTGCGGGAGCGGAGCTGCTGCTTCCGCAGGCAGCCATGGAAAGGACCATGGCCAGAGCCAGGAGGAGTGACAACATTCTTACCATTTTTTTCATTTTCTTGTACCTCCTTGTATTCTCTCGGCGCTATTCGGAGAAAAAGCGCCGCCTGTCAAGCAGCTCATCCAACCGGCAACCTTCACCGTGATCTATTCCGCTTAACAATATTTGAATTATAGCGAAGCGTCCGCCGTTTGTCAACAACTGGCCATGGCTGAAAGAACAAATTCAATGTTATTTACAATTTTTGACATGATTTTCTGCCTGATATAATCATTTTGACGAAAGCAGGTAAGCACGCTGAAAGGATATGCCTCAAAACACTAAAAATATGTTCAGCCGCAGGAAAACGGCTGAACTGATATGTGACATGAAAACGATGCCGGGACGCTTTACTTACGAATTGGTAAGCGAAATGGAAGGGCCAGGAAATGCGGAAGCCCCCGCTTCCGGGAACCGAAAGCGGGGGGCAATGGCGCTTATGATGATTATCCCTTCCAATACTGTGCGCCCCAGTGGGCAAAGTCCCACTCCTCCATATAGGCATTGCACTCGTAGTCAATGTAGTAAAGCGTTCCGCCGCATGGGACAAAGTTGGTGGGATAGTAGTCAATGTTCAGCCCAGCCGGGTATAGCAGGCTGCACATGGCCTGCACCTGTTTGGGCCAGTCGGGTTCCCTCCGCCCCTCTTTGAGAAGCTCTGCCACCGTTGGCCCGGCAATAAATTCCTTCAAAATCCGCTCCTGCGGGGCATCCACCGCCAGAAGCCGGGGCATGGGGATGCCCAGATTCCGAAGTGTTTCATAGTCACGCAGTTCGGATTGCAGCTTGTCACCAAAGGTGTAGTATTCGCAGGGTTCATGATGGATTTGCTTTAAGACGTACTGCGCCCTTCCATCTGTCACCAGATAGGAGTAGCCGCCTTTTCCTTTCCCCAGGAGCTTGATGACGGTGTATTCAGTGTCGTTTACCGTCATCTTGGGGGCATTGTTCTGCTTCAGGTTTTCCAAAACAGACGGACTATTTCCGGCAATCTGCCCCAGTGTCGGGCATTCCTCCATCAGTACAGCTCTGCAGGGTGAACCGTCTGCACCGGATAGATTCAGAGGGGCCGCATTCAGGAAATAAACCCCTTCCGAAACTTCTGCCAAACGGATTCCCTCAAGCAATACAACACCGGCTTCCAGCAAGATGCGGTGTACCTCCATCGGGGCATTTTCAGGACCAACGGTTTGGGATTCGTTTCCAAGCAAGAGAATATTTGAGGCAGCAAATATCTTGGCTGCTTCCGAAGAAACCTCTGCATCACCCTTGATCAGAATTCTCTTTGCCGCTTCCGGATTCTGCTTTTTCCCGTTTTCGAGTATTGCCGCAGCATCACCGGCAGAGACGATACCATGATGCTGCGCAACATAAGCCAGTCCTACGAACGTATCCAAGCCTATGGAATCGACGGCTTTTCCGCCTTTGATAAAATGAAACGGCGCATCAATGTGTGTGCCATTATGTGCGCACATGCGAAAAGCCGTCAGGTTATACAAATCGCCTTTTTCCATGGAAGAGAGCAGCTCCTTTTCCGGTGCCGGGTCTCCGGCATATACCTGACAGCCGAAAACCTCTTGGGAAATATCATAGATTTTCATGTTGCGTTCCTTTCTATACATGGTACGGCTGCACCGGAAACTGATGCCGGGTGTTCTCCTGAACCGTCAGTGTCACATTGCAGCCAGCTTGCTTCGCCACGGCATATAGCTGCTTTGCCATAGGAAGGCAGTCCTCATCCTCTGCGCCGCAGAAAATCCGAAGTTCGATGTTCTTTTGCGAAATGGCACGAACCACATCTTCTGCATAATCCTGCAATATGGGGATCCAGGGGCTTTGCAGGATCAGCAGATCGCAGTGTGCAGGAGAACACGTGACCGCCCGCAAAAGCATATCGCATCCGGCAGAAAAGCCGCCGCAGGCAATTTTGTGGTAGCCCTGGTCTTGTATTCTTTCCAGGGAATTTGCCACCGGCAAATAGGAAGTGCTGTCATAGCTCCAGCGGTAGGTTCCATAGCCGTCCGGCTGGGCACTCTGGACGGTTTCCAACTGCCACAGGCCACTTGCTCCCACAATCGGTTCCCAATCTGCCCGTGCGACGTCACCGTTTTGTGCGTTCCCATGAATGGCCAGAAGCAGATTGTCTGCCGTTTTCTTCTTCCATGAAAGAATTGCCGTTGACTTGGAAAGGGCAGCCCAATAGCGGTCATCCGAAATTGCTTTCAGCGAAAGGAATTCTGTATCGCTTTGAAGGGCCGCCAGGTCCTCGTCCTCCAGCACTTCCGGGCGATACCACCAGTTGTGCTCTTGAATCGCCTTTCGCAGCCAATCCAAAGCCGCCCCCGGCCCATCGGCCAAACAGGCAAGGCCTCGCTCCACCTCCTACTCGTTTGTCGGGGCGGAAATAAGCGTGATTCTCCGCTCTGATAATTTCAAGAGAAATGTTTTTCTTGGACCAAAACTGCCCGCCTTCGCTAGGGCATGGGACAGGCGCTTTACAGACCCTAAAGTATAAAAAATGAGTGTTTATAACGCAGATCCGTTATGAACACTCATTATGGTGCGGGCAACAGGACTCGAACCTGCACGCTTGCGCAGTGGAACCTAAATCCACCGAGTCTACCAATTCCACCATGCCCGCATACCGCTTGCGGCGAGTCTGATTTTATCACAGCAGGCCGGATTTGTCAACGGAAATAGCCCGGCGCTTGGCGGACTTTGAAATGCCCTTATTTTTATAGAGGGCCTGGTCGGTTCTTTCGATGAGCTCGGGGATGGTGAGCTGGGGATCATAGTCGGCGAAGCCCAGGCTGATCTCAACATTGTAGGGCTTGGCGGCCTGAGCGTTGTTCCGGGCCAGGGTGTCCAGAAGCTCCTGACGGAAAGCGGATACCTCCAGGGGACTCTTTGTTTCCAGCACGACGAAGAACTCGTCTCCGCCGTAGCGGGCGATCAGGCCCTTGAAGTGCTCTCCCACCTGCTTCAGGGTTTCCGCCAGCAGGATCAGGGCCGCGTCTCCCTCTGGGTGGCCGAACCGGTCGTTGATCTGCTTGAAGTCGTTGATGTCGATCATACACAGCGCCAAATGCCGGCCTGTGCCGGAGCGCTGATGGCTGACGCATTTGTCCAGATACTGGATGAGCTTTGTCCGATTGTTGAGCTGGGTCAGAGGGTCAATGGTGATCCGGGTCTGCTGGAGATTGACAAATGTCTGTACCGCGGAAACGGTGACCGCCAGACAGATGATGGATACCCCTGTGTGATAGGCCTGGGCAATGCCGGCCACCATTGGCAGCACCACAAAGGAGCCCATGGCAAGATACTCCATCCGGCGGGCGTAGCCGTGCTTGCTCAGCAGCCCCGCCAGCGCCCGGACGCCGACCACCACCAGGTGCCCGTAGCACAGCACCAGAAGCAGGGGATACATGGGGCCTTTGGTATACCGGCCTTCGGCATCAATATAAAAGTAGAACTTTCCCCAGAGGCTCAGGGGCACGGTGATCAGCAGGACAATGGTGGGCAGGGCGCTCAGGAGCCGCTTCTTGGGATTACTGAGCCACTTGGCCCCCAGCTCACACTCGGTATAGAGCAGGCCCAGATAGACCACCACCCCGGAGGCATAGAAAAACAGAACATTCATGACCGCAACGACCCAGTGAGCCGGGGAGAAGACCTGGTTTTCCTGTAGTCCGCAGACCATGTCGATGGCGGCGTAAAAAATCATGCTGGCCAACAGGCCCCGGAAGATCCGGCTGCTGGAACGATAATCCGGATTCTGGTGATGACAGACCAGCAGAATCGCCAGGATCAATATACAAAAGGTGTTATTTTCCCAATAAGACAATGCGTACATATAGTCCTCCCCTTGCTGTTTCGAGAAAACGTGCAGTTACTATAGCATAGTTTCATTGGAAAGTGAAGAAAAAATTATGTAAAATTTGTAAAATGCTATGCAGCCAGCATATTGTTTTTTGAAGGGAAGAGGGGTATCCTAATGTACAGGGCCTAGCGCCGCACCAGCGGCCTGGGGATCCGCTTCTGCCGCCGCCTGGGGTCCGGGGCAGTGCCCAAAAGGTAATCCGCGGAAACATTGTAGAGCCTGCACAGGGCAACCAGGTGCCGCAGGGGCATTTCGTTGGCGCCCCGTTCATACCGGGCGTACATGGTCTGGGAGGTACCAAGGAAGGCGGCTACCTGGGATTGGGTCAAATCGTTGTCCTCCCGCAGTCCTCGGAGACGGTCCAGAAAGGTGTTCATGGGTTTAAGCTCCTATGTGGTTATGATACCACAAGTGTATCAAAGTAAAGATATTTACTATTGACTTTAATACAAATCTTTACTATAATAGACGCAATGCAACACAAAGCAGCATGTTTTGCCGCAGGGAATTTTGCATGCGTTCCCGGTTGCAGGGAGTCAGTTTACCGGAGATAAGCCTCTGCCGGCCGCAGGTCACTGACTCGGGACCGGGATCCTGCGGGGCTCCGGTCCCATTTTCTTTAGGATAGGAGGGAAGGGGTGCGGTTTCGCCAATCCGGGGATTTTTCCATAGAAAGATTGCAATTCCTGCGTTTTTGGGTATAATAATGCGTGAATGTCTTTGATATACCCCGAGGCAGGATGCCCTTGCCGGGAGTTTGACAAAAAATGGTTAAATTTCCCGGTGCTCTGTTGTATAAAGTAGAGAATATTTCGGTTATGCGTTTTTTGGCACATTTATTCTTGAAACGACATGCGAAAAGAGTATAATTAAGGTGACAATCCGGAAGGGGAATTTGGCCGATTGGAGAGAACATAGATGTTTAACAGCCAACAGAAGCGCCAGGCGCTGATGACCGGATTCAGCCTGGTGCTGACCCTGATGAATGGGGCCCTGTTTGCCCTCATGTGGTACAGCTGCTACAAGAAAAAGATGTATATCTTCCCCTTCTTTGCCAAGGGTGACCTGATCGTCATCCTGCTGTTTACAGCGCTGTACGCCATTTTCGCCCAGCTTTACGGCGGCTTCGACGTGACCTTCCACGGTCCCGGGGAGCTGGCCTATTCCCACGCCGTCTCGGCGGTGCTGAGCAGCGCCATCATGTATCTGGTGACGGCGCTGCTGATGCGCGCTGTGCCCAGCCTGTGGCCTATGCTGGCCCTGATCGCGGTGTCCATTCTGGTAGGAACCCTCTGGGCCTACGGCGTGAAAAAGCTGACGGCGAAGCTGCTGACCAAGCGGACCATCCTGCTGATCTATGACAACAAGGATGCCAAGGAGGACGGCGAAGCCATCCTGAAGAGTCTGCCTGGGGTTTTCCGCATCCTGGGATGTCTGGATGCCCGGCAGGGGGCGCAGGAGCTGTGCCGCCAGATCGAGGCGCAGTCGGCCCGGGCGGTGATGCTCTGCGGCATCCCCTCCAGCCTGCGCAACGACCTGGTGAAGTATTGCATCGACCGGGGGGTAGAGGCCTACGTCCGGCCCAACATCGGGGACTTCCTCATCAAGGGGGCCAGGTCCCTCCAGCTGGACGGTCTGCCGGTGCTGCTGTGCCACCGGTCCAGCCCCTCCATCGGGTATCTGGCCGTCAAGCGGCTGACGGACATCCTCCTGAGCCTCCTGGCCCTGGTGGTGTTCAGCCCCTTTATGCTGGTCACGGCCATTGCCATCAAGGCCTACGACGGCGGCCCCGTCCTCTATAAGCAGCTGCGGCTCACCAAAGACCGGAAGGAATTCTATGTCTACAAGTTCCGCAGTATGCGGGTAGACGCCGAAAAGGACGGCGTGGCCCGGCTGGCCCAGACCAATGACGACCGCATCACCCCTGTGGGGAAAATCATCCGCATGCTGCGCATCGACGAGATGCCCCAGCTTTTCTGCATTCTGCTCGGCACCATGACCATCGTGGGCCCCCGCCCCGAGCGTCCGGAGATCGCCAGGCAGTATGAGCAGGATTTCCCGGAGTTCGCCCTGCGGCTCCAGGCCAAGGCAGGCCTTACGGGCCTTGCCCAGGTTTACGGCAAATACAACACAACTCCCTATAATAAGCTCCAGATGGACCTGCAATATATCGGCTCCATGAACATGGTCACGGACCTGAAGATCATCTTCGCCACGGTGAAGATCCTCTTCCAGCCGGAAAGCACCGAAGGAGTGGCCGCCGGGCAGGTGACGGCGGAGAGACGGGGAGAGAAGAAAAAGTAGAAGCGGCACAGACGGGGGACGGGCCGCTGGGAAGAGGAAGCAATGAGGAAATGGAAGATCCGCTGGCCGCTGGTGGTATACGATGCGGCAATTCTGCTGGCGCTGGATGTGTTGCTGCTGTTTTTCTACGATGGACTCTCTTGGCAAGGCGTGCTGCTGCACAGCTGCCTGGCTTTTACCTGTGTATTTACGGCCCGGGGTGTTGGACAGATCTATCAGCAAATCTGGCGTTACGGTGGAATCCAATGCTATATCCGGCTGCTGGTGGCAGACGGTATTGCCTTTGTGGTCGATTTGATCATAGAGAAGACCATTCCTCTGTTTATTCGAATTGAGCAGGTGTCCTTTGCCAGGCTTCTGGCGCTGGCCAGCATGAATGCACTGGGCGCTCTGGCCATCCGTATGATTTACCGTTACGCATTTAAATGTGGTACCGTGGATACGGCAATGGGACGGTTTTTGCGATGGCTGCTGAAACTGTTCGGTGGGCCTGAGCTGGTACGGGCCAACCAGGAGACGGAGCAGAAGATCAAAATCGCCATTGTCGGTGCTGGCCGGGTAGGCGTGAACTTGGCAGAGGAGCTGCTGGGCAACGCCGAGGCACGCTATAGCCCCCGATGCTTTGTAGATACGGATGCGGAGAAGGCTGGGCGGTCCATCCATGGCATTCCGGTGCTGCTGGAGAATGAGGCCACGCTGAACGAGCTCCGGCGACATGAGGTCCAGGAGGTGGTTTTCGCCATCCCCAATCTGGGAAACGACCAGCGACGGGATTTATACACCCGCTACATAAAGGCCGGATATAAGGTAAAGGTTTATGACTTCCCGGTGATGCAGACCGCGGGGAAAAAGCGGTATCTGCGGGAATTCGATGTGGAAGAAGTCCTGTTCCGAAAGCCGGTCAGCATTTCCGATGAAAGGACCAATGCCTTTTACCGGGACAAGACGATCCTCCTCACCGGTGGCGGCGGCTCTATCGGATCAGAGCTGTGTCGGCAGCTGGCAAAGATGGCTCCAAAGAAAATTGTGATATTAGACATCTACGAAAACGGAGCCTATGACGTGCAGCAGGAGCTGAAAATCGCCTATGGCAGCAGCGTGAACCTGGAGATTGAAATCTGCTCTATCACCAATAAGCAGGCCCTGGCTCGCGTTTTTGAGAAGTACCGGCCTCAAATCGTCATCAACGCCGCGGCGCATAAGCACGTGCCGCTGATGGAAAAGAACTGTGTGGAAGCGGTCTACAACAACGTCTTCGGCACCCAGAATCTGGTGGAGCTGTGTGAGGAATACAAGGTTCAGCGGTTCATGATGGTCTCCACGGACAAGGCGGTGAACCCCACCAACGTCATGGGGGCAACAAAGCGGATGTGCGAGATGATTGTTCAGAGCGCCAGCACCTGGGGCACCGTCAACTACAGCGCAACCCGGTTCGGCAATGTCCTTGGGTCTGCGGGCTCCGTGATCCCGCTGTTCAAGCGGCAGATCGCCAGCGGCGGCCCGGTGACCATTACAGACAAGCGGATCATTCGCTACTTCATGACCATCCCGGAGGCCTCTCAGCTGGTGCTGCAGTCCGGACCCATGGCGAAGAATGGAGAACTCTTCGTGCTGGATATGGGCCAGCCGGTGAAAATCCTGGAGCTTGCGGAAAATATGATCCGCCTCTCCGGCGCTCAGGGGATCGACATCATCGAGACCGGCCTGCGTCCTGGCGAGAAGCTCTACGAGGAGCTGCTGGTAAAGACTGAGGAGTTGGACAAGACGGACAACAGTCTGATCTTTGTTGAAAAGGACGCACCCCTGTCCAAGCAAGAGATATCCCGCCGCCTGGAGCTGCTTCACAAGGCTGTGGATACCGAAGACGATGAAATTGTACGCGAAACCCTGAAACAGGTGGTCCCCACCTATCGCTCCCCCGAAGAGGTCAACGCCAAGGCAGAGATGGCGGAGGAGATGAAGATGGTGCTGGAGCCTGCGAGGGGTTGAGGATACAGCAATTAAAGGAGGAAACGATCATGGATGGAAAAAAGAAGAACCGGCTCAACACGCGTTCCGTTGTTCTGCGGCTGACGCTGGTGCTGTTCGATATTCTGGCGGTGAACCTGTCTTATTTCGTTGCTCTCATTGTCAGATTTTATGTAAACTTTGAGTTCAACGAGTGGGCAGTGCGGTATGTGCCGGCGTTTTTGGAATTCGCTCCGATTTATACCGTGTGCTGCCTGGTGATTTTCTATTTCTTTAAGCTGTATAACAGCCGCTGGCAGTATGCCGGGCTCAGCGACCTGAACCGGATACTTTGCGCCTGCGCGGTGACCTGCGTGGTCCAGGTCCTGGGGTCCGCCATTTTCGTGCTGCGGATGCCGGTGACCTACTATCTCATCGGCGCGGTGATCCAGTTCACACTGATTGCGGCCAGCCGGTTCTCCTACCGGATCATCCTGCTGGAGACGGAGCGGGCAAGGATTCGCAAGCGGAAGGATGACACTGCTGTCAACGTGATGATCGTGGGCGTGGGGGAGACCTGCCATGTGATTTTGCGGCATGTGGAGCGGGATGTCAACAATGCGGCCCGGCCCGTGTGCCTGGTGGATTTCCGGGCGGATGGCCTGGGAGATGTGATGCAGGGGCTGCCTGTCATCGGTGGGGTAGAGAAGATCCCGGAGGCGATCAAGAAGTACGGCGTGGAATGTGTGATCCTGGCGGACACCACCATGCCCCAGGATGTGCGCAAGCAGGTCCGGGATATTTGCGCCAAGGAGGAAGTGGAGGTTCAGGACTTTGCCGGATACTTCCAGGAAGGCCGAGGCGCTGTGACCCTGCGGGGGCTGCTGGAATACACCAAGGGTGAGGTAGAACTGGTGATCAACGGCAGCAGCCAGACCTTCGTCAATGGAGAGCAGGCGGCACTGTCTGTCACAGGGAAGTATGTGATCAAGTCCGTGTCGGCAAAGGGCAGCCGCTTGGTGGTGGAGCTACAGAAAGATGTGCTGGTGCCCAACGACGTGAAGGAAGACTGGGTCCGCTCCTACGAGCAGGAGAGCGGAGAAGACATCAGCTTCTTCTAAGGAACAGGAAGGGAGATCGAGGAATATGGCATTCAAGAGAAAAAGTGATTTTCGTCCCTTTACGAATAAGGTTTGGCTGGCGACCCCGACCATGCACGGGGAGGAGCTGAAATATATCACCGAGGCTTACGAGACCAACTGGATGAGCACCGTAGGCCAAAATATCAATGAGGTAGAGCGCCTTGCGGCGGAAACCGCCGGGGTCAAGTACGCCGTGGCCCTTTCCAGCTGCACGGCGGCTCTGCACCTGTGCATGAAGCTGGCGGGAGAGAAGCTCTACGGCAAGCCCATGATCAGCCACGGCGCATTGGAGGGCAAGCGGGTCTTCTGTTCCGATATGACCTTCGACGCCACGCTGAACCCTGTGGTTTACGAGGGCGGCATCCCTGTGTTCATCGATACGGAATACGCCACCTGGAACATGGATCCCGTCGCTTTGGAAAAAGCCTTCGAGATGTACCCGGATACCCGCCTGGTGGTCTGCGCGGAGCTCTACGGCTTTTCCGGCGATATCCGGCGGATCAAGGAGATCTGCCAGGCCCACGGGGCTCTGCTGGTGGAGGATGCGGCGGAGGCTATGGGAGCCAGCTGGGAGGGGCGCAACTGCGGCACCTTCGGCGACTTTGCTGCCATCTCCTACAACGGCAACAAGATCATTACCGGCTCCTCCGGCGGCTGCCTGCTGACAAACGATATCGAGGTGGCCAATAAGGCCCGGAAGTGGTCCACCCAGGCCAGAGAAAATGCGGCCTGGTACCAGCACGAGGAGGTGGGCTACAACTACCGGATGTCGAACGTCATTGCCGGTGTCATCCGGGGCCAGTATCCTTACCTCTACGAGCATATCGCCCAGAAGAAGGCCATCTACGAGCGCTACAAGGAGGGGCTGAAGGACCTCCCCGTGAAGATGAACCCCTTCGACGAGACAAAATGCGTTCCCAACTACTGGCTCTCCGCCATGATCATCGACAAGGATGCCCTGTGCCGCCAGGTTCGGGGGGAGACGGAAGCCCTCTATAACCCTGAGGACGGCAAGTCCTGCCCCACGGAGATCCTGACCGCCATTGCCGGGCTGAACGCTGAGGGCCGCCCCATCTGGAAGCCCATGCATATGCAGCCCATGTACCGCATGCACGAGTTTGTGACGGTGTCCGGCTCCGGCCGGGCCAAGACCAACGCCTACATTGCCGGTGGGGTGCTGGACGTAGGCGCAGATATCTTCCAGCGGGGGCTGTGTCTGCCCAGCGATAATAAGATGACCGAGGAGCAGCAGGAGCGGATCATTCAGGTCATTCGGGCGTGTTTTGAGTGAGATGGAAAGAATGGAAAGAAGAGAAGGCATCTACCAGCGGTACATAAAGCGTATTCTGGACATCCTTTGCGCCTTGGCGGCGCTGACCGTGTTCGGCTGGCTGTATATCATCGTGGCTATTCTGGTCCGGGTCAAGCTGGGTTCCCCGGTGCTCTTTACCCAGCCCCGGCCCGGGAAGGACGAGAAGATTTTCAAGCTCTATAAGTTCCGCACCATGACCGATGCCCGGGACGAGCAGGGGAATCTGCTGCCCGATGATGTGCGGCTGACCCCCTTTGGCCGGGCCCTGCGGTCCACCAGCCTGGACGAGCTGCCGGAGGCCTTTAATATTCTCAAAGGGGATATGTCCGTCATCGGACCTCGGCCCCAGTTGGTGCGGGATATGGTCTTCATGACCCCGGAGCAGCGCCAGCGCCACACCGTCCGCCCGGGCCTTTCCGGCCTGGCCCAGACCCGTGGCCGCAACGCCCTGAGCTGGGACGGCAAGCTGTCCACGGACCTGGAATACATCCAACATGTCACCTTCCTGGGGGACTTAAAAATCATCTTCGATACCGTCAAGCAGGTCTTCTTCGGGGAAAAAGGCCTGGAAGACAGCGACGTGGACGAGGTAGAGATCACCGACGACTTTGGGGACTACTTGCTGAAAGCCGGGAGAGTGAGTAAGGAAGAGTACGAAAGGAAACAGGCAGAGGCGAGAGGGCTGCTGGGGGTGTAGGAATGCTCACGCCGCGGTCCGAAAACGCGTAGGGGGCGATGCCCACATCGCCCCGCGAGATGCGCTTGGATAGAAGGAGAAGTATGGAGAAATACAGTGTACTCATGTCCCTTTATAAAAAGGAGAAACCGGAGTATTTGCGCCTGGCAGTAGACAGTATGCTGAACCAGACGATAAAGCCGGACGAGATTGTTTTGGTAGAGGACGGCCCCCTGACGGACGAACTCTACGCAGTCCTGGACGAGTATGGTGACAAGCTGACCCGGGTGCGAAACGAAAAGAACCTGGGCCTGGGCCTGGCGCTGAATGTGGGCCTGAAAGCATGCCGGAATGAGCTGGTGGCCCGGATGGATACGGACGATATTTCCAAGCCGGAGCGGTGTGAGAAGCAGCTTCGTTATTTTGAGCAACACCCGGAAACGGATATTGTTGGCGGGGACATCGCAGAGTTTATTGGGGATGAATCGAATATCGTTGGGAAACGGATGGTACCACAAACCAATGCGGAAATCCGGGAGTACATGAAGAAAAGATGTGCTTTTAACCACATGTCTGTTATGTATAAAAAAACGGCCGTGGAAGCAGCTGGCGGTTATCAGGATTGGTTTTGGAATGAAGACTATTATCTGTGGATTCGGATGTGGCTGAATGGGGCTGCGTTCGGAAACACAGGAACGGTGCTGGTGAATGTTCGGACTGGGGAAGAGATGTACCAGCGGCGGGGTGGTAAGAAGTATTTTAAGAGCGAGAAAGGGCTTCAGGATTACATGCTGGAGCATAGGATGATTGGCTTTGGGACGTATGCTATGAATGTTTCGAAGCGATTTATTGTACAGGAAATGTTACCTAGTTCCGTAAGGGGCTGGGTGTTTAGACAGTTTGCGAGAAAGTGAGTGAATTCGCTTTTGAAGATTAGAATTATTACACATCATGCTGTACATAACCACGGGGCAGTACTACAGCTATATGCATTGGAAAAAGTATTATCAAAATATGATTCTGACGTATGCGCATTAGATTATCAGAAGAATTATGACTTTCTCGATGAGGATGCAAATACAAAGTATAATATTTCAATAAAATCTATCCCTTACTATATAGGGTTTCTGCGGAAAAATGGCTTTTCAAAAACGCTTTTTAATGTAAAGAAAAGAGGTATCCTAGAATCCTTCAAAAGAGATCACGCTATGGTTGGAGAGTATTATTCCAGATGCAAGGATCTGGATGCCGCGTTCATCGGTAGTGATGAAGTTTTTAGCATTGAAACGGGACTGAATCCCTTCTTTTGGGGAATGGGTGTTCCGACAGACAATTGCTTTGCATATGCGGGGTGCTTTGGACCTACAACTCTAAGGTTTATTCAAGAAAAACATGCCGTGGAGTTCGTTAAAGGCGGAATCCAACGGTTTTCTCAAATTAGTGTAAGAGATGAGAACTCTCGAAAAATTATTCATGAGTTATCTGGAGTTCTTCCGGAACAAGTATGCGATCCGGTTATTTTGTACCGTTTCAGTGAGGAAAAGAAACAATTTAAACGACCTATGCAGGAAAAGTACCTGTTTGTTTACGCATATGATAACAATATGAATGACGAAGGAGAAGTCACTTCGATTCTTCGGTACGCCAAAGAGAATTCGCTAAAGGTAGTAACAGCTGGATTCTATCATAAATGGTGTGATAGGAGTGTAAATGTGGACCCATTGGAACTACTTTGCTGGATTTCTTTCGCTGAATGCGTTGTTACAGATACGTTCCATGGAACGGTTATGTCAATGATTATGAACACACCGTTTGCTACGAAAATCCGTGGGAATCGCAACAAGCTCGGATTTCTCCTAGAAGAATACAACTGTTTAAGCCGGGAAATTACAGATTTTAAGAATTTAGGCAGCGTGCTGGATACCACAATGAGCTTTGACGAAGTGAATCGCATTATGACAGAGAAGCAGATGCAGGGACGTGCGTATATTCAGACATGTATTGATTCGATTGGATAGGGCTATTATGGACATTTATGCTTTTAAAGACACATCCAATATTACAAGTTCCTCGGGCGGTGCATTTCCTGCTATTTTAAAAGCGGTAGAAGAAATGGAAGGGCGTAGACCAATTGTCTATGGTGCTGCCTTTGATGACTGCTTTGATGTGCGGCATATCAGGGCTGTTTCTGAAGAAGATTTTCAAAGATTGCGAGGAAGCAAGTATGTTAAGAGCACAATGGGGAGTTCCATTGGTGATGCTGTTTCTGACTTAGTGAATGGAGAAGTAGTTGTTTTTTCCGGGACCCCATGCCAGATTGCCGGTATGAAAAAAAGGGTGGAGCAGGAGTCTGCTGATGACTCTAAGCTTTATCTAATTGATATTGTTTGTCACGGTACACCGCAACAGAGAGTCTGGAAAGATTTTAAGAGCTGGCTAGAAGGAAAATATAGAAGCAAATTGACGGATTTTTCGTTTCGATATACCCCAGCTCGATGGAAAAGTTATCCCACTATGGCATCCTTTGAGAATGGAAAGCGTATTGTAAATGGTTTCAAACTGCGGCGGTATACGGAACTTTTCTATAGCGATTTGGCGTTGGAAAGCGCATGCTACAACTGCCATTTTGCAAATACCAAACGGCCATCCGATATAACAATTGGAGATTTCTGGGGTATTCGTAAAGTTATTCCCCAATTCCCGTACAAGGAGGAGGTATCGCAGATACTTCCTAACACATCAAAAGGAAACGACATCGTGGATGCGTTAAAAAGAAACAGCAACTACATCATGGGGGTTTCAACATTAGACAAAGCTCAAAAATACCAGATGAGTTTTTTGCAGCCGACAAAAAAGCCGGATAATGTTGGCGCTTTTTGGCAGGATTATCAGATGAAACCTTTTGAACGTGTTTTAAAGGAGTATGCTGGATATAACTTTTGCGGTATGTACAAATATTGCATAAAACGTTTCCTGGGGGAGACCAAGATCCTGCTGTTAGTAAAGTCCATTCTAAAGAAGTGAGGAAGTAAGAAAATGCACCCAAAGGTATTGATTGTCGGTACGGTACCCTATGATCCCCAAGAGTCGTCCAGAGCATTCGATGCATATTTCCACAATTGGGAGAGAGAAAACATTGCGCAGATATTTTCTAATCCGAAAGACCCCTGTAAAGGACATTGTGATACACTTTTTCAGATTACAGACAGAGCGTTGCTGAATCGGTGGTTGGGAAAGAGCGACAAAGGCAAGATATATTTTTATGACTCACTTTGCAGTGCAGGTGAGAATAAGCTACAGAAACAATCTAAATCTACGGAAAATGCCTATAGGATAGGGAGAAAACACACGCCACTGACAAGATTGCTTCGAGGGATGTTATGGAGAAAAAGATTTTGGTGTACTCCGGAACTGAATGCGTGGTTAGATGATTTTGGCCCAGAATGTGTTTTTTTAGCATTTTCGGATGATTTTTTTATACCGCAAATTGCACTGTATGTTGCGGAGCGGTATGAAATTCCTATCGTGTCTTGCATTGGCGATGATTATTATTTCAACAAGCATTTTTCGGTTGATCCATTGTACCAGATTTATAAAGAGAGCTATAAGGCATTAATCCGAAAGGTCCTGGCACATCCTGGAAGCGCGATTTATATCAGTGATAAAATCCGTGATAAATATAATACTGAATTTGGGCTGGATGGAGAGACTGTTTATCTGACATCAACAGTGAAGAGGAAACCTTTTTGTCCAGTAGATACGCATAATCCGTGCATTACTTACTTTGGTAATATACAGATGGGTAGAAATCAATCTCTCTGTGACATTGCTGATGCATTAGGAGAGTTGAATCCCATGTATAGACTGGAGGTATACTCCAATGAAGCAGACGAACAATACTATCAAAAACTGAAAGAGAATCCTCATGTAGTTTACGGTGGGGCAATTCCTTATCAACAGGTACAAGAAAAGATGCAGGCGAGTGATGTGACTGTCATTGTGGAGGGCTTTGAGGAGCGGGATATTGAACTTTCGCGCTATTCTTTGTCTACAAAGGCGGCTGATGCACTTGCCAGTGGTGCGGCGATACTGACATATGGTTCTGATGAATGTGGAATTGTAGAGTATATGCGCAGTACAAATGCGGCAATGGTGTGTTCAGATAAGTCCTTGCTGAAGCAGTCTATTCAACGGTTGCTAGAGGACCAGAGTTTACAGGAAGCGTTTTATAAACAGCAAATTATTATAACAGAAGAACATCATAATCTGGTGAAAAGTTGTGAAACATCGGAGAGAGTAATTGCACAAGCTATCCGGAACTATACAAAAAAGTGAGAGTATTATATGCGCGAGAAAATAACGATGCTAATTCTGTCGTGTGACAAATTTTCAGATTTGTGGGATGGACATGTTAACCAGCTGGAAAAGCATTGGCCGGACCGTGAAATGAAGACATGTATTGTGACAGATAGACCAACAAGCAAAGCCTATGAAAATGTTAATATTATTTCTGCTGGAGAGGGTGTGGAATGGTCAGATAGGTTGCTTTATGCATTATCACAGGTTGATACGGAATATGTTTTCATTACGCTTGATGATTACTTCCTAATAAAAGATGTATCTACCGGTGATATGTGTAAATTACTCGAAATGATGGATGTTGAGCATTTCGACTATGTGCGGTTATTCAAACGACCGACCAGTGCTACAGGAAGGCCTGTCGATGGATATCCTGGGGTATTTTATGTAGATAGTAGCCAGCCGTATAGTGTAAATCTTTATTCGGGTATTTGGAAAAAAGACTTTTTAAAGACATGCGTTGAAAGACCTTTGAACCCTTGGCAATTTGAGGTTTCGCTACCCAAAATGGCTTGTACATATGGTGCCAAGTGTGCTGTAAGCAATAAACAGGATTTCGTGATTCTGGATGTCGTCCGAAAGGGAAAACTGTTACATAATTCCTACTATTATTTCAAACGTCACCCTGGAGTCTATACAGGCAGCAGAGAGGTCAATTCCTGGGGATATGAGTTCCGTTTGGGTGTCAAAACACTTGTCCGGAGGTATACACCACCGGTTGTTTACAATGCAATCAAGCGAGTCATGAGAAAATTTGGGTATCAGTTTTTTAGTGAGTGATAATGGCCGTATTTCGTTGGGAGAGATATTGTGAAAGTATTTGAAATCAATGGTGGCGTATTTGGAAGCACAGGACGAATTATGTTTGGAATTGCTGCGGAAGCAAGAAAAAAAGGCTTTGAGGTACGTTGTTCATCACCAATTACATCAACGAATAAGTATAGCCAACCAAAAGAAGACTACTATAAAATCGGCAGCGACTTTAGTAGGAAGGTAAGTGTGTTATTGGCAAGAATTACAGGATTTAATGGATGCTTTGCTTTTTTTTCTACAGTATCACTGCTCCGGGAAATGCAGAGATTTGCGCCTGATATAGTTCATTTACATACACTACATAATTCATATGTTAACATACCGCTTCTATTTTGGTATTTGAAAAAGAAAAAAATCAAGGTGATATGGACACTACACGATTGTTGGGCATTTACTGGACAATGTCCGCATTTTGTTGTTGAAAGATGTGAAAAATGGGCGACAGGCTGCAAACACTGTGTGAAATATAAAGAGTATCCTGCAAGTTGGTTTGACAATACAAGAGTTATGTGGAAATTGAAAAGGAAATGGTTTACGCAGATTGAAGATTTGGTCGTCGTAACCCCCTCTTACTGGCTGCAGGGACTTGTAAAGAGGTCTTTTCTGAAGGAAAAAGAAGTGCATGTAATCCAGAATGGGATAGACTTGGATGTGTTCAAACCTATAAAAACTACTCGATTTTCAGAATACAGGGACAAATATATCATTTTGGGAGTCGCATTTGGCTGGGGATATCGCAAAGGATTGGATGTATTTATAGAGCTTTCAAAGTGTCTTCCTGATAAATATAAGATTGTGTTAGTCGGAACGGATGAAATAATTGAAAGAGTAATTCCGGATAATATAATCAAAATTCGTCGGACAACCAATCAGGCGGAATTGGCAGAAATATATTCTGTTGCAGATGTTTTTGTAAATCCAACGCGCGAGGACACATTTCCAACTGTTAATATTGAAGCATTGGCATGTGGGACGCCAATTGTGACATTCCAAACAGGTGGTAGTCCTGAGATTCCGGACAACACATGTGGCAGAGTAGTGCAATGTGAGGATATTTCGGCATTAAAGCATGCGATTGAAAATGTTTGTAAGGATGAACATGCAATGCGAAGTAATGCAATTGCACGGGCAAAATCTTTTGATATGCGGTGCAAATTCAGAGAATATATCGCATTATACGAATCATGTTTGCAATGATTTACTCGTGTGAGAGAATTTTGAAAGTGCTGAAAAGGAGCTATAGGTGACACTATATATTTGCTTGGTGCTGTATACGCTGGTATTACCACTGCTTGTACAAGATCGCTTCTCAAAGCGAAGGGAGAGGAAACGATTAATACTTGCGTTGATACCGATATATTTGATGCTTGCTCTAAAAGCAACGACGGTTGGAAGTGATACGGCGGGGTATAAGAGAATGTATGACTCATTCTTTTATGCAAGTTGGTCAAACTATGACTTGTATTGGACTGAACATGGGTATGAGACGCTTGAAATGATTGCTACTCATATTTTCGACCTGGATTTTGCTCAATTTGCGGCTATAATTTACGCATTTATATGTATTTCATATTATAAATTCTGGAAGAAATATTCTAGAGATGTGGGATATTCGTGTTTTGTATATATTTGCATTGGACTAATATGTTTTGACTTGTCTGGGTTGAGAAATGCTTTGGCTTTGGCAATATTCTTGTTAGCTGTGCCATACGCAGAAGAGCGCGGATTTTGGAATGGTGTCAAGTTTTTTGCAATCATGTTTATTGCAGCCCAAATACATAATTCCGCATATGTTGGCTTTATTTACTTCATATTAATCAGGTATTCGCTCCCAAAACTGGTATACCTTGCTGCACCATTTGCAACTTTGGCAGGTAAAAGAGTTTTTGCGCCTTTGATCAAAGGTATATCTAACAAGGACATTGCAGGCAGTTCTTTTGGTGGTAATGTTATTTTTTATGTATTAATTCTGGTATTTATACTTGTTTTGCGCTATCTTTGGAGTAGAGAGAATTTTGATTCGAATAGTAGTAAAGTTACTTCTGAATTGGGGACATACTTTGAAGAAATAGAGATGCCTATGCGTGTGTTCTATCTCGCTATCATGCTGTTGCTATTTTCTGGAAGCGGAAGCTTCACTCGTGTTGCAAATTATGGCTTGTTTTTTTCCACTATTCTGCTTCCTAATGCATGTGTACCACTAAATAAAAGGTCACATATTATGGTCAAGTGTGTGTTAAGTACTTTGCTAATTGCATACTTTTATTGGTTTAAATTACGGCTGAACGAATTGAATATGCTACCGTACCTGTTTTTTTGGCAATGAGGCACTACATAAAGGGGGAGCAGTTTACGAAGGGGTTTAAAAAAAATTTAAGCTGGATTTTTTTAGGGAATCTATTGCATGCGGTGTTACAATATGCAATAAACATAGTTTGTGCAAGAGCGTTTGGAACAAACGATTATGGTGTGATTAATTACGCAAGTTCGCTGATTGCTGTATTTACTGCGATTGGAACGCTTGGCTTTGATGGAATTATCACGAAGAAGTTTGCGGAAAATGAACAACTTGCAGGAGAATATTTGGGGACAGCGATATTTGCTCGACTGATTTATTCGGTAGTTGCGATTATTTTGCTACAGGTGTTTATTTTTTACACAAACCGGTCAGATTCTGGCATTCAACTTATAGTTTTTTGCCAATCTCTCCAAATTATGTTTGGCACGGCAGATCTTCTTATCTACTGGTTGCGCTTTAAATGTGAAGCGAAGACTGCCGCAATACTTAGGCTAGTTGCTTTTTCTATTTCCGCAGTATGGCGGATAGGAGCAATTTTAATCCTTCATAATGTTCCACTCTATGTTCTTGGAGTTGTGTTAGAAACGGGCGCTTTTTCACTTCTTTTGATCTGGGTGTACACGAAAAAATACAAGAGCCGCAAATTTTCGATAAATTATGCGAGATTTACAGAAATGCTCCGAATTTCGTACCCATTTATCTGTTCTTCAATTTTGTCAACGATATATGCACAAACAGACAAGATGATGTTGAAAAATATGGTCGACAACAGCGCAGTTGCACTTTATTCTGTTTCTCAAACACTTGCTGGAGCAATTGTTATTATTCCGACATCGCTTATCGAGGGCTTTCGTCCGGATATAATGACATTTAGGACACAAAATCTCATTAAATATAGACAACGCTTGCAACAATTGTATGGGCTTGTTTTTTGGATATGTGTTGCGTATTGCTTGTTCATCACACTTTTTGCAGGCCCGATTATTCATATGCTGTATGGCCAAGATTATATGGGGGCAGTACCTTCGCTATCGTTGATAGTGTGGTATACATCATTTTCCTATTTTGGGGCAATTAACAACATATATATGGTTTCGGAAAATAAGACTGTTTGGGTTCAAATCACAACATTTACAGGCGCAACACTTAATGTTATTTTAAATGCTATATTGATTCCTCAATACGGTGTTGTCGGTGCAGCAGGCGCTTCGCTGGTTACACAGGTTGTAGCAAATTTCTTTATGTTACTTGCAATCAAGCCTCTACGAGAGGCGTTCCATATTGTGGTGGAAGGCATTGCATTAAAAGGATTCATAACCACAAAAAACGAAAAGGCATGAAGAGAACTATAAGTTGTATGTTTGCGGAGGTGAGAAAAGTGATAATACTTACGGCGAGAATATCAACAGAGAATTGCACAGCACTTCCGCCATAGCGATTCATACCATTTATTTGCAAAAGTAGACAGAGTAGAAAGGAGCCCCCACCATGCAAATCATCTACATGCTATCCGAAGCCTCAGAAGCAGGCCTCATCATCAGTGTGCTTGGTGCATTGATTTCTTACGTTACTTCGCGGCAGGCAAAGGGGGAGAAGACACAGAAAATATTTGGAGGGCTGGCAGGCCTTTTCGTGGCTGTGTTGCTGGTGTTTTTGGTCGCTCACCTGTGGATGAAACAATACACTAAGGTGCCCAATGTAGTAAATCTTCCGAAAAATGATGCAATATCGTCCCTTTATGCAGCTGACTTGGAAGTCAATATTCTGCCTGGAACGACGGAAGATGGAATAGTCATTAGCCAAGATCCTAGGCGAGGAGAGATTGTAAGCTCAGGATATGCGGTCAACTTGGAGTTAAAACCTGCACAAGGGACTACAGAACCATCAGGAACGGAACCGCCAACAACCTCAGAACCCGCAACAGAGCAAAAGAAACCGCCGGAGCCTACTGAGACACCTCACCCCGGCGATGTCCTTACCATCGGTACATATGCGGGCAAATCCCTCGATTGGAAAGTCCTGGATGTGAGTGGTACCAAGGCGTTCCTGCTAAGTACGAAAGCAGTGAAAGATGTCGAATATCATGACATAAAAGAAGTAACCGTTACTTGGGGCGAGTGCTCCCTGCATAAGTGGCTGAACGGGTCATTTTTGACAACCGCATTCTCAAAAGACGAACAAGCCGCGATCCTTACTACCACCGTGGATAACGGTACGGACCAAGGAAATCCGGTATGGCCGAATTCCGGAAGCGGAAACACAAAAGACAAGATTTTTCTGCTCAGCTATGCGGAGTTTAAGCGTTATGTAGAGGGTACTGATTTCAGCATCTGTGAGGCAGCCTATTCTACAAAACCTGGAGAAGATATGCGTGTGAGGCTTTTGGACAATGGAACAGAGGCGGCATTCTGGTGGCTTCGTTCTCCGGGCGCAAACGGAAAACAGGCAGCATTTATAAATTTTGAGGGAGAATGTTTCTCTAACTATGCCACCAACTGGTATATCTCTGCCCGCCCGGCGATGTGGGTAGACTTAGAAAAATTGGCGAACTTGTAGAATTGTTCACCCCCCAAAAGAATATAAAATATAATAAGAAAGAAGGTCCCCCCCATGTCCCAATACACCCCCTACATCCGCATCGTGGAGGAAATCGCCAACGACCTCTCCCATGGCCGCTTTTACGAGTTCACAAAATCCCACGAATACCCCACCGTGGCAGAGTACGCGGCCCGGCTGGAGGAATGCATGGAGCAGATGCGCAAGCTATGCGAGGAGGACCGGGGAGAGATGAGACCGAAGAAGGGAGATGGAAACAAAATTACCTGATATGCCCAGCGGACCCTTGCAAACTCCCCCCTTTTCGTATATAATACCCCCATAGAATAAAACGAAAAGGAGCACAATCGCCCATGAAAGCCCCAGATTATTCCATTCCCGTGCCCCAGAATCCGGCGCTCCATGACTATATGATGATGTACGCGGTGGCCCAGTTCAACCGCCATGACCAGGATCTGCTGACGCAGCCCTTTGACCGGCTGATGGTCTCTGTCCGGATCGCCTTCTACTTGCAGTTCTTCCTGTGGATGCGCCGTATCGAGGATTACGTGGTGGATATGGAGTACGGACGGCTGGTGGTGGGGGTGGACATCACCGCGAAGAAGACAAGACAGCGGCCCCACCTGGGCCTGGATATACTCATTCGCAAGCGGGGCGACGAGGCCGCCGGTATCCCTCCCGTGAACGTCCTGTGCGCCGAGGTGAAGGCCGCCGGAAAGCAGGAGGGCAACAAGGCGGAGGAAAACCGCCTGCAGAAGCTGACCGACACCAAGTGGGACTTTCACTACCCCTCGGGCTACATTCTCCGGGCCGAGTTCAAAGGCGAAAACCGGACAAACCTGCGGATCAAGCGGGTCTTCCGCGGCGGCGAGAAGGTGGACCTGCTGGAGCCGGTCTTTTGAATGCCAAACATAAGAATGGAGGACACATCATGTCTCTTTTTAAAAACAAAACCCTGATGATCACCGGCGGTACCGGCTCCTTCGGTAACGCCGTTTTAAACCGCTTTCTGGCCACGGACATTGGCGAGATCCGCATCTTCTCCCGGGATGAGAAGAAGCAGGACGACATGCGCCACGAGTACCAGGCCAAGATGCCCGAGGTAGCGAACAAAATCAAGTTTTACATCGGCGACGTCCGGGACCTGCAATCCGTCCGGGGGGCCATGACCGGGGTGGACTATATCTTCCACGCCGCCGCCCTGAAGCAGGTGCCCTCCTGCGAGTTCTTCCCCATGGAGGCCGTGCGGACCAACGTCATCGGCACGGACAATGTCCTCACCGCCGCCATCGAGGCCGGGGTGGAGTGCGTCATCTGCCTGTCCACCGACAAGGCCGCCTACCCCATCAACGCCATGGGCATGTCCAAGGCCATTGAGGAAAAGGTGGCCATTGCCAAATCCAGAATGTCCGGCAAGACGAAAATCTGCTGCACCCGCTATGGCAACGTCATGTGCTCCCGGGGCTCCGTCATCCCCCTGTGGATCGACCAGATCAAATCCGGCAACCCCATCACCGTCACCGAGCCCAACATGACCCGGTTCATCATGTCCCTGGAAGAGGCTGTGGATCTGGTGCTCTTCGCCTTTGAGCACGGCGAGAACGGCGACCTGCTCATTAAGAAGGCCCCCGCCTGCACCATCCGGACCCAGGCGGAAGCCGTCTGCGAGCTCTTCGGCGGCAAGAAGGAGGAGATCAAGGTTATCGGCATCCGCCACGGCGAGAAGATGTACGAGACCCTCCTCACCAACGAGGAGTGCGCCAAGGCCATCGATATGGGGGACTTCTATCGGGTCCCCGCCGACAACCGGGGGCTGAACTACGATAAGTACTTCAAAGAGGGCGACGACAAGCGGAACACCCTGACGGAGTTCAACTCCAACAACACCCGTCGCTTAAATTTGCAGGAGACCGTCGATACCATCGCCTCCCTCAGCTACATCCAGCAGCGGCTGGCGGAGAAGTAAAAAAACCATTGCGAACCAGTCCTCAGACTGGTGTGGTAATCTCCCGGATTTTAGAACGCTTCCCGTTCAACCGGGGGATTCCCACGCCAGTGTGTACACTGGCTCGGAATGACATCGTTCCTTTACGGAGGATATTATGGAACACAACTTCAAATGGAAAAACAACGGCCGCACCAAGGTCATGATCGGCTGCGGCACACGGCCGGAGATCATCCGGCTGGCGGCCGTCATCAAGCGCTGCCGGGAATATTTTGACTGCTGCGTGGTCTACTACAACCAGAACTGGGACCGGAACCTGAGTACCGTGTTCTGGGAGGATTTCGAGCTGAAAAACATCTTCGGCCAGTTCGGCCCGGACATCCTGGTGCCTGTGGTGGGGGAGAACCTGGGGGTGACCTGCGGCAACATCCTGGGCCGCAGCTATGAGCTTCTGTCCGAATTGCAGCCGGAGGGCTACCTGGTGCTGGGGGATACCAACAGTTGCCTCTCCGCCATCAGCGCCAAGCGGCTGCACATCCCCCTTTTCCACATGGAGGCTGGCAACCGCTGCAAGGATGAGTGCCTGCCGGAGGAGACCAACCGCCGGATCGTGGACGTGATCTCCGACGTGAACCTGTGCTACAGTGAGTTCGCCCGGAAGTATCTGGCAGACACGGGCCTGCCCAAGGAGCGGACCTACATGACCGGCTCTCCCATGGCGGAGGTGCTGCACATGAATCTGGAGAAAATCCAAAACAGCGATGTGCTGGACCGGCTGGGTTTGGAAAAGGACAGGTATATTCTCCTGTCTGCCCACCGGGAGGAAAACATCGACTCCGAGCAGAACTTCCTGAGTCTCTTCACCGCCATCAATGCCCTGGCGGAGAAGTACGATATGCCCATCCTCTACTCCTGCCACCCCAGAAGCCGTCACCGGCTGGAGAAAAGCGGCTTCCGGCTGGACCCCAGAGTCCGGGTCAACGAGCCCCTGGGCTTCAACGACTACAACAAGCTGCAAATGAATGCCCTGGCCATCGTCTCTGATTCCGGCACCCTGCCGGAGGAGAGCAGCTTCTACCTGTCCATTGGCCACCCCATCGCCGCCGTGTGCATCCGCACCTCCACCGAGCGCCCCGAGGCCCTGGAAGCCGGGGACTTTATCCTGGCCGGAATCACCACCCGGGAGCTGCTGAACGCAACGGATATGGCCATCGAGATGAAGCAGAAGGGCATCCTGGGCAAGCCCTGCCCTGACTATGTGGATGAGACTGTTTCCATGAAGGTGGTGCGCATCATCCAGGGTTATGTAAACGTGGTCAATAAGATGGTGTGGAGGAAGTACTAAATGAATATCCTGGTCACCGGCGCAAAGGGCATGGTGGGAACCGCCCTGTGTGCCAACCTGAAAAACATCCGGGACGGCAAAAACCGCACCCGGCCCAATCTCCATATTGACGAAATCTACGAGTACGATATGCAGTCCACCCCGGAAGAGCTGGACGGGTATTGCGCCAAAGCCGACTTCGTCTTCAATCTGGCCGGTGTGAACCGCCCGGAGAATCCTGAGGACTTTATGAAGGGCAACTTTGGCTTTGCCTCCGACCTGCTGAACTGCCTGAAAAAGCACAGCAACAAGGCAACCATTATGCTGTCCTCCTCTGTCCAGGCCACTCTGGCCGGTCGGTTCGGCAACTCCGAGTATGGCCGGAGCAAGAAAGCGGGGGAGGAGCTGTTCTTCGGCTACGCCAAGGAAACCGGGGCAAAGGTGGCCGTCTATCGCTTCGTCAACCTCATGGGCCACAGCCGCCCCAAGTATAACAGCGCCATTTCCACCTTCTGCTGGGCGGTAGCCAACGACGAACCCTTTACCGTCAATGACCGGTCCACGGAGCTGGAAGTTCTCTACATTGACGACCTGGTGGAGGGAATGTTTGACCTCCTAGAGGGCAAGGAACAGCATTGCGAGTTTGACGGCGTAGAGACTGTTCTTACCGAGAATGGCCGCTACTGCTGCGTCCCCGGTTCTCACAAGGTCACCTTGGGTGAAATCGTGGACCTGCTGGCCCAGTTCAAAAACCAGCCGGTATCCCTTCTCATGCCCAGGATCCCCGATGGCAGCTTTGCAAAGAAGCTGTTCAGCCTGTACCTGACTTACCTGCCCGAGGAGAAGTTCAAATACGCCATGAAAATGAACTGCGATGCCCGGGGCAGCTTCACGGAGCTGGTCCACACCGCCGACTGCGGCCAGGTGAGCATCAACATCTCCAAGCCCGGCATCACCAAGGGCCAGCACTGGCACAACTCCAAATGGGAGCAGTTTATCGTGGTCCACGGCCACGGCCTGATCCAGGAGCGGAACATCCACACGGGGGAAACGGTAGAATTTGAAGTTTCCGGCGATAAAATCGAGGCCGTCTACATGATCCCCGGCTGGACCCACAACATTATCAACCTGAGCGATACCGAGGACCTGGTAACCGTCATGACCTGCAATGAGGTTTTCGACCCAGGCCGCCCGGATACCTTCGCAGAACCGGTATAACATAACTGCCGCGGCGAAAAGCCGCGGCAGTTGCCTTACACCTGATAAAATTCCTGATACCATCTGGCGAATTTCCGCAGCCCCTCCCGCAAAGGCGTGGCGGGCTTGAAGCCGAAGTCCCGCTCCAGGGGGGCGGTGTCGGCGTAGGTTACGGGCACATCGCCGGGCTGCATAGGCACCAGCTCCTTATGGGCTTCGAAGTCATAGTCGGCGGGAAGCACACCGGCGGACACCAGCTCCTCGGAGAGGATCTGGACGAAGTCCAGAAGGTTCTCCGGGTTGCTGTTGCCGATGTTGTATACGGCGTAGGGAGGAATGGGCAGGCCGTCCTCCCCGTTTTTCTTTTCCGGGGCTCCCTGCATCACCCGCAGGACTCCCTCCACAATGTCATCAATATAGGTGAAGTCCCGCTTGCAGTTGCCGTAGTTGAAGATCTGGATGGTCTGGCCCTTGCGCAGCTTATTGGTGAAGCCGAAATAGGCCATGTCCGGCCGGCCAGCGGGACCGTAGACGGTGAAGAACCGCAGACCGGTGGAGGGAATGTTGTAGAGCTTGGAGTAGGCGTGGGCCATGAGCTCATTGCTCTTTTTGGTGGCGGCATAGAGGGAGACCGGGTTGTCTACCTTGTCCTCAGTGGAGTAGGGGACCTTTTTGTTGGTGCCGTAGACGCTGGAGGAGGAGGCATAGACCAGGTGCGCCACGGGGCTGTGGCGGCAGGCCTCCAGGATGTTGTAGAAGCCGATGAGGTTGCTCTGGATGTAGGCATCCGGATTGGTGATGGAGTACCGGACTCCGGCCTGAGCGGCCAGATTCACCACCACATCGGGTTTCCACTGGGCAAAGATGCGGTCCACAGCCGCCCGGTCGGCGATATCGCCCTTCACAAAGGTCCAGGCGGAGCCGGGATGCTTTGCGGCGCTGGCCTGAATTTGGTCCAGGCGCCAGTTCTTGATGGATACATCGTAGTAGTCGTTCAGGTTGTCAATGCCCACGATGGTCACCGGGGACACCGTATCCAGGAGCTTCAGCACCAGGTTGGAGCCAATGAAGCCCGCGGCGCCGGTGACGAAGACGGTTTTGTTTTTCAGATCGATCCGTTCCATCGTATTCACCTCAGTCCCGCTTGAAGATGTCCCGGGTGAAGACCTTGTCCTGCACATCGTCCAGGCAGGGATCGTACCGGTTGGCGATGATGCAGTGGGACTGCTTCTTGAACTGCTCCAGGTTGTTGACCACCTTGGAGCCGAAGAAGGTCTCGCCGTCCTTTAGGGTGGGCTCATAGATGATGACGGTGGCACCCTTGGCCTTGATGCGCTTCATAACGCCCTGGATGGCGCTCTGACGGAAGTTGTCGGAGTTGGCCTTCATGGTCAGCCGGTACACGCCTACCACGGTCTCGCCCTCCTTGCTGGCGCTCCAGCTGTCGTTGGCTTCATAGCCCCCGGCGATTTCCAGCACCTGGTCGGCGATGAAGTCCTTTCGGGTCCGGTTGCTTTCCACAATGGCGGTCATCATGTTCTGGGGCACATTTTCAAAGTTGGCAAGCAGCTGCTTGGTGTCCTTGGGCAGGCAGTAGCCGCCGTAACCGAAGCTGGGGTTATTGTAGTGGGTGCCGATCCGGGGGTCCAGGCATACGCCGTCGATGATGTCCTTGGTGCATAGCCCCTTGGTCTCGGCATAGGTGTCCAGCTCGTTGAAGTAGCTGACCCGCAGGGCCAGATAGGTGTTGGCAAAGAGCTTTACGGCCTCGGCCTCGGTAAAGCCCATGAACAGGGTGGGGATATCCTCCTTGATGGCACCTTGCTGCAGCAAGGAAGCGAAAATCTCAGCCTTTTCCCGGCTCTCAGCATCGCAGGAGACAATGATCCGGCTGGGGTAGAGGTTGTCGTACAGGGCCTTGCTCTCCCGCAGGAACTCCGGGCTGAAGAGAATGTTGGCGGTGCCATATTTCTCCCGGACGGAGGCAGTGTAGCCAACAGGAATGGTGG
>OLHA01000076.1_pt1 | contig 56632 bp, 53 predicted proteins | sample 1605961 | NCBI WGS metagenome assembly OLHA01 (sample SAMN03283288) | human gut metagenome | biome: human-associated habitat; material: feces | host: Homo sapiens | place: Peru | collected 2012
CAAGATTCCACCTCAGCGCCAGCTCGATATCAAGATGCACAAGAAGATTATCCCTTGTGAGTATTGCGGCCGTATCCTCATCGACCCAGAGTTGGCAGGTGTGAAGATCGAGACTCCGAATACAGATGAGAAGCCAAAGCGCAAGCCGTTATCTCTCGGTCTTATCTGTCCGCCCTTGTCTTTTGCAATCTCATCACTGCTGATGTGAATATATCGGTCTTCGTATCCGTCACGATTGGCAACGGCAAGTCCTGCCGTGTATTCAGGACTTACAATAGTACATTTGTAGGCGGAGTAATCATTAGGAAAATATATGCTTGTAAGTCTGCCACTGCAATATATGGTCGCATTGCTTGATATATCTGTAGTAATACCGGTTGCCATTGGAACAAAGACAGTTTTTAGATTTGTACATCCGGAACATCCATCAAAACCTTTTACTTTTGGAGCATAAATCATTTCGAGATTTTTGCAATTTTTAAATACATTACTGCCAAGATTTTTTGCATTGTTTAATACAATTTTCTGCATTGTACAATCTTCAAATGCCGAATCTCTGATATCAGTACATTTAGGTAAATTCATTGTCTTAAAATATGTACCGGCAAGACCTCTTTCAGAAATCATTTCTACTGAAGATAAATCAATGTTATCTGTAAGCGACGGACAATTTGTAAAAGCTTCAGTTCCAATAAATTTAACATTAGAAAGGTTTATGCTTTTTAAATTATCACAACCATAAAATGCTTGTTGTTCAATTGAAGTAACACTGCTTGGTAATGTTACACTTTCAATATTAGAATTTTTAAAGCACCTTTCATTAATTGAGGCTACTTCAATACCGTTGATTTTATCAGGAATAGTAATATTTGTATCGTTTCCGAGATATGCTTTTATACCACACCGGTAAGTTCCGTCATCTACAACAAATTCACTTTCACCGTCTTTAAATATGTAATAATCAAGATAAGTAAATTTACTTTTGAACGGAGTTCCTGCTCTTGCAAAAGCTACTGCGGTTATTCTTGTTGTTTCAGTCAATTTGATAGGCTCGGTATACTTTGTGCCGTTTGTTTTGCTCGGCAAAGTCCCGTCGGTTGTATAATAAATATCAGCAAGAGTATTTGCACTTTTAAGTTCGACGCTTATATCATCACGATAAACACCGCTTTGCAAATTAGCAGTAATATCCTTGCATCTTGTACCGTTTATGATGTTAGAAAAATTAACGATTCCTGCACCGTAACGGCCATTATAGCAATCGCTCTTTTTAAACGGTGTTGCAGTTGCAATAAGTTCCTGTTTAACTTGTTCAGGCGTATATTTTTTGTTTTCCATAAGGACATAAGCAGCAGCGGCTGATACAAGCGGCGCTGCCATAGAGGTTCCGGCGAATTGTGCATAAGTATTATTACCGGGAAAATTAGCAGTATATACGCTAACTCCGGGAGCGGAAATATCCACACAACTACCATAACTTGAAGAAGACCATGCATAGCCATATTGATTTGTGGCGGCAACGGTTATAACACTATCAAATATTGCAGGTTGTTTATAAACTTTTTTACCATCATTACCGGCTGAAGCAACAACAGTGACTCCCATATCAACAAGTTCATCTATTACAGTTCCAAGACCTCCTGTTGTAAATGAACAATTTATTATATCAGGCTTGTTTTTTAATTGCTTGATATATGATAAAGCGGCTACAACCCCTGACGAAGTACCTTTTAAGTTTTTGTCAAATATTTTATAAGCGAATAGTTTAACATTACTTGGCGTACTTTTAGCGATAGCACCAGCCACTTTTGTACCATGACCGGCTTTATCCATTTCGTCGCCGGTGTTATCAGTGCTAAAATCCATTTTTGTACGCACAACTCTGTATTTTAGTAATTCGTGGTTATAATTGATTCCGCTGTCTACGACAGCAATATTTATATTGGATTTAGCCTTTAATTTGTAATAATCAAGTGCAGAAACAGCATCTGTTTCCTCATAAGCCCATTCATCATTCATATTATACTTGTCATAAGTAGAACTTGAAGTAACAACACAGTCATAATCTGCCGTATAGCCTGATTTTTCATAATTTTCTTTTGTTGGTAAATATCTTAATAATCCCATTAAGTTAGTAACAATAATCTGTTTATTATTAGTAATTAAATTATTAATAGTTTCTAATCTAGTTATTTCAAGTTCTGGTGAAATCGCTAGTGCTTCACTAGTTAAAAAATCATCCATAGGAAAAAATAATACATTATCTGTATAATTGCTTAACGACTTATACATATTATTTGCTTCAAATAAAGTATTACAAACAACTAAAATTGATTTTGTTTTATTTAAATAATAATCATATAAATAAATTGTTTTTAATTCATCATTTAATCCTAATATTACTTGCTCATCTTTTATATCAAATAAATTATTAAAAAATTTCATATAAAGTCCTCCATATACGCCAAAAAGATACCAATTGGGTATCAATTATTATTATATTTTGTCATTAATAAATCAAAATTTATTTTAAAGAAATCGTTTATTATATCTTCAGTTTTTATTATTATGTTATTTAATAAATTTAATTCATCTTTAGAAAATTTTCCTAAAACATAATCCTTAGTTTCTATCAATTTATTATTAGATATTCCTATTTTTAATCGTTTATAATTTTTTGTACCTAAATGTAATTCAATATTTTTAAGACCATTATGTCCCCCAGATGAACCACTAGATTTTAATTTATATCTACCAACATCTAAATCTAAATCATCATTAATTATCAAAATGTCATTAATATCAATTTTAAAAAATTTTACAAAATCTCTAACTACTTCTCCTGAAAGATTCATATATTTTTGTGGTTTTAATAATATAACTTTTTCGCCATTTATTATTGTCTCTGTATATAATCCATCAAATTTTTTATTGGTAATTTTTAAATTATATTTCAAGCAATAATTATCAATAACCATAAAACCAATATTATGACGTGTATTTTCATAACTTTTTCCAGGATTTCCCAAACCAACTATTAATTTCATAAATAAATCACCTACTTTATTCCATGATATTCATTGTAAACATCTTGTTTTTTCATATTACGATCTTTTGCAACCAATTTAATCGCATCTTTAGTATCTTTTCCTTCTTTTAAATAAAGATTAACATGTTGAGTTATTGTCAAATGTTCGTAAGTTTTTTCATCTTTATTACCTTCAATTACAATAACAAATTCACCCTTAACATCAACTAACTGACAACTTATGTCACTTAAATTTCCTCTATATATTTCCTCAAATTTTTTACTTATTTCCCGGGAAATAGCTATTTTTCTATTTCCCAAAATTTCATACATATCATTTAATGATTCAATAATTCTATGAGGAGCTTCATAAAAAATCAAGGTAGCAGTTTCCATTTTCAATTTTTCTAATTCTTGTTTTCTTTTTGATTGTTTATTACATAAAAATCCATAAAAAAGAAAGGGAAGCGGACTAATACCAGATGTAATTAATGCAGGAATTAACGCTGTTGCACCAGGAAGTCCTACAACATTATAACCGTTATCGATAGCATATTTAGCAAGTTCATATCCAGGATCGCTTATTACTGGAGTTCCTCTATCACTAACAAGACCTACATCACAACCACTAGATAGATATTCAAGTAATTTATCTTTATTTGCCTCTTCATTATAATTAAAACTTGAAATTAGTTTCTTTTTTATATCCAATGATTTAAGTAATTGAGATGTTACTCTAGTGTCTTCAGCAAATATTACTTCAACATTTTTCATTATATTAACTGCCCTTATAGTTAAATCTTCCATATTACCTATAGGAGTGGGAATTAAATATAAAGTAGGACTATTATCATAACTTTTTTGAGACATATTATCACCTCATTCAAAATATTTTTTTACTTCGTCAGTATAAGTACCATCTTCATTATGAACAAATAAAGGTGGAAGAATTTTCATACCACTATTTCCATTCTTTGTTCCTTCAATTAATAAAATATTTGCTTCCTTATCTTTTTTAGGATAAACAAATTGAATTTTTTTTGGCATAATATTATATTTGCGCATTGCATAAATAATATCTAATAAACGTTCTGGTCTATGAACAATAGATATAATTCCGTTATTTTTTAATATTTTTTTACTTATTGAGAATAAATCATCAAGATTTAAAAACACTTCATGACGCGCAATTGTTTTATAATCATTCTTATTTAAGTGAGAATCTTTAGAAACTTTAAAAAAAGGTGGATTACATACAATTACATCATAATATTCTGTTTCAAAATTTTTATATAAATCTCTTATATCAGCATTTATAATATTTATTTGATTTTGTTTATTATTAAGTTCTAAATTTTTTAAAGCAATATCATAAACATCTTTTTGAATTTCAACAGCAGTAATACTTGCGTCTGTTTTTGTAGTCAAAATTAAAGAAACTGGTAAATTTCCACAACCAATATCAAGAATATTTTTGATATTTTTATTTATTGTTACAAAGTTAGGTAATAAAACTGAATCAAGTGAAAAATTAAACATTTCAGAATCTTGATAAACACGTAAATTTTTATAACCTAATAAATAATTATTTTTTTCCACAATTACAACTTCTATTTATTTCTAGTATTCCTACATCTTTAACTTCAACTTTATATGATTGCTTTAAAATATCTAAGCTAACAACTATTCCTTTTCCCTTTTCTGTATCAACTAAATCACCAATTTTAGGTAGACACTTACGGCAATCTTTGTAACAATCATCCTCATATTTTAAACAGCATAAAAGTCTACCACAGACACCATTTATTTTACTTGGATTTAAAGCTATATTTTGATTTTTTGCCATATTAATTGATACTGCTTCTAAGTCTTTTAAAAATCTGGCACAGCATAATTTACAACCACAGACACCTATTCCACCAACTTCTTTTGCTTTATCACGAACACCAACTTGTCTTAATTCAATACGGGTTTTATAGATACTTGCTAATTTTTTTACAACATTTCTAAAATCAACACGTGTATCAGAAATAAATCTAAAAAGGAGTTGACTACGGTCAAAAGTAAATTCTGCATCAATTATTTGCATATTAATTTTTTCATCTAAAACAATTTTTTTACATTTAGATAATGCATCTTTTGCGTCTTTAATATTATTTAAATGGGCATAATAATCACCTTTAGAAGCAATTCTAACTATTTGTTTTAATGGTGCATTTAATTTTTTTTCATCAAAATCAATTAAATTAGTAACAACTTTACCAAATTGTAAGCCTCTTTCAGTTTGAACAATTACTGTAACATTTTTCTTTAAATATATTTTACCAGGTAAAAAATAGTATATTTTTCCATTTTCTTTAAAATTTACACCTACAACCTTAACCATAAATTCACCTTCTATCTAATTCCATAATTAAATTATCCATTAATAAATTCAAATTTATATTATTTTTAATTTTATTTTTAGCATTTAATATTTTTGTAATTTTTTCGCATATACTATATTCAGTATTATCTTTACTAATATTAGATATATAGTCTATATCATTTTTAAAAATCATTAACTCGTGACCAATTACATAATTTAAAATATCACGATAAATTAAAATCATTATATCAAACGCCATTATATTTTTTTCTTTATCATTAAAGAAACTAAACCATAATTTTTGAGTATATAACATTGTATTTATACCATTTTTTTCATAATATTCTACAAATTTTTTTACACAATCAATATAATTAACATTCGGTAAATTATTTAAAAATTCTTCTTGTTTTTCTGGTTGTGAAAAAATCTGATGTGCGATTAATTCTTCATTTGATTCAAAATTTAATTTATTTTTTCTTAAAGAAATAACTTGACACCTAGAAATAATTGTATCAAGTAGTTGATATATGTTATTTGTAACTAAAATAGCAATTATATTTGGGACAGGTTCCTCTAAAAATTTTAAAATTGAGTTTGCTGCTGATGAATTCATTTTATCTGCTTCATTTATTATATATATTTTTTTAGTACCAAAAACAGCTTTTGTACTAAATTCTTTTTGAAGTTCATCTAATTGTTCTTTTTTTATCCATAATCCATCTGGATTGATAATTTTAATTTCTGGATAACATTTATCATTTATCATTTGACATATATGACAATTTTCACAATTATTAAACGCAAAAAATTTGTTTGGACATAACAGTGATTTAATAAAAGCAAAAATAAAATCATTTTTTTTATTATAACCATTTGTCTCAAACAAGTAAGCGTGAACTGTTTTATCATCTTTTACTGAATTTTTCAGTATCGATACAGCAATTGGTTGTTCATTTATATAATCATCAAGCATAACTTCACATCCTTAAAATATGACTGCTAAAATAAAAATAAGGGCCAATAAAGCAGGAAGTCCAAAAAAAGTAATTAATAATACTGTATAAATATTAATTGGTATAATCATTCCTAACGATTGTCCAATTAAATTATAACCATATAATAAAAAAATACTTAATATAAATTTTTTAATAATTTTAAATATTTTCTTTAGCATTGTCCACCTCAAAATTATATTATGAAGCAAACAAATTAATATTACTTTTCTGTTAAATAATTTCTATTTTCTAAAGCCATTTCTAATGTTAAACCATCAATATATTCCATATCTGCTCCAATTGGAACACCATGAGCAATTTTAGAAACTTTAATATTCTTATTTTCTAATTTTTTTTGAATGTATAAAGAAGTTGTTTCACCCTCTACGCTAGGAGTAAGAGCAACAATAACTTCATCAATATTTTCAGTATCAACTCTATCTAATAATGATTTAATATTTATATCATCAGGATTTTTTCCTTCTAATGGTGAAATCAATCCATCTAAAACATGATAAACACCGTGATAACAATTTGTCTTTTCAATTGCTATTATATTTTTAATATTTTCAACAACACAAATTGTTTTAAAATCTCTATTTTTATCTGAACAAATTAAACATAAATCATCCTCAGACAAGTTATTACATTTTAAACAACGTTTTATTTTATTCTTTGAATCAACTAATGATTTTTCAAACATTTCAATAACACTATTATCTAAATTTAAAACCGAAAGAGATAATCTTTCAGCCGTTTTTTCTCCTATACCAGGTAGTTTTTTAAAACATTCTATTAAATTTTTAATTGTTGATGGATACATATTAAAATAAACCTGGCATTCCTTGAGTAAATTTACCCATTTTCTTTTCAGTTTCTGCATCTACTTTTTTCATAGCATCATTAACAGCAACAACTATCATATCTTGTAACATTTCAATATCGTCTTTTTCTAAATTTTCTGAATCAATTTTTATATTTACAAGTTCTTTTTTACCATTAACTGTAACAGTTACAAAAGATGACTTTCCTTCAAAATTCATTGAATCAATTTCTTCTTTTGTAGCTAACATATCCTTTTGCATTTTTTGAGCTTGTTTCATCATTGCTTGTATATTCATTCTTATTCCTTCTTTCTAATTATATTCTACTATATTTTTAAACATAGAATCAATAGTAGATTCATCTTTTTTTAAATCTGAATCTTTAAATATATCTTCATAATTTATTAATTCGCTTGTATATTCAAATTTTTTTGTTTTATTATTAAATTGATTTTTAATATAATTCCATTTATTTTGTTCAACGCCAATTACTTTAAATTTAGTACTATATTCATTATTCAAAAATTGTTCTATTTTAGGTATAGATAGATTGAATAATTTTGTTATGTTATCTGTTTTTAAAACAAATAACAAATATTCTTCACTGGCTGCTTTTAGTTCACCATCTAATATCATAGATATTATTTCACCATTTTCAGGATCTAATAATTTGAAATTTAAAGATTTAAATTTTTCTTTATATTCAATAATTATTTTTTTATTTAATTTAGACAGTGTATTATTTATTCTGATGTCTTGCAACTGATTAATTTGATTTTCAATTTCAGGAGAAATCATTTTTTCTTTAGTTTCCATTTCTTTTTTCAATTCTACATCTGAATTTTCATTTTTTATATTTTTTGTAGTTAAAGATATAGTTTCATTATTATCTAATTGTTTATTAAATTTTTGTGAATTTTTCTTTATGTTGATAATCTTAATAATTGCTAATTCAAAAATTAATCTAGAATTACTATCATTTTTTATAACACTCACATTTGAATTTAATTCATTTAATATATCTATTAATTGTTCTTCTGTATATACATTTATGAATTCATTATATAATTCACTATAATTATTATCAAAATAATTAGGAATTTTTTTCATTAATAAAATATTTTTATAAAACAAAATTATTTCTTCAATTAATTTTACAAAATTTTTTCCACTATTATCATAATCATCTATTATATTAAAGATATTTAATAAATCATCATTTGTTAAACTTAAAATCATTCTTTTTAAATCATTTTGTGTTATTGTTCCATTCACATCGTGAACGTTTTTTTCTGTTATAGTATCGTTAGAATAAGCAGCAACCTGATCTAATATACTTAATGCGTCTCTTAATCCACCATTTGCTAATCTAGATATTTCTTTTAATGCAGAATCATCTATTGTTATTTTTTCTTGTTCACATACATACTTTAATCGATCATATATTTTACTTTCACTTACCTTTTTAAAGTCATAACGTTGACATCTTGATAAAATTGTTGGTAAAACTTTATGAGGATCTGTTGTTGCTAAAATAAAAATAACATGACTTGGAGGTTCTTCTAATGTCTTTAATAATGCGTTAAATGCACTTGTACTAAGCATATGAACTTCATCAATTATATATACCTTATATTTACTTATTGATGGCACTAAATTTACTTTATTTTTAAGTTCCCTTATTTCATCAACACCATTATTTGAAGCAGCATCTATTTCTATGATATCTACATTTTGTTGATTATTTATTTGTGTACAACATACACATTTCTCGCAGGGGATACCATTTTCAGGTCGTTCACAATTTATTGTTTTAGCAAATATTTTTGCAGTACTTGTTTTTCCTGTACCTCTTGGACCTGTAAATAAATAAGCGTGACTTATTTTATTTCTACTAATTGCATTTTGTAAAGTTTTAACAATAACATCTTGACCAATCATTTCATTAAAATTTTTAGGTCTATATTTTCTATATAATGCTTGATACATAAAGTTTCCTCCTATCTTCTTTTTTTCTTAAAGAATTTTTGAATTAGTTCTTTTGCCTCTTTTTCATAAATACCGTTAGTAATTTTTACATTATGGTTATTTTTATTTTCAAATATTTTTTCAACACTTTCAATATAACCAAATTTTTCGTTTTTTGTTGCATAAACTACTCTATCTATTCTAGACTGTATCATTGCGCCGGAACACATTAAACAAGGTTCGACTGTAACATATAATGTACAATCATCCAAATGCCAAGTGTTCAATTTTCTGCAAGCTCTTTCTATTGCTATTATTTCTGCATGTTTTGTTGCAATTTGTTTTTTTTCTTTTTGGTTGTGTGCTTTAGATATTATTTTATTGTTTTTAACTATTAATGCGCCAACTGGAACGTCATCAAATTCTAAAGATTTTTCTGCTTCTTTCAAAGCTAATTTCATATATATATAATCATTTTTCATATTAATCACCTACAAAAAAGACACACACATTTAGAGGAATTTAAGGCTGCTACCTTCCGATTCTGACCTGTTTCATTCATAAATGTTGTGCCATAATTAATATATACCATTTAATATATTAAATCAAATATTTATTTATTTTTATATAAATTAATCATACATTGTTTAATATAAATTATTTAATATATTATATTGACTTACTTATACTAATGTTTCACGTGAAACATTGCTTATTTTACTATTTCAATTATCAAATTACATTTCATTTTCTATATATTTTATATTTCTACATCTATGTTTCACGTGGAACATTGTTTATTTTACTATTTCAATTATCAAATTACATTTCATTTTTTATGTATTTTATATTTCTATATCTATGTTTCACGTGAAACATTGTTTATTTTACTATTTCAATTATCAATTTACATTTCATTTTCTATATATTTTTTATTTCTATATCTATGTTTCAAGTGGAACATTGCTTTTTTCTTATTTCAATTATCAACTTACATTTTATTTTCTATATATTTTATTTATATCTATGTTTCACGTGAAACATAGATAATTTATCACCAAATAAAAAGAAGATAACTAATTATCTTCTTCAACAGAAACATTTTTTTCATCTTTCTCTACAATTGCAATATTACTAACTTTTTGATTATCTTTAAGATTAATCAATTTAACACCTTGAGCTACACGTCCAGATTGAGATATTTGTTCAATAGGGAGTCTAATAATAATACCATTATTTGTAATTATCATTAAATCTTTATTTTCAATAATAGTTTTAAAAGCAATAATATTACCATTTTTTTCAGTTACATTAAGTGCTTTAACACCTTTACTACCTCTATGAGTAATTCTATATTCCTCTATATTAGTTCGCTTACCGTAACCGTTTTCTGTAACAACTAAAACTTCACTATTAGGTTTGCCTATTTCACAACCAACACATTTGCCATCCTCAACATCGATTCCTTTAACACCTGATGCAGTTCTTCCCATCAAACGTAATTCTTGTTGATTAAATCTAATCATTCTACCATTAGAAGAAGCTATTAAAACATCATCTTCGCTATCAGCTAACTGTACATCAAGTAATTCATCATCATCACGAAGAGTAATAGCAATCTTACCAGTATTTCTTATATTTTCAAATTCAGATAATATTGTCTTTTTAACTATACCATTTAGAGTACAGAAAACCAAACATTTGTTTTTGTCATTTCTTGATACTTTAAGCATAGCTTTTATACATTCGTCTTTATCAATCTGTAATAAATTAATTATTGGTAAACCTTTTGATTGCCTACTAAATAATGGAATTTCGTATCCTTTCATACGATATACCTTACCTTTATTAGTAAAGAATAAAAGATTATCATGAGTAGTTAAAGAAATCATTTTTTCAACAAAATCTTCTTCATTAGTTGTCATCCCTTTAATACCCATTCCTCCACGATTTTGTGAACGATATGTTTCGCTAGTAATACGTTTAATGTATCCTTTATTTGTTAATGTAACAATTATATCTTCAACAGGAATTAAAGATTCATCTTCTATATAATCCACAGCTGTCATATCAATATGTGTTCTTCTTTCATCACTATATTTATCTTTTATTTCTGTTAATTCTAATTTAATGATATCTAAAACCTTCTGTTCTGATCCTAAAATGGATTTTAATTCTTCAATACGTTGTAATAAATCTTTAAGTTCTAGTTCAATTTTATCTTTTTCTAAGCCAGTTAACCTTCTTAATTTCATTTCTAATATAGCTTCACATTGAATAGCATCTAGTTTAAATTTAGAAGTTAATTGTTCTTTAGCTATTTCATCTGTTTTAGAAGATTTGATAATTTTAATAACCTCATCAATATTATCTAGAGCAATTTTTAAACCTTCTAGTATATGAACACGTGCTTCGCATTTATTTAAATCAAATTTAGTTCTTCTTATTATTATTTCCTTTTGATAATCAATATACTTAACAATAATATCTTTAAGCCCTAAAGTTTTTGGTACACCATTATCAAGCATTAAGAAAATAATTCCATAATTTGTTTGAAATTGTGTATGTTTATATAAATTATTTAAAACAACTTGAGGATTAGCATCTCTTTTTAAAGTAATTGTAATTTTAATTCCTTCCTTTAAATCAGTATGATAATCAGAAATTCCTTCAATTGTTTTATTATGAACTAATTCAGCAACCTTATTTTTTAATTCCATTGTATTAACACCGTAAGGTACTTCATCAATAATTATAAGATTTTTGCCGTCTTTTTCTTCTATTCTTGCTTTACTTCTTATAGTAATAGTTCCACGACCTGTTTCATAAGCTTTCTTTATACCACTATTACCTAATATTATTCCGCCAGTTGGAAAATCAGGACCTTTAATATATTGCATCAATTCTAATGTATCAATATCGTGATTATCGATATAAGCAATACATCCATCAATAACTTCTCCAAGATTATGTGGTGGGATATTAGTTGCCATACCAACAGCAATTCCCATTGTACCATTAACTAAAATATTAGGAAATCTAGAAGGTAAAACAGCAGGTTCTTTCTCACTTTCGTCAAAGTTTGGAATAAAATTTACAGTGTCTTTATTTATATCCCTAACAAGTTCAAGAGAAATCTTTGATAATCTAGATTCGGTATAACGCATTGCTGCTGCACCATATCCTTCAATATTACCAAAATTTCCATGACCATCAACAAGCATATGTCTATAATTAAAATCTTGAGCCATTCTAACCATTGCTTCATATATTGAAGAATCACCGTGTGGGTGATATTTACCCATAACATCCCCAACAATACGAGCTGATTTTTTATGTGGTTTATCAGGTGTATAACCAGATTCATACATTGACCATAAAATTCTACGATGAACAGGTTTTAACCCATCTCTTAAATCAGGAAGTGCACGAGCAACAATAACACTCATTGAATATTCCAAAAATGAAGATTTAACTTCTTCAACAATATTATTTTCTTGTAATCTATCTCTACTATGATCCATACTTCACCTCCTATATATCCAAATTTTCTACATAAACAGCATTTTGTTCAATAAATTCTCTTCTTGGTTCTACTTCATCACCCATTAATTTAGAGAATATTGCATCAGCCGCAATTAAATCATCAACTGTTATTTTTCTTAAAATTCTAGTATTAATATCCATTGTTGTTTCATTAAGTTCTTCAGCATCCATCTCTCCTAAACCTTTCATACGGAAAATTAAATACTTTGTGTTAGGATTTAATGATGCTAAATAACTATCTCTTTCCTCTTCATTTAAAACATATTTAGTAGTTTTTCCGTGTTTAATACAAAATAATGGAGGTTGCGCTGCATATACGTGACCTGCTTCAACGATTGGTCTAAAAAATCTATAGAATAAAGTTAATAATAAAACCCTAATATGTGACCCATCTACATCGGCATCGGTCATAATAATAATTTTATGATATCTAAGTTTATTCAAGTCAAATTCTGCACCTATTCCAGTTCCAAAGGCTGTAATAATTGTTCTAATTTCTTCATTAGATAAAGCCCTATCCATTCTTGCTTTTTCAACATTTAATATTTTACCTCTTAAAGGAAGAATTGCTTGAGTCATTGAATTTCTACCCTTTATAGCAGATCCTCCGGCACTATCCCCTTCGACTAAAAATATTTCACAAATTTTTGGATCTTTATCTTTACAATCAACTAATTTTCCACCAAAATTAGCAACATCTAAATCACTTTTTCTACGTGTTAACTCTCTTGCCTTTTTGGCAGCAACTCTAGCTCTTGCAGCAGTCATCGTCTTTTCAACAATAATTTTAGCCTCATCAGGATTTTCCATTAAAAATCTATCGAATCCTGCCGAAAATACATTATCAGCAAGTTTTCTAACCTCAGAATTACCTAAACGACCTTTTGTTTGACCCTCAAACTGAGGATTAGGATGTTTACAAGAAACTATCATTGTTAAACCTTCCTTAACATCATCACCTGTTAATGAATCATCCTTTTCTTTTAACATATTAGTTTTTCTTGCATAATTATTAATAATACGGGTTAAGGCTCTTCTAACCCCTTCCTCATGTGTTCCTCCATCATGAGTATTAATATTGTTAACAAATGAATAAATACTATCAGAATAACCAGAATTATATTGCATAGCAACTTCAAATATAATTCCATCTTCTTCACCTTCTAAATGAATAATTTGATCATGAATTGGAGTTTTATTTTTATTCAAGTATTTAACATATTCACTGATTCCACCTTCATAATGGAATACCTCACCAGTCGTATCTTCTAAATCCCTATCATCACGTAAAGTTAATTTTAAACCTTTATTTAAAAAAGCTAACTCCCTTGTTCTAGTTTTCAAAGTTTCATAATCATATATATCAGTATCAAAAATATCAGGATCTGGTTTAAATGTTACTGTTGTACCAGTTCTATTTAATTCACAATCACCAATAACAGTTAATTTTTGAACAGTTTTTCCACCATTTTCAAACTTAGTTTCATAAATCTTACCATCTTTATAAACAGTTACAACAACCCATTTAGATAAAGCATTAACTACACTTGCTCCAACTCCGTGTAATCCACCAGAGACCTTATACCCGCCTCCGCCAAATTTTCCACCAGCGTGAAGTACTGTATAAACTGTTTCAACTGTTGAAATACCAGTTTTAGGATGAACACCAACAGGAATTCCACGACCATTATCTTTAACAGTTATCGAATTATCTTTATTGATAATTATTTCAATATTATTACAAAACCCAGCTAATGCTTCATCTATTGAGTTATCAACAATTTCCCATACTAAATGATGCAAACCTTTAACATCAGTTGTACCAATATACATACCAGGTCTTTTTCTTACAGCTTCAAGACCTTCTAAAACTTGAATATCCGACGCATCATAATGTACATTATTTTCATTATTCATTATCATCTACCTCCATCTTTTCGCATACAATGTTGCCATTTTCTATTTCAAATAGCTTTGACTTATTTTTAATAGAATTATCAATACTTTTTAAATCAGTTGTCGTTATAATTGTTTGAATATTATTATCAATATACTTTAATAAATGATTTTTTTTCTCATCATCCAATTCACTAAATACATCATCCAAAAGTAAAATTGGTGTATCATTCTTTATTTGTTTTAAAATTTCCACACTTGCTAATTTAATCGACAAAATAGCAAGTCTTTGTTGACCTTGTGAGCCATAATTTTTTAAATTCAGATTATCTAAGTAAAATTCAATATCATCTTTATGAGGACCAAACATTGAACTTTTAATTTTTACTTCTGAATCAAAATTACGCTCAAATTTTTCAAGAAAAAGTTCCGTTAACTCTTGATCAGATATAGAATCAAAATTTTCTATATTAAAATTATTAATATATTTTATATGAAATCCATTTAATTTAGTTAAGTCAAAAAAAATACTAGGTACTATTTCATTTAATTTATTAATAAATTTATATCTTAATCTATAAATCAATATTGCTTGTTTTATAAAATAATCATTAATAATAGATAAATATTGATTATCATAATCATAAAAACTATTTATTTTTTTTAAATAGTCATTTCTTAATTTTTGAACCTTTCTAAAATTATTTAAAACAACAAGATAATTTTCATCAAACTGACTAATTTCTGAATTAATATATCTTCTACGTATATTAGGAGAGCCTTTAATTATGTCTAAATCTTCAGGATAAAAAATAATTATATTTAACTTAGATATATATTCACTAACTTTTTTATATAAATTATCATCAATAAAAATTTGTTTTTTTTCATTGTTTAAAAAAATTTCTAATTTTGTATCAAATATATTATTATCTTTCATTATTCCAGTTATTTTTAAAAATTTTTCGCCATTCTTAATTAAATTATTATCAATAAAAGATCTATGTGATTTTGTAAAACTTAAATAGTATATACTTTCTAATAAATTAGTCTTTCCTTGGGCATTATTTCCATAAAAAATATTAATTCCAGGACTTAATGACAAATTTGTATCACTATAATTACGAAAATTTTTAACACTTAGCTGTTTTAAAATCATCTTTTACCTCTTTTTTTTAATTTAAAGTTCATTAAATCAATTTTCTATATAAACATATACTCCTATACACACTTAATATTATAGCACAAAAAATACGTAAAAAAATAAAAAATGAGTTATTTAACTCATTTTTTTAATAAATATTACTTACATTCCTTTTCTTTTTCTTAAAATTGATTCTAATCTTGTTGAACGTAAAACTTGATTTTCTAAAGAACCATAGGAAACATCAACTTCTATTACTTTTCCATTTTTAAATATTATTTCTGTTTTCCCATTATTTTTAGAATAGTTTTCAATATTATTTAAAGAAATCCAAGTACAATCAGTAAGTCTAGGAGAATTGGTTGGAAAGAAAATCATAGAAGAAGTTTCTTCAACAATGACAGGTGCTTTATAATTAACGCCAATTAAACTTTTTGTACCTTCATGTCTTCCATTTAAAGAACTTCCAAAAAATCTACAACTGTCATCAACAATTTTTGTAGCACTTTTATTAACAATAAAATTATCACCTATTTCAATAACTTCACTCTTTTTTGAGTCAATAGGAATTATTGCTAAAGTGTCTTGAGAAATTTCATAACTATTTATCATAATATCACCTCCTATAGATATTTTTCGAAAAAAATATCCAATTTCCTTTTTTATAACACATAAAATTGTCGAAATTGCTCAAAAAATGTCTAAAAAAAAGGAAAATTGTTTAAAATTAACAATTTTCCACATTTTAATATGTTCTTATAGGTAATATAAGTTCAATTAAATTTTCATTATCAACATCAGTAATAACTATTGGTTTTACCTCACCATTAAACTTTAATTCTATATCTGTACAATCAAAAGCCTTTAAAGCATCCATCATATATCTAGAACTAAATGCGATTTTTATATTACCTGAATTATTTTTATTAGCAAGTATTGTTTCTTCAACATTTCCAATTTCTGGAATATTAGAAAATATTTTTATTCTATCTTCAAAACTTTCAAGTTTAATAGTATTTTTATCATCTTCATTTGTTAATAATGATGCTCTATCTAATGAAGCATAAAAATCGTTTAAATTAACCTTAATTTTTAACTCAAATTCTGTAGGTATTAATTTAGATGTATCAGGATATGTTCCATTAATTAATCTAGACATAAATATTATATTATTAAACTTAAATATTATTTTATTACTAAATATATGAAGTTCTATATTATCTTCTTCATCATTAAATAATTTAACTAATTCATTTAAATTTCTAGTTGGAATCAAAATATTAACATTATCATCTGTTGAAGAATTTAAAATAACTGTTTTTTTAGATAAACGATAAGAATCCGTTGCAGTACATTCTAAAACATTATCAGTTATTTTTAAATTAATACCTGTTAAAACTGGACGTGATTCTTGATTAGATGTAGCAAAAACTGTTTGATTAATGATTGTTTTAAAAAGTTTTTTACTAACTAAAATAGGACTTAAACTATTTTCAAGTTCTAAATCAGGAAAATCATTAACATTATTACAATTTAAGTTACAAGATGTATTTTCTGTATATATATATAATTTAGAATCAACTAGTTCTTCTATATTAACAACTGTATTAGGTAATTTTTTTACTATTTCATATATATATTTACCTGATACAACAATATCACCACATTCTTCTATATCTTCAATTTCATTTTTATCAATAAATGTTTTAATTGCAATCTCATTATCTGTACTCATCATATATAAACCATCTTGTGTTAAATTAAATTTTATACAGTTAAGTATTGGAATTAAATTTTTACTAGATATACCTTTTATAACATAATTTAGATGTTCCATTAATATATTTTTTTTAATTTTTAATTTCATAAAGTTCTCCTTTTATATTTATTTTTTTTATTAATTATTGTTATTATTAGTGTTCAAAATGTTCATAACTTTATATTTTTGTTATATATAAAGACTAGATAAGAAAAGTTTTTATGTTCAAAACTATTTAATTTGTGCTACTAACTTGTTTATTTCTATTTCGAACTCTTTATTTTTTTTCATTTCTTTTTTGATTTTATCAACAGAATGCATTACAGTAGTATGATTTTTTCCACCAAATTCTATACCAATTTTAGGAAGAGATTCTTCCAAAACAGTTCTACATAAATACATTGCGATTTGTCGTGCTAGCGCAATATTAGCTACCCTCTTTTTACTTTTTAAATCCTCAATTGATACATTGTAGTTTTGTGAAACAAGTTGTTGGACTTGATCCATTTTATTCTTTGATATAACAGTTTTAGAAAAGAAGTCTTTAAGTGCCTCAACAGTAACATCAAGTGTTATTGACTTTTCGTTCATAGTAGCTGCATAAGCTGTAACTCTTGTTATTGCCCCTTCAAGTTTTCTTATATCGGTTGAACAATTGCTAGCAATATATTCCTTAACATCTTCTGAAAATTCTTCTTGCATAAAATTACTTTCAATCTTTTTATTTATAATTTGCATTCTAAGATCAAAATCAGGTGGAAGAATATCAGCAGTTAAACCCCAGTTAAACCTTGTTTTTAAACGATCTTCTAGTCTTTTTAAGTCATCAGGAGATCTATCTGAAGATATAATTATTTGCTTGTTATTAGCATATAATTCATTAAAGGTGTGGAAAAATGCTTCTTGAGATTTATCAGCAACTTGTAAATATTGAATATCATCAATCATAAGAACATCTATATCTCGATATTTCTTTTTAAAGTTTTGCACATCATCAATATTATTACCATCACTTTTTCTATGTAAATCAACAAAATCATTTATAAAATCATCACTTGTTATGTATAAAACTTTTTTCTTACTGTTTTGCACAATATAATTTCCGATAGCGTGCATCAAGTGTGTCTTCCCTAACCCACTATTACCATATAAAAATAAAGGATTATACATAATACCAGGTTTTTCAGCAACTGCAAAAGCAGAAAGACGTGCAAATTTATTTGATTTACCAACAATGAAATTATCAAATGTATATTGTGGATTTAAGTTTGATTCAAAATTAAACGCTGGAACCCCTACTTCATCAGTATTTATTTTGACATTTTCATCGATTTCTTCTTCTGTATAATATTCAAAAGCAAAATTTGAACCAGCTATTTCATTAAATACCTCACATACTAAATCATTATAATTTTCTTTTAAATATTTTTTATGAACATGTGTTGGAACCTTTATTTTAGCAACATTATTATTTAAATCAAATAATTCTGTTTCGGAAAACCAAGTTTCAAAAACGATTGAAGACAAATTTTCCTTAAATTTCTTTAACGCCTCTTCCCAAATATTTTTTAAATCCACAATAATACACCTCTACTCCTGACTTATTAACATATTTTAAACTATTTTTTATAAAAAATAAATAGTTTTGAACACAAAAAAATAAATTTCAACATTTTTTGCACATAAAAACTATTAAGTAAAATTAATATCAAATGAAAATTTAAACATATATGTTCAAAAAATTTAAACATAGAAAAACGATAGTTCATAAGTTTTGCACAAAAATTGTGTATTTTTAAAAATATATTTGACAAATTGTAAATAAATATATATAATTGAAAAAGCAACGGAAAATTTTTGAATCAGGAGGTGTATTAGATGAAAAGAACTTATCAACCAAATAATCGTAGAAGAAGTAAGAAACAAGGTTTCTTAGCAAGAATGAAAACAAAAATTATAAATAGTAGAAGAAGAAAAGGACGTAAAGTTTTATCACGTTAACAATAACCACTAAAAAATTAGTGGTTTTTTACTATAAGAGGGTTATATATGAAAAAAATAAATATAATTAAAAGTAATGATGAATATAATAGGATAATAAAGAATATTAAACCATATAAAACAAGAGAATTAATAGTTTTTATTGAAAAAAAACAAGTGGACAAGTATAGATTTGGATTTTCAGTAAGTAAAAAAATAGGTAATGCTGTTACAAGAAACAAAATAAAAAGACAACTTAAAAGTATTCTTGATAAAAATATCTATGAAAATAATTTCAATTGTATTATAATGGTGAGGAAAGGTTATTTAGATTCGACTTATTTAGATATAGAGAAATCTTTAACTGAAATAGTAAAAAAATTTAGAATTACCAAGGAGGAAAAAAGTGAAGAATAAATTTACAAAATTAATAATAATGACATTTTTAGTATTTAGTTTAACAGGATGTACGAAATATTTGAAAGATTCTGATAAAAAAATAGTAAAAAATGAATTGACAGGACAAAATTTAGCTTCAAATATTTTATGTAAACCAGAAGCAGAAGAGACAATTGCTACATATGAAAAATATGATTTTGATTTAAGTGAATTGCCAGAATGTAGTAAATTAAGCCTAAATAATACTAAATATGATGGTATTTGGACAACCGTTTTTGTAAAACCTTTAGCAATAATAATTGTCAAAGTAGGTGAGTTAACAAAAAATTACGGTTTATCTATTTTATTAATTACGATTATAATTAGATTAATATTATATCCAATAACAAAAAAGACAGCAATGCAATCAGAGAATATGAAAAATGCTAAACCAGAACTTGATAAATTAGAAAAAAAATATGAAAATAAAACATCGCAAGATGATTTAATGAGAAAAAGTCAAGAAATGATGATGATATATAAAAAATATAATATAAATCCTATGACTGGTTGTTTATTCTCACTTATTCAAATTCCATTATTTTTCGCATTCTTTGAAGCTATGAATAGACTTCCAGCAATTTTTGAAGAAAATTTTCTTGGTCTAGAATTAGGAACAAGTCCATTAATGGGACTTCAAAATGGACACTATTATTATCTTATTTTAGTGGTATTAGTAGTATTAGCTACATATTTCTCATTCAAATTAAATAGTACAGCATCAATGACACCAGAAGCAGAAAAACAAATGAAAATGATGAGTAATTTCTCTATTATATTTATAGGAATAGCGTCTATTTCTATGTCAGCAGGTATTGAACTATATTGGATTGCTAATAGTACATTTACAATAATTCAAAATTTGATAGTAAAAAGAGGTAAAGCTAAATGTGTGAAGTAATTGAAATTGAAGGAAAAAATGAACAAGAAATAAATGAAAACATAACTAAACAATTGAATTTATCAAAAAATGATGTAGTAATTATTGATAGTGTAGAAAAGAGTAGTTTATTTAAGGGTAAAAAAATAATATCTAAAGTAATAAAAAAAGAGGATATAAAGAATTATATAAAAAGTTTCTTTTCAACTTTGGCAAAATCATTTAATATATCTATTAATTGCGAAATAAAAAATGAAGAAAATGAATTTAACATTTTACTTATATCTGATAATAATGCAATACTAATTGGAAAAGCAGGAAAAAATTTGAATGCAATTCAAGTTATTTTAAGAACAATTATAAAAAGGATGACAAATAATAAAGTAAAGATAAATATAGATGCATCTAATTATAAAGCTAAAAAAATTGAAAATTTAGAAAATGAAATCAAAAAAATAATTGGTGAAATACTTGAAACAAAAGTTGACGTAAAACTTGATCCAATGAATTCATATGAAAGAATGATTGTGCACAACTATGTTAATGATTACGAAAATTTAAAAACTGAAAGTATTGGTGAAGAACCAAATAGATATATAGTTATTAAATATAGAGAAGATTAGATTTAATTTTCTCTTTTTAATTGACTAAAAAAAGATAATAATATAAAATTATATGGAAAGAGGGTACACAAGTGAAAATAGATAAATATTTAGAAAAAGATCACGAATATTATAATATTGTGGCAAGTATTTTAAATAACCCAGAATTTGAGAGAAGAAAAAAATTTCGTCATCATGGCGATAGGACAGTATATGACCATTGTTTAGCCGTTTCAATATTATCATATAGAATTGCTAAAAAATTAAAAATGGATTATAAAAGTGCTGCAATAGGTGGCCTACTACATGACTTTTATTATAAACCTTGGCAAGAAGAAAAAGATACAAGACCATTTTTTAAAAAACATGGATTTTCTCACGCTGGTGAAGCCTTAGAAAATTCCAAAAAACATTTTCCAAATTTAATGAATAAAAAAGTAGAGGATATAATAAAAAAACATATGTTTCCACTTAATATTAGACCTCCAAGATATAAAGAATCGTGGTTAATATCAATTGTTGATAAATATGTTTCTATGGAAATATTTAAAGATGTAAAAAATTTACCAAGATACATTGGTATACATAAGAAAAAAAGGTGATAATATGAATGATACAATAGCGGCAATTTCAACATCATTAGGTGTAGGAGCAATTTCTATAATTAGAGTTAGTGGATCAAAGGCTATAGAAATTACTAGTAAAATATTTAAAGGAAAAGATTTAAAATCAGTTGAAAGTCATACCATAAATTATGGTCATATTGAAGCAGAGGGTGAAATTATTGATGAAGTTTTAGTGAGTGTTATGAAAGCTCCTAAAACATTTACGACAGAAGATGTTGTTGAAATAAATTGCCATGGTGGAATCGCAACAACCAAAAAAATATTAGAATTACTTTTATCAAATGGATGTAGATTAGCAGAACCTGGTGAATTTACTAAAAGAGCCTTCTTGAATGGAAGAATAGGGTTACTTGAAGCAGAAGCAGTTGGAGATTTAATAAATGCTAAAACAGAAGAAGCACGATCACTTGCAATAAATCAAGTGATGGGCAATGTTAGTAATATGATAAAAAAATTGAGACAAGAAATTTTAGAAATACTAGCTAATATTGAAGTAAATATTGATTATCCAGAATATGAAGATATAGAAGTTATGACAAATGATATTGTTTTAAAAAATATTTCTAAAATAGAATTAGAAATAAAAGACATATTAGAAAAAAGTGAAGATGGCAGAATAATTAAAGAAGGAATTAAAACTATAATTATTGGTAAGCCAAATGTTGGAAAAAGCAGTTTATTAAACAATTTAATTAATGAAGAAAAAGCAATTGTTACCGATATAGCTGGTACAACAAGGGATATAGTAGAAGGAAAAATAATTATAGATGGAATTGTTTTAGATTTAATAGATACAGCTGGAATCAGACAAACAAATGATGTAGTAGAAAGCATTGGAGTTAAAAAAAGTATTGATTTAATAGATACAGCTGATTTAATTATTTATATGCTAAATGGTAACGAAGAAATAGACGAAAACGATATAGAAATGCTTAATAAAATAAAAGATAAAAATCATATTGTAGTAATTAATAAAATAGATTTAGAAGAAAAAGTAGATTATAATAAGATTTGCACAAAAGAAATAATAAAAATGAGTATTAGTAAAAATATTGGCATAGATGATTTAAAAAATAAAATTAAAGAACTTTTTAATCTAGAAAAATTAAAAACAAGAGATTTGAATTTTTTAACAAATGCAAGAAGTATATCAATTTTAAAAGAATGTAAAAAATTAATAATAAGTGTAAAAGTAGGAATAAAAAATAACTATCCAATAGATATTGTTGAAATTGATATAAAAAAAATATGGGAATTATTAGGTGAAATAATAGGTGAAACATATCAAGATGAATTAATTAATCAACTATTTAGTCAATTTTGTTTAGGAAAATAAAGGCATACTAACTAAATAAGTCTTTATTTTTTTTATTGTATTATTTAAAAAATGATAGTATAATAAAAAAGTCAAAAAGAAGGTGTAATGTATGAAATATGAAATAATAGTAGTAGGTGGAGGACATGCTGGATGTGAAGCATCACTTGCAAGTTCTAGAAAAGGTCATAAAACATTATTGATTACGGGAAATATCAATAATATTGCAGATATGCCCTGTAATCCATCAATTGGTGGTTCTGCTAAAGGTATAGTAGTAAGAGAAATAGATGCCTTAGGCGGAGAAATGGGAATTAATGCAGATAAATCCCATATTCAAATTAAAATGTTAAATAATACTAAAGGTCCAGCTGTACAGGCCCTAAGAGCACAGGCAGATAAAATTACATATCCAAAAAATATGAGAGAAACACTAAAAAAACAGGAAAATCTTGATATAAAAGAATCACTTGTTGAAGATTTAATTGTAGAAAATAATAAAATCAAAGGTGTAGTTTTAGAAAATGGTGAGAAAATATTTGGTGATGCTGTGATTTTAACAACAGGTACATATCTAAAGGCTGATATAATGGTTGGTGATACAAGAAGAAGAGAAGGTCCACACGGTGAACGCCCAAGTCAACATTTAAGCGATAATTTAAAAAAATATGGATTTAAAATTATAAGATTAAAAACAGGAACACCACAACGTATTGATAAAAATAGTATAGATTTCAGTAAGACAAAACCAGAATACGGTGATTCAACATATCATACATTCAGTTTTGATACAAATCCACTATACAAAATAGAAGATCAAGTTCCATGTCACTTAATATATACTACACCATTAACACATAAAATAATCAAAGATAATTTACATAAAGCAAGTATGTATGGTGGATTAAATGATGTTACTGGAGTTGGTCCAAGATATTGTCCATCAATTGAAGATAAAATTGTAAGATTTGCAGATAAGGAAAGACATCAATTATTTCTAGAACCTGAAAGTTTATATTATGACGATATTTATCTTCAAGGTTTTTCTACAAGTATGCCTCATGATGTACAAGAGTTGATGGTACATAGCTTACCAGGCCTTGAAAATGCTAAGATATTAAAATATGCTTATGCAATTGAATATGATGCGATAGATGCATTACAGTTAAAACCATCTTTAGAAACAAAAATTGTTGAAAATTTATATACAGCAGGTCAAATTAATGGAACAAGTGGTTATGAAGAAGCTGCTTGTCAAGGCTTAATTGCGGGAATAAACGCAGCCTTAAAACTTGAAAATAAAGAACCATTAGTTTTAAAGAGAAATGAAGCATATATAGGTGTATTGATAGATGATTTAATAACAAAAGGAGTAAGAGATCCATATAGACTATTAACATCAAGAGCGGAATATAGACTATTATTAAGACATGATAATGCTGATATTAGATTAAGAAAATTAGGATACGAAGTTGGTTTAATAGATGAGGAAAGATACAATAAACTCCTTGAGAAAGAGAAAAAAATTAATGAATTAACAGAAGAATTAAAAAATAATAAAATTACACCAAAAGAAAATATAAATAATTATCTACTAAATATTAATTCATCACCAATTAAAGATGGTATTACATTATATGATTTATTAAAAAGACCAGAAATTAATATGAATGATATAAAAAATTTTATAGATATAGATTACCCAGAGGATGTAATCGAACAAGTAGAAATTAATATAAAATATGAGGGATATATAAAAAAAGCAAATAGAGAAGCAGAAAAAATGTTAGACTTAGAGAATAAAAAAATTCCAGAAAATATAGATTATGACAAAATTCATAATTTAGCCAGTGAAGCAAAACAAAAATTGAAAGAAGTAAAACCTATATCAATAGGACAAGCATTAAGAATAAGTGGAGTAAATCCCGCTGATATTTCAATATTAATGATTTATATAAAAAAGGAATATAACCATGAACATAAATGATTTTATAAATGAATTAAAAAAAATTAATATTGAAATAAATGATTATCAATTAAAACAATTAAATAGATATTATGAACTTCTTGTAGAATATAACGAAAAAATGAATTTAACTGGAATTACTGAAAAAAATCAAGTTTATTTAAAACATTTCTACGATAGTCTAACAATAAATAAAATTATTGACTTAAATACTGTTCAAACATTATGTGATGTAGGAACGGGTGCAGGTTTTCCAGGAATGGTAATAAAAATATTATTTCCCAAAATAAAAATCACATTAGTTGATTCACTTAATAAAAGAATAGAATTTCTAAATGTTGTTATTAATGAACTAGGATTAAAAGACATTGATGCTTTACATTCTAGAATTGAAGATTATGGGAAAAATAATAGGGAAATATTCGATGTTGTCACTGCAAGAGCAGTAGCACCGTTAAATATTTTGTTAGAGTATTGTACACCTTTAGTAAAATGTGGGAAATATTTTATACCATTAAAAGCCAATATTTCCCGGGAAATATTAGAAATTAATAGTGCTCTAAAAGAATTAAATTGCACAATAGAAGAAAAATGTGAGTTTTTACTTCCATATGAAGAAAGTCAAAGAACATTAATAAAATTTAAAAAAATAGGTAAAACTAATAAAAAATATCCAAGAGCGTATGCACAAATTAAGAAGAAACCATTGTAATTTGGTTTTTTTTTAATTTGTGAAAAAAATTATTGAAATATTTCCCAAAATATAGTATGATTATAACTAGAAAATAAAAGGTGGAAGGAGAATTTATATGAACCACGAAAAAATAGTTGTAGAATTAGAACTTGATGATATTTTACCTAATAGATTTCAACCAAGATTCCGTTTCCCAGAACAAGCAATCACAGAACTAGCAGAATCAATTAAAGAACATGGAGTTATTCAACCTATACTTGTTAGAAGATTAGGTGATAAATATGAAATAATTGCGGGTGAAAGAAGATATAAAGCTAGTCTTTTAGCTGGAAAAAGAACTATCCCAGCTATTGTAGCAGAACTTAATGATAAAGATAGTGCTGAAGTAGCCTTAATTGAAAACGTACAAAGACAAGATTTAACACCAATCGAAGAAGCAGTGTCATATAGAAAAATTCTTGATATGGGATATTTAACACAAGAACAACTTGCAGATAAATTAGGTAAAACTCAATCAACTGTTAGTAACAAATTAAGATTACTTAATCTAGATGATGATGTTCAAGAAGCTTTATTAGATGAAAAAATTTCAGAACGTCATGCTAGATCCCTTTTAAAAATTGATAGTAAGCAACAACAAAGAGAAATATTAGAAAAAATTATTAAAGAAAGATTAACTGTTAAAAAAACAGATGAGCTTATAAATAAGATTTTAAAAGGTGAAGAAAATATTTCGAATACTTTTCAAGCAACAGAAATACCAAGTATTTTTATGAATAATAGTGTACAAGTTGAAGAACCAGCAATTCAAAGTTCTAGTGCAATAGAATTTATCAACTCAAATGATCAAGTAGTGAATTCATTTGGCAATACTAATACAAAAGATGAAGATTTATTAGATTTTCTTAATGTAGATAGTACAGTTCCACAAACAGTACCTGTAGAGAAACCTGATGAACCTATTATCTATAATCCAGTTCAACAAGCAGATTTTACAACTGCAAATAATATGAATGATAATTATAATATACCAACAAGTCCAATAATAGAAGAAATAGAGCCACAACCAATTTCATCTGCTCCAGTAAATAGTAGTGAGCCAGAAATAGATGAAATAAATAATATGATAAATAATATTTCAAATGGTATTAATCCTGGTTTTGTTGATGTTGATAACATAGAAAAAAATGCAAAAGACATTTATGTTGAAAGACCATTAGCTGATATAGATAATTTATTAATGTCAGAAAATAATGAACATGAGCAGCAAAATACAAATGTAATTGATTCCTTTAACGAGCAACCTGTAGAACCTGTTCAACAAAATAAATTTTTTACAATGTTTGCCCCAGAAGAAACTGAGGCAAATACTGAAGAAGTAAATGATACAAAAGATGATGAAGTATTTAATTTTACTCCATCTATAGAAAATAATAATTCTTTAAATCAATTTTTAACAGAAGAAGAACCAGTTACAACTGCAAATAATATTAATAATGTTGAAAGCACAGTAACACCTGAATTTTCATTTAATAATATTGATGCTATAAATAACAATATTAATGAAACACCAGAAATTTTAAATAGTACCCCTGAAGTAACAACAGAAGAAATATTTGAATCTGCACCAATTACAGAATCAAATTATTCTAATGAAGATTCTATAGAAGAAATAGATGATGAACCAAAAATAATTAATTATCCTGCAGATAATATTCTTGCAGAATCAGTAAGAAAAGAAGATGTATTAGAAACAAAACAAGAACAAACTTCAGATGAATCAGTGGTTGATTTAAAAACTGTAATCAATACAATCAGAAACTGCGCTGATACAATAGAAAAATATGGTTTCGCACTTGAATGTGAAGAATATGATTTTGAAGATATGTATCAAGTAATTTTCAAAATTCAAAAAAATGATAAATATTAAAAAAATATACTTTATTGTATATTTCTTTTTATATAAAATAAATTGGAGGTAAAAAATGAAAAAAGATAATAAAAATAAAGAAAAAATTAAAATTACAAACAACATAAAAAAAGAAGTAAATGAATTTAAAACTTTTATTTCTAGAGGAAACGTTGTTGATATGGCAATAGGTGTTATAATTGGTGGGGCATTTGGAAAAATCGTTTCAAGTCTTGTAAATGATATATTAATGCCATTAATCGGAATAGTATTAGGTGGACTTGATTTTAGCAGTTTAAGTATCAAAATTAATGATGCTACTATTGCATATGGAAATTTTATTCAAACAATCGTTGATTTTTTAATAATTGCATTTTGTATATTTGTAATGATTAAAATATTTGAAAAATTCAAAACAAAAGAAGAAAAAAAGAAAGAAGAACCAGTAAAAAGTTCTGAAGTTATTCTTTTAGAAGAAATAAGAGATTTACTAAAAAATAATAAATAGTCAAAGTTTCATTTATTATCAAATTTATCACTTGTAATATCTGTTAATAAAATAATAATATTATAAACAAATAGGTGTGGAGGTTTAATATGGATACATTAAAAATAGGAAGTTTTAATACCAAAGATAATGCTACTAATAGAAAAGGTGGAATGCGAGAAGATGGTATTTCAAATGCTGACATTTTGGCTAATCAAATAAAAGAAAATGAATTTGATTTAATAGGAACACAAGAATTAACAATTAAATATGTAAATGAACTTGTTTCAAGATTAAAAGATTATAAATTTTATGGGAGTTATCGCTATGGAAACTTATTAACAAAAATACCATTTAATGAAAATAACAATATTATTACAAAGAAAAATGTTGTATTACAAAATACAATTTGGTTGCCTTGGATAGCTAATAAATTTTCCGACTTCAAAGACTCAATAACTAAAATGTCAATAATGCCACGTATTGCAACTATTGTTGTTATAAAGAATCAAATAAATGAGGAAATATGTATGATTAATACTCATTTAGATTATCAAATACCATCTATTCAAAAAAGACAATTAGAAGTTTTAAAAAAAATAATTGAAAAGTATTCTAACAAATATCCAATAATATTAACTGGAGATTTCAATATGGAAATTACCGATCAAAATTTTAAAGATTTTATTTCAGATGTTAAAGATAAAAATTTAAAACGCGTAGAAATAAATGAAAGTACTTGGTATGATAAAAATGGAAATGGTAAAACATTGGATCATATATTTTTACCTAATGACTGGGATATTCAAAATGCTGGTATTATAGATTTAAAAGATACATCAGATCATAAAGGAATTTTCGTAGAGACCAATGTAAAACATAAATAAGTTTAAATATAAAACTAGTCTTCAATTGACTAGTTTTATATTTATATACTATTTGTAATAATACAATACTATACTATAGTAATTTCTATATATCGTTAAATATTGTATTTATTAATTAATATACTTATATCCGAAAAAGTTATGTCAGCAGTTGCATTATTTTCAATTTCTGTTTTTAATTGTAATTCTACTTGATTTGTAATTTCTAATATATTTACTCTTGAAAAATTCATTTCAGGTGTGTTTCCTTTTTTTAATTCAAAAATAAAATTATCTAATTTTTTATCATTTGTTACATCATATAAATAGATTGATGCACCAATAGTTGAAGTAACACCTGATATTTTTCCACAAAAGGTTATTTCATAAGTTCCATCTTTTATTATATTAATATTGCGACTATTATTAATTGTAAAATATTCATTTGTATTGGGTATTTTTTTTTGTGTTCCCAAATTTGCAATTCCGGCAACAGTAGTTTCTGGAGCAACAACAAAAAATAAGGCATTATATAAAACTGGTTCCATTGATCCGGGATCTCCTTTATCACCTTTAGGCCCAGTATCTCCTTTTAAACCTTGTTCCCCTTGTTCGCCTTTTTCTCCAACAGGTCCTTGAGGTCCAGTGTCACCCTTATCACCTTTGGGTCCAATAGGACCAACTGATCCCATTGGACCAATATCACCCTGTATTCCTTTAGAAATTGAAAAATTTAATATAACATTTTTATCAGTTCCAACATTTGTTACCATTGCAACTGTTCCTGCTTCACCAGTTATTGTATTTCCTATTGTTATAGTAGTTGGACCATTTTCCCCGCGAGGGCCTTGTGGCCCTTGAGGCCCAGTATCACCCTTAGGTCCAGTTGGACCGACAGGTCCTTGTTCATCTGTTAGTCCTTGAATTCCCGATTCACCTTGTGGACCAGTTGGTCCAATCGGTCCTTGAATACAGACATATTTAATATTTTTATTGTATTCATCTATTCTTTTTTTTATTTCATCATAATTAACATTACAGTTGCAGTTATCCATATGTATTCTCCTTTCTTTTATATATTATGTAAAATTATGTAATTCAGTTATTAAAATAATACTTCAACAATCAATTAAAAATAGGAAAAAGTAATTATAATGTCTTCCTTGTTTTACTTTCAAATAAGTGTTAAAATTATTACTAGAAAATATTTAATTTTACTTTGTTATATTTATTAATTTGTAATTCAGACTCACTTATTTGTGTATCTATAAAATTTTATTAGTATATTAAATATTAGAATACAAATTAATATTTATGTAAGGAGGAATTTATGTTTGAATTAGTATCAAAATTTAAACCAAATGGTGATCAACCAGAAGCAATAGATGCGTTAGTTAATGGAATAAATGAGGGAAAAAAACATCAAGTTTTACTAGGGGCAACTGGAACAGGAAAAACATTTACAATCGCAAATGTAATTGCTAGTGTAAATAAACCAACACTAGTTTTGGCTCATAATAAAACTCTTGCCGGTCAATTATATGGTGAATTAAAAGAATTATTTCCAAATAACCATGTTGAATACTTTGTCTCATATTATGACTATTATCAACCAGAAGCATACGTTGCTAAAACTGATACATATATTGAAAAAGATGCATCAATTAACGATGAGATAGATGAGTTACGTCATTCCGCAACAGCGTCCTTATTAAAATATAAGGATGTAATAGTAGTATCTTCTGTATCTTGTATTTATGGAATAGGTGAAATAGAAGAATATAAAAATAAAATGTTATCACTTGCGGTAGATGATGAGATAGATAGAGATAAAGTATTAGAAAAATTAATTGATATGTTATATGAAAGAAATAATATAGATTTAAAAAGAGGAACTTTTAGAGTAAGGGGAGATGTTTTAGAAATAATTCCCGTTAATGAACATTCTAAAGGAATAAGAGTTGAATTTTTTGGAGATACGGTTGAAAAAATATCAGAATTTGATATTTTAACTGGCGTAATAACAAATAATAAAAAGGCAATATCAATATTTCCCGCAAGTCATTTCGTAACAAGTGATGAAAAAATAAAAAAAGCAATTAAAAATATTCAATTAGAGTTAGAAGAACAACTACAAAAATTCAAAGATGAAAATAAATTACTTGAATATCAAAGATTACAAGAAAGAACAAATTATGATATAGAAATGCTTAGTGAAACTGGTACTTGTCGTGGTGTTGAAAATTATTCTAGACATTTAGCGTTAAAAGAACCAGGTGCAACCCCAACTACACTTATTGATTTCTTTGGTGATGATTATCTTATGATAATAGATGAATCACACGTAACAGTTCCCCAAGTACGTGGTATGTATAATGGTGACCAAGCAAGAAAAAAAGTACTTGTTGATTATGGTTTCAGACTTCCAAGTGCGATGGATAATAGACCATTAAAATTTGAAGAATTTGAAAAAAAGATAAATCAAATTATTTATGTATCAGCAACACCTGGTGATTACGAATTAGAAAAATGTAATGGTAAATTTGTAGAACAAATAATAAGACCAACTGGTTTATTAGATCCTACTATTGAAGTTAGAAAAACAGAAGGTCAAATAGATAACTTAGTAGAAGAAATATATAAGAAAATAGAAAAAAATGAAAGAACATTAATTACGACTTTAACAATTCGTATGGCAGAAGAATTAACTACATATTTAAAAAATATTGATATAAAAGTTGCTTATTTACATAGTGAAATTAAGACATTAGAAAGAATGAAAATAATACGCGATTTGCGTATGGGCAAATATGATGTATTAGTTGGTATAAATTTACTTAGGGAAGGAATTGATATACCAGAGGTTAGCTTAATTGCGATAATGGATGCTGATAAACAAGGGTTCTTAAGAAGTGAAAGAAGTTTAATTCAAACTATTGGAAGAGCGGCAAGAAATTCAAACGGACACGTTATTATGTATGCCGATACCATAAGTGATTCTATGAGCCTTGCAATATCAGAAACAGAAAGAAGAAGAAAAATACAAGAAGAGTATAATAGAAAAAATAATATTATTCCTAAAACTATCATAAAAGAAATACGTGATGTAATTAGTATTAATGAAGAAAAAACACAACCTGATAAAATAAAAATGACAAGCTCTGATAAAAACAAAATGATAGAAAAATTAGAAATAGAAATGAGAGAAGCAGCCAAAAATCTCGACTTTGAAAGAGCAATGGAATTAAGAGATATATTATTTGAATTAAAAAGTGAATAACTGTACATTTATCGACAAATTATTTACATTTTAATCAATATATTTATTATGTAATTAATTTAGTTAAAAAAATAATGTGTTTATATATAATAAAAAAAGTAATATTTTAGTAAAATATATTAAATTTATCAAAATGTATTCATTTGCAACTTAATTAATAAATGATATAATTTAATAGGAGATGAAAAAGATGGCAAAGAAAAAATTTGAATATAAAAAATTCAATTCTATGTTTGACTGGATATTAAAAATGATAGGTTATGCCTTAATTCTTATCTGTATATCAACTGTATTAGGAAGTGATAAATCAATTTATATAGATCCTAACTATTTCGGATTATGGGGACTTTTAACTGCGATTTTAATATACATATTAAATAAAACAGTAAAACCGCTAATAGTATGGTTAACACTACCTCTAACAGGACTAACATTAGGATTGTTTTATCCTTTAATAAATGTTTTTATCTTAAAACTAGTTGATTTGATATTATGGAAGCATTTTGATATTACAGGTGGTATATTTATGAGTTTTTTCGTTGCTATATTAATTTCAATATTAAATATTATAATGGATAGTATTATTTTTAAAGGAATACTTGGAGAGGAGAGAAACTAATGAATCCAATTTTCTTAGATTTAGGTTTTATTAAAATATATTGGTACTCTATTATGATTTTCATAGCTTTTTTTGTAGGTGGTACTCTTGCTTTAAATGAAGCAAAAAAATGGAAAATACCAGAAGATTTAATGATAAATTATTTTTTCTTTTTAATTCCAATCGCACTTATAGGAGCAAGACTTTACTACGTTTTATTTAATTTAGATTATTATAGTAGTGATCCAATCTCAATTTTAAAAGTATGGGAAGGTGGGCTTGCAATCCACGGAGGAATTATTGCTGGTATTTTATGGACACTTTTTTATACACATAAGTATAAGGTAAACTTTTTCCGTATGACAGATATAATGGTAGTAAGTTTAATTATTGGTCAAGCAATAGGTAGATGGGGAAATTTCTTTAATGGTGAGGCATACGGTCCAGTTACTACATTAGATTTTTTAACAAAATTACATATTCCTGACTTTATTATAAAAAATATGTATATTAATGGTGCATATCATCAACCAACATTTTTATATGAATCAGTATGGTGTATTATAGGATTTGTAATTTTATTAATTATTAGAAGAATGAAATATATAAAAATAGGTCAAATTACTGGTATATATTTTATTTGGTATGGAATAGGCAGATTTTTAATAGAATCACTAAGAACAGACAGTTTAATGTTAGGAAATTTAAAAATGGCCCAAATTATATCAATTATAATGGTTTTAACTGGTATAGTATTAATTATTTTATTTCAAAAAAATTCTGTTTTTAAAAATCAATATAATGACAAGGAGAATACTAATGACATCAATTTTTGATTGTATTATAGTTGGATCTGGAATAGCAGGAATGACATCTGCAATATATTTAAAAAGAGCAGGAAAAAGAGTATTATTATTAGAAAAAAGTGCGCCAGGTGGTCAAATTAATATGAGTCCATCTGTTGAAAATTATCCGGGTTTTTTAAATATTGAAGGAGCTATATTAGCGTCAAATATTTTTGAACAAACTCAAAAATTAAATATTGATTATAAATATGGAAATGTCTTAAATATAAAAAAAGAAGAAAAAAATTTTACTGTTACAACTGATATTGAAAGTTATGAGACTGCTTCTATTATAATCGCAACAGGAAGAAAAGTAGAAAAATTAAATCTTAATTATGAAGAAGAATTGATAGGAAAAGGGATAAGTTATTGTGCTATATGTGATGGAAATTTTTTCAAAGGTAAAAATGTATCTATATATGGAAACGATTACAAAGTATTAGAAGAAGCAATATATTTAGCAAATATATGTGAAAATGTAAATATAATTTGTGAGAAAGATAAATTTGAAAATAATACAACTTTATTAGAAACAATAAATGAATATAAAAATATTACTATTTATTTTAATAGTAAAATAATAGAACTTATTAAAGATAATGGATTACTATCTGGTATCAAAATAAAAAAAACGTCTGAAAAAATAATTAATTGTGAATGTTTATTTGTTGGAAATAATCTTGTTCCAGATTTGAATTTTTTATCTGATATAAAAAAAGATAATGGATATATAATAGTTGATAAAAATATGAATACAAATATTAAAGGGGTATTTGCTTGTGGTGATGTTATAAAAAAGGATGTATATCAACTTACTACAGCAATAGGTGAAGCAGCTATATCTGCAAATAGTGTACTAGCATATTTAACAGGAGGAGAAAAATGAAAAAGAAAGTTGTAATTTTAGGTGGAGGTAATGGTTTATCAACACTAATAAGAGGTATAAAACTTTTTCCAGTAGATATAACTGCTGTTGTAACAGTAAGTGATGATGGAACAAGTACAGGTAGATTAAGAGAAGAATTTAATATTCCAGCAGTAGGTGATATAAGAAGAGTTTTAGTGTCACTTTCTGAAACAGAACCCCTAGTAGAAGAATTATTTAATTATCGCTTTAAGACTACAAGCGAATTAAATGGTCATACAGTAGGTAATTTATTATTAACTGCAGTTACAAATATTGCGGGAAATATGTCTGATGGTATTGAGTCATTAGGAAAAATATTAAATTTAAAAGGTAAAGTACTTCCTTTAACAGAAGATAATTGTACACTTATGGCTGAAATGAGTGATGGACGAATTATTGAAGGTGAACATAATATAACTGAGGCATCTGGAGTAATAAAAGAAGTTTTTTACAAAGAAAAGCCAGTTATAACACCAGAAACAATGAAAGCTATAAAAGAAGCTGATTTGATTGTTTTAAGTATGGGAAGCTTATATACAAGTATTATTCCAAATTTAATAGTTAAAGAAATGATTGATCAAATAGATTCAAGTTCTGCAAAAATAATGTATGTATGCAACATTATGACACAGCCAGGTGAAACAGATGGATATAAAGTAAGTGATCATATAAATACTTTGAACAAATATTTAGGAAAAAAGAAAGTAGATACCGTTATTGTAAATAATGGAAAAATAACTAAAGATATAATAGAAAAGTATTCTGTTTTAGAACAAAAAGATCCAGTAATTTTAGATAAAGAAAATATAGATGAAAATGTAAAAATTATTGAGTGTGATTTAGTAGATACATCCACTGGAAAAATAAGTCACGATGTTTTAAAATTAGGATTTAATATTTTTTCTTGTACATTGTAGGTAACTATGTCATTTACAGCTCAAATAAAATCTGAAATTTGTTCAATAAAAACAACCGAAACAGAAAAAATCAGTGAATTATCGGCAATAGTAAATAATATTTCTGAAATTGGAAAAAACATTAATATTAGTACAGAAAATATTGCGGTATTTAAGCATATATATGATTTAATTACAAGTATATATCATATAGAACCTAGAATAATTGTAAGACAAGGTTACAATTTTAATAAAAACCACCTTTATATTTTAGAAATTGAATCAAATGTTGATACAATATTAGATGATTTAAGTATTAAGAAAAATGGCAAAATTTTAAATGTTCCAGAAGATTACATAATTGATGATTTCGAACTTTTAAGAGCATATTTAAGAGGAATGTTTATAGCTGTTGGAAGTATTAATGACCCAAAGACATCAAGATATCATTTAGAAATGATAGTAAATAATCGTGAATATGCAGAATTTATTTCCAAAAAATTAAATAAAAATAATTTAAAAAGTAAAATTATAAAGCGTGATAATAAGTATATGATATATATTAAAGAATCGGAAAAAATAAGTGATTTTTTAAGAATAATTAAGGCTAATAATGCAGTGTTATATTATGAAGATATAAGAATATATAGAGACTATAAAAATATGACAAATAGGCTTAATAATTGTGAACAAGCAAACATTGATAAAATGATTCAAACTGCAAATACACAAGTTTTAGATATTGAGTTAATAGAAAAATATGGAAGTCTTGATTTATTACCAGATAAAGTAAAAGAAGTAGCAATTTATAGAAAAAAATATCCAGAAGTATCATTACTTGAACTGAGCCAAATAATTACAATCGAAACAGGTAATGAAATTACAAAATCAGGTATATATCATAGAATGAAAAAAATAAATGATTTAGCAAATAAAATAAGGGATAAACAAAAATAATATTGTTTATCCTTTTAAAATTAGAAATTATTTCCTAATTTATTTAAAAAAATAATAAAGACATATTGTTCTATTTGTAGTATAATATATGTTGGATGGAGGTATATATGGAAGAATTTTTTAAACAATTAACAAAACAAATAAAAGATTGTGAAAAAATTATATTTATGACTCATCAAAATATGGATTTAGATGGATTTGCTTCTATTTTAGCTCTATCTGAGGTAGCAGACGCATTTAAAAAAGTAAATTATATATTGATTAATAATAAATTTACAAATACTTCAATAAATAAATCATTAGATAAATTAAAATCAGAACAATTATTTTTTAATTATATCTATAAAAAAGATGTTACAAAAGTATTAACTGATAAAACAATAATAATTGTTTTAGATGTTCATAAACCTAGTATGGTTGAAATGCCTTCCTTATTGGAGAAATGTCCAAACATTATAGTAATTGATCATCACATAAAATGTAAGCAATATATACAAAATACAGTTTTAAATTACATTAATTCAAATATGTCTAGTACTATTGAAATAATTTCTAAATACTTAAAATTTTTAAACAAAAAAGTTAATCCAATAGTTGCAACAATGATGTTAGCAGGTATGGAAATTGATACTAATTCATTTAATGTAAAAACAAACGCTTCAACATTTTCAAGTGCAGCATTTCTAATGGATATGGGTGCAGATAATATTTTAAAACAAGAACTATTAAAAGAAGATAAAGATGAATATATAATAAGACAAAAATATATTGAAAATAGCTATATGTTAAATAATAAAATAGCTATTTGTACACTTGATAATAAAATAGTTGATAATAAAATTTTGGCTCAAATTGCTGAAAATTTACTCCAATTTGATAATGTTGAAATAGCCTATGCGATTGGTTATGTAAGCAAAAATAAAGTTGGAATAAGTGCTAGATCAATTGGAAAATATAATGTAGAACCAATTATGAAAAATTTATTTGGAGGTGGACACGCTACAGAAGCAGCTACCCAAATAAAAAATGTAAATATAGAATCAGCACTCAATATGTTAATGAATGAAATTGATAAAGATGAGGTGAATTAAATGAAAGTAATATTTTTAAAAGATGTTAAAGGACAAGGAAAGAAAGATGAAATAAAAGAAGTAAGTGATGGTTACGGTAAAAACTTTTTAATCAATAAAGGCTATGCGGTTTTAGCAACACCTACAGGATTAAAAAAACTAAATAAGGAACAACAAGAACATAAAGAACAAGAAGAAATAAAAAAATCATTTGCCTTAGAACAAAAAAGTAAATTAGAAAAGGAAACTTTAAAATTTAAGGTTAAAACTGGTGAACAAGATAGAGTATTTGGAAGTGTATCATCAAAACAAATCATTTCTGAATTAAAAAAATTAGGATATAATATTGATAAAAAAATGTTTAAGACAAATGACTCATTAACATTTTTAGGATTTCATAATGTTGAAATTGAATTATATAAAGGCGTAATCGCAACATTAAAAGTACAATTAGTTAAAGAAAAATAGGTGATGTAATGTGGAAAAAATAATGCCACATAATATAGATGCAGAAAAAGCAGTATTAGGTTCAATGATTTTATCAAAGTATGCAATGCAGCGTGGAATAGAAAGTTTATCAGAAGAACTATTCTATCTTGATGCACATAAAAAAATATTTGTGGCCTTAACTGAACTTGCTAATAATAATCACGCAGTAGATATTACAACATTAACAGACGTTTTAATAAATAAAAATTGGTTAAAACAGGTTGGTGATATTGAATATATAACTGAATTATTTAATGCAGTTCCAACTGCTTATAACGTAGATGAATATATAAATATAGTAAATGAAAAAGCAATTAGAAGACGTCTAATTGAAGCAGGAACAAGTATAGTAGATTCTGCGTATCAAATTGATGATGAATTAACGGATACACTTGATGGAGCAGAAAAGAAAATATTAAGTGTCGTTAAAACAAGACAAGGAACTGAGTTTAAAAGTATTCAAGACGTTGTTTTAAAAGCCCAATCAGATTTGGAAAAATTATCTCAAAGTAAGGGTGAAGTAACTGGTCTTGCAACTAATTTCACAGAAATAGATAAAGTAACGTCAGGACTTCACGCTAATGAATTAATCATTATAGCTGCTCGTCCCGCAATGGGAAAAACTGCATTTGCTCTTAATTTAGCAACTAATATGGCAGTTACAAATAAAAAGACAGTTGCCCTTTTTAACCTGGAAATGGGTGCAGAACAATTGGTTAATCGTATGTTTTCGTCTCTAGGTCAAATTGAAGGTAATAAGCTTAAAAGTGGTTATCTAGAACATAATGATTGGAAAAGAGTAGATGAAGCAGTAAGCTTACTTGCAAAATCAAATATGTATATAGATGATACACCAGGTATTACGATTGGTGAAATAAGAGCAAAATGTAGGCGACTTGCAAGTTCAGAAAAAGGACTTGATATTGTAATTATTGACTATTTGCAATTAATTTCTGGATCTGCAAAATATGCGGGAAATCGTCAACAAGAAATTGCCGAGATTTCTCGTTCGTTAAAAACATTAGCTATGGAATTAAAAATTCCTATAATAGCGTTAGCTCAGTTATCTCGTGATGTAGAAAAACGTCAAGGTGATAAAAGACCAATTTTAAGTGATTTAAGAGAATCAGGTTCAATTGAACAAGATGCCGATATTGTTTCTTTCTTGTATCGTGATGATTACTATAACAAACCTGGAACAATTGAAGAAGATGATACAGGAGAAAAAAATATATCTATGCCAGGACTTGATTCTGAAACAAGTATTAGTGAATTTATAATTGCAAAACATCGTAATGGTCCAACTTGTACAATTAAATTATTATTCAAAAGAGATACAAGTACATTTATAGATATAGAAAATTAGGAAGTGATTATATGAAAAAATTTGGAATTGGATTCATTGTAGTAGTGCTAAGTCTTATGACATTCGTTTTGGGCTTTGATTATCGTGATAATGAAATACCAAACGAATATTATCAAGTATATTTAGACGATGAATTAATTGGAACTATAAAATCAAAAGATGAACTTGAAAATTATATAAAAAATGAAGGAGAAACAATCAAAAATAAGGTTACAGATTATCAATTTTTATTGGATTTTGAATGCAACAATGATTTAACAGAAGAAGATAAAACACGTTATAATAAAATATTGAATGACTTTAAAGATGAATATTCTTCTGAATTAAAATTACTAGAAAAAGGTAATATTATTGATAATTCAAAAACAAATTCTTTAGAAAATTGTGCAAATGGAGAATTAACTGATAATGAAAAATATTTATTAAACAATTATATTTTAAAAAATCAAATATATTTATATGCAGATCAAATTAATGAACCAAATGGCCTACAAATAAGAAAAGTTACAACATATAATAATTCATTTACTGATGCTAAAGAAATATATGAAAAAATCGCAGAAAAAAAATCATTTACAGTTAAAGGATATCAAATTTCTATAAAATCTGTTGACACAGAAACAAATGAAAACACAGTAAAAACAATTTATGTGTTGAATGAAGATGTGTTTAAAAAAGCTGTAGAATCAATGATTAAAACATACTTAGGTGAAGATGATTATAAGGCATATTATGATGAAACTCAAACAAAAATAGAAACAGTAGGTTACTATATAAATAATGTTTATGTTGAGGAAAACATAACTATAAAAGAGATGCAGATACCTGTAGATGAAGTTATATATATGGATGATGTAACACTTGCTTCATATCTTTTATTTGGAACTACTGATAAACAAAGAACATATGTAGTACAAGAGGGAGATACTATTAGTTCAATAGCCCTTAATAATAAAATTAGTACATCAGAATTTTTAATATCTAATAGACAATTTAAAAGCGAATCAAGCCTTTTATTTGCCGGTCAAGAAGTAGTAATAGGTGTTACTGATCCTCAAATAAAGGTAGTTGTTGAAAAAGAAGTTAGAGAAGATGTTGAAAGTAAATACAATACTACAGAAAGAATAAATCCAGACAAAGTTATAGGTGACGATAGCGTTGTTCAAAAAGGTGAAAATGGTATATTAAGAGTTAGTCGTTTAACTAAAACAGTTAATGGTGATGTTATAAGCGTTGAACCAGTTGGCGAAAATGAAGTATTAAAATACCCAGTAGATGAAGTAATTGAACGTGGTGGAAAAGCTGTTCCAAACGTAGGAACATTAACAAATTGGGCTTGGCCAACAAATCAAGGTTATATGATTACATCTTATTATCAATGGAGAATTAGTCCAATTACTGGAAAACGTGAATTCCATACAGGTCTTGATATAGCAGGAACAGGTTATAGATCACCAATATATGCAGCAAATAATGGTACTGTCATAACTGCCGGATGGAGTTCTGGTGGATGGGGTAACTATGTTGTAATAAATCATAATAATGGATATTATACAATGTATGCTCATATGGATCAACAAATTGTTAAAGTTGGTCAAACAGTTGCAAAAGGTACTGTCATTGGTTATATGGGACATACTGGATGGGCAACTGGAGACCATGTACATTTTGAGGTATGGCACGGTGGAGAATGGCAACGTATTAATCCACTAGAAATATATCAATAATGAAAGTATGTGTATTATCAAGCGGTAGTGGAGGAAATTGTACCTTGATCGAAAGTGGAAAAACAAAAATACTTATCGATTTAGGTACTTCTTCACTTTATGCCGAAAAAAGATTACGTGAAATCAATATCGAACCTGAAGAAATTGATGGAATTTTTATAACTCATACCCACGTTGACCATATTAAAGGAATAAAAGTATTTTTAAAAAAATATAACACTAAGTTATATTTAAGTGAAATAATTTTAAAGGAAATATACAATGAAATAAAACCACAAAATTATGAAATAATTGATAGTGAAATTAATTTAAATGATTTTAATGTTACAATGTTTAAAATATCGCATGATACAGAAGATGCCAATGGATTTATATTTGAATCAAACGGTAGAAGTGTTGTATATGTAACCGATACAGGATATTTGAATATACGAAATCATAAATTATTAACCAATAGAAATATGTATGTATTTGAAAGTAATCACGATGTCGAAATGTTAATGAATGGACATTATCCATATCATATCAAACAAAGAATTTTAGGTGATAAAGGACATTTATCAAACAAAGATTCAGCATATTATTTATCAAAATTTGTTGGTAATAATACAAAATGTGTTATTCTTGCCCACTTAAGTAAAGACAATAATACCAAAGAACTTGCTTTAGAAACATTACAAGATTGTTTAAAAAAATGTAACAAAGATGTTGAAAAAATCTTAATAGCAGAACAAGACAAAAGAACTGAGTTGATTGAAGTATGATAAAAATACTTTGTGTTGGAAAAATAAAAGAAAAGTTTTTTAAAGATGCAATAGCTGAATATCAAAAAAGATTATCTAAATATACAAAATTAGAAATTATCGAAGTAGAAGATATAAACTTACCAAATATCATAGATATAAAGAAAAAAGAAGCAGAATTATTAGAAAAATATATAGGACCGAAAGATTATTTAATAACTTTGGAAATCGATGGAAAGCAAATTTCTTCTTTAGAACTATCTAAAAAGTTATCCACAACTTTAATAGAAAATTCTAATATAATTTTTCTAATAGGTGGTTCTTATGGAATAGCAGAATCAATAAAAAAGAGGAGTAATTATGCATTGTCTTTTTCAAAAATGACTTTTCCACATCAATTATTTAGAGTTATTTTATTAGAACAAATATACCGTTCATATAAAATAATGAATAATGAAAGCTATCATAAATAAGTTTTTACACTATATATGTGTAAAACTTTTTTTTATATCAAAAAAATAACATACTGAAATCTAATTTTTAAACACTAACTGTGCAAAACTATGCATAAATAATTAATGAAAATTTTTAAAAATCTTAATTATAAACAAAATATGTGCAAAACTATAATAAAATTACAAAAAAATACTGAAATAATCAGTATTAATTTTCTAATGTGTTTAAAAGTACTGGAACAACTTGTTTTTTTCTAGAAACGACACCTGGTAAGAATGAACCCTCTTCCAAGTTATCAACATTAAAACATTTTGCAAGTACATCGCGAGCAGATTTATTGAAGAATATATATGAACCATTTTCAATAACATCTGTAACAAAGAATGCAACTAAATAATATTCTTCTTTTGAACATATATTTTCAATTGTATTGATATAGTTTTCTTTTTTATCTAAAATTTCGTCAACACTAACTGTTGAAAATTGTCCTATTCCTAATTTTAAATTATTACAAGGATAATTCTTAAAATCAGTATAAATAACATCTTCTTCAGTTTTACCTTCTAGAGAAGCTCCTGCTTTAATCATTTGCTTTCCGTAAACTTTATAATCAACACCAGCAATTGCTGCAAGTATTGGTACTATTTCACGGTCTATATCGGTAGTAGTTGGTGAAGTTAATATTAATGTATCAGATAATATTCCAGACAACATTAATCCAGCAATATCCTTTGGAATTTCAATGTTGTTTTCTTTATACATTAAGTAAAGAATTGTATTTGTACTTCCAACAGGCATATTTCTAAAATTAATTGGAGCAGTTGTACCAATATTTCCAATATTATGGTGATCAATTACCTCAACAATTTCAGCTTCTTCAATTCCAACTGCACTTTGCATATATGAATTGTGATCAACTAATATACATTGTTTACGTTTGTGATCAGCTATGTCACTAAGTCTTAACATTCCTAAACATTTATTATGTTTATCAACAACTGGGTAATTAGTATATTTTACTTTGTTAGCAATTTCTAAACAACTATTTAATTCATCATTTTGATTAAAACATACTATATCATCAGTCATCATCGCATTTTTAAGATAGTTGCATAAACTAATCATATTTGCTGCTTTAAATGTATCGTATTCAGTAGAAATAATATTGATATTATTTTTCTTAGCTAGTTCTAAGCATTTTTCATTTAAACTAAATCCACCAGTTAATATAACTAATTTTAATTTTTTGTTTAAAACATATTCTAAAATATCATTTCTATTTCCAACAATTAAAATAGTATCATTATCAATTGTAACATCGTTTATAAATGTATTTGTTTCATAAGATGCAACCAAAATATTTCCCTTTAGTTCTGTATCAAATTTACAAATTTCCTTTCCATTTAAAGCTTCAACAATATTATCATAAGATGAATCTAAGAATTTGTCAGAATTAAAAATTTCTTCCTTAGCTATATTTTTCATACCAATCATACCAACAAAATCTTGATTATCATTAACAATTGGTAACATAGTAACACCTAATTCACACATTTTTAAATAACATTTATATATAGAATTCTGTGCATTAATAAAATAATCTTTATGATAATTTACATCTTTAATTTCCACTTTAACATCATTTAGATATCTAGGTTCTGAAACATTAAAATAATCAAGTACAAACTTACTTTCAGGATTTGTATCACTTAATATTCTAGGTTCAGTATTAAAACCTAATTTGTTTTTTAAATAAGATAACGATATCGCTGCCGCAACACTATCAGTATCTGGCTTACGATGTCCAAATATATAAATTTTTTCGTTTTCCATAAAATTCCTCCATTACATACTAATCATTATAGCATTTAACAAATTTAATGTAAATTAAAAATGAATTATGAAATAAAATAAAATGCAATATAATAAAAAGCATTGGAATAAAAAAATATTTTTGACTCAAACTATTGATAGAAAGTGGGGAATTTATGAAATCAACTGGTGTAATAAGAAGAATAGATGAATTGGGTCGAATCGTTATTCCAAAAGAAATCAGAAAAAGTCTAAGAATACATGAAGGAGATAGCATAGAAATATATACTGACAATAATGAAAATATCGTTTTAAAAAAATATTCAAATATAGATTCTAGAAACGATATAGCAAAAATACTAATAAAAGAGATAAATAAATATTTAAAACACGATGTATTAATAACAGATCAAGATAAAATAATAGCGGTTGAAGGGAGTATAAAAAAAGATTACTTAGATAAAGAATTAAATTCAAAATTTACTAGTGAATTTATAAATAAAAAAAATGACTTTGAAGACAAAAAAAATATTCAAATAATTGATAATAAAAATTTAGAAGGCTATTTTATTATCAAACCATTAAATATAGATGGAATTAATTCTGGTTTTATAATTATTTATTCTAAGGATACAAAATTTACTATAGATGATGATAATTTTATTCAATTTATAGCGTCTTTTTTTACAAAATATCTTGAAGAATAAAAATAAAAATGATATAATACACCTGATTTGTTAAAAACTGTGATGGAAAGAAAAATAATTAGATTTTAAAGAGAGTCTATATTTGGTGTGAATAGATATTGATAATTATTTCGAATGGTTCCTTGAGTTGCTTAATCGATATTTAGATTAAGACGTTTAATGCGTTAAATTATTAAGATATAGTAAAACACTATAAATAAGGTGGTACCGCGGTAATTTCGCCCTTAATTATGGTGTTTTTTTTGTTTAGGAGGATATTTTATGAGAGAATTTTCTAAAATAAGTTTTGAACAATTTAAAAAAGATGTTTGTGATGATAAAAAATTATATGAAGAATATAATTTACCAAAAAGACAAACAAAAAATAGTGCAGGATATGATTTTGAATCGTTAACTGATTTTACTTTAAAATCAAATGAATCAAAAAAAATACCTTTAGGAATTAAAGTAAAAATGAATGAAGATGAATTTCTTATGATAGTAGTAAGAAGTAGCTTAGGATTTAAGTATAATGTACGGATGTGTAATCAAGTTGGGATTATTGATAGCGATTACTTTGATAATCCAGATAATGAAGGACATTTATTTATTAAATTATATAATGAAGGAAATGAAGAATTTTGTGTTAAAAAACATGATCGTTTATGTCAAGGAATATTCACTAAATTTTTAACAGTTTCAAATGAAGAAGAAATAAAAAATACAAGAACTAATGGATTTGGTTCTACTAATAAAGGAGAATAAATATGGAAAAGAAAAAATTTTATATTGCAACAGCAATTGCGTACACTTCTGCTAAACCACATTTGGGAAATACTTATGAAATTGTCTTAGCGGATGCGATAGCTCGTTATAAAAGATTAACAGGATATGATGTATATTTTCAAACAGGAACAGATGAACATGGTCAAAAAATAGAGGAAAAAGCTATCCAAAATAACAAAGAACCACAGGAATATGTAGATGAAATGTCACTTGAAGTTAGAAGAGTATGGGATTCTATGAACACAAGTTATGATAAATTTGTACGTACAACTTCCCCTAGCCACGAAAAAGTTGTTGAAAAAGTATTTAAAAAATTATATGATCAAGGAGATATATATAAAGGATTCTATGAAGGTTTATATTGTACACCATGTGAGTCATTTTTTACTGAATCACAACTTGTAGATGGATTATGTCCTGATTGCGGAAGAGAAGTACATAGTGAAAAAGAAGAGGCGTATTTTTTTAAACTAAGTAACTATACAAAACGTTTAGAACAATACCTAGACGAACATCCAGATTTTATTGAACCAATTTCTAGAAAAAATGAAATTGTCAATAACTTTATAAAACCAGGAGTTCAAGATTTATGTGTTTCAAGAACAACATTCAAATGGGGAATACCAGTTAGCTTTGATTCAAAACACGTAGTATATGTTTGGCTTGATGCGTTACTAAACTATATTACATTTTTAGGATATGATATAGATTCAGAATCAGAAGAATTTAAAAAATACTGGCCTTGTGATTTGCATTTAATAGGAAAAGACATTTTGCGTTTTCATACAATTTATTGGCCAATTATTCTAATGGCACTAGATTTACCATTACCTAAAAAAATATTTGGACATCCTTGGTTATTATTTGGAAATGATAAAATGAGTAAATCAAAAGGAAATATTGTTTATGCCGACTCTTTAGCAAGCATTTTTGGAGTAGATGCAGTAAGATATTATTTATTACATGAAATACCATATTCCAATGATGGAAACTATACTAATGAATTACTAATTGAAAGATATAATTCAGATTTAGCAAATGTTTTAGGAAATTTAGTCAATAGAACAATAAGTATGGCTCATAAATATTTTAATGGTGAAGTATTAGAACCAAACTGTAAAGAAGATATTGATGACGAGTTAATTAACTTAGTACTTAACGCTAATAACATTGTAGAAGAAAAAATGAATAGTTATCACGTTGCAGAAGCAATTGACGCAATTTTTGATATTTTTAAAAGATCAAACAAATATATAGATGAAACAACACCATGGATCTTAGCTAAAGATGAAAGCAAAAAAGATAGACTTGCAACTGTAATTTACAATATTCTAGAATCAATTCGTCACGGTGCAGTGTTGTTACAAGCATTTTTACCTGAAACGTCTAAACAAATATTTCATCAGTTAAATACACAAAATAATCAATATGAATCTATTAAAGATTTTAATGGAATGGATATTGGAATTCATTTAAACGAGGCTCATCCATTATTTGAAAGAATAGATAAAAATGACATATTAGACAAAATAACGACAAAATAAAATATAAATTTTATGTAAAATGATGTAAAATGTCGATAACAAAACGCAAATAATGTTTGAAATATATAATAAAAATTGGTATAGTAAATATGTTGTCTAAAAAAGAATAGAAGAGGGATAAAATGATAGAAAAAGGAAAACAACATAAAGTAATATTATTACCTTATGCTGTACTATTTTTATTAATATTAGGTAGTGTTTTAGTTGATTTTAAAATTATAGATATCTTATACCTATTTGCTTTAATACTATTTTTAGTCAAATATTTACGTATTAAACATAGTTAAAAAAGGTAATTTTATTAAAAGATAATTAAAAATTTTATTGTACAAAATCATAGTAAAAACTATGATTTTTTGTTATACTTAATACAAGAGGTGATAATATGATAATTGACTCACATTGTCATTTAAGTCATAACGATTACGAAAATGTAGAACAAGTAATAAAAAATATGGAAGGAAATATAATGATTGCTAGTGGAGCAGATGCTGAATCCAATAAAGATGTAGTAAGCTTGTGCAAAAATTATAATAATATATATGGAGTAATAGGAATTCATCCAACAGAGATAACAAACAACATAGAAGATGATTTAAAATATATAGAGGAACATATAAATGATAAACATATAGTTGGTATTGGTGAAATTGGTCTAGATTATCATTATGAATGTGATAAAGATTTGCAAAAAAAGATTTTTATTAGACAAATAAGAATAGCTAAAAAATATAATAAACCAATTGTTATTCATACTAGGGACGCTATTAAGGATACTTATGATATTTTAGAAAGTGAATCAGCTTATGATGTGCCTATTTATATACATTGTTTTTCAGAAAGTTTAGAAATGGCCAAACTATTTGTAAAAAAAGGTGCAAAATTAGGAGTTGGGGGTATTGTAACCTTTAAAAACGCCAAAAAAATAGTAGAGGTCGTAGAAAATATTCCACTTGAACATATATTATTAGAGACAGATAGTCCGTATTTAGCGCCAGTTCCACTAAGAGGAACTAAAAATGAACCGAAAAATGTTTATTTAGTTGCACAAAAAATTGCCGAATTAAAAAATGTAGATATAGAAGAAGTTATAGCTATAACTACTGCTAATTCTAAGGCACAATTTGACTTATAATGAATAGTATGTTATAATTCTTTTAGCACTTGCAACAAATTGAGGTGAAATATGAATATATTTTTAATACAAGTAATTGGTAACTTTGTAAATTTTTTAACAGTTACAATATTATCATTATTTGGAATGTTAAATAGTGTTGATACTGAAATTAAAAATTCCGATGTAACAAAAAATTCATACATCGAAAATCAAACAATAAATTATTCTACTGTATATCAATATAATTCTAAAATACCATCTAATATTAGTAGAGTGCTTGTAAAAGGTGAAGATGGAATTGTATATGTAAATAATTATGATAATACTCAAATTGTTTTAAAAGAAGTAGTAAATGAAATAGTTGAAGTAGGAACTGGTGCACAAGGTATGTTTCAAGGAAGATTAACAGGTTATGGTCCTGATTGTCCTGGATGTAGTAGTGTTGGAAATGTTTCGTGTAGAACAAAAGAAGGATTAAATCATAGTTTAATAAATAATGGTATAACATATACTGATCAAGAATATGGTGAGGTGAGAATTTTAGCAGCAGCAACAAGTGCTTTTCCATGTGGAACAATAATAGCTGTTGACAACGGAATTCTAACACCATTTTACGCTATCGTTCTTGATTCTGGATATGATATGAGAAATGCTTGGCAAAATGGTAATGTTTGGTTTGATTTGGCATTTGAGTCACAAGCAAGTGTAACAAATGTATCAAATAAAACAGCATTATTTAGTGTACAAAGATGGGGTTGGTAAAAAAGTTCTGTAAGAACTTTTTTTTGTCAACTATACATTTTTATTATAAAATATATATGAATTATAAAAATGTTTATATATTTTTCTTTAAAATAAAGGTATAATAATATCGGATGTGATTAAATGCAAATAAAAGAATTAAAAAATTTAATGGAAGCATCAAATTTTAATTTTAAGAAAAAATTTGGTCAAAATTTTATCATTGATGAAAATATAATTAAATCTATAATAACTAAGTCTGATATAGATGAAAATACATTAGTTATAGAAATTGGTGTAGGAGCTGGTGCATTAACTATCGGATTATCTCAATTTGCTAAAAATGTACTATGTTATGAAATAGACGAAACATTAAAACAGGTTCTTGATGTAACTTTAAAAAATGAAAAAAATGTAGATATTATATATAAAGACTTTCTACAAGCTGATATAAAAAATGATATAAAAAAATATGAATACAAAAAAATATATGTAATTGCTAATTTACCATATTACATAACAACTCCAATTATTATGCGAATAATTGAAAGTAAAATTGATGTTGATAAAATAGTAGTAATGGTTCAAAAAGAAGTTGGTGATCGATTTAAGGCAAGCCCAAATACAAAAGATTATAATTCTTTGTCAGTGTTTTTAAATTATTATTTTGACATAAAAAAACTTCTTGATGTAAGTAGAAACGTATTTATGCCAAAACCTAATGTTGATAGTATAGTTGTTGAATTTAAGAAAAAAGAGAATATATATAAAGTAAAAAATGAAGATTTCTTTTTTAAACTTATAAGAGATAGTTTTGTACAAAAAAGGAAAACAATAAGAAATAATCTAAAAGGATACGATTTAGATAAAATAGAAACAGTTTTAAAAAAACATAATTTCGATTTAAGCGTAAGAGCTGAACAATTACCAATAGAAATTTTTGTAGAATTAGCAAATTATTTATGTGAGGAGTAGTTATATGGAAAAATTATCTTATTACTATAATATATTATATGAAAATGATTTATTTAGAACTGAAACAAATAATACAATATATGAGGAATGGTTAGAAAATAATTATCCTCCATATGATAAATTAAAAAAATCATATAAAATAATTTGTTCAATTCTTGCAACATTGGTTGCTGCTGGGATAAGTATAAGCATCATAAATAAACAGGAGGACTTCATTTTTTTATATACTACACTTGGTATATTAACAGCACTTGCAATTAAAATAATAAATGATTCAAAAAAAGAACATTTTGTAGATGAATACTTTTTAGATAAAGAAGATGTTCTAAATAAAATTTATGAAAATGAATATATACAAGACAAAAAAATTATAAATGTTGAACATCACAAAAAGGAACAAAAAAACAATTTTTATTCTGCTATAGACAATTTTTATAATACTGCAAATGAATACAATAATAAATATGAAATTCCGATATTTTTATCAGAATTAGAATATAAATATTTATTTGAATTTTTAAAACAATCTTTAGATAAAAAGACAATCAACACATTTACTAATTATAATGCTTTATTTTTAGATTTATTAAATAGAACGTATGCAAAATGTCTATATAATGGTAAAAGTATTGAGATAAATGATTTTATAGAAGAACTTTATAATATAGATGAAAGTGAAGAATTCAAAAATGAAATAAAAATATTCAAAAATAGAATGAATATTTCTATGATTGGACATGAAGGTAATGTATATAATATTTCAGGACGAGGTAAAAAATAATATATGATAAATAAAACATGGGATCCAATTCTTGAAAAGGAATTTAAAAGTGATTATTTTAAAAAATTAGGTATATTTGTTAAAAATGAATATAAACATAAAATAGTATATCCAGAATATGCACATATTTTTGATTGTCTAAGATATACAGATTATTCTGATGTAAAGGTTGTAATAATAGGACAAGATCCATATCATGGAGAGTCTGAGGCACACGGATTATGTTTTTCAGTAAGAGATGGCGTTCCAAGACCACCGTCACTTAATAATATTTTTAAAGAATTATACAATGATTTAGGAATTACAAAAAATGATAATGATTTAACATCTTGGGCTAGACAAGGCGTATTACTTCTTAATTCTATTATGACAGTTGTGAAAGATCATCCTTTATCACATAAAGATAAGGGTTGGGAAATATTTACTGATAATATAATTAGGTATTTAAATAATAGAGAAAAACCAATTGTATTTGTTTTGTGGGGAAGCTATGCAAGAAGCAAAAAAGAATTAATTACTAAAAAAAATCATTTAATAATAGAGTCAGTACATCCTTCGCCCTTATCAGCAAATCGTGGATTTTTTGGAAGTAAACCATTTTCTAAAATTAATAATTTTTTAATAAGTCAAAATATGGAACCAATCGACTGGTCTGACGGTAAAAAAGCTATTGAAAAATAGTCTTTTTTGTAATAGAATTATAATGTGGGGTGATAATGTGGAAAACGCATATAAATATATTCTTGAAAAATTAGATTTACATTATGGAGAAAATGTAGTTGTTGCAGTGTCAGGTGGACCTGATTCGATGGCCCTTTTGCATCTTCTAACAAGAGTGAAAAAAGCCTTAGATATAAATGTAGTTTGTGCTCATGTAAATCATAATGTTAGACGTGAAAGTGATGACGAATTAATTTTTGTAAATAAATTTTGTATGCAACATGGTGTAATTTTTGAAAGTATGAAAATTGAAGACTATGGTGATGATAATTTTCACAATGAAGCAAGAACTAAAAGATATACTTATTTCAAAGAAATTGTAAAAAAATATAATGCAAGATATTTGTTTACAGCTCATCATGGTGATGATTTAATGGAGACTATTTTAATGCGAATAGTGAGAGGTTCAACATTAAGAGGTTACAGTGGATTTTCAGAATATCTAAAAACACCAGATTATACAATTGTAAGACCCCTAATTCAAGTAACAAAAGAAGAAATTGCAAAATATGATAAGCAACATAAAATATCTTATGTTATAGATGGCTCTAATTTAAAGGATGTATATACTAGAAATAGATATAGAAAATATATTGTTCCTGAATTTAAAAAAGAGGATAAAAATGTTCATACTAAATTTTATAAATTTAGTAAAACACTACTTGAATATAATGATTATATTAATTCACAAGTAGAAAAAAAATTAAAAAAAATATATGTTCAAGGAATGTTAGATATAGATTTATTTCTAAAAGAAGAACATATAATTCAAACAAAAATAATATATTATATTCTAGAGAATATTTATCAAGATGATCTTATGCTTATAACTGATCATCATGTTGATTTAATTCATAATTTGATTACATCAAAGAAAGCAAATACATCTATATATTTACCAAATGGTGTTAAAGCAATCAAAACATATAGCTCAGTAGTATTTACATTTGAAGATATAAAACAAAATGAGTATGAAATTGAAATGTTTGATTTTGTAAATCTTCCAAATGGTAAAAATATAGAAAAAGTTAATAAAACAACTCTAACAGACAATAACGTATGTTTTTTATCTAGTAGCGAAGTTAAGTTACCATTACATGTAAGAAGTAGAAAAAATGGCGATAAAATGAGTGTAAAGGGAATGTTAGGTAGTAAAAAAATTAATGATATATTTATTGATTCAAAAATAAGTACAAAAGAAAGAGATTTATGGCCAGTTGTAATTGACTCAAATGGAGTAATTGTTTGGTTACCTGGTTTAAAAAAATCAAAATTTGACAAAACAAAAGAAGAAAAGTATGATATAATACTTAAGTACTATTAAAAGGAGGAAAAAAATGAATAAAAAAACAGCAAAGAAGGGAATATTATCATATACATTTTTGATTCTATTTATTTTAGTAATATTTTATTTAGTTAATGTAATGAATCAAAAGATAGAATATATTACTTACGATGAGTTTATTGAAAATATTGAATCAAATAATATTGAAGAAATAGAGGTAACACCAAAAAATCGTGCGAATGTCTATGAAATTACTGGAAAAATGAAAAATTCAAAAGATGATGAAAGTTTCTTTGTAAGAATACCTTTATCAGATGTTGTAATTGATAGAGTAATGCAGTTAGGAGAAGCAGGAAGTTTTAAATTAGATGTTAATACAGATCCTGAATCAAGCACATTATTATTATTTATTATTAATGTATTACCTATGGTTATATTAATAGGATTTGCCTTCTTCTTTATTACAAGACAGATGGGTTCTGCAAATAAATCTATGGATTTTGGAAAAAGCCGTGCAAGATTAAGTGAAGATAATAAGAAAGTATCTTTTAAAGATGTTGCAGGATTATCAGAAGAAAAAGAAGAAGTTCAAGAATTAATTGATTTCTTGAAAAATCCTAAAAAATTTGAGTCAATGGGAGCTAGAATTCCAAAAGGAGTATTGTTAGTAGGTCCTCCAGGAACAGGAAAAACATTGCTTGCAAGAGCAGTTGCTGGCGAAGCAAATGTACCATTCTATTTTATTAGTGGTTCTGATTTCGTTGAATTGTTTGTTGGTGTTGGAGCATCACGTGTTCGTGATATGTTTAAACAAGCTAAACATAATGCACCATGCTTAATTTTTATCGATGAAATTGATGCCGTAGGACGTCAAAGAGGTGCAGGACTTGGTGGAGGACACGATGAACGTGAACAAACACTAAATCAATTATTAACAGAAATGGATGGATTTGGAGCAAATGAAGGTATTATTATAATAGCAGCAACAAACCGTCCAGATGTACTAGATCCAGCACTTTTAAGACCAGGTAGATTTGACCGTCAGGTAACAGTAAATTTACCAGACGCAAAAGGTCGTGAAGAAATACTAGAAGTTCACGCTAAAAACAAAAAATTTGCAAATGATGTAAATTTAAAAAATATTGCAAAGAGAACTGTTGGATTAAGTGGAGCTGATTTAGAGAATTTATTAAATGAGGCAGCCTTGCTAACAGTAAGACGTAATAAAAAAGCAATAACAATGGAAGAAATAGATGAAGCACACGATCGTGTATTAATGGGACCTGCAAAAAAATCTCATAAATATACAGATTCAGAAAAAAGAGTTGTTGCATATCACGAAGCAGGACACGCTGTCGTTGGTCTAAAATTAGATGGTGCAAACGATGTTCAAAAAATTACAATTATTCCAAGAGGTGCAGCAGGTGGATATAACCTTATGATGCCAAAAGAGGAGACATATCTTTCAACTAAAAAAGAATTACTTGAAACAATAAGTGGTCTATTAGGTGGAAGAGTCGCTGAAGAAATTGTATTTAATGAAATGACAACTGGAGCACATAATGATTTTGAAAAGGCAACAAAAATTGCTCGTGCAATGGTAACTGAATATGGTATGAGTAGTTTAGGACCTGTTCAATTCGAACATCAAGAATCAAGTGTATTTTTAGGTCGTGATTATAATAAGAGTAGAAATTTCTCAAGTCAAGTAGCATATCAAATTGATGAAGAAATTAGAAAAATTATTGGCGAACAATATGAAGTAACTAAAAAAATAATTAGTCAAAATATGGATTTATTAAAGTTAATTGCAGAAACTTTATTAGAGTATGAAACAATTACTAAAGAACAAATTGACTATTTAGTTGAACATGGAAAAATGCCAAAAGATGATGAAGAAAATTCTAAACCTTCTAAATCATATAGCGATATGACAGTTGCTGAACTAAAAGAAATTGCAAGAGAAAAAGAAATAAAAGGTTATTCAAAAATGACTAAAGAAGAGTTACTTGATGCTCTTAAAGAAGATGAAATTTAATATTTCATTTTTTTTGATTTTTATTTTATTTTAATAGATTTTATTATCAATATATGATAAAATGTTATAAGAGTTATGTTAGAAAATGGTGAGTTTATGGGAAAAATAATAGCGCTTGTTAATCAAAAAGGTGGAGTAGGAAAAACTACTTCTAGTATAAATTTGGCGGCATCTTTAGGTGTTCTTAGAAAAAGAGTTTTATTAGTCGATCTAGATCCTCAAGGTAATGCTTCAACTGGTGTTGGAATTGATAAAGGAGATATTAAAAATGGTGTTTACAACTTAATGATAGATGAGTGTAGCATTGAAGACGCAATTGTAAAAACAAAATTTAAAAATCTTTATGTAATACCTGCATCAATTAACCTTGCTGGTATAGATATTGAACTTATGGACAAAAGCCACGAAGATAAAGAATTCAATAGAAACACACAATTAAAAAAACATTTAGATAGTATTAAAGAACACTTTGATTATATAATAATAGATTGTCCTCCATCACTTGGAATATTAACAACTAATGCTCTAACCGCATCTGATTCGGTTATTATTCCAGTTCAATGTGAATTTTTCGCACTAGAAGGAATTATGCAATTAGTTGCAACAATTATGATGGCACAAAAAACATATAATCCAAATTTACAAATTGAAGGTGTACTTTTAACAATGCTAAACAGTTGTACAAATTTAGGCCTTGAAGTAGTAGAAGAAGTAAAAAGTTATTTTAAAGAAAGAGTATATGATACAATTATTCCAAGACTTGTAAGACTTTCAGAAGCACCAAGTCATGGAAAACCTATAATTGCTTATGATCCACATAGTCGTGGAACGGAGGCATACTTAAATTTAGCTAAGGAAGTGATTAGTAGAAATGGAAACTAAGAAAAAAGCTTTAGGTAGAGGTTTAGAGCAATTATTTAATTCAGAAAATCTTGATTTAGATATAAATAATATTCAAAAATTAGAAAGTAAATTATATGAATCATCAAATAAAGAAGATATTGTAGAAGTTAATTTAGACGAATTACGTGCAAATCCATATCAACCAAGAAAAGTATTTAATGATGAAGCATTACAAGAATTGGCTGCATCAATAAAAGAACATGGTGTATTTCAACCAGTTATAATTAAAAAAAGTATAAAAGGTTATGAAATAATTGCAGGAGAACGAAGATACAAAGCTTCGCAATTAGCCGGAAAAGAAACAATACCAGCAATAGTACGTGATTTTACTGATGAAAACATGATGGAAATAGCACTTCTTGAAAATCTACAAAGAGAGAATTTAAACTCAATAGAAGAAGCAACAGCATATCAAAAGTTATTAGCTTCATTAAAAGTAACTCAAGAAGAACTAGCAAATAAATTAGGTAAAAGTCGTAGTCATATAACAAATATGCTAGGATTACTTGAACTTCCTGAAGAAGTAAAAAACTTGATAGCTGAAGAAAAAATTACAATGAGTCATGCAAGAGTATTAAGTAAAATGAAAGATAAAGACGAAATAATAAATCTTGCT
>OLHA01000077.1_pt1 | contig 55584 bp, 51 predicted proteins | sample 1605961 | NCBI WGS metagenome assembly OLHA01 (sample SAMN03283288) | human gut metagenome | biome: human-associated habitat; material: feces | host: Homo sapiens | place: Peru | collected 2012
CCTGATGTAGTTGTTTTGGCAACACCGGCCACAAAAACCGTTCCGGCCCAGGGAAAAATATCAGACACAAAAACAATTGCGCCCGCCCAGGTTTCGACATTACCAATTAAACGCGATGCGGCACGCAAATATGCAACCCGTCCGGCAAATGTTGTGTCCGTCCGCCCATGCGCGGCCACCGCACGTCAAACCGCGCGCGCCCGCAACACTATGTTCGGCGATGTCATTATTGACAGTCGTGGCGCCACAACAATGTTACACAATGGGGATAAAATCCGCGGCAATTTGTACCTGCAAAATATGCGTAAATATACATTGCCATGTGGCGTACATATCGATGGGCATTTGTTCCTGCGCGATATGAATATGGTGCAATTCTGTGGCGATTTCACGGTCACCGGCAATATTTATGTCAGTCCGAAATCATCATTTGGCCCATTGCCCCGCACCGCACGCATTGGTGGCCAGGTAATTTTGTAAACATATAACATAAAAAATACAGACCGCATACACATGCGGTCTTTTTTCATATATTTTGGGTAAAACTGTGGTATAATGTAATGTGTATAACATAAAGGAATCATAATGAAAACAGCCGAAAAAGTTTTGAATGTGTTGGCTAAGAACCTGGGGTATACCGTTGTATTGGTTGCGGCGATTATATTGTTTGCAATCTTTTCCGATGGTCTGATTGATGGCGTCATAACGGCCCTGTCCGCAGTTATCGGATACACATGCGTCGTTATGTTATACAAAGAGTTCGCAAAAGAATCGGCGAAAAAACCTGTGAAACCCACAGCGCAAAAGAAACCGGTTTCTAAAAAGCGTAAATAGGAAACCCAAAACCTGAATGAAAAAATCGCCCGATTGGGCGATTTTTTCATTGTTTTTTTATTATTTTTCAGGCGAGGATGGTATTTCTGCCGGGGTCGCTGGCGCAACTGGCGCACCGTCTTGCTGTAATATTTCTTGACGCAATTCAGACTGACGGGACGCAACGTCAGACTTTGACGCAACCAACGCCAACGCCGCGCACAAAATAAAGAATATTGTCGCCAACCACGCTGTCAATTTGGTCAAAAAGTTCCCAGCCGCCGCACCCGTCAGCGCACCACCAAACATTGACGCCGCCGCAGAACCGGACATACCACTGCCCTCGGACTTTTGTAATAAAATTACGCCAATCATAAATACTGCGACAATTATCAACAATACCAATAAAATAGAAAACATTATTTATCCCCTGGGTTTATATTATTTTCCTTGATTCTAGCCACCAGATGCCTAAATTGCAAGGATTTTCAGCAATGCGTCGGCGGCATTTATACTGGCCACCTTTTTTGATGGCCCGGTGGCGTCCGCGGTGCGCCCCAATGCCGTCACGCGTACGTGGAAAACCGGATTGTGCGACGCGCCCGTCTGTTCCAAGAATTCATATACAGGCAATGCACCATCGTCCTGTTTTTGAACCAGTTCTTGTAATGCGGTCTTGGCGTCCTTGGGGGCGATTGCGTCCGCCGCCGCCAATGCGCGCCAATGCGACAAAATCACGTCGCGCGCAGATTCAAACCCACCGTCAACAAAGATGGCACCAAAAATAGCCTCCATCGCGTTGGCCATAATATGACGAATCCGACCGCCCGTCATATGACCGTGGCGAATGTGCGACGCCAGATTTAATTTATCTGCGACCGACGCCAGCGTTTCTGTTGACACCAACATCGCGTGACGACGCGCCAATTCGCCTTCGTTTTCGTCGGGATACATTTCAAACAACAATGCCGCGATCGTCAGCCCCAACACGCGATCGCCGATAAATTCCAGACGTTCGTTATTATGCGCGCTGTCCACGCCAGATTGCGTCAATGCCAATTCTAATAACTGTGGATTTTTGAACGTGTAATTCAGTTTTTCCAATTTACTTTACCCCCATACCAAATCTGTCCCAGCGCATTTTATTATTCCAGTTCCAAAATGCAATCATTGGCGAATAATAGTTGTGCGAATACCATATAAACCACGCCGGCCCCAGCACGTTGTCACGCGGAACAAAACCGATGTCGGCACGGCTGTCCAAACTGTTATCACGATTGTCACCCATAAAGAAATAATGATTTTCAGGCACTGTGAACAATGGCGTGTTATCCAACGGCGCGTCATCAGACGCTTCTATGATACTGTGCTGGACGCCATTAGGCAATGTTTCAATATATTCTGTCATATTAAACACGCCACAGGCACCCTGGTACATACGGCACATATCGTCATCTTTGTATTCAATGGTATAATTAAATTCCGCTGGTGCGTTATCAATCCAAATCTTGTTGCCCTTGATTGACATATTATCCTGGTAATAGCCGACACTGCGCAATGATTTTGGCAGGTTCGCAACAATGTATTCCCCCTTTTTTTCACGTGGGACAATCGTGCCATTGATATACAGACGACCGTCAATCATCTGGACTGTATCGCCTGGGGTTGCGATTAAACGCTTGATATAATCCTGGGATTCGTTGATTGGATTGCGGAACACAACAACATCGCCAACCGACGGGTTATGCCCCCAGAAACGGCCGTCCCACATTTTCCACGAACCAAACGGGAACGAATAACGGGAATATCCATACGCCCATTTCTGAACAAATATATGATCGCCAACCTGCATTGTCGGTATCATAGACCCAGACGGGATATTAAATGGTTCTATAATCAAACTGCGAAAAACAATCGCAATCAACGCGCCATAGAATATCGTATTAAACCATTCGCGCGCAGTATTAGTATTTTTCAATGGCATCTTATATTCCCCTTTGTAATAAGGGGTATTTTATAACTTGAATTGATTTAGCGCAAGTTTTAATATGCAATTATGATTTCACTAAGTTCAATTATATTTAACGGTATGGACGCAACGCGTATTGATGTCCAGGTTCAACTGGCATCTGGTCTGTCCAACCCAGAATTTAATATTATCGGCCTGGCCGACCGCGCGGTCAAAGAATCTGCTGAACGAATTAAAAGTGTTATGGGCGCACTGAATATACCAATGCCGCCAAAGCGGTTGACGGTCAACCTGTCGCCGGCCGACGTGGAAAAATCTGGCGCGCACTTTGACCTGCCGATACTGTGTGGGATATTGTGCGCAGTTGGCATTTTACCCGAAGAAAAACTGTCCCATTACCTGATACTGGGCGAGGTTGGACTGGACGGCACAATCGTGCGCACCGACGGCGTATTACCGGCCAGTGTTTGGGCCCGTCAAAACGGCCTGGGGGTGATTTGTCCTGCACCCCAAGGGACCGAGGCACGCCTGTCTGGGCATGCCGATATTTTGGCCCCAGGCCACGTGCTGGAATTGATAAATCACTTTAATGGGACAAATGTCCTGTCTGCGCCCGACGCCGCACCTGATGACGTGCGCACCGTTCAATGTGGCGATATGGCCGAAGTTCACGGCCAGGCCGCTGCAAAACGCGCACTGGAAATCGCCGCGGCCGGCGGTCACGCAATGCTGATGGTTGGGCCACCGGGATCGGGAAAAACAATGCTGGCATCACGATTGCCTGGGATTATGCCAGAAATGACCGCCGATGAAATTCTGGAAACATCAATAATATATTCTATTGCTGGACTGTTGGGGACGCACGGACTGATTACGACACGCCCATTTCGCAGCGTTCACCACACCGCGTCCCAGGTTGCACTGGCCGGTGGCGGTGCAAATGCACGCCCGGGTGAAATATCACTGGCGCATAATGGCGTGCTGTTTTTGGACGAATTGCCCGAATTTAATCGCGCGACGCTGGAAATCCTGCGCCAGCCAATGGAATCTGGCAAAATTATGATTTCGCGTGCGAAAAATACCGCAACATATCCGGCGCGATTCCAACTGATTGCGGCGATGAATCCGTGTCCGTGCGGACATCTGGGCAATGCCGCCCTGTCCTGTTCGCGTGCGCCCCGTTGTGCCGAAGCGTATCAGAATAAAATATCAGGGCCACTGTTGGACCGAATTGACCTGCACGTTGATGTTGACCCAGTAAATCCCTGGGAAATGAATAATACAGACACCGCGCCACGCGAAACCAGTGCGCAAATCCGCACCCGTGTTGTCGCCGCATATAAACGCCAGATTGCACGCCAGGGCTGTCTGAACGCACGTCTGGACGGCGCGGCATTGGACGCCGCAGCGACGCTGGCACCAGAACTGCAAAACTTTTTAAACACTGCCGCAGAAAAGATGGGAATGTCGGCGCGCGGATATAACCGCGTTCGTCGCATTGCACGCACGATTGCCGATTTGGCCGGGCGTGATGAAATTGAAATGGGCGACATTGCCGAGGCACTATCATACCGTCCCATCAATCGCGGAAAATACGGCGCAAACATCAAGTGAGTAGTGACAAAGTGATAGAGTGATAAAGTGAAAGAAAGCGTTCTGAAAATTAAATCCGAATTGTTTGCAGACAGAATTGTCAGGTTATTCAAATATCTGCAAACAACGCATTCTGAATTTGTGTTATCAAAACAAATTTTACGTTCTGGGACCAGCATAGGTGCCAATGTATCAGAGGCTGCTTTTGCCGCATCAAAAAAAGATTTTTTAGCAAAAATGATTATTGCAACCAAAGAATACAACGAAACTATTTTCTGGCTGCAAAGGTTAAAAAATGCACATTATTTGTCAGACGAACAATTTACATCAATACATAATGATTGTCTAGAACTGGGACGTTTGCTGATGGCCACAACGCGCACGACCAAGGCATCAATATTATCAGACAAATAACTTTATCACTAAATCACTGTATCACTTTATCACTAAAAAATGGGGCGTCGCCCCATTTTTTAAAACTCAAATCGCAGTCCCACCATTACGTTGGTGTATATTAAACTCTTGGCACTGAACCAATCGCGATGCTTGGTATCATCAGAATTTGTCAGTTGCCATTCAACCTTGGGAATATACATGGCGCGAACACCAAAATCCAAGAACGTGCTGTCCGCCAGGCCATACGACACACCGGCCGCCAATATTGCCGCAACCGTAGAATTACTTTTTTCAGCGCGATAGAACTGGAACACGCCGTTATCATCAGGTTTGCTGAATTCCTGTAATACATACACACCCGACAAATCACCATACGGGTCCGACAGATTCAAAACCGTCTGGACATCGGCATAACCGATACCAAAACCGACATACGGAATTACCGTCTGCAACGGTTTCTGCAACCCGTCAAAGAAATCATAGAACGCCATCGCACTGATGACATCGGTTGTTATATCCGATTGAACCGCGCCACTGCTGACAATAACGGGGGACGTATATGCGCCATCAAACAGGGTCGTTTCCCCTTCTAAAAATGGGGATTTGTTATATTCACTTTTGCTGATGTGGTCCCAGCCCAATTCCAATCGCCACTGTGGACGATTTGGCAGTGTCCAACCAACCGACGCCCCGGCCGCAAATGCAAACGCGTCCAGTTTATCATCGCGAACCGGCAAATTGCCCAGATTCGCATAACCTGCAAATGTATAACCACTGCAACCGCCGGCACGAACACATACAACCTCGGGGAAAGGGGCACCGCCCGATTCCATATAATACGCCGGCGTCAGTTCGCCAACATCGTTTTTAATCTTGGCCGTGCCAAACGACATACCGCCACGCGCCGAAATGACAAAGCGCGAGCCATCATCACTGAACCAGCCGTCGCCGATATATTCACCATCATATTGCCAATTTGCGTACGCCGATGTCCCCAACAACGCAGCAAAAACAGGCAGCAAAAATAAAAATCTTTTTCTCATACCCAGTATTATATCACAAAACGTGTTCTGATAAAAACAGATTTTATTTTTTGGAAATAAATCCGCCGGACTGCATTTTCCACAGACGGGCATACGTGCCGCCACGTCGCAACAGTTGGGAATGCGTTCCCTGTTCTACAACGTGACCACGGTTTATAACGATAATCCTGTTCATATTGCGCAATGTGGACAACCGGTGCGCAATCGCGATTGTTGTTCGCCCGGCCGACAGTTGTTCAAACGATGACTGAATTGAAACCTCGGTTTCACTGTCCAGGGCGGACGTCGCCTCGTCCAGGACCAAAATCGGCGCGTCCTTTAAAAATGCGCGCGCGATTGCAATACGCTGACGCTGGCCCCCAGACATACGCATACCGCGATCGCCAACCATAGTGGCGTATTTATTTTCAGTTGCCATTATGAAATTATCAGCCTGGGCGGCACGGGCGGCGGCACGAATTTCGCCATCGGTCGCGTTTGGACGGCCATAGGCAATATTTTCGCCAATCGTGCGGTTAAACATTGTTGGTTCTTGGGGAATAAACGCAATCGCGCGTCGCAAAGAATCCTGGGTCACGTCACGAATATTCTGGCCGTCAATCAAGATTTCGCCCTGGGTCGGTTCATAAAAACGCAACAACAGATTCACCAGCGTCGTTTTACCTGCGCCAGAACCACCAACCAGCCCAACGCGTTCGCCACTGTTTATCGTCAGATTTAAATTACGCACCACCCATTTACGTTTATACTTGAACGAAACATTGCGGAATTCAATGCGACCGCTTTTCACAACCAGCGCATGCGCGTTTGGCGCGTCAACAATTTCCAATGGTGTGCTAAGTTCATCGTATGCCTTTTTCGCACTGCCAATTTTATCAACAATCTGGGGAATTTGGTCAACGATACGCGAAATTGTCCCCATAACGCCGAAAAATACAGATGTTGTAAATACTATTTCAGACACCAATAATTTTCCGTGCATAAACAGCCATACGCACAGCAGCATCGTTGCGCCAAATGCGATATCCCACACGAAATTCGGCACACCCCAGAAAAAACGCTGAATAAAATAAGAATATATATGGTCTTTGACACGCTGGCGACGTGGCGTTTCCAGGTATCTGCGTTCGGTGTCTGTGCCGGCAAACAATTTTACAACCGAATAATTAGACAAACTGTCCACCAGTTTTCCAGCCAGATGACTGCGCGATTCACTGGCCGTCCTGGACGCGCGTTCCATCGGTCGTATCAGCAGAAAACCATACACCATTCTGAAAATAAACACGAACGCAAATATAATCGCAACATACGCGTTCATTCCCAGAATCAATCCAACATTGACCAGAATTACCGCAATCGCACCAAATATTTCCATAAAATTCACGATTACCGTAAAACCTTCGCCGACATAGTTTATCTGGGTGTTTAATTTCCCAGCCATACGCCCAGCCCAGAACGACATAGACTGGTGCTGGATATAATCCGACAAAACCTCGGACACTTGGTTGTCAATTTTCGGTTGCCAACGCCCACGCGAAAAGGCGCGCATTAGGCGACATATATCCAGGGCCAAAAACGTTCCTGTAATCAATAATATCGTCGGCAACGCAAACCGAACAAAGGACACGCCATCAGGTGGCGTCTGTTCAAACAGCGCGACAAACATACGCTGGAAATTCGGGAACAGCACGCCCTCGGCCGTAACGGCCATAAAAAACAACATCCATATCCCCAACGCCATCCAGTGACCGCGTGCGGCATATTTCAAATAAAAAACCCACAGTGATTTTGGTAATTTTCGTATCATAGCATACCGCATACTATAAAACGAATGGCATAAAATCAACCTATTTTACAATATCGTGGAATATTTCGGCCGGAATTGTGCCACCTGTGACCTTGGACGACATAGGGGTAAAGTCGTCATTTCCAACCCAAACACCAATCACCCAATCAGATGTTGCGCCCACAAACCACGCGTCGCGGTTGTTATTACTGGTCCCGGTTTTGCCCCCCAACACCCCGTCTGCGTTTGCGCGACGCCCCGTGCCACGCACAACAACATCAGACAACAATTCCGTCATATATTCAACTGTCTGGGGTTGCAGCACCTGTAATGCATCGGACGGATTGCGTTCATACAACGTATTGCCACGTGGGTCAGTTATCTTTGTAATAGAATACGGACGCACCGACGCACCATCGTTCCAAATAACCGCGTAAATCGTTGTTAAATCTATCAGCGACATTTCAGACGCCCCCAATACCGTTGAATATTCGCGCCGTAATTTTGTCCCAACCCCCAGACGCGACGCCATATCCAGAACAGAATCAATCCCGTATGTTTCTGTCAATTTCAGTGGCACAGAATTCACACTTTTTGCAAATGCAGTTGCCAATGTTATATCACCATAATAACGCGCATTGTAATTTTTCGGATTGTAATCGCCGATTGCAAACGGGGAATCATTGACGTATGTTTCAGGCGTCATATCGTGTTCCAGCGCAACCAGGTAAACGACCGGTTTGAACGCACTGCCCGGTTGGCGCATTGTTGTTGCGCGATTAAACTGACTGGTCTGGTAATCAGTGCCGCCAACCATTGCGCGCAACGCCCCAGATGATGTCATTGCAACAACTGCGCCCTGGTATAAATCAACGTGCGATGGTAAAATCGCGGCAACACGTTCCTGTAAATTTCGGTCCAGCGTAGTGTGCACAACCAAATCAGAATCCATCACACCAATACGCGAGTGAACTTCGTCCAGGACATAATCTGTCCAATAACGATATATGTTTGTATCAGGTGCCGGTGTCGCAGGCCCCATTTCGCGCGCGGCGGCACGCGCATCGTCCAGCGTGACGTATCCCTGGCGAACCATTTCTTGTAAAACAACGCGCGCACGTTTGATATTGCGTTCTGGGTTTATCAATGGGCTGTATGACGTTGGTGCCTTTAACATTGCGGCAATTTGCGCGGATTGCGCCAGCGTCATTTTATCCGCCGACGTTTGGAACATAACGCGCGCCGCCGCATCAATGCCACGCATACCCCCAACCAGAGACACGCGGTTCATATATAAATCCAAGACCTGGTTTTTATCAAAACGATTTTCCAGCCAGTATGACAGTATCAATTCCTGAACCTTGCGCGAGATTTTCTTTTCCCGGGACAAGAATATGTTTTTCGCCGTCTGTTGCGTGATTGACGAACCGCCGGCGGCAAACCGACCGTGAACGGCATTTGAAATCATTGCACGTGTAATTCCACGCACGTCAATCGGGCCGTGTTCAAAAAAGCGTTTATCTTCTATGGCGACAATCGCCTGCCATACGTGTGGGGGCAACGTGTCAACCGACACAGGCGTTCCCATAATGCGCCCAGCACTGCGTATTTCATTGCCATTTTTATCCAAGAATATCACCGCCGCCGGACGCGTTTCGTGCAAAATTGCGTCCAATGACGGCATCTGTAAAAAGATGACCGCAACATACGTCGCCACCGCCACCATACACAACAGCCCCAGATTTATCAGCCAAACAAACAATCGCCAACGCCAACTGGGGCGCGGTTTTTCCGGTGTTATATCTGTATTTTTTGCACGTGGCACAATTTTTCTCCAAATCCTTGGCGTAATTATATCATAAACAACTTGCGTTTTACCAGGTTTTAAAACTATAATTCCAGACGTGGATTTAACACTGGGGAAAAAGAATATGAAAAAATTATCTGTATGGATTTTGGCCGCTGTTTTCACTGCACCTGTGGCCGCCGAACCAATGTATGGATCATCTGATGAATACAATGATTATCCTGCCGAAGAAATTGCACCAATCGCCATTGATACGCCCAGCGCAACATATAACAACACTGTGACAACGTCGCCGTCGCGTGGCACGCGTGATAATTATGTTGGATTTCGCCTGCATAAAAACGCACACCTGGCGATGAAATACGATGTCAATCACGGATACACAACCCATAAAACCAAAGAAAACGCCGGAATCAGTTTAAATGTCGGCAATCGCCTGACCGAATATGTCAAGATTGAATTTGAAACGGGCTATACAGGGGCAAAATTTACCAAATACGACACGCGTCACGATTATGACCTGTGGTCAAATATGTTAAACGTATATATGTATAAAAACTTTGGCGGTGCGGTTGAACCGTATGCCGGATTGGGCGTCGGGCTGACCGGTATCTGGGGCGAAATATCCCGGGCGGCACCACACCTGACAGATTCAACATTGGCATTATCGGCCCAGGCTATGTTTGGTGTGAACTTTGCATTAAATGACCGCGTTGACTTAAATTTGGGTGCCAAATATATCAGATACGGCCGTGTTAAATTTGAGGCGCATAATACCGAATATGCAAACACGCGAATTGACGCAACCGAATTCTTTGTCGGCGCAGCGTATAAATTTGACGTAAAATAAAAAATGCCCACACGGGCATTTTTATTTTTCAGAATCAATCAGTTTTTCTAAATCGTGTTCGTCCCAAACAGTAATCCCCAGTTCATTTGCACGCGTCAATTTAGACCCGGCGTCTGCGCCAGCCAGAACGATGTCGGTTTTGGCAGAAACACTGCCCTGGACACGCGCGCCCAGGCGTTCCAAAATTTCACGTGCGGCGTCACGTGTATAGTTTGCCAATGTCCCCGTCAAAACGATTTTTTTACCGGCGACCGGACTGTCTGCTGGGGTGACCGGCACAACCGTTTCACGCACACGGATTTGCGCCAACAATTCGTCCAATGCGCGCGCATTGTGGGAATCTGCGAAAAACGATACGATTTCGTCGGCCATCACATCGCCAATGCCGTCGACCTGTTTTAATTTCCAGGCCGGCGCATTGCGAATTGCGTCCAGCGTTCCAAATTCCCGTGCCAGGATTTTTGACGTCACCTCGCCCACTTCGGGAACACCGATGGCGAACAAGAAACGGTGTAAATCAATATCGCGCGCACGTTCAATCGCCGCCGACAAATTCGCAACGGATTTATCGCCAAACCCGTCCAGATTCTTTATCGCGTCGCCGTGGCGCGAAACCAGCGTGAATATGTCCGCCGGCGTTGAAATCCAACCACGTGAAACAAACAATTCCAACTGGCGCGTTCCCAGGCCGTCTATGTCAAACCCTTTGCGCGAAACAAAGTGTTCCAGTTCGCCGATGCGCTGTGCCGGACACCCCAGCGTATTTACACAGCGACGCGCAACCTGGCCAGATTCTTGGACAACTGCGCCACCACAGACCGGGCAAACATTTGGGAAAATAAATTCACGTGCCGCCGTCCCGGATTCAGCCACCCCGACAATTTGCGGAATTACGTCGCCGGCACGCTGGACAATTATTTTGTCCCCGATTTTAACCCCCAGACGCGCAATTTCATCGGCATTATGCAACGTTGCACGCGACACCAGAACGCCACCGATATTGATTGGTTCCAGTTCGGCCACCGGGGTCAACACGCCCGTGCGTCCAACCTGGATTGTAATATCGCGCAACGCGGTTATTGCACGCGCGGCCGGGAATTTATAGGCAACCTCCCACCGGGGGCTGTTGGCGCGCGCGCCCATTTTTTCTTGTAATGCGACATCGTCCACCTTTAACACCAGGCCGTCAATATCAAACGGAATTTCATCACGTATCAGCATTACGTGATTATACACATCTTGGATTTCAGCCAGTGTATTTGCGTGATGCGCCCACGGGCGTGTAGTTTTGAATCCCCACGATTCCAATTTATCAAAATATTCGCTTTGCCGGTGCCAGGTGCGTGCCGACAAATCCCCATAGGTGTATCCAAACGCCGACAAACGACGCGTCGCCGTTATTGCCGGATTCAGTTGTCGCAACGACCCAGCCGCCGCATTTCGCGGATTTGCAAAAACCTTGTCCCCTTTGGCGGTGGCCATCGCATTCAGCGCGATAAAATCTGCGCGACTCATATAAACCTCGCCCCGGACTTCTATGACGTCGGGATAATCGCCCGACAGCGTTTGTGGTATATCCGGGATTGTTCGCAGGTTTTCCGTTATGTCTTCGCCCAAGACCCCACTGCCCCGCGTCAACCCACGAACCAGGCGACCGTGTTCATATCGCGCCGCGAACGACACGCCGTCAACCTTTAATTCAATAAACAGATTTTTGTCCGCCAGTTTTTCAAACCAATCTGCGACATCGCCCACATTAAACACATCAGATATAGACAACATCGGCACCACGTGCGGAAACGATTTGAACCCAGCCGCCACCGCCGCCCCAACGTGCGTGGACGCGCCGTTTTTCGCCAGTTCTGGATATTCAGATTCAATCGCCAGCGCACGCGATTTTGCCGCGTCGTATGTCGCGTCATCAACCACAGGCGCATCGTTTTGATGATACGCAATGTCCCATTCGTTCAGTTTTTTCAGTAAATCTGCGTGTTCGGACAATATAAATAAATCAGGTGTCTTGCTCATATCCCGATTATAGAAAAAACGCCAATTTCGTGCAACGGAAATTTAGCCCCCAGAACGCAAAATCCGCCCCAAACCGTGGCGGATTATTTTCATTTCTGTGGAAAGAATTTTGCGAATTCGGTCCAATCTGTTTGTGTCGCGTTCAAAATTTTGACCAACGTTCCAACCGACATCCAATACCGCCGACCGTTTGGGCCTGTGCGCTTGCTCTTGTTCAGGGCCGTTATATCAATTCCGCTGATACGTGCCATATGCGAACACGAAATCTGACGCGCAGCCGCCAAATTATCAATCGCCGCCCAGAACATTGTATTGTCTATCATGTTCTCTCCATTATAAATAATTCGTTATACGCATTGCTTTTATTGCTATGTATTCTAATTATGATTGAATTCTTATAAAAAATCAATTACTTTTTTACGCGATTCTGAAAAATAAAAAAAACGCCCACCATACGGTGGGCGCAACCGAACAAGAAAAACCTATTTCTCGTCCAGTCCTTTTAACAAAATGTCTTTTAATTCATTTGGCATCATACCGGTCGTAGAATATCCACAATCAACGTGATGCACTTCGCCTGTGACGGCCGATGACAGATTGCTGAACAAATACACCGCTGCGCCCGACACATCGTCCAGGGTCATATTACGGCGCAATGGGGTTTGTTCTGCGTTCAGGCGCAACATTGCCTTGAAACCACCAACGCCCGACGACGCCAATGTCATAATTGGCCCCGCAGAAATCGCATTGACGCGAATATTATCACGCCCCAGGTCAGACGCCAGATAACGAACACTGCTGTCCAGGGCAGATTTCGCAACGCCCATCACGTTGTAATTCGGCACAGATTTTTCACCGCCAAAATATGTCAACGCAACAATACTGCCCCCATCGGTCATCAATTTTGACGCACGACGTGTTAAATCAACCAACGAATACACAGAAATATCCATCGTGTTCTTGAAATTAGCGCGCGTCGTGTCAACATAGCGACCCGTCAATTCGTTTTTGTCTGAAAACGCAATCGCGTGCAACATTCCATCCAGGTGTCCCCACTCGCGTTCAATGTTTGCGAACAAAGAATCCATCTGTTCGTCATTTTGAACATTGCATTCCTGGACAAATTTAGCCCCGATTGATTCAGCCAACGGACGCACACGGCGTTCCAACGCCGGCATCGCATACGGCATTGCAATTTCTGCGCCCATTTCGTGCGCACGACGTGCAATCGCCCACGCCATAGACCAATCATTGGCAACGCCGGTAATCAGAATCTTTTTTCCTTTTAATAACATATTGCTTCCTTTTGTTATTTATATTGGACCCAATCAATATAGCACCCCCAGCCTGAATTTGCAATAAATGAAAAAACAAATCAAAAACCGCCTGGGGTGGCGGTTTTGAACATCTAGGAATTTGTTTTGAACTGCATATCATACAGCATTTTATATGCACCGCATTCGTTTTTAATCAATTCGTCGTGCGTTCCTTGTTCCACTACATAGCCTTCGTTTATGACCGCAATTTTTGTCGCATTTCTGATGGTGGACAATCTGTGCGCGATAACGAACACGGTTTTATCCTTCATCAGATTTTCAATCGCCTTTTGAACGACGGCTTCGGATTTGTTATCCAGGGCGGACGTTGCCTCGTCCAGAATCAATATCGGGGCATTTTTCAAAAACGCGCGTGCGATTGCGATACGCTGACGCTGTCCCCCGGACACCATAACCCCACGTTCGCCAATCTGGGTATCCAGACCGTCTTTAAGTGAATTCACAAATTCGTCCAAATAGGCCATTTTTATTGCAGCCTGTAATTGTTCTGGGGTTGCGTCGCGATTCCCCAACAATATGTTTTCGCGTATTGTCCCCCCAAACAAGAAATTATCCTGGAATACAACAGATATATTTTCACGTAACGACTGCAACGTATTTGTCCGAATATCTATGCCGTCCACGTAAATACCGCCCTGGCTGGGGTCATAAAATCGGGGCAACAAATTCACCAGCGTTGATTTTCCGCCCCCAGAATTCCCAACCAGCGCAATCGTTTCGCCCCTGTTCACAGTCAGGTTGATGTTATGCAGGACTGGGACGCCTTCGTTATATTCAAACGACAAATCCTTGAATTCTATCTTTTTGAAATTGCGGTTAAATTCTGTTGCGTTTTCTGCATCGCGAATTTTGGGAATTGTGTTAAATATGTCAAACACGCGTTCTATGGCCAGAAACGACATTAAAACCGAATTATAATTACTGCCAATGCTTTTCATCGGCTGATACAACAGGATTAGCGCGGTCAAGAACGACACAAAGTTTCCACTGGTTATCGTCCCGTTCAAAATCAAACTGGTGCCGAACCAAATGGTAAATCCAATACCCATGGACAGAATAACGTGCATCACAGGCGTCAACCACTTTGTTCGTTGCAGCATTTTCATACGCAATTTAAACACACTGCCCAGAACATGTTTAAATTTGTCCTGTTGATATGATTCCAGATTATACGCACTGATTGTGCGCGTTCCTGCGTATGTTTCATTATACGTCGTTATGATGGCAGAATCCGCGGTTATTGTTTGGGCAAACACATCTTGTATTTTTTTCTTTAACGTCGCCATTGGCAACAGCGCGCAAAACAACACAAACGAACAGACCAACGCCAACTGCCACGAATTGTAAAACAATACGCATATCAACGACACAGACGAAAAGAATTTTTGAACAAACGACTTTAAGTTATTTAATAAACCACTGCACGCCAAGTCGGCATTGTTGTTAAACATAAAAACAACATCGCCAGAATGTGTTTTGTTAAAAAAGTCTGCGTCATACGTCAGCAGTTTTTTATACAGGTCAAATTTCAAGCGATTTGTTATTTTTGTTCCAACCCATGTATTAAGATAACTTGCGATATAGGTCAAACCGCCCTGGACACAGGTGAACAAAACAATCCCCACAGGAATATACCAGGCCATTTGCAGCGATTTTTCAACCATAACTAAATCCATATATGGTTTCAAGGCCAGCGCAATCAACGCGTCCATAGACCCAATGGGTATCGCAACCAAAATTGACAACAGTGCGCGAAACCAATATGGCTTTACATACGGCCACATACGTTTATAATTTATATAAAACATATTATGTAAAATTTTTTCGCGCATATCTTTGCTCAGTCTCTTTACCTTCATACTAAAATATACCTTTTGTCTGGTCAATCGTTTCACAGTGTCTAAAACAACTAAATACCACAGAACAGTTAAAAAGACAATAAAAACATTGTGCAATCGCACCATTAAGAAAACTTTCTTGGTGGCGACCCGATTTTTTTGTTCTCGGGCTGTGCCAGGACGTCCGTTTGACTAAAAACAAAATAACGCACGTTAAATAGTATCGTTGTTTTTTTCACAAATTTGTGTTATAATATCCACACATCAGCAGACGATTATGTCGGCTGTTTTTTTATTGCCCCTGCGTTGCGGGGGCTTTTTTGTTATAACAAAAGGATAAATATATGCAAAAAGTATCATACATGGGTAATGGCACAACAACCGAGTTCTTTTTTAATTTCCCGTATTTTGAAAACAGCAACATAGTTGTCACTGTCAATAACGCACCTGCGCCAGCATACAATGTTATCGGTACACCGGCCGGCAGCGACGCCGACATTCCCTATACTGGTGGCAAGATAGTATTTGAGAAAGCACCTTTGAGTGTTGATAGTATAACTATTGCACGAAGACTGCCCCTATCTCGTATTGCGGATTATCAACCCCTGGTCCAAATACAGCCAACTATGTTAAATCAAGACCTTAACTATATGATGGAGGTTCTGAAAGATTTACAGGACGAGCTGGATGTTCTGCATGCGCAATATAGCGATATCGCTGACAAAGAATCTACGGATATTCTGCTAGCAAAAATTGCCGCCATAAGCGGTGCAATTACTACGGTTAGCCAACAAATCACGGATTTGGGTGACATCTCTACAATCCACGATAGTATTTCAACCCTAAACACACGAACGACCGGATTGTTTGATTACGTAATTGAAACACAGAATCCAACAGCAGAAAACAATTATACTTGGTATCGCAAGTACAAATCCGGCTGGATTGAGCAAGGTGGTATAGCGAAGATACAGGCAACCACGAATAAATGGGAAGGTATAACAGTGGCTTTTCCAAAACAAATGGCCAATAATATGTACACAGCTATTGGTACTGCATATGGTTTAGATTCTGTTTCTACTTTGATGGTATGTATTGGCGGAATAAATTCAAATAATGAAGATAGTGGCACAGGAAAAACCACGACGAACATGTTTATACAAACAGAGGCTTTATATGGCGACACTGTATCTCGTGTTCGTTGGATAAATTGGCAAATATCCGGTGTTGGGGTTTAAATAAACATCCCCGGTATATTCCGGGGTGTTTTATTATTTTTTGTATCTTTTAATTATTAAATCAATCAGTTGTTCTTCTGTGTATAGGTTGGCATCATATTCTTTAATTTTTTTCTTGTCTATATTTGGTAAATAATAAACAGAATATATTTCCTGGGCTTGTGCAGAATTAACATAAGGGTCTTTTAGATTAAAGTCGGTATAAATCAAATCCATTTTTGTATTTGTACCTGTCAATAAAACAGCTATTCCGGACGCCATTGAAATTACACCAGCAGAATGTTTTGCCAGCGCAAACAATTCGCCTACTGTTGTATCAAAACTGATTGTGCTATTATCTGATATAACAAAATTATGTGATGTTCTTGATGAGTGGGAATTTACAAATATATCATAACCAAGATTTTTTAATTTTTTTATTATGGTATCCCAAAAGTCAGATGGTAACACTTTCAAAGACGTAGCGTCTGGAATTAAAACAATAAATGGTTTTTTGAAATATGTTTTTATTCTGCTTTGCACGAATGTATCAATAATTGGATCAACGCGAGGAATAATTATTTTACTTTTATCATTTATCTCAAAATCTTTGCATATATACTGATAAAAATTAGGATGTGTGTCAATTTTTAACATGTTTTGTAAAATGTCGGGGGTAGGACAAAAAATCTTTCTGCCTTTGTACTCTATAAATTCATCAGTAAATATAGCAAACAAATCTTGCTGGGGGATTTCAATATACTGTAAATCTATATTTTTGCTTGTAAACATTTTATAAAAATCAAAATCTTTTTTTTGCCATACAATTACAACTGGTTTTTTAGATCCGTTTTTTTTGACCCATTTTTGCAAATGTGAAAGGTATACATAAGTTTCACCGATATTATGTCGACTTATATAAATGCCATCATGTTTTGGATCTACGTTTGTTATTATTTTTTCAAAAATTTCTTTTCGTATATCTTTTCTATGAAATGGTATCCATAATAAACGGGATGTTCTGATAAGCCCTTTGTTGGTTTTGCTGTATAATACTATACCACACAAACGCAATCTTTGGGTACCACGAGAATCCTTTTTGTACGTTAAAAAACCATTTAAAAAAGAATATTTAGTTTCTGTAGCCCACGAGAACACCTTGATAGTTTTGCTGTAAAAAGGTTTAAAACTTTTATTTACAATCGGCTGCGGATTTTTTAGATTATTTTCTGGAAAAACACGCGAAATTCCTGCCAAATCACGCATTAAGTTGCGCCCAAAAGCATGAATGGGTTTATATTTGCTGGTTGAAAATATTCTTTTTAAAGTTTCTTTGCGATAATTTTTACGCAAACCATCAATATGTTTTTGTAATTCTGGTGTAAAATCTATATCTTCACAAATAACATTATCGATTTTCCAATTCCATATTTGAATTTCATTAACACCAGTATTCGTGGCAAATGGTTTTGTCAAAGAATACATTTCACGTCGGCCCTGGGCAGGATAGAATGCATATAAACGGCTGCCTGCGCCAACCAAAACATCGCATAATCCGGATCGCAAGGAGAATACGTATGCACAGTTTAAGCCAAGTGCGACAACATCTTGTAAAGACAAATTCAAATCAAAAGCGGAAATACCATGATTGATTTGAATTTTTTTACTGTTAACGATAATTCTATATCCTTTATCATGCATTTTATCAGCAATAATATTCCAAAAATCTGGAGCAAATTCAGAAAAGGTCGCTGCTTCTGGCGCAAAAAGAACTATCTTGTCAAAAGGTGCAATCTTTTCCAGTTTCTTTTTTGCGACTTTCGATAATTCAGGTTTGTGTTGTGGTAATAAGAACTTAAAGTTTGGATTTAATCCCATATTGCTTGACCAACGGTATGCCCAATAATCATCATAAGTAAAGAAATTATTTATCAAATTTTCGCAAACAAAAGGCGTTCCTTTGTTTCCTGGAATACACGGAAACAATGCTTGAAACATTTCATTTTCGATTCTATCGTCAGCAAAACGATCGTGTGATTTCCCATTAAAATAAAGTTCTTTGAAATCATTATTCTTTTTTACTAGTGAATCCAAATCGTACAAAGAATAATTTTTTATACCGAACATTTTCATTAAAAATTCGTGTTGAGGGCGCACAATAAAATGCAGCGGCGCATTATACTCTGCCTCAAAAAATGGTTTGGCTGCAATTGCATAAAAAACATCACCCAAGTGTTTATGCAAAACAAGATTATATGCATTTTTTTTGCACAACTTTGCAACATCACCATAAAAGATACGTGCATCTTCAAAATAGTATCTCATGTATCGTTTTTTCTCCTTACTTACCTGTGCAGAAATTTTTGTCGCATATATTTTACCTTTGTTTCAGTTCTTGAACAATTTCTGTATATGAACGGCCGTTGCGTTTTGGACCAAACATTCTGCATGCTGTTCCGCATACGAATTCTTCAACCCCCGCCGCAGCCCATTTTTTGATTACGTCTGCGCCAACACAACCGTCCAATTTTATTGTAAAATTACGGTTTGGCATTGATGCCAATTCAGCAATTTTATCTTCTACCTCTGGCAAAGCACTTTGACCGGCAAACCCAGGATTCACGCGCATAACCATCAACGAATCTATCATAGGCAATAACCCTTTGATGTTATTGATTGTTGTAGATGGGTTAATTGCCAATCCTGCCTGGCGACCATTTGCCCTGATTTCTTGCAAATACTTTTCCGCATCACCAGATTCATAGTGTACATAAATCTTATCTGCCCCATACCGATAAGCATAAGGCAGATGAATTCCCGGATTTTTTACCATTAAATGCACATCCATTGGTGTTTTGGTCATTTTACGTATTGTTGCAAAATCAGCCCAAGACAAAGCAAAATTTGGCACAAATTCACCATCCATTATGTCCATATGATATTCGTCAACACCGGCCACATCCATTGCTGCAATTTCATCAGCAAATTTACCAAAATCAGCACACATTAATGATGGGCAAAGTTTTATCATGATTTAGCCTCTTAGTGGTTTGGCAATCATAAATTCACAACCGGAAACGTCCAGTGTTTCATTTTCATCTAATAAAATGGCTGTTCCTGGCATTACACGAATACCATCAATCATTTTTTCGCCGCGCAACATAACCGCAAATGCAAACATATCGCCAGTATTTGTGAATGTATCACGACCTTTGATTAACTGTGTTGAATACATGCGTTCAACTATTGGTTCATCGCCATATTTTCCGGCCTTGGATTTTTTCGTCACATCCAAGCAAGCCAAAGCTTTTTCCAATTGCAACGGACGTTTGTTTCCGTTTTTATCAATACGATCAAAATCATAAAAACGATATGTATATTCGCTGTTTTCTTCAATCTCAAAATGCAAAGAGCCTGCGGTGGCCGCATGCAATGTTCCGCCCACAACGTATGTATAATCACCGGCCTCGCATGGCATCATATCCAAAGTTTCATCTATTTTTCCCTCTGCGATTTTCTGTTTCATTTCTTCAACAGATTTTGCCTTGCAACCGTTGTACATTTTTCCGCATGTTGGCGCAATCAAAGTATAAAAAGATTCATTTTTTCCAAATGGTTTATTTTCCAGTTTCTGGGCCATTTCATCATTTGGATGAACCTGAATAGACAAATTATCGTCCGCCTCTACCAAAGCCATCAAAATTGGCAATTCAACGTATTTTTCCAGGCCATATTTTGCACGATTTTCCAAGAACCATTCATGCAAATTTTTGCCTTTGTTTGGCCCCGTCACAAATTCATTTCTGAATTGTTCTGTATCAATTGCCGAATATAAATGTCCAATTTTTTGACAATCTGATCCAGAATACGGTGTTAATTTGTTTCCACCCCATATTGTTTCATGAACTATCGGCTTTAATATTTGCATAACTTAACTCCTTGGTTATAAATTTTCGTCTATTATTACTTTAAATTCTTTCAGCCCTTGGTTGCGTTCTGGTGTAATTGCGTGGGAACATACCAATCCAGAGGGTTTATTGTCGTTTATCAAAACCCTTTCGCCCATTGGCATACCAAATTTGATATCATTAAAACGAACACCCGCCGCACGAATAAACTCTATCGTGCGGTTACGAACGTCTTCTTCATCTTCCCTTGCAGTCAATATCAGCACATAATCATCTGCTGGAATCGAGTGCAAGAAATCTAATGCGCCAGGCAACCATTCGTCTGTATTTGTAATGCCGTCTTTGTATCCATTATGACGAACCAACGTGCCATCAAAATCTAATATCCACGTATGGTTTAATGGTGAAATACGTAATTCTTTACTTTTCATCGCCGTACTCCTCTAACCATTCGTTGAATAAGAATGTGCCGTTATAAAATGCTATACACATAGAATCAAAATCTTCCCATGCGTGTGATGCCAATGACAACCAAATAATTGCATGAATCAATTTGATTTCTTTGATGTTTGCCTCGGTCTTTGGAATCATATCCAAGAAATAATCTGTCAGATTTTCCCAACCGCCACTGTGTATTTTGAAATCCACGCCATCTGGTTTTACATCAAAATCAAAGTTTTTAACATTAAATTGATCAAAATTACCGGATACCGCATAATAAACCTTGGCCCAATCGTATCTGACATCGCCCAATATCTTGCTTTTACCAAAATAACCACGAGCATCAATAAAGAACACTTTCCCGTTTTCATCTATCATGGTGTTTGTTAATTGGCAGTCGCCATGAATCGGCCCATAGTATGTGTGCATCAAATTATCAAGAACCGCTTTTCTTAACAAATGCGGATTGTATAAAATATTTTTGCATTTTTTACCATTGATTGTGATTGTTTCGTCAAACGCAAAAGGTATCGCAAACATTATTGATTGCAGACGGTGTATGGTCTTTTTGAAATATTCTGTATATAAATCCCATGCAGATGCCGGTGCTTTTTCGTATCCATGCATCGTTGACAATGCCTCTACAATCTTTCTGATTGCTTCTTTTTTTCCGTTTTCATCTAAATCTGCCAAGAATATATTTTTTCCTTTGATTATTTCCATCGTCAAAGGTTCTGTGGAATAAATTTTCGGAATAGCATTAAATCCGTAACTGCTTATCTTTTTATACCATTCTACCTCACGCTGAATAAGTTTCACAGCATCAGGTGTTAATCCTGTTTTTACAACCTTGCCGTCAATAAATTCAATTTTATTATATGGTCTGCAACGATTGGCGGTGGATGACAATCGCTTATACGCCTCTAATGTTCCAACGTCTATACTGCCCATCAAGGATATCGGATATAAAGGAATATCTTTATTTGACAGCCATGTTGTGAAAGATCCTTCTTCTGGGAAGTCATTAAACCATGATTTATCATCAAAAACATAAAGTCCACCAACACCCATTCCTGGAATTGATTCGTGTACTAATTTACCGTCTTTGATACTCCACGAACATGGGAAGTCAACAACGCCTACTTGGCACCCCTTTGGTATTTCGTGGATATTGAATGCCTCTGACAATATGATATCAGACCAAACAACCATAAAAGGTTCGCCGTCTGGCACACATTCAACAGCTTCTTTAATTCCGGCGGCATTACCTTTTTTGTCTGCTTTCAACAGAATATAATTCACATCCTTTGCAAATGTGGCCAGATATTTATCCAAAACATCAAATTTATAATCCCCGATGATTATGAATTCATCATTTGGATATTTTTTAAACATATGAAATATAATCGGCATATATTTTGCTGATACCAAAACTTTTGGTTTTACATGTGTTAATGCCTGCATTCTGGTTCCCATACCACCTGCTTGAATAATAATTTTCATTTTTATTTCTCTTTTTAGTTTTGTGTTGTTAAAAATCTTTTGATTGTTGGTGCAGATACTTTCATTTTCTTTGAGATTGCATACATGCTAAAGCCGTTGTTATACATATCCCAAACCACTTTTTCTTTTCCATCCAGTACATGTTTTGAATTTTTGGTGCCCAATGGTCGCCCTGGTGCATGTCCGTTTTCAACGCGTTTACTAGCTGCCTCGGAATTTTTATGTGATAAAAAATTGAATCTTATATCCTCATATAAATTGAACGCATACTCAAGCAATTCAGCATCCATTGTTTGGTCAATATTAAATTTGCTGGTCACAGAAAAAAGACAAATTTTGTTTTTTAGTATATATTGCAAAAAAATGTTCAAAAAAGGCCTAGTTTTGCATAAACAATTCCATTCGTAACAAATTATCGTGTCCCCTCGCACAAACCTCATAAGATTTGGACTGTCTTTATAGGAAATAAATTCATTTATTTTTAGATTGTGTTCCTTGGCAAATCGTTGCAGCTCATTGCGCTGAATTTGTGCGCTTGTTTTTGTGTGATCAAGAAATACCAACCCATAAATCATTTTCCTGTTCTTTTATTTAAATGTTCCTAAAACTTTTATACGTTGAAAGTTTATAAAACCCTCGGTTTTTTAAGGTTTTTTCTAAACCCTAAGAACCTGGGGGTAAAAACAAAAAATGTAAACTTTTTAGGATCCTTTAATTTTTACTTTTTCTTCTGGGAAGAAGTGTCGCATAAAACCGGAAAGAAATCAAGTTGTATTTCTATTATTTTTTATGTTTATTTTCCTAGATAATTGAACGGGTTAGTGTCCCACCCACAAACACAACAACAACAAAAATATGCCTAACCGCTTTTGCGGTCTGGGTCAAACCAGGCACAAATTTATATTCCCCCACCCCCAACAGGCAGTTTTTCTGGGTCAGACAAATTTTCTTTACCCCCGTTCACAAATTCCTTGACTTGCACACAGTTTAGGTATATCATACGGCCTGTTATTCGGGCATAGTTCAGTCGGTAGAACAACGGACTGTTAAACCCATTCGACTCAATCTTCCTATAACTTGATTTAGTTCCGAACACCCTGTAAATCTGGGATTTTTCTGATATTAAAATTGGCACTGTTTTTGACGAACATAGGCTTCAAATGGGGTTTAAGCAGGTCTGTGTTTTACACAGCCGCTACACAGCACCCCAAAAGCCCATTTTTCACTACATGCGGTGGACTGTTTTGGATATCGTTGGATAGATTTTTTGCAATTTTTATCATTTGTTACGTCTTTGTTTCATGAATTCTATTCTTGATTTTTTGTTCGTTTTATGATATAATTTTGGGCATCAAGCGGACGGTTTTAAGCCGTCTTTTTTATTCTGCCCTGGCACTGTGCTGGGGCTTTTTCTATGCGAGGTTTATATGTCTGGAAGGAGAGCTGGCATGCAGCGTGCCAAAAACACTAAAAACGATGAGTTCTATACCCAGTATCAGGATATCGCTGCCGAATGTGACCATTACCTGGATCAGTTTAGGAATAAGGTCATATACTGTAATTGTGATACTGAGTGCAGCAATTTTGTGCGTTATTTCTTGAACCTGAAATCCCAGGGGATTATTCGTGATGTTATCTGGTCTGGTGGTCTGGGTGGCATCGACTTTCGAAGTCCGGAATCAGTTGCTATGTTGCAGCAGGCGGATGTGGTTGTTACCAATCCGCCTTTTTCTTTGTTCCGGCAATATGTGGCCCAGTTGATTGAGTCTGACAAGCAGTTCCTGATCCTGGGTAATCAGAACGCCGTTTCGTATAAGGATTTTTTTCCTTTGTTTATGTCTGGTCAGGTTCGGTTGGGATACAAATCCTTTGGGCCGTTGTTGTTTGACGTTCCGGTGGTTGAACCGGACAAGACCTATAAGGTGGTTGATGGTGTGCCAAAGGCGGTGGTTGCGGTATGCTGGTTCACGAACCTGCAAACACCCGACAAAAATGGTCTGGTATTGTCCAAGCGGTATTTCGGTAATGAGTCTTGCTATCCAAAATACGACAACGTCGATGCAATAAATGTTGGCCGTATCAAGGATATTCCGATGGACTATGATGGGTTGATTGGTGTGCCTATTACATTCATGGGTTGTTATAACCCTGCACAGTTTGTTTTCCTGGGGCGATGAAATTCGTACAGGTGATCATCATGTAATATACAAAAAAGGGACAAAAAAAGTATTAAATCCCAATCAAAACGTTAAGCTTGGTAGCCATGTTTTGGTTGGATCGAATGCGTTGATTCTAAAAGGTTGTAATATCGCTGACAATGTGATAATTGGCGCAAATTCGGTTATCACAAAATCTTTTTTGGAACCAAACATAGTCATTGCAGGCAGTCCCGCAAGAATTGTAAGAACTGGTGTAGATTGGGGCTATGATGCGCCGTAACCCATATTCGCTTATTTTTCTTTACTTATAATCGATTTTACACAATGGTTGTTTGAGTTTGCTTTCGTTTTCAATTTCTCCAAAAACTGGTAATCCAGCATTTCCTCTGTTGGTTTATCTTGTTCTTTACGCCATTCTTTTCTGTTTACCTGTTTTTGTGAATATATTTTGCCGGTCGCCCCCAAACAATATTTACAAGCAGATAGAGGACTCTTACATGTAATGTATTTCTCTAACGCAGCTTTTAAGTCTGGTGTATTTAAAACATCTATACCATCTGCGGACAAAGTTTTTATCGCCTTTAAAGTGTGTGCTTGGGGACATTTATAAAAGTATCCATCTTCCAAATTGTAGCATTTCCACACATTAGCAATCAAGCAAGTTTTATATATCTGATCCGTTAAAGCAGAATTCGTAGTCCCTTGTTCAGAATAAGGTTCTCTGAATGCCTCAAAATCTAATACTACTAGCTTACAAGCACCCTTTGTTAATTCGTGAATATATTCTATATTTATACCAGTTTGATGATCCGAGACCTCTAAAACATCAACTGAACACAGGATGTCTTTGTGCTTGTCATTGATTAAAGTTCCATTAGATACAATTGTTATACTGTCGCAAATTTTGCTTTCCCTGACGATATTTATAATTTCCTGTAAGTTTGGTGACAAAAACGGTTCCCCACCCAGTAAGCGCACTGTTTCACAATGAAAAACATCACTCAGTCTATTTAAGGACAAACACAATTTTTCTGTATCAAAATTGTGTTGTATGCAAATTGGTGACAAGTGGCTACACCCCTTGCATGACAGATTACATCTGTTCGTTACATTTATTTCTAATTTTTCTGAAATAATCTTGCTTTTTTCCATATTTGTTATAAAATCCTTGTTAAATGATTGAAAAGATTTCAAAAAAAATTATAAATCATAATAATGATTATGGCAAGTTAGAAAGCCAATTTTTTTCTTGCGGATATGGTCAACTAGTAAAAGCCCCCTATGATTCCCTTAAGATCCCTTATTCTGGACAACCTGTAAAAATTTCTATTTTGATTCCGTGTCATAATTCTGTGAAGACGATCAGGCATTGCATTCAACACATTTCGACAAATTCATACGTTATAAAATATCCTTATGCAGTTGAGGTTATTGTTGTAGATGACGGTTCAAACGATAAAACATTTGATGTGTTAACCGAGCTTTCCTGTCCCATGAAGGTTTTAGTCATAAAACAAGACCAACGCTATCGTAGCGGTGCATTAAACACAGCTCTTTATCATGCATCTAATGATTTTATTTTGACCTGTGATTCTGATATGTGTTTGGACACTTTCTGTATTGAAGAAGCTGCTAAACGACTACAAGTTCTTGGCAAGAAAGCATTATTTGTCGGTTTCAGAGAAGATATTTCATTAGATAAACTGTCGAAACAAAAAGTACGTAGTCCACATTTTTGGAAAGATAATCGTTTTTGTTTTGATTTTAGTCTGATTGACCCTGAAAATATGTTTGCTTTAACAGATGCCTATAAAAGCTTAGGAAAAAACAAGAAAATCTACATCAACAGCAAAAATGGTATAAATAGAGATGTCTGGACGTTGCCACGTATGGCTTACGGCTGTCTATTTGCTTGTGATCGACAATTTTTTCTAGATATAGGTGGATACAATGAAACATTTCGTGGCTGGGGATATGAGGATACTTTGATTGGAGCACTGGCTATATCCATGGGGAAATACATAGTTCCTGTGCCTAGTATGTGCGGATTTCATATATCGCATCATGTAGATATGAATACAGTGAGAAACACGCCAAACAAACATCTTTATCAAGAACTCGTTACTGCCCCACAATACATAGTTTTTGACTATATTCAACAAAGTAGGAAATTTGTGAAGGATTCTATTGTTTTGTCGCAAAGAGAGTCTGCACCGTTAAAAAAAATATCCCAGCGCAAATCGGATAATTATCATTTTTATCTTGGAGAATATAGACTTATAAAATCGGGGAAACATTATCCAAAAAGTTTATTCTACTCTGGGGCACATAAACTATTGTTAGAGTTGTTTCCAAACTGCATCTATTCTTGTTTTGTGCATATTGCTATGAAGAACTTTGAAAAGGCCACTTCTTGTTTTGCAAACAATTCCAGCAAAGAAAAAGCTTATCTAGATAGCATAGATATTGAAAAGCTATTGACGACAGCCAATTTATGGTATTCCCAGGATAGTGTTTTACTTGCTTTTCAGTATTTGTCCTTGTATGGTTTATACAAAGGTTTTGATGCAAAATCAAAACGAATAATTAAACGTTGCGTTCAAAAGCTTACAAAAAAAGGTAATAATGAAATTTCATGGTGCACCGGAACGTTTTGAAGCAGTTGCTGATCTGGTAGGTAGACATTTTGATACGAATAAAATCAAGTACGTAGCAGACGTTGCTGGGGGGCAAGGAATGCTCAGCAGAATTCTGCGTAAAAGATATAACTGTGAATGCGATGTTATAGATCCTAGAGAATACGGCATTGTAGGGGTAAACAGACGTGTTGAATGTTATGTTCCAGACATGGCCACTTTTTATGATTTGATTATAGGTTTACACCCTGATCAGGCTTTGCGCCCAGTAGTAGAATCTTCATTATATAGACCAACCATAGTTGTCCCTTGTTGTAATTACTGGTCTGCAGAAAAGATGGGCGCAAAGTTGATGCGCCAAAGTATTGAAGAATGGTACAAAGCACACAATATCAGATATGTTGTAGAAGAATTAAAAATTGATACACCACATAGGTTCGCCTTAATAACTTTTGGTCCAAAAATAAAAGGATAAAGATATGGAAAAAACGATCTTAATATTTAGAATCAAAACATCCAGATTGAAAGCTCGTAGTTTGGCTCTTGAGGAAGTTAAATCTTTCTTATCAGATGTTGAAAATGTAGAAGTGGTCATTGGTGGGCCTTTATCCACAGAAAAAGGGATTATTGCCGCATATCTGCCAAAAAATTTTGATACTGATGTTCTTGCGCCTGACTTTTCTAGACTTGGATACATTCAACAAGTTGACCAAATGGTTCAAGAACAAAGAGAATCGAAAAATACAATTAAATGGAAAGGTGCTTTTTATTCTTTGGAAACTATTTATGAAGAAGACAAAGAAGAAGTAAGAAATCAGGCACCAGATAAAAGGCGTTTTTTATTACCAGATCCTACGGGTACTTTACGTTATGTTAACGGTTATCGTGGCGATGGAACAGAAACGGGGAAACGTGCCTTGCCTGTTGAAGACTGCAAGTTTATGCTTAATTTATCTAAGATCAAACATGGCCAAAAAGTCTTGGATCCGTTTGCTGGTGCTGGTGGTATAGTCTTTGCAGCAGTCCAGGCTGGGTTGGATGTATATAGTTCCGACATAGATCCAAAGATGCAGTATGGCTTAAGGGATTTTGGATCTAAACACCATGTAGCAAATATTCAAAAACTACCATTTGACAATAATTTCTTTGATTCTGTAGTTACCGAGGCACCATTTGATACAAATGTTACTGGAAATGTCGCAGAGGGGCTGGCCGAAATGCAACGTGTTATTAAGCCATCTGGTTATATCATATTGATGGTGGCTGATCATCAGGTAGAGCAAATCCGCAAGAAGGCTGCTACTTTGGGATTAGAAACATATGTTGATCAACCCCTGGATCGTAAAGGAACAGCAGTTCATATTTTCGGCCTAAAAAAAAAGCAACTGAATCAAAATGAGCTTATGAGAGCTTTCGCAGATACTTACGGGAGATAAGTTCATGAAAAACATTCTTGTATACCTATATTACCCATTTGTTTCACAACATTTATCTGGTGGTGTACAAATAATAATGCGCAAGGTTTTAGAAGAATTGTCTGGGCATGGGTTCTGTTTTCGTGTTTTATGTCCCAAAATTAAAAATTCTGCTGACGTATTAAACATTAGGGGTGTGGAGGTATTTCCTGTTCTTAACGACTTTCAAAACAATCGAAATTTCGCAGAATTGTCTGAAAACTTTTCTATAATTAACAAACATATTGGTTGGGCAGACGTTATCTGGACAATAGATAGAAATGTACCGATAAAAACGGATAAACCAATAGTTCTGTCCTTGAATGCACATTGGTATGCTACGAATCAAAATGCACTATTTTCCATGAACTGGGACAAGGTTATTGCACTGAGTGATTATTCTAAGGACATATTAGAAAAAACTATTAAACCTGCCTGCTGGCACGGAAGCTCTGTACCAACAATTGAAGGAATATCGCCAGTTCTTAGCGAAATATTGTATAAACGACAAGATTGTTCTTGTTTGAGTAAGTATTTTGACTACAACCCCGAAAAAAAATATATCCTGTTTCCGCACAGACCAGATAAGGGAAAAGGACACAAAAGAGCGATAGACGTTCTTAAATCTTTATGCTCAAAAGACTCTAACTATGTGTTGTTAATTCCTGGGATTGCCACTCTCTCAGAAAAGCAAAAAAGTATTGAAGCGACCATTATTGAAGATGCCTTAACTTATGCACAAGATATAGGTGTACGTGACAACGTAATTTTGCACGATTGGATTCAATATGACGATTTGCCTTATTTCTATTCTGCAGGGACAGCTACTCTTATTGCCTCTGATCTAGAAGAAACATTTGGCATGACTCTGACAGATTCTATATTGTGCGGTTGTCCAGTTGTTAGCACTGGTTCTGGTGCCTTAAGGTTCACTGTTCCTGACGGTTTAGGACACAAGATAGTAGATTATAATAAACCAGACGATGTAGCGAACACTATAATATCTGGAATTTCTGGCATTGCTGATGGAATCATATACATAAAATCTACATACAATACTGATAAAATTATAAGCCAATATAAAAATTTGTTTGAAACGGCACAAAAAACGGATGGAGTTTATTATGAATAAAAAACCGAAAGTTAATATCATTACAGTGACATTGAATCGCCCATCTTTAGTTCAAGCCTGTAAAAGTGTCGATGAACAAACATACAAAAATTGGCATCATTTTGTTCTTGGAGATGGTGTATTACCGGACGAACTACGTCATCCAAATCGCAGTGTTTTTGGCTTTTCTCATGCATATGGGAAAGAAGAGCCTGGCTTAAACATGCCTGACGGGACTCCCAACCCTTTGCAACGCTGGGCCTTAAACAACCTGAAATTGGATGAATACTTTTGTTTTTTAGACGACGACAATATATACGATAAAAATTTCCTAAAAAAAATGGTCGCTACCATTGAAAGTAATCCGGATATTGGTTGTGTATTGTGTGGCGTAAAAGATCAAAGACATTTCCAAAATATCACAGGAGAACCTATTCTGGGAAGATGTGATAACAGCGGTGTTATCTTTCGCACAAAACTGGCAACGAAAATTGAATTTCCACACGCATCGTTGGACAAGAACGTTGTTCAGGATGTTGAATTCATTCAAAAGGTCTCAAAGAAATTTGGTTGGAGACAATTAAGTGAAACCCTAGTGACATTTGGGTCTGCTCCAAATGTGCCTACCGTGCGTGGAGGAATAAAATTGTTGTCTTCGTGGGAATTACCACTGTTCGCATTTAAAAAATTAAAAGAGGGAAAAATATCAGATGCCATTCAAGATTTGCTAACTTCTCTTCAAATAGACCCATTGGACGGTTATGCCCTTTGGAGATTAGCAGAAGCATATGCTGTTTCTGGCAACATAAAAAAATCAAAAGAGTGTTTACGGAAGTGGATTCATCTTGCGGAAGAATCACATTGTTTCTCTCATCATTTTATTACTTTTTGTTGCGGTCTATCCTACAAGGCTTTGAATCTTCCAACAAAAAATCTGTTTAAAAAGGCTATTGAGACAATTGATACTTCTACCATATCAGAACAACTTAGTTGTGAGTGGTATAGGATTGTTTCCAATGAAAAAAGAGATATTAAATTTTATTCTCAGATATTGCAACAAATAGAATCCGACTCTACAAAAGTTCAGAACGCACTATGGAAAGCTCGTGTTGCTGCAAAACTGTTCCCACGGCAACAAAACATACAGGCTGCTTATGAATTGCTGCACAATTATTATTACAACAAGGAAATCACCGTCTTAACAATTACTCGTGGTCGCCCTAAATTATTAGCTCGTGCAATTGATTCTGTTAAAGCCCAAGAAAATGCAAGAAATGTTAACCATTTGATAATTATTGATGATTGCAAAGAAACACTTAATTTTCTGGAAACAAATTATCATACTGATGATAGCATTCAGTGGGAATTTGTAAAACGAACTTCCAAAGAAGTCAACGGTCCGGCACGAATTGCCCGGTTACGTAACAAAGGCATCAATACTGTTCACACCAAATATTTGGCAATGTTGGACGATGATAATGAATATACCCCAGATCATCTTAAGACACTGTTAAACCTGGCAAAGACTGAAAATTTGCTGGCTGTTCATTCTTGGAGACGCTTGTTCACATTTGATGGGAAACCTTTTACCGATAACTTTTGGCCATGGGAAACGGATAAACCATCCCAAAAAGCCAAATATAAGGATTATGTGAAACGTGGTATTGTAGATCAAGATTCCAATATTCTTCGTGATGGTTTTGATAATAATACGGTAGATACCAGTGCATGGTTGCTAGAAACCAAAACTATGCAAAGCTTACTATTTCCAGAAAAATACTCCGCTGATGACATAGCAAAGAATATTGTTGAGGACAAAAAGTTTTATCAGATAATATCTTCTAGACCAAATATTAAAATCGGCACAACAAAAAAGTGTACCTTAAAATACTACCTTGGTGGCTATTCAACTGATTTTAATAAGTCATTAAAACGCACAAAATAGAATTAAATAACGGTTTTAAAGTAATCTATTGTGCTTTTTATCCCCTCAGACAAACTCGTTGTGGGGTTCCATTTTAGTTTTGCCTTAGCAATTGTGATATCCGGTTTTCTTCTATTTGGATCATCCGCATCACGTAATGAGTGCTTAGATACTATCTTTGAGGTGGTTTTCGTCATACGAACAACCTTTTCAGCCAATTTCTTTATAGTAAGTTCTTCTGGGTTCCCTATGTTTATCGGTCCTGTTACACTCTTTGAAGAATTCATCAGTTTTATAAGTCCACTTATCAAATCATCAACATAGCAAAAACTACGAGTCTGCTCGCCAGAACCATATATAACAATATCTTTATTGGTAAGTGCCTGCACAATAAAGTTTGAAATGACTCTGCCATCATTTTTATTCATCTTTGGACCATAAGCATTAAAAATTCGTGCAATTTTTATTTTGGCATTTTTGTGTCTGTAATAATCAAACATCAATGTTTCTGCGCATCTTTTTCCCTCATCATAACACGCTCTGTCACCGATGGGATTAACATTACCCCAATATGTTTCCTTTTGGGGATGCTGTAATGGATCGCCGTATATTTCGGAAGTAGAAGCTTGTAGGATGGTTGCATCGTTTTTTATTGCCAACTCTAATATATTTATCATACCGATCGTACATGTCTTTGTAGTCAGAATACTATGCGACCCCTTATAAGCAGCAGGGCTTGCGGGACATGCGAGATTATAAATTTGATCAATATGAGCTCGAATCTTGATTGGTTCAATTATGTCGTGTAAAACAAACCTAAAATTAGGGTGTCGCTTTAATTCTTTTATGTTTTCTACACTACCGGTATAGTTATTGTCCAAACAGATAACCTTATTACCTTGTCGTAATAATCTTTCACACAGATTACTGCCTATAAATCCCGTACCACCAGTAACTAAAATTGTTTTCATAAAGTCCCCATCATATATTTATTAAAGTTCTTAAGTTGATTAAACTTTCTTCTTCTTGTTTTTGTTTCTTCTTCAATAATCCCTTACAAATTCGTTTGTAATTTCTTCGACTTAGTTTTATGGCACTTATAACAGCATTTTCTAATTCATCGTTTTTATATAATACTGCATTTTCTTCGGAAAAACCATGTTTAGCCGCAAAAAATTCGTTCACTATTACGGGTTTAACAAAGCCCACGGATAGTCCAAAGGAACCACTCGTCTTGTTCGTTGTATAATCAGATATGTGTTGTTTATTTTTCTCTGACAGCAAGGCTAGAATAAAATCAGATTTTTTTACAATCTCATATAATTGAGCATTCGTCACATCACCCCAAATAGAGACGTTATTTGAATATTTTACAAATTCTGGTGACAATTCTTCTTGTCCAACACGCCCGACAATATTCAGATGAAAATCTGTTACACCGGATTTGTTTAGTTTTTCTAATATGCGCAATAGAAGACTCATGTCCCTACATTTAGCATCAAATCTGCCAGCGACAAGAAAATGTGTTTGTTTGTTCTTCTTTGATATTTTCGTGTTTGAGTACAAAGTTGGTGATATATAAGGTACGGAAATGTTTTTACTATAAGGAAATTTGTGTAATGCTACAGCGTGTGATAGAAATCCTTTTCTTTCTTTTGGTAATGTTAAAGTCTTGAAACGTTCCCATTGATGCTCAATGAAAAAGATATTATTTTTTGTGAACTTGGAACAAAAGTTGTCTTTGAACAACTTTGGATAATACACCCCTGTAAAATCGTCTGTTGATGTCAAGAAAATATATTTATAACGCCGCATATTGCATCTAAATAGCTCATCGCTTAACGCTGCCGGCAAAAACAGATGAAAAATTCTAACCCTATGTTCATTTAACAATACGTTTTTCAATAAATCATTTGTGTAATTCTTATCACTAACAACAACATCAACATGGAAACCCATTTTTAAGAAATAATTTACAACAGGTGGAATAACCTCGCCATGCCAGTTGGTTGGTTCTATAACCAAAACGGATTTATCAGGTACATCTGATTCAATCATTGGCATTATGCCAGGATATCGTAAAAGTTTATCTCTTATAGTCAACAAATCTGTCATTTGGCTGTCTTTTGTTTAATGTTTGAACTAGATTTTGAGACCATCCTTATAACAGACGGTTCTTCAGATAGTCTAAAATCCAAAATCCCTTTTTGACTTATATTCTTCTTTATAAAAGGTCTTATGTCTTTTAATGTTGTTCCGTCAGCGGTCATTATAAATGTAACATTCATAGCACTTCCTTTAATGTAACAGATGCAAAATCTTTTACATTCATCTGAAACCGATTGTATTTTGTTGGGACTTTTAATTTATTTTTTGAGAATATAGCTATCGGTTTAAATGGATTCCTTTCCAATAATACATCTAATTCTTGTGCGGAACGAATTGTATGCATCTGAATACCAAGAGCAGATCGTTCCACCAACGCAGCTTTCCTATCATCATATTTTTTATTCTTGTTGATATATAAGACAATTGTTGGCATATCATTCCCATATCCAGGTGCCATGTCTATAAATACATTGTCTGGCAATTTTGTACCAGGTGTCAACATTAACAATGGTATGCCGGATTTGAATGATGCAAAATTTACAATGTGCTGAGCAATTTGTGACGAATGATTATCTAGCTTTCTTTTTACTCTTGCTGTTTTAATTATTTGTTTAAGAAGATTACACAATGTGTCATCATTATAATCTGTTGGTAAAGAATGCACATTGGTATATCTATTTTGCAATTGCTTTATCCATTCTTCTTGTTGTTCCAAATATGAAACGCTTGGGATCAACAACAAATCCGCATTCCCCGATAAAGATTCAAATACAGCATTATACCCAGGCCTTAGAACACACACCTTGGATATGGCAAACAAAGCAGGTAAATTTGGTTCAAATTCTACGATCCTAACATTTTTTATATTGCTCGGCACAACAATCTCATCTTTATAGTTACTCCCTTTGACTATAACTATCATACATTGCTTTAACTTAGGTGCAATAGAGATGGCAGCAGAAAACAATTTTTTACAAAACCCCTCTCCAAAATGTTCTCCGCCAGCACCTGCATTAAAGACGATCAGGTTATCATTATGCGGATATCGGTTTGCAACGTCCCTAATTTCCTGTTTGGTTGGCTTATAGAATACAGGCCCCATAAATTTGACTTTTTCTTCATACTCCAACCACAAACGCAATTTTGGGTTAGCAACGTCATTAAATAATTCTTGCTTAGATTGCAGAAAAACTACCTTATCAAAGCGATCAAACTTTTTATTGTCTAGCATCGACACCAATGCATTTTCTTCTATTCTGCGCATAATAAGAACTTTGTACCGATACTTAAGGGACGGCACTTGTTCATACACAGGATCTGGGTCTGTGTCCTCTATAACAACATCTGGACTAACCTCTGTTACTATTGTATCTATCAGTTGTTTTAGAAATATTTCTGATAAATTGGATGGTAATCTGTGCATAAATGGTATATTAAAAACCACAAATCCCTTGTTTTCAAACAAATCTGTAGATTTGGCTTGGGTTATAAAAAAAACATGGTGTCCCATTTTACGCAAATCTTCCGCAATAACCAACGCCCTACGAAAATGCCCAAACCCTATGCCGTTTTTTAATAAAAATAATATTTTGTGTTGCATATTCAAGATCTTGTTGTATATATATAGTATGACACAATGGACTGATTTTCAAGCCAAATTATCGGAATATTTTCATTCTGGACAACAGATTTCTTTCTGGTGGCGGGAGGATGACGTTTCTTATGATTGTGCTAATCTGCGCATAGTGCTTGATATCCTTTCAAAATATAACGTCCCTGTGTTATGTGGTGCTATTCCAAAATTATTAACACCGGACATGATTCTGACGCTTAAGCAATATACGAATGTTTCTGTATGTCAGCATGGTTTATTTCATCAGAATAACTACACACAAGGTCATAAGTGCGAATTCGATACAAATGAGTCATTGGAGCAATTGCTTATAGGGCGAGATTTCCTACGAACTACATTTGCATCTCAGTTTATAAATGTGTATATTCCCCCTTGGAACAATATCAGCAAATCTTTTAAGGATTTTTTGCTAGCAAACGGGTATTGTGCTGTATCTGCTTGGAATTATTCACCAGATAGAAAAAGACCTTATAATTTTGACGTAGATCTGATAGATTGGTCAAAGTCTGAATCTTTTGAAGATGAAAGTTTCGTAATTAGACAGATATTGCAATGCTTTGAACGTAATGACTTCCATATCGGTATAGTTAATCACCACAGGACTATTAGTAAAAAGGGTGTAAAATTCATAGAAAAGTTACTTGCGGAATTTTCCAAATATCCAAACATTTCTTGGTTCTTACCGTTTTAGTCGTTTCGTGTCACAACACCTATAGTCCCATGGATATAAAATTTGTATCTTGTGTTTCTCTCTATAAACATTTGTGCACCCTTTTGAACTTCTTTTCCCCATTTACCACATATATCATGCAAAACCACACAACCGTTAGAATTTAACATTTCTGTTGTTAGTTTTAGGTTTGACTCTACTGATTCCGCATAATGATCCGCATCAATAAATATTAAATCAAATTTTCTTTTTTGTTCTAATACAGTGGATATTACAGGAATTTTTAGCATATCTGGATTATTGGGCAAATGGTAGGCTATGGTATTATCATCGGGTATTTTTGAAAAAAACGCTTTTATTTTTGTGATTCTATCACACAGACTAAAATTCTTGCTTAAGGCTTGAAAATAGTAATCCGTACTTTCGTTTAAGTCTACTCCATATGTTTTGGCATCGCTCTTTATAGAAAGACATGGATCTACACAATAAATTTTCGATTTTTTAAATAATGTTAATAAAACTATTGCACTAACACCAACAAAACTACCTATCTCTAATACAGATGAAATATCCTTATCCTTGGCAATATCATAAATAGACTTTATATCATCTGGAATTAAACACACACTATATAGCAGCTCTTTAGGAATCCCCATCTGTCGCAGTATTTTAAATGAGGCCTCTCTGATTTCTAATGCTTTTGTTAAATACATATAAAATCCATTTTTAATAAAACGTAATATATTTTTTTGTATTGTCAAGAAGTTAGTAGCACTAGACTGTTTTTCTTCGAAACTTTTTATTTAGTTTGACTACTTTTTTCAGTAAATATCCTAAGGATTCTCGCTTGTTTTGAACATAAAATGCATGAACATCTTTTGGAAAACATTTGCCACCATAACCAAATGAGCCATCTGGTCCTGGCACCATAGTATGAACTGGACTTATATATTTGCTTAGTACAACTCCTTTTCTAACTTTTTGAAAATCGACATTAAATTTTGAACAACATTCATATACTGCATTAAAGTACGTTACTTTTAATGCCCCAAAAACATTATGTGCATACTTTGCAATTTCTGCTTCTGTACTGGACATTTGTATAAATGGTTTATTTGGAAATATTGTTTTTAATAAATTTTTTCGTCCTGTAAATACCATATGTTGTTGATTAAAATCTTTGCGAGCCGTCCTTTCTGTTAAAAATTCTGGCATAAAATAAATATCTTTATGAAACTTTGCCCTCAGTTTGTTTGTTGTTCCCGGCAAAAGTGTCGTTCTAATAAAAATAGGTTTATTTGGCAGCTCAACAATTATTTTTTCTAAATTTTTTAGATTTTGTTTGCCGTTTCTTTCTGTAGGGATGTGTATTTGTATAAAATAAACATCGCAATCATCAACATTGTCCAAATAGCCTTTTGCTGGATCTTGAATTTTTACAATATGTCTAGTATTAGCTCGTAGCCAGTCTTTCAGCACAGTCCCGATTACACCACAGCCAATAATTCCGATTTTCTTACTCATAGAATCTGTTTTCCGTTTTGTTTTATTGTGCCATGAATATTTTTCGTTCGCAATATTTATTCTGTGTTTTGCCTAAATCAGCATTTCTTCCTTGAAGTCTAGCGTTATTGTTGTGCCAACATTTTCTATTTTGATTACAGCCTTGCTTTCCACGTTCCGGCAGAAGAATTTCACGGTCAGCTCTCTCAAGTCCTTGCTTATCTTTTCATACCTGAATCCATATCCAGCGCATTTCTCTGGCCTTATCCTTGGCTTGCTGCACAGTGATTTCGCCATATTTTCCAATCAGGATGTTTCTGTGTTTGAACTCTATCCTGCATCCCAGGTAGAACCGGATGTAGTTTGTCCCTGGCGAATATCTCAGATACAGCCCTGGAATAGTTCCATCGCTTATCTGCATATGTTCTTTTGATCTCAGTCCTTGAATCTAGGATTCTCTGAACTGTCGCTTTTCACATAACCATTTTGTCATTTTTTTGCCTCTTGCTTTTTACACAACAATGCCGATAAAAAAATGAATATCCAGTAGAAAGAATCAAGAAATTACAACGGCTTTATTAGCCACCCAGTTGTCCACGTCAGCCTTTCTGTAGCGAACCAGATGGCCAATCTTTACATATACCGGTCCAATGCCTTTCAAGCGGTAATCAACAATAGTTGAAACAGCGATTCCAAGGTATTCTGCCAGCTCGTTTGTGTTCATCAGTTTTTCCATATTTTACTCCTTTGGTATGCTTGAAGCATAGGCTGGCCGTGGCAGAAAGTCATTTCCGAAAGGTCACATAATTTGGAACTTTTGGAAAAACAGTGTAGTAAATTTCTGAAAAAATGTGATTTAGATAAAAAAACACTTGAAATAAAAATTAAATAGGTATATGATATGCGAGCATTCGGGCATAGTTCAGTCGGTAGAACAACGGACTGTTAATCCGTATGTCACTGGTTCGAGTCCAGTTGCCCGAGCCACGAATTAGCCGTAAGCTTTTATGCTTGCGGCTTTTTCTTAATTTAACACTTCAGTATTTACACATACCACGACACACCAAAACCCGCCATAAAACACCCCTCTGGTCACACATAATCAATAATGGCAAACTGACCTGCCGCCAAGCGGGGCTACTCCGCCACATTCAGCGCAAATTATTCCAAATGGCTGCATTATGGAAACATAATCAAGAATAAAAACAATTATAAAACACCTTGATTTTATCTAGCATTTTCTTCTAGTATAAAACCAAGGAAAAGGATTTATGAACGCTGTACCAGCTAGATTGCCAGAGTATGTTGAGTGCCACCCTGTTTTAAAGTGGGCAGGTGGTAAAGGGCAATTGTTGGAGCAAATTGAACAAAAACTCCCATTAAAACTAAAAATGAACGGTATTAAACGCTATATTGAACCGTTTGTTGGTGGTGGCGCAGTATTCTTTGATATATATAATCGGTATGACGTTCAGAAAGCGTTTCTGTTTGATATCAATCCAGAACTGGTGATTCTGTATAATGTTATCAAATGCGATGTTGAAAGCCTTATTACCGAATTGACCAAGATTCAAACTGAATACAAACACACCGATGATACAAAAGCATATTATTATGCCAGACGTGACGAATATAACGATTTTGATAAAAATGTTGATGCTAATGTGTATCGTTCTGGTTTTGTTCGCCGCGCAGCCTTAACTATCTTTTTGAACCGGACGTGTTTTAATGGTTTGTTTAGGGTTAACAGCAAAAATAAATTTAATGTTCCGATGGGCAAATATACGAACCCACGTATTCTGGACGAAGGAAACCTGCGAAACGTATCAGAAGCACTGCAAATTGCAACAATCGTTCAGGCTGATTTCGGCGTTACACCAGATTATGTGAAAGCAGACACATTTGTTTATTACGATCCACCATATCGTCCAATTCGTGAAACCTCTTCGTTTAATTCGTATGCCGTTGGTGATTTTGATGACAAAGAACAGAAACGTTTAAAGTCAGTCTTTGATACATGTCATCAAATGGGTGCTTTGCAGATGTTAAGCAATTCTGATCCGACCAATTACATTGACGACACTTTTTTTGACGACCTTTATAAAGATTATAAAATTAACCGTATTTTGGCAAAACGCCTTATAAATTCTAAGGCTGACGGTCGCGATGCAATTCGTGAATTACTTATAACAAACTATGAATAAAAAATCGTATCGTCTTTATTGTGCAGACTGTCTGGAACAATTGACCAGAATTCCAGAAAATACATTTGATATGATTTTTGCTGATCCGCCATACATGCTTTCCAACGGGGGGATAACCTGTAAAAATGGTTGCGTTGTATCTGTGAACAAGGGCGATTGGGATAAATCGCATGGTCTTAGTGATGATTTTGAATTCCATAAAAAATGGCTATGCGCTTGTCATCGTGTTTTGAAACCAAACGGTACATTGTGGGTTAGTGGCACATATCACAGTATTTATTCGTGCGGTTTTGCGTTACAGTCATTAGGCTTTCATATTTTAAATGACATTACCTGGTTTAAGCCGAACGCTAGCCCAAATATGTCCTGCCGATACTTTACCGCCAGCCACGAAACTCTTATCTGGGCCAGAAAGAGCAAGAATTCTAAACACACTTTCAACTATGAAGCGATGAAAAACGGTGATTTTCCAAAGGACTTTATTAAAAAGCCTGGTTGCCAGATGCGAAGCGTTTGGGTTAGTGGCACCCCAACCAAAGAAGAAAAGAAATTTGGCAAGCACCCAACCCAGAAACCCGTTGAATTATTGGAACGTATAATTTTGGCATCAACAAAACCTGGCGATTTGATTTTGGATCCGTTTATGGGCAGTGGCACAACTGGTGTTGCTGCATTGAAACAAGATCGCCTGTTTGTTGGCATTGATAAAGAATCGCAATTTGTTGAATTGGCTGAAAAAAGATTATATGATGTATCTGAGAAAAAGGATAAAAAATGAGATATTCCCAAATATTTGATAAATTCTTAGGCTGCAAAAATGAAGACGAAGTATTTGCATATTTGATTGATAATTTGAAAGAAACAATCAAATCTTGGGACTATTTTGTAAACTGGCAAAAGGTATGTAAAAATTATCACGAAGCAGAAGTATCGTTGAATTTGCTTAATACTCTTATTGGCAAGCCAGATATTGAAAAAGCAGCGGAACAACTTTTAAGCGAATACCCAAATATAATTAAAATTATTCCAGCATTACTTGCTGAACGTGATAAAAAAATATCGTTACTGACCGATAAAAAAAAGTTTGATGTAACCAGATTTGATTTTACAAAACCAATGTCCGCAAAAGATGGTGCAAAATTCATGAAAGAAAGCGGATTTTTGGATTTGGTATCTGACCGCACAATTAAATCTATCCCAGATTATTTTCTTGGTGTTGAAGTCGGTCTTGATTCAAACGGCCGCAAAAACCACAGTGGAACGTCAATGGAATCACTTGCCGAATTATTCATCAAAGATATTTGCAAAAGAAATGGTTATGAATACATTGCTCAAGCGACCGCTGATAAAATATACAGCAAATGGGGCAAACGCATAACAGTTACAAAATCATCCAAACGTATCGATTTTGCAATAAATACACCACATAAGTTGTATTTGATTGAAACCAATTTTTATGGTGGTGGCGGTTCAAAATTGAAATCCACTGCCGGCGAATATGCGGATATCTACCATCAATGGACAAATGATGGTCATCAATTTATTTGGCTTACTGACGGTTTCGGCTGGCAGAAAACCCAACGTCCATTGCGCGCCACATTTAACACCATAGATTACATATTAAACATTTCCATGGTGCAAGAAGGTGTGTTGGAAGAATTATTGAAATAAGGAGAAAACATATGACAGAAGAAACCTTAAACGAAATAGATATTAACGGTAATATGACCGATGAAGAGAAGTCATCTGATGAAGATGTTGATATTATAGAAAATGAAGTAATAAGCTATGTGGGAAACTATAGCTTAAGGGAGTATTATGAAAAATTTAATTCCAATTTTATAAAACCCCATTTTCAACGAAACAACGTTTGGACCGTACAAACCAAAAGCAAACTGATAGAGTCTTTTTTAGCTTCTTATCCTGTTCCTCCTGTAATTTTATATAAATTAAAGGGTGTCGAGCAATATTGGATTGTAGATGGATTGCAAAGAATTTCTACAATAAAAGAATACTTCGAAAATGAATTTAGTCTTATTATTAAAAACGAACAATATCGAGGTAAAAAGTTTAAGGACCTTTCAAAAGATGCCCAAAATAAATTAAATAATACTTTTTTGAATTGTATTATCGTGCGCGAAATTACCCCTCAAGGAGATATTTTTTTATACAATCTTTTTGAGAGATTAAATACTGGTAGTACACCCTTGAATGCAATGGAAGTTAGACGAGCTATCAGTTATGGCCCGTTAATCAAGAATTTAGAAGAATTAAATAAAAATGACTCTTGGCGCAAAATCATAGGTAAAAAGGAAACAGATAATAGATTTCTAGACGTAGAATTATTACTCAGAATTTTGGCGATATACACAAATTTTAACACTTCGACAAAGAACATTGATAACTACACAGGAATGAAAAGTTTTCTAAACTTGTTTACAAATGAGAACAAAGATAAAACATTTGAAAATTTTAACCAAAAATTCACAAGAACTTGTGAAAAAATAGTAGAACAGTTGGGAGAATTTCCTTTTACACTGAATGGTAAAAAAATAAATTACATTTTATTAGATTCGGTTATGAATGCATTATTATACAAACAAGACCTTTCTGATATTAAAGAAAAATATGATGCTTACAAATCTTCTGAGGCCTTTAATATTTATGATGATAAATCGAGCACAACATCTAAAGTAAAGGTTAATGCAAGAATGAAAAGTGCTTTTGAGGCGTTTAATGAGTAATTTCTTAAGTATTTCAAGGGCCAAATGGGAAGATGTAAAAGCAATCAGACATTCATTGTCTGGTTCAGAGGTTTTGTTTGATACAATATCCTTTGATTATATGACTATAACTATTTATGCTGATTTTGAAAAAGAATTAAATTCTTTAATTATGAAAAAACTTTCAGAAAACGAATTTTCAAAAAAGTATGCGACTTTTGTTAAATTTAAGCAACTTCATGGAGGCTTAAACGGTGATACTTTTAAGAACTTAATCCATGATGTTTTTTCTGATGCAATTATCATAGGAGATAGGGATTGGGAAATATATTGTGCTTTTATAAAATTTAGGAATTCAATTTCTCATGATGCCCAATACGAAACCACCAAAAACACTTTAATCTCTAATATTAAAAGTTTTGATGATATATTAGATTTGCTGACAAAATATTTAAATATATTAGAAAAAATATAAAAGTCAGATTTAATTACTATGAGATCGGCACATCTCATTGTTTTCGAATAACGCATTGAAATAACTCGTTAAAACTATGTAACACATCCCCTAAAGGTCTGAGATACATGTTGCCATATAATTTATTTAAAAAACTTTTGGTTGTTAAATGTTTCAAACCAGAAAAGATGCCGATCTTTTATGGTAAAGAGCCTATGGTAGATTTTATAAAGTGGAATTTATATGACAGAATTGTTGACGGTACAAAATCTTTTGTAATTTTATGTGAAAACCATCTGTTTTACGACGCCTTTTTGGTGGCCGGTAATTTACTAGAAACCTGCTCTATTTTAAGCTATATCAAAGATAATAAATCTGAGCAGCAAACATTGAAAAATCTTGATAAATATATGGCCAGATCATCGGCTGGTCAAATTATATCTAATCTTCAACTAGAAAAAGATTTATCTAATGATATTACATGGCAATCTTATGCGTCTCTCTTGAAAATATTTTACCCTGTTGGAGACAAAATTGTAAAAACTGATACGGGCGAATCTGCGAAAGAAAAACATGAACAAGTTATGAATAAATTAAAATATCAAGCTGGTCTGAACACAGAAAAAACAAAACTAATAGAAAATAATTATAAACGTCCAGATCCGGCTGGTTATGTAAAAGCTTTCTCTAAACGTGTAAAAAATTTAGACAATGATATGTTCAGGTTTATGTACGATAAATACTGTGCTTTTAAACATGTTAATTTTATGTCTATCGGCACCATGAAAGAAAATTTGACAGATGACACAATAATGCAATTTATAGATACAGTCGCCATAATAGTCATGTACTTGGAACGGTATCAATTAGAGCCAATAAACGATCTATAATTTTCATACTAATTGATCGTTTTTGTCGCTAAAAAAACATTCTTTTATTTGATCATATATCTCCATAACTTCACAGACATATTTTTCAGAATTATTGTAATCCTTTACTATGAATATTTTAGCCGACGAATCATAACATTCAACGAACTAGCTATAACATCACGTGGCGCCTCAAAAAAACCGCTAAGAACATATTAACAATCAACGCAACCATTGCAGAAAACAAAAGAACATCTTCTGGTCTTCCATTTATTACAGAATGGTCAAAATATCCCAATAAAAAATAAATAACAACAATATATATAACCCCTAATATTGTTTTAATTATATAACCACTACTTTTCATATTATTTTTTCTGCCAGTTTGAATTGTCTAGTTTAAGTCATTATTTTTACAACTGCACTTCTTTATCTGTTTTGATATTTCTGACAAACAGTTCATCATGTGATACCAATAATATTGCACCAGTATATTGATTCAAAGCGTCTTCTAATATCCCGATACTTTTAATTTCAAGATTATTAGTCGGTTCATCAAGAATCAATAAATCAGGTTGATTATCACCACCAAGAATTGCCGCCAATGTTGCTTTTAACAATTCACCACCAGATAATGTCCCAACCTTTCGTTGTGAAGCGGCACCACGAAACCCGAAGTTAGCCGCAACAACATGAGCGTCATGTTTAAGACATCCTGATATTACCATAATGTTTTCGCCTATAGTTTTATTCTTGTCTAAAATGGACAAGTCTTGATTTACATATGCTATCTTGCCGAAAGTTTTAACTGTTCCTGATTCTGGTTTCAATTCACCACAAATGATTTTTAACAACGTGGATTTTCCAGAACCGTTTTTGCCACGCAATCTTACCCTTGATTTGCCATACATGGTAAAATCAAAACCTTTGAATACAGTTTTATCGCCATAACCAAAAGACATATTTGATACATTTATCAATTCTTTGCTGTAAAAGGGTTTGTTTGGCACGGGTATCTTGATTGTTTCATTTCGCATTTGTTCCGATAATGATTGTTGCACATATATTTGTTCGTCCAATTTTTTCTGAATAATTGCCCGCTTTTTTGCTTCAGTTTCTTGACTTTTACCCTTTAATGAATTTGCCGCCAATCTACTTCGTTTTGAATCAACCAAGTCTTTTTTCTGTTTTGTTTCGTGATGTTGTCGTGTATTTTGTGCAATATTCATTGTGTTATTCAATCTGGCAATAGATTTCTGGACATCGTTATATTTGGAATACATGTTGTCAGATTCAATCTGTTTTTGTTCCAGATAAAAATCATAATTGCCGCCATAGACCTTTAATTGCCCATTATGTAATTCTATTATTTTATCCATTTGTTGTAAAAGTTCCCTATCGTGAGAAACAATTACAACGCCATTTGGATATGTATTTAAACGATTAAAGAATATCTGTTTTGCTTCTGTATCCAGATTATTAGTTGGTTCATCCAACAGTAAAATATCAGCATTTGATTCAAACGCCCTCATAAGTGAAAACATTTGCTGTTCGCCACCACTTTTGAAATCTGACACATTTATTTGGCTTAACATATAAACACTTGCGTTTTTATTAACCGTGCCAGAATCAGGCGACACTTCCCCTGTCAACAACTTTAAAAGCGTTGTTTTTCCTGATCCATTATCGCCAATAATTGCCACGCGTTCATTGTCATTAAAGGCAATAGAAACACCATTCAATAAATTATTTCCGTTATATCCAAAAATACATTTTGATAAAGAAATCAAAGCCATAATAAAACCCCTATATTGCAATCGAACAAACACATATTCTTATGTATGATCTATAAAAATTACAATATTACATACGCATCGGGTTTTATCCTTTGTTTATATTACATGCTAAATTGTATTACAAATATTGGCAAAAGCAAGAACTTTTGAACCCTTATTCAAAACACTCAAAGTTTTATACTTCAAACAATCTAAACACATATAAACGACAATCGCCGTCCCCATTTATCTTTGAAAAATCTTTCCAATTTATCGGAGTCCCTGATCAAATCGGCCTGTCTAAAAAACAGAGCATCTTTAGATATGGGAAGCGTCGGCGGAGAAGTAAAAACAGTCATTATATCAAAACACGAAGGATTTCGTTGGAAAAACGATAAAAAATAGTTTATGGTATAAAAGATATGATATTTTATGCAAAATTGTGTTTCATGCTCTTTTGCAAAGGTGAAGAGTGTACAAGATCTTAGATCTATCGCTAATGATATAGCATCAAACGCAATTCAAGAATTACAGGCTACGAAACAGACTGCTAATAATAAAGATAAGAAAAAATCTTAATTCCTCTAAATCAAAAAATCAAAGGTCGATATTTCAATATCAACCTTTTTTAACATACAAATAAATCGGCAAAAATCATAACTCTTCTATTTCCACTTTCTTCAAATAATCCCACAATTCATCCTAAAAACGCCGCACTCATAATTTACGTCCTTGGTTGCTAGTGTTTTTGATATGATTAAATCAGCCGGCAATTGAGAATGTTGCAATAAATTTGATAATTCTACCCACTCTTGTTTATCGTGTACTTTCAATGTGATGTTGCCAGTATAATCCAAAATTTCATACGCATATAATTCTAACTCTTTACCGGAATTCAGTTGAAGTTTTGCGACCGTTATTAAATCACCTATATTGGCATCAATCCCCAGTTCTTCTTTTAATTCACGATGCAAACAAGTGGGGCCGTCTTCGCCATCTTCAAATTTTCCCCCTGGATATTCCCACTCGCCCGCCAAAGGCTCTGTTGGGGCGCGCCGCATCAACAATACCGAATTGTTTTTTCTGAATATTCCAGCCGTCACTTTCATAACTTTCCTCTGCCTAAAATCCTACAAAAAAGCACATACAAAAGCAAGGACATAAAAGCGAAATGAATTACTTATCCATTTCGCTAAACATAAAGATTTGTCCTGTTTTGTTCCACATTATGAGCACGTGTTGATTTATAATTCTTTGCCATTTATCGCATTTCCCCCACACACAGAAACCGGGGGGCAGGAACTGGCAATAAACCTGTTGACAAAAAGAGATGCTTTGGGGTATGCTGGGCAACGTAATAGTAAGACAAATTTCACAATCTTAACCCTTGGATTCATCATGGAACGCACTGGAACACACAAAATTACAATTACACTGAAATTTGAACTGTTGCTGGGTGGTGATGAAATTTATTGCAGTATTTGCGGTCAACCAATTCTGAAAAATCAAAAAATGTCTATTGACCACTATATCCCACGCACGCACGGTGGTACAGATTATCGTGACAACCTGTTTCCGGCACACCAAATATGCAATTCTATCAAGGGCGACCTGATGCCAGAAGATTTTGAGGCGCGCAAAGAACAACTGTTCGCGCACGCGCTGACCAAGTGGCGATTGAAAAAGGCCGACGTCGCAATCGTGGCGCGCGCACTGGCCAATATGCACAAGAAATAAAAAACGCCCCAACGCGTTTTGCCAGGGGCGAAATTGACATGAAAACTGTTGCGCTGTATCAGCGATCGCTGGTCGCAGGCTGGTCAATAAAAATCCAAATCAGCCAAATCAATGCCGCAATACCAATAATAGTGTATATGATACTGCTGGCGATGGTGGCCGGTCCGAAAATCCACGCAACCAAATCAAAACCAAAGATTCCAATCAGTCCCCAATTCAGGGCGCCGATAAACGTCAACGGTTTTAACACATAGTTTGTCAGTCCTCTCATCTGTTTTTTCTCCTTTGAACAGGTTTAATATCGTCTGTATTCAGACACGACAATTATAGCGGACTTTATCAAACACCGCAATGCGTTTATCGCACTTAGGAAAAGGTTCTTGTTCCCAGAAATCGCGCCCCCAGGGCGCACATTACCAGAACACATTGCCGCGTATGTTCAATCAGAAATTATATGTTTTATCGCATAGTTTGCACACATCAATCCAAATGTCCCGGTAATTGTTATCATTGACCCAAACGTATTATCTGGCCCCAGGTTAGAGTTAGCCACCTGGGTAGAATAAACAACCGGATAATCCGGCATACGCGCATCGCGTACCAAGCGACGGATTTTTGCCGCCAACGGGCATACCGTTGTCTTAGACAGCCGTCCAATTTTGATTTGTGCAATATCTGTTTTGCGCGCCGCCCCCATACTGGATATAAACGGAATATTGCGCGCCTGGCACCACGCGGCCAGCGCAATCTTGGACGGCACAGAATCAATCGCGTCAATCACAAAATCAGGCGCAACATCGGGCGCGTGTGCGTCATCAAAGAACATATCAAATGCATCAACCACCGCGTCTGGATTTATATCGCGCACACGGGCGGCGGCGACCGATACCTTTGGCGTGCCGACGGTTGACGTCAGTGCAAACAACTGGCGATTGATGTTTGATTCTTCTATTTTGTCAAAATCAACGACGACCAGGTGTCCGACGCCACTGCGTGCCAGGGCCTCTATTGCGAAAGAGCCGACCGCCCCACACCCAACAACCATAACGGTTGCGTTCTGTAATTTTTTAACGTTTTCGTCGCCCAGTAATAATCTTATTCTGGCCAGTCTATCTGCCATTTTCAAGAATCCTTGTTGTGTTATCGTATATTATTTTGCACGCGTCTGTGGGGGCCAGTCCATAAATTTCTGCGATTTGTTCTGTAATCCGGGGCAAGATTTCACACGCCGCATTTGGCGCGTCTGCATCAGATTCAACCAAAACGCGTTCCACCGGCACGCCAGACGCCGCCCGTGGCGCAACCCGTGGCCCGAACGAAAAATAGGCGTCAGAGTGCCGCAACAGTGACGCAACAATTTCCGAGTTGCCGTTAAACCCGTGAAAAACAACCGGCTGGCGCATTTTTGCACCGGCAAAAACACGCAACATCTTGTCCCACGCACGCACACAGTGAATATGCGCCACACGCCCAAAACGGTTGGCCATTTCAATTTGGCGGACAAAGGTCGGCATTTGTCCCATCACATCACCCCGCGATGCGTCCAGGCCAATTTCACCAATCATTAAACCAGGATTTTCACACAACAGCCGTTCCATTTGCGCGCCCCAATCGGGTGGCACATCCGCCACATACCACGGGTGAATTCCGATTGTGGCATACGTTCCCGGCCCGTACGCAGCGATTGCCACCGCCCAATCAGACGCACGCGCAGAATTATAAATAAAACCACACACCGCGCCAACTGGGGGTTGGGCAACATAATGACAATGCGCATCAATGTATTCAGTCATATATTCAGTATATCTATTTTTTGCGGTTTGCAAATAATAATTTTCCAAATATGCCGATTGGAATCACCAAGAACGCCAGTGATAACAGCGTCGCCCACTGGGTGGCATTTAATGGCACAGTATTAAACACAACGCCGTCATATTGCGCCAAGACAAACACCCCAACCAGCACCAGCGCGGCAATATAAACAAACCGTATATTTTTCCCCAACCCGCAAAATGGGTTCACGCTGTCTGTTCTGATATTAAATCCGTTCAGCATTGCCGCCCAGACCAGCAACACAAAACGCGCGGTCATTTGTTGGTCGCTGGCAAACAGTCCGGTGCGCTGGATTAAAATCAGCCCTGCAAACAGTCCCAAAAATACAATCGTGTATCCGGCAATCTCGCGCTTTATTGATGGGGTCAGCATTGACGTTCCTTTTGGAACTGGGGGAACATCAAAATATTCTGGCTTTTCAGGTTCGCCCCCAAACGCCAAGCTGTTCAAACTGTCCATTAAAATATTCACGATTAAAATCTGGCTGGCAACCAGTGCAGGAATCGCCCAGACCAGTGGGAACACCAAACTTAACAACACCAACGTGAAATTTATCGGTAATTGAAACCGCAAGAACATCGTTATGTTGTGCATAAACGTCCGCCCCAACAAAACAGACTGCACAACCGATACAAAATTACTGTCTGTGATAATTATATCGGCGGCGTCTTTGGCAACGTCTGTGCCATTGCCCATTGCATATCCGACATCTGCCTTTTTCAATGCAGGCGCGTCATTTGTCCCGTCGCCACACATACCACAACACAGATGTAATTTCTGGGATATTTTAACAATTCGCAATTTTGTCGTTGGGGTTGCGCGCGCAACAACACGCAATTTTGGCAACAGGCGCATCAATGCAGCATCAGATTTTTGTTCCAATTCTGCGGCATTGATACAAACATCGTTGTCCCCAGATACAATCCCAGTCTGACGCGCAACCGCGGTCGCAGTTTCCAAATTATCGCCGGTTATCATCATTACCTGGACGCCAGCGCGTTTTATTTGCGAAACAGCGTGCGTTGCCTCGGGGCGAATACCGTCGTGAATTGTCACCAATGCCACCAGAACCAAATCTGTTGGCAACTGGCCCACCGTCGTCGGCCGTGCGCCACGACTGTATCCGATTGCCAAAACGCGTTTGGCGTCGCGCGCAGCACCGGTCAAAACATTGTCCAGCGCACGTCGCGAAACAGGTTTTTCTTTGCCTGTGCCGTCTGTGTACGATGTGACGCGATCCAAAATGCGTTCTGGTGCCCCAGTGTAAAACGTCATATTCCGCCCCACAGTGGCCGCAGTAAATTTATACGCGCTGTCAAACGGCAATTTGTTTTTTATATTCAGCCCACCCAGAATTTCAGAATATTGCGTCGGCGAAACCAATGCCAGCAACGCACGGTCTGTGCTGTTTCCGCCCCTGATTTTATGCCCGATATATTCCGCGCCATTTGTCGCCACAATCGCGGTCTGGAACAAGTGGCGCAATTTCGCAGGCCCACGCGTCATATCCAGCACACGACCGTCGCCACAAAACACATCTGACACCATCATATTTCCGTATGTCAGTGTTCCTGTTTTATCTGTGCACAGTAATTGGATGTTGCCGGCCTCGGGTATTTTGGCCGGATTTTTTGCCAATATATTTGCACGTGCCATACGACTGGCGTTTTGCGACATAACCAACGAAATAATCAACGGCAGTCCTTCGGGAACGGCGGCAATTATAATAACAAACGCCGTAGTCAACACCACAAAGACATCACGCAATATCGCCAATCCCCCATGCGACAAATACGCCGACATTCCACCAGATGACCATACGTCCGCCCCCAGCAAGATTACCGCAATAACCGCCGCGCCAATAAAACCAAACACGCTGATTTTCCGCGCCAGGTCGTCCAACTGAATCTGCAACGATGTTTTTTCTGGCACGATGTCCTGCATCATAATAATCCCAGCCGCGTTTTCTGTGGACACGCCAACATTTGTGACGCGCATAACCCCAACCCCGGCCGTCACCATTGTTGCTGCAAACAAACTGGATTCGTCGGTGTAATCATCACCAGAAACCTGGCGTGGGGTGCCGGGTTCAAACGGCGGTTGCTGTTTATGCCACGCAATTTTAGGCGCGCTGGCTGATTCACCATTTAGCGCAGAATTATCCACAGAAATCTGGCCGTCTATTAAATATCCGTCGGCATAGATACCGTCCCCAGCGGCCAATGCGACCAGGTCGCCAACAACGATGTCAGATGACAAAATCCTGCGTTTTTGCCCATTGCGAATAACGTTTACATAATGCACCGAATTCTGACGGCGCAAATCATCGGCGAACCGCTGGCTTTTCAGTCCAGTAATCATATTTATCACGCTGATTATGACCAGAACCAGTCCGATACCAACAACTTCGGTTATATTATCAAACCCGTAAAACGACAGCACCACAAACACCCCCAACAGTGCCAGCAATATCAGATTCAGTTTATCCTTGAATGTATCGGCCAGAAATTGAATCCAGGTTTTTAACTTTGGTTCAGGCAAAACATTTTTACCATATTTATTTCTGCTTTTTGTCACATCAGAATCAGACAATCCTAAAAGATTCATAATTCGTCCTCCGTTGCGTGTAATTATTATCAAAACGTCAATATATTTACAACGGTTTTTTATCCTGGGACGGAGCGTTTAATCATTGAAAAACTCTTCGGGTTTTTCGTCCCGTGTCCGACAAAAATTAAACGGCCGCCGATGCGACCGTTGAATTTTTGGTGGGGACACAGGGACTCGAACCCTGGACCCAATGATTAAAAGTCATTTGCTCTACCAACTGAGCTATGTCCCCAAAACGGAACCTGAATCTGGGGTTTTTATACCCTCTGTCCAAGGTTCGGGGCAAATTCTGACACAATCTGAAATAAAAATCAAGAAAAAATCACATTTTTATTCTTTTTTTATTTCGCGCGTTTGCGCCGCCGCCAATAAACGTTCAAAATCAATCGCACCACCGGCGTCTGTATCCAGCCAATCAATCACGTGCGTGACGATGTTTTCTATGTGGTGCGCGATAACTGTGCGACTGTTGCGAAAACGGGTTTCGTTGACCAAATGCAGGATTTCACGTCCCAACGCCGCCAGTGTTTGTATCTGGGGGTCTGACAGCAAATTTGACTGGGCCGCGGCATAGACCAACCCGTCCAGTTCCAGATGATACGAACGCAGTGCGTTTATCGCCGACGGCGTCAGATGTATTCTGCGCGCGATTGTCGTCGCCGTCAGCCCGTCCATACGGTTCAGTGATTCCAGCGTCGCACGCCCACGCACCCCGATTGATTTACGCAACTGCATTATAACGTTCAGCACCAGCACATTTATCTTGTCCGTCATACTGGTCGCCAGTGTCGTACTGAGTCGCGTAGATATTCGCGAATTTGAATAGTCATACAGCAAAAACACCAACGGGATTGACAACAACGACGCCGCAATATTCGTCACCAAATCAGATAAATCTGGGTCGTGAATACTGTCCCGGGTCAGGATATATAAAACCGCCCCACCTGCGATTGACAACAGGTACGGGATACTTTTCAGCATAAAATTACGGAACCGGACACTCACAGCCCCAGCATATCAAAACACGCCGAATAATGCCGCAGGAACAAATTTCTATTCGCACATCACGCGATTTCGCCGCCATAGGGACGCACGGTCGCATTTGCCGGCGCGTGTATTGATTTTTTCAAAAAAAACACTATAATTATACTGGTTGGGTGTGTTGATACAAAAAGGGTACCTCAATGTCCGTAAAGATGAATGATTTTTTATTACAGTATTATATGCAGTTGCGGTTTAACCACATGCCGGCCGAGGTTCGTGCAAAATTCAACGAATACGCCAAGAATGATGATTTCCGTGGTCATATGAAGGACTGGAAAAAGAACCTGATGACGAATGGCGCGAACAACCCAATGCCCGACCCGAACGAGGCAGGCGGCGCATGGGAACTGAGTAACGACGAGTGGGAAAAGCTATTTCGCGCATTCCAAGATGCGTTTCGCGCAATGGATGCAGACAAGAAGTCATTCAAAGACAACAAAGACGCAAATGATTTTCTGAATGAATATTTTGGTGACTTGCACCTGTTTTCAAACGGCGTTGCCAGTAATGATGCAGAACAAGAGATTCAGGGTAATTTCAAAACATTTCTGGAAAGCAATCGTCAGGTTTTAGAAGTTGCGTTCAAACAATGGGGATTGACCGACGGCGATTTTTCTTATTCTGACCTGATGAGTGGTATCCAGGACAAGAAATATAACACATCGCCAAAATTCCAAAAGAAAATCAAAGATGTTGCCCAGTATGTGGCATACTATATGCGCCAACCGGACTTTGTAAACTCACTGCCGAATGCGCAGACAAACCTGCCCGATTTTGAAAAGGTTGAAAAGGGATTTGACGACGACCAGATTGATCCGCAGAAACTGGATTATTTCAAGCGCAATCATCGTGATTTGTTGGATACCTTGAATAAAAAATCCAAGATTTACAGTGTATTCAAGACATATGACAAGGGCAAGATTTCCAAACTGCTGGATGAAGCAACCGAGAAAGTTGATTACGGCAACAAGGAATCTGATGACTATGTCCCGCCAAAACGTGATGACGAACTGACGCCGTGGCAACAGTTGTCCAAGAACATTGGCGACACTTGGTCGGATTATATGGATAAATACATCAAGTTCCGTGGCGACCGGTTATATATGTCTAATTCCGCCAAGGCGATTGTCAAGGCACTGGACGACAAAAAGGTAAAAATGAAACCAACCGACGGGTTGGGCAAATTGGTTGAAAACACCGATGTGATAAAGGCAAACCTGCTGTATAAATCGCCAACCGCGACCAAGCATTTTGAATGGATGGCAAAAACGTTAAAAGAATTGCAATCCACCATGCCCAAGGCGTTTGGTGGTGCATTGCAAAATGGGCGTCAGATGCGCGCGCTGGTATCTGAATTGATTATGACCGCCGTTCGCGACGGCAAAATGGACGAGGCAAAAACCGCGATGGAGGTTTTATCTGTTATCAAATACGGATACACCACCAGCAAGATTATGGATGCCCTGGGCAAGGAAAGCCTGTCTATATTTTCGGACAAGGGCCTGTCGTGGAATAAAAACGAAGGCGTCCAATTTGTCACAAACGCCATGGATAAAAGTATCAAGGCGGCGTTTATGGGTATTGGATACGGCATCACAATCGCGGGCAACGCATATAACCTGCACGGCAGCAAGTTTAATGGGGCCACCGGCCGTATGAAACAGGCGCACGACGACTTTATTCAGGCCAATGATGACGCGAAAAACAAAAAGATTGCCGAACGCAACATAGAAAACCCACTGGCGCAACAGCGGATTCAGGCCGAACAAAATGTGATGGCGCAAACGGGTATAACCGATGTGACATACGCCCAACACGAACAGGCGTATAACACCGCAAAAAGTGACGCAAAACAAAAACTGACGGTGATGAATGATGCTGACAAACGGTTAAAAGACGCCAACCAAAAATTGGAATCTTATGATGATTTGACGCAACAAATAAACAGCGCGAATCAGGCATTGCCCCAGATTCAACAGAATTTACAACAGTTACAAAATGCGCTGAACAACCCGAACACGTATAATGGTATGCCACCACAGGCGGCAAACGCATTGGCAGTGGACATTCAGCGTCAGATTACAGATTTACAACAACAAGAACGCGATATTCAACAATCCCTGCCCCAGTTGCAACAACAGCAACAACAATTATTAGCCAATCCAGATATTCAAAGTGCATTGGCCAATCGTCCACAATATCAGGCGGACTTTAATGCTGCACAGGCATCGTATAATACCGCACAACAAATGGCGGACCAGTTAGGCGATCCTGTACATAAATTCAAAAATGCCAAAAATCGCGTTGATGAATTGAATCGCCAGATTGATGCCCGCAATGACGAAATTAATAACTGGGACGATAAACACACGGACAAATTCCAAGAACTGATGGCGTATTGGGATTTCTTGGAAACCGGCCGCAACACCCACACGGGCAAAATGTATTCGTGGGCCCCGGGCAGTGCAGCCAAAAAACAAAAAAAGTTCAACGGCAGTGCACGGTTCCAGCAATATCTGGCCGCGTATGGACGCGTGGCATAACGTCCCTGCCCTGTTTCAATGATTTGTGGTATAATACACCGCGTATCCACACCGCCAATGGCGG
>OLHA01000078.1_pt1 | contig 54966 bp, 48 predicted proteins | sample 1605961 | NCBI WGS metagenome assembly OLHA01 (sample SAMN03283288) | human gut metagenome | biome: human-associated habitat; material: feces | host: Homo sapiens | place: Peru | collected 2012
AGCATTGTCAATAAACGATATGGTAGTTATTGATAAGGATATCTGGCTTTCAGGAAGCGGTGTAAATAATAATTTATTGAAAATTAATGTGCCAACCGGACAAGTTAAATATATAAATCAGAAAGATTATATATATTCAATGAAGTTTATGAACAACTCGAATACAGAAGAATTTTTATTAGCAAAAAATCCATATGTGATTAATGGTGGATTCAAAACATGGAGATATGATTTAACTGGAAAAGTGTTAAGCGAAAAGGAAATAAATGTAGAATATTTATCGATTTTGGAATTTGATAATATAAAATATATAAATGGTGAATATTTTATGATTGGAGCTTTAGATTATGATATAAATATATCCTCAAGTAAAGAAATCTTTTCTATAATTAATTTAAGCAATGGAAGTTCAATTTTGTTTCCTTCTAAAGTCTTTTTTACTTCAGAAATGATTTCAGATCTAAAATACAACTATGAAGACTTTTCTTGTGACATTTTTTCTTTGAATACAAAATATAATGATTATGTAATTTTGAGTATAGCTGGTTTTGCAAATAATGATATAAGATGCGCACGTTTTTTATTTAAAATAACAAACTGGACATCTTCAAATATTGAAGTCGAATATACAGGAATAAATTATCAGGATGAAGAAAGCCGTGCAATTTGTACAGTTTCAGAAAATGAAGAAAATATATTTTTAACAGGAAGAGTTTTGTACGGTAACAATTTTACAGGACTGGAAACAGGAGTTTATTCAAAAGCAACCGGAAAAGAACTGTACAGAATGAGAATGGAAAATTCAAACCAGCTTCATTGTGAAATAAAAGATGATAAAACATGGTTTCCTCAGGATGTAAATTTGCAGGACCAAAATTTAAAGAGATATTCAATTCCAAAAGGCTGCTATATGCTGGATCATAAAACAGGAAAAACATACTGGTATGATGAAAATGGAAATGGAAAAGAAATTGAACGTATTTCAGGACAACTCAAATAGAGTTGTCCTGAAAACTTCAGTTGCTGCGCAACTGTCTTTATTTACGTGTGCGCTCCCGCGCGCAGTCCCGCCCCGTGATTCAAAGGGCCGCTGCCTTTACCCAAGTTAAGCCCGGCGGCGAGGGTTTGTGAAATATATGACTTTGCTTTTTCTACCGCGGTTTTTATATCGCATCCCTTCGCAAGATTTGCGGCGATGGCACTCGAAAGAGTACAGCCTGTTCCGTGTGTGTTGGGGTTATCAATTCTTTTTCCTTTAATCCAGCTGCCGCCTTGTTCCGTTAACAGAAAATCATTTGCGTCGTTAAGTGAATGTCCTCCCTTTAACAGAACAGCGCCACCGAATTTATTCAAAATTATAGCCGCTGCACTTTCCATATCATGCGCACTCAAAATTTTTTGTCCGCACAAAACTTCTGCTTCTGGAATATTCGGTGTAATAACATCTGCCAGAGGAAAAAGATTATCACAAAGCGCACTCACTGCTTCTTTACTTACAAGGCGGGTTCCGCTTGTGGCAACCATAACCGGGTCAACAACAATATTCTTAAGGCCAAATTCCTTAATGCATTTTGCACAGACTTCAATAAGTTCAGGAGAAGAAATCATTCCTGTCTTGACTGCATCGGGGAAAATATCTTCTGCGCAGGCTTTAATCTGTTCAAAAAGAAAATGCGGTGTAACTTTCATTACGTCAAAAACACCTGTTGTGTTCTGTGCAGTAAGGGCAGTAATTGCGCTCATTCCGTAGACACCGTTTGCTAGCATTGTTTTCAAGTCAGCCTGAATCCCGGCTCCTCCGCTACAGTCACTTCCTGCAATAGAAAGCGCGGTTCTCATTTTCTGAGTGTCGCTCATATTACAAAGTCTCCCGGCGTTTTTAAGTATTCATTGCAAATCTTTTTCATTTCAAAAGAATCATCTGCGCTTAGTTCATCAAAAACGCCTACAGTATAAAAACCCGCGCGCGCAGCTGTTGTTGCGGCAAAAAGTGCATCTTCAAAAACCGCAGTTTCGCCGGGATGTGTTCCCAAAAGTTGTGCTGATTTTTCATATATAAGCGGAACATCTTTGTGAGTGTTAAGCTCAGGGCATGTTAAAATTACAGAAAAATATTTGGTAAGTCCTAGTCTTTCAAACGCTGGTTCAAAAAGATTGCGCGGGGTCGCCGTAGCAAGTGCACATTTTATTTTTTTAGTATACAGTCTTTCCAAAAGTTCCCGCGCGCCGCTCTTGGGTTCAACTGAATATTTGTACGCATCTGCAATTTCTGCTGCCACACCTTTGCCGACTTCTTCTGCACTCGAATCAGGAAAATACTTTTTCTGAAGATAAGCGTTACCGTCATTCAGGCTCATGCAAAAAAGTTTTTTCGAAAGCCCTTCTTCGGGAACAAGATTGTTTTTAAGAACAAAATTTTTTCCGCAGTCAATCCAGAATTTCATCGAGTCCAAAAGTGTACCGTCCATGTCAAAGATGCAGCCTTTAATCATACAATCTGTTCCGCCAAAGATTTTAATTCTGCAGTTGCCGCAACAATATCGTTCTGTGCAAAAATTGCGCTTATAACCGAAACGCCGGCAATTCCACTTTTTTTCAATTCAAGAATATTGTCTTTAGAAATACCGCCGATTGCCACAACCGGAATATTTACCGCACTGCATATTTCTTTAAGAGTCTGCACTCCCAGAACCTGCGCGTCATCTTTTGAACCTGTAGGAAAAATCGCACCTGTTCCAAGATAGTCGGCGCCGCATTTTTGAGCCTCAAGCGCCTGTTCAACAGTCTGTGCAGAAACGCCAAGAATTTTATCTTTGCCAATAAGAGCGCGAACGTCTTTTGCCGCCATGTCACTTTGCCCAACGTGAACACCGTCTGCGCCGATTTTTACAGCAAGTTCCACGTTGTCATTCACAATAAACGGAACACAATATTTTGCGCATAAAGACTGAATCTGTTCTGCTTCTTTAAGAAACGCATTTTCATCAAGATCTTTTTCGCGAATCTGAATCATTGTTGCACCGCCTTTGAGAGCAAGTTCAACCTGGGAATAAAGCGTTTTTCCGTTAAGCCAGTGCCGGTCTGTAATTGCGTAAAGCAGCAGGGACTTATTTAATTTCATATTTTGCGCCTTCGTCCAAAGTATCGCCGGTCATATTGCAGATTGCGTCAATAATTCTGTTTCTGTAAGTAGAGTTTCCGTCACCGTCTGCCATTTTTTTCCACGCAAGTTCTCCTGCAAGACCCATTGCACATACAGCAGCAGCACTGGCAGTGAGTGTGTCGTCAGGATTTGCCGCAATAAAAGCCGCTGTCATTCCGCTAAGCTGGCATCCTGTTCCGGTAATTTTGCCCATTTCTGCGCGGCCGTTTCTTATAACAAAACACTTTGTTCCGTCAGAAACAAGGTCAATAGCGCCGGTTACAGCAACAACGCATTTGTTTTTCTGCGCAACTTCCTTAACAAAGGCAACAGATTTTTCAAGATTATCTTCTGTTACTGCATCGCTTATGTCGGCATCAACACCTTTTGTTGTTCCGTTTCCCAAAGCGATTGTTTTTATTTCAGAAATGTTTCCGCGTATTACACTGAACTGAATATTCTGTATAAGTTCTTTTGCCGTGTTTGTACGAAGTGCACTTGCTCCGGCTCCAACAGGGTCAAGAACAATTTTGTGTCCCAGTGACTGAGCCTTTTTTCCGGCAAGAAGCATGGACCCAATGGTTCTTTCGTTAAGTGTACCAATGTTAATGTTGAGTGCAGAACATATAGACGTAATTTCTTCGACTTCAGCCCTGTCGTCTGCCATAATCGGGCTTGCACCACAGGCAAGAATTACATTCGCAACATCATTTACGGTAACATAATTTGTAATGTTGTGAACCAAAGGGCAGGATTTTCTTACATTGTCAAAAGCTTTCTTGAACATAACAGCCTCACTAAAAAAATATGGGCCTGTTTGAAAATACTTGATAAAAGAATTCTATTATACACATCTGTTTTCATCATGCTGAACAGCACTCCGCGTAAAGACAGTATAATTTTTATTCCCTACGTTGGCATTATCCAAATCAGGTTTATGGGTCAAGAACAAACGTGTTCTACTCTCAGCCGGCCTTGCACCAGCTCCCCATGCGTATATTATTAAAAATATATGTTCTTTGCAAGCGAATATTGTTTTTTTTGCAAACCGTGTGTTATAATAAAAGGGAAGATCCTGTTTTTGGGTATTGGAGTTAAAAATATACAGTGATTCGTTGCTGTAAAACCTTTACTGGAGGGATATTATGAAGAAAAATTTCAGAATCCTTTTGGCATTATCATCGGTTGTCTGCCTGGTTTCCTGCGGCGGACTCACAAATCCCCAGATTCCGCAGTCAGTTTCTATTGCAACAGACGCCCAGTTCAAGGCGAATATGGGAACAGCGAGTTATGATTTGTCAGAAAAATTCGGTTCAGACGCGCTTTTAAAGAAAATGCAGGATGCGCTCGGCTCACAGGTTGGAATTTACGATTACAATGAGGGTAAAGACGTTCTTACTTACATGATCCGTTACCCGATTTACGAAGTTCCAATTGATATTCAGTCTTATCTTCAGAATCTTAATCTGGACGAAATCCTTAAAAGTTCTGATATGGGACTTAACTTTACGCAGGAAGTTTCAATTCCCGAAGTTACCCAAACAGGAAGCCAGACTGTTCAGATTGACGTGGCTTCAAAAATAAGGGAATCTGTTTCTGAAAACTTCAGTACAAGTTACACGATTGCAGTTCCTGAAGGTCTTCCTTCTATTCCGGGAATGAAGCAAAATACATCAATTTCTTCTATATTAAGTGCAGCCGGTGCAGAAAAAATAACCGTTGATTCACCTGCACAGACTATCGAATACGAGACAGGATCGGCAATATGCATAGACATTAACAGGTTCGATGCCAACGCTCTTTCTGGTGACTATAAATTCAGTCTTTCGGCAGCAATTTACGCAAAAGATGACACTTCAAAGACAAATAAGCTTTCTTCTGCAAACGTAGACGCAAGGGACGGCGGTAAACTTCTGCTGCCTCTTGATGTTACGGGCGGCATTCCAGGTGATTTCTTTATTGCCGTAGACGGAACAGTAGAAGGCAGCCACCCGGCAGACACTTCTTATGCACACGCATATTCAATGAAGGTTTCACTTACTCCTGAAACAACACCTACAGTAATTACCGGCATTGAAAAATCTTCTGCAGATTTGGGAATTGAGTCCTATACAATTAAGGATATGAGCGTTTCTCTGGCAGAACTTGAAGGTCTTTTCAAAAATGCAGAAGTCGGTGAAGGATACCTTGCACTTTCTGCAGAACTTCCGGCCGGATGGAAGAATCTTAAGGCAACGGCAAAAATAAACATAAACGGCGCAGGACTTGAAAACCTTGAAATTGCAGATGTTACGCCTCCTTTAAAGTTTATTGACAAAAAGCTTGATCTTAGAGCCAAAAAGATAGACCTTTCGCTTGGAAAGGAAATTACTGTTACAGGAAGCGTTGGTTTTGAGATTCTTGGAGCAACAATTGACTTGCGCTCGGGTGATCTTGAAATAGGCTACGAAGCGTCTATAACAAAGCTTAATTCCGTAGTAATTGACCTTAACAGCGACAAATATTCTGTAATCAAAGAAAAACTCAATTACAGTCTTCCGACAGACGGTTCAACAGGTTCTGTAAAACTGCCTTCAGAAATGCTCAATTACGTAAAGTCAATCGGCTTTGGTGAACTTGCCGCAGACGGCAAGTACTACAAGCATAAGGAAGATGGTACTCTTTCTACAGAAGAAACAGATGTAAGCGAAGGTTTTGGAATAAAGGCACGGTTTGTAAATACACTGCCGCTCCAGTCAGAAATAAACCTTACGCTTTCTTCTGCTGTATTCAATCTTACCGGGGCTAACGCGATTGCAATTTCTATTCCGGGAAATACAGGCGATACTTACAAGGAAGAAACGTGGAAAGCATGGCCTTCAGTAGATTTTTCTGCTCTGGACAAAAACGTTGACCACTATGTAGACATGTCGCTTACAGCTGCTTTTGAAAACGACGAACTTAAGTTGCAGAACGTTGTAATGGGTACAAGCTACAAGATTGGCTTTGAACTCGAGTCAATGCTTTACGACTTTGACAGCGTTGTGCTCAATACATCAGACCTTGCATATTCCGGAGAGCAGTCACTTGACGGCTTTGATCTTAATACTATGCTCGGTGGAATGGGAATTGCCAAAGACGACATCAAAAAACTTAGAATACCTTCGCTTCCTGTATATTTCTATGCACAGACACCGGCAGATGACGGCAGTGCACTTGGAAATCTTCTTGGCAAAATAGGAATTTCGGGCGATGTGAGCATAAGCTACGATACAACTACAACTTCTGCAGACGGAATAGAAACTACAGAAACTAAAACTGTAAATCTTCTTGAAGACGCAGACGGTAATGTTAAATCAATCAATACTGTTAAGGCTGTAGAATGGCCTGTTTCAGGATCTACAATCGATGCAGCAAACTGTACTTTCACAAAGGACGGTAACTACAGCTTCAGCTTTACTGATGCAAACGCCGGCGGCCTTGCACAAATTATAAGCAGTTTCCCGAGCAACCTTAAGTTTACGTACAGCATAGGTCTTACAAACAACGGCGGACCCTCAGAAATAACTGTATATTCCAGCATGATACCAAAGGTTGGTGTTACAGAAGGTTCTGTTACAACAACAGAAAGCGCAACCAGCCTTAAGATAGACATGGCCGCGATTCTTCCGTTAAGCATAGAAATTGGCAGTGACATTTCGCTCGACATAATGGAACTTACAGATTCAGAGTGGAACACAACAAACGCTCAGAAAGACCTTCTTAACCGCGATGATGCTTCCACATACCAGGAATATGTAGACTACATTGACTCTCTTGAAAGCTTTACAATGTCGTACAGGATGAATGTAGAAGAATTCATAAGCGGAATAGAACTTGGCCTTAGCATAACAGATGAAGCAAGCGGACTGTCAAAGAATGTTTCTGTAATTGGCTCGGGCCAGAAGGAAATGGTTATAAAAGGAGAGGAAATAAAGAGTATTCTTACGACTTATCCGTTCCACCCGTCGGTAAAGCTGACACTTCCGGCAAACACAATAAAAATAAAGCGTTCGGCCTTTATAAAATCAGACGATGCGGCAGAAACTCCAAAAATCGGGGTAAATGTCGGCCTTAAGATAAAGATGGACGGCGACACTCCTATAACAGTTTGGGGAGGTAAAAAATGAAAAAGCTTGCGGTAATAACGGCTATGGCCCTTGCAGCAGCGTCGGCCTTTGCAGAACTGTATCCTTCAAGCCGTTACTTTGAAGTCGGTGTCGATGCTACAGTACAGGTTGACCAGAATACATTGAGTGCAGGTGACATACTTGTAGAAAACCTGGTAATAGATTTTTCAAAATATGCACAGTCAATGGGCGAAGACGGATTCGTAATGAATCTTGCCTTTTCTCCAAAAGCGTTTGTAAACCTTAACACGCCGCTTTTTAGTGCTGGTGTCTTTACAGATGTAAAAACTTCTGCAAGGGTAAGCACAGGAAAGGGACTTTTTGAGTTTTTGGGCAACGGAAATACGTCGGATACTTTCGGAACAACGATGAGCACCCAGATGGATATGTTTGTCGAAGTCGGCGCCCCTGTTAAGTTCTGTTTTGGAAGTCTTAAACTGCGCGTAACACCTACATATTATGTTCCGATAGTATATGTGCCGCGTACAGAAGTCCCGCTGAGCGTAACTATGGATGATGAACATCTGTTTGCTGCCAAAGCGTCTGCCAATTTAGACATTTATTCGCTTGTAGACATAGGGCTTATGTTTGACGAAAACATGGCTTTTCTTGGACCCGATGCTTTGATAGAATCAATGCAGTCACCCGAAGTACAGGACAAAATTGCTTCAAGCGGTGGTTTTACACTGGGGCTCGGGGCAGAACTCCCGCTGTTCCACACACTGGACGTTGGAGCCTATGCAGATGTTCCTATTATTCCGGGGCATCTTAAGTACAAGTCTTCTGTAACCGCAGAATTTGCCGCCGAAATGGCACCGCTTCTTGACACAATGAGTAGCGGCGGTTCTACAGAAGTAACAACAGATTATTCTGCCAAATTCAACGGAACAACAGCTTCTGACTATTCTGTCTGCACTCCGCTCAGAGTGGGACTTGAAGCAGCATGGCGGCCGTTTGGAAAATGGCTTACGTTCAGATCAAAATTTGCTCTTGCAGCACGCAATCCGTTTGGCGAAGACTTTGACCCCAAGTACAGCATGTTCCCCGAGTACAGTCTGTCTGCCGAAATGCGCCTTCTGTATATTCTGGGACTGGATTTCTGTACTTCATACATAAATCAGGTTTATTCACAGCAGTTTGGTCTTGCGCTTAACCTGCGTATAGCAGAACTTGATGTAAAAGTTGCCACAAGCGGTGCCGACTTTGCAAAAACCTGGAGCCTTACTGGAGCCCAGGTCATGGTAGGTGTAAGAGTAGGCTTCTGACAAATAAAAACCCCCGAACTTTTGTTCAGGGGTACATAGGTAAAAAAAACACAGCTGTCCAAAATGTTAGGGCAGCCGTTCTTGTTTTTAAATAAACGGGGTACCAAAAGATACCCCTTTTTGTTAGCAGATAACAACAGAATTGTCTGTGTGTGAGAAGGGAGCAGGAATATATTTGTCTGCTGCCCAGTCATTTTCCCAGTGCTTTCCGTCAAGAAGGTATCTGAACTGGTATTCCTTACCGGGTTCAAGCGGAATCTTTACAGAGAAAGAACCGTCCTTTCCTTTCTTGAGCGGTGTCTCTGTGCTGCTCCAACTGTTAAAATCGCCGGCGATAGTTACTCTTTCGGCTCCGTGAGCGGCTTCCTGTGAAACAGAAAATGTGACATTGCAGGTTTTCTTGTCTTTTGAATAAGATTTCTTTAATGACATTGAATATCTCCTTTTTAATCTAATTTGTTATAAAGAATCTGAAAACGGCTTCAGACTATTACTGAATAGATTCAATAACGCTATGTAGATAATATCTAATATTTAAAATAAAATCAACAATGCAGTGTAAGAATATCGTGAATTCTTGTTACAGTTGCCGCTCCAGGGTAAAGGTTATAGATGAGAGGTGAGAAATGAGAGGGATTTAAAAACTTTTCACCTTTCAAATCTTACCTTTCACCTTAAATTTTCGTGAGTTCTGTAGAAATAGGCAATTCCGGTTGTAAAACTACACGAAAAGTGTTTTGTGTGGTATATTTAATTTAGATGGAGGTATTTATGTCATATGCAGTTTTACAACAAAAAATAATGTCTTTGCCTGAAGAATATATCAATATTGTTTCTGCCTATATTGATTCTTTACCACCTGTAAAAGACAAGGAAAAAAAAAGTGCCAGGGGAATCGCTGCAAAGTATGCAAATCCAGCTTTAATAGAAAAAGAAAATGAAGTAATGTCAAAAGCATTTGGAGAAAAATATGAAGACATTGATTGATGCTAATGTTATTCTCCGTTATGTTTGAATGATATTCAGGAAATGGCAGACAAAGCATCTCTTGTTATAAATGAAGGATCTTTTACAACCGTTGAAATCTTGGCCGAAGTGTCCTATGTTTTGCGAAATGTTTACAAAATGCCAAAACCTGAAGCAGCTAAAACAATAAAGGCTGTACTTTTAGAAGTAGAAATTGAGCAAAAAGATTCTGTTCTTTATGCTTTGGATTTATTTGAAAATTATTCACTTGATTTTGTTGATTGCCTCATTATTGCAAAACATAATGTGTTGGGTGTACCAGTATTTTCTTTTGATGAAAAACTTAACAAACGGCTTATATAATTGATTGGGGTAAAGAATCTTAAACACTACGGATTTGCTCAGCCCTAACGGTCTTCGCTTTTTTTAAGGTGAGAGGGGAAAGGTTATAGGTGAGCTTTTCGAAGGAAACGTTGTTCCAGTAATACAGTTTGTAAAACAACTGCACGAAGTTGTTGCAGCATAAAGATTGCCTTACGGCTGCCAGTCCGGAGTAAATCCGTTGAAGATGGCATTGCTGTACATAAGGGCAAGTTTTGAGTAAGTATAAGTTTTGAAATCTTCCTTGACCACAGGAAGATCAACATTACAAAGTTTTTGATTTCTTAAATTAATTGACTGTAAAAAATCTTGAGTTGTCAGCCGGTTTGATTTTTTTGAATTACATCTAGGACAAGCAAGCACAAAATTCCAAAGCTTATCGTCTTTTGTAAAGCTCCATGGAATAAAATGATCAACGGCATTTTCAGAAAGAGGCTTTCCGCAGTAGAAACAGGTTGTTTGCCCGAATGTAAAAAGTGCATTTCTATACTGATTAAGATTTTGCCGTTCAGTAGAAGCGTCAAGTTTTTTTGCCAGTTGGTATGACTGCTCTTCTGTATTTACACTTTCGAGATATTTTATCCATTCAAAATAATTTATTTTTTCAAAGTCACTTTTGTATTTTGCAAGGGTAACAAAAGCGTCATGATTCAAATATATTCCGTTCCATTTTTTTGTTTTTGAAAAATGATAGAATTCAAAATTTGTGTCACTACAGAATGCGCCGAGTACATTTTTTTCTACGACAGTTTTTTGAATGGTTTTTGCAATTTCAAGCTGAAGGGAAGGCTTAAGACTTTCAAAAGGAAAATTTATGTCCGGAAAGTTGAACCCGTATTTTTTACAAAAATCAAAAAGTTTTGTTTCTACAACTGTTTTTTTTTCATACTGGTTTTGAGGCATCTGTGAAAGCCCGAACTTTAAAACCAGGTTCCAGTAAATTTCTGTAAAGCGCATGGAAATTGAATCAAAACTTAAAAAACATTCCGGCATGCTGTTCAGGTCAACATTAAAAAGATTATCCAGAATTGACTTAAAAAAAGCAAATTTATAACTTGTAGCTCGTTTTACGTTACTCAGAAGCGCAGAATTAACAATTTTAATAACATCTTCATCTGTGAGTTTAGAAAACGGCTTTAGGCTTTCCTGTAAATTCCATCCGGAAACTTTTTGTTTTGTACCGTTCATTATGAAAGTCTGCCTTGTCTAAAAAAAGGACCGTTTTTTGAGACAACATGCATGTTTTTATTAAGTTTAGAATTACTCATTTCCTTCTATATAATATTGAATATAATAACCCATTTTTATCAACTTTTCAATAATTTTTAAGCCTCTTTACTGTCTCAAAAAACGGTCAATTAATAAGACAGTTTTCATCGGCATTAATATTCTATTGTGACAAATGCAATATTCCGTTGATTCAGGATTTGAGTGAACAGGGAAATTACTGTCTTTCCTGCGGGGAAAAAGTCCATTACCTTTCCGCTGATTTGCGTCCGGTTTTTCCAGAAGAAAGGTTGCTTTTTGAAATCATAAAAAAAGTTCCTCTCGAATTTTCAAAATCATCTGTCTGGGCGTGCAACAGCCGGTATTATGTAGACGGTAAATCATATAATCTTTCAACAAAGGAATTAAAAGATGCTGATGCAGAAAAAATAATTTCAGAATTAAAAAAATATTCTGCTCAGAATGAAAACAATAATTTTGAACTTTATACTGAACGTTTTTGTAAGGCAAACCGCACAAGACTTAATGAAATAACCGACGAAGCAAATGTTTTTATAAAAGAAGTAGCTTCAAAAACAGACAACGAGCATCTGGTTTTGTCTTTCAGCGGTGGAAAAGATTCTACAGTGACGGCAGACCTTGTTACCAAGGCTTTAAGTAATCCAAGTTTGGTTCACATTTTTGGTGATACAACTTTGGAATTTCCTTTTACGACAGAATATGCCAGTCGATTTAGAAAAGAGCACCCGCGTGCAATTTTTATGACAGCCAAAAATGAGGAACAGAACTTTCTTGAAGTAGCAAAACAAATTGGTCCTCCGGCACGAATGATGCGCTGGTGTTGTTCAATGTTCAAAACAGGACCTATTACAAGAATATTGAATAATCTGTTTGGTGATGAACATATAATTACATTTTATGGAATCAGAAAAGTAGAGTCGACAGCCCGAAGCAAATACAACCGTGTGCAGGCAGGCGGAGAAAATGTAAAAATTCAGAAACAGACAGTCGCTTCTCCTATTTTTGAATGGAAAGATGCAGATATCTGGCTTTATTTACTTTCCAACAATGTTGATTTTAATGACGCTTACAAACTCGGTTATGACAGAGTCGGCTGCTGGTGCTGCCCGAATAATAATGAACGCGCTCAGTTTCTTTCGAAAATTTATATGAGTGAACAGTCAAAAGTTTGGAGAAGTTTTTTGATTGACTTTGCAAAGAAGGTCGGTAAGCCTGATCCCGAAGAATATGTTGATTCAGGAAATTGGAAAAAACGTCAGGGAGGAAACGGGCTTGCTGCAAGTGAAGATGTAAAAATAAAATTTACAAACTGCACGGCAGAAGACAATGCAAAAATCTACCGGCTTAACAAACCTGTTGATGAAAATTTTTTAAATCTGTTTATTCCATTCGGAAAAGTCTCAACCGAACTTGGACAAAAACTTTTGAATGAAACTTTGGTTCTGGACATAAGTTCAAATGTTCCAATTCTTTCAATTCAACCTTTCAGCCATGATGGTTATTCATTTGCGGTAAAAATCAAAACGATGAATGTCGACAAAAAAGGGCATGAAACATTGCAGAGACAATCTGGTTACCAGGTCAGGAAATTTAATTCCTGCAGACAGTGCCTTAAATGTGAATCGCTTTGTTCTTCTGGTGCAATTTCTATTTTGGGAAATAAATATTTTATAGATAAAGAAAAATGTGTGCATTGTAAAAAATGTGTGTCGCAAAGTTTTTTAACCGGCGGATGCATGATGGATAAATATTTAAAAACAAAGGTGGAAAATTAAATGAAGTTCAAAGGGCATGAAACTTTCTTTATTAGAAAAGGTTGGCTTTCCAAAGGGATGAAAAATATAAATGCAAATCCAATTTTGTTTGTAGACAAAAATAATAACCCCATGGACGAACTCGGCCTTGGATCGAATATGGTAAAGTCTCTGCGATACTGGCTTTTGGCTACAGGTTTGACTATTGAAGAAATAAGTAAGGAAGATAAAAAAAGACATCAAAAACTTACAGACGGTTTTGGACAGATTATTTTCAATAATGACAGATTTCTTGAAGAAACCGGAACGCTGCATTTAATTCAGTACAAGCTTGCTTCGAATAAAAACGATGCAACGTCCTGGTATTTTTTCTTCAATAAATTCAATATGAACGAATTTACAAAAGAAGATTTTATAATTGAAATGAATAAATATCTTGCAGAAGAAAAAGAGACTGTTCCGGCTACGTCATCAATTGCAGATGATTTTACCTGTATAATAAATACATATTTATCTCGAGCAAAAACTCAGCAAAAAGAAATAGACAGCGAAAATAATATTGATTGTCCTCTTGGAGAACTGGGGCTGGTCGATGTTGTTAACAGAAAAAAAGGAATATACAAAAAAACAATTCCGCTTGCAGCAACTTTTAATCCTTGGATTGTAATGGCTGTTATTTCTGATAATGCAAAAAATCAACAGGAAATAAATTTAAATGAACTGCTGATTGGAGAAAATAATATAGGAAAAATTTTCAATCTGAATTCTGTAGCGATGCTTGAAGTTCTGCACGCGGTGGAAAAATCAGGAATGATAAAAATTATCAGAACAGCAGGATTGGATGTAATACAAATAAAAAAAATGTATTCGTTTTCTGAATGTATTGAAAACTATTTTAAGGAGATTGCATCGTGAATAATGACATGATTTCAATAGAAGAAGGTTTTCAATATTCAATAAATATCTCTTATGATTTACACAATGAGAAAAAATTAAATTCGTTTATTCCTACAAACGCTTCTTTAAAATTAATTAGAGAAGTTGTTTTAAGCACAAATAAAAACTCAACAGACAGAGCAAGAGTTTTGGTTGGAGCATACGGAAAAGGAAAATCTCATATAGTACTTACAATTCTTTCGCTGCTTGAAGGAACTCCCGTTGAAAAATTTGCAAAACTTAACGCAAAGATTCAGGGAACCAAGTTGGAGCAGCTTTTGAAAAACTATCAAACTTCAAAAAACAGATTGCTCCCGATCCTGATTACAGGAAACTCTAATAGTATTTCCCAGAACTTTTTACTGGCTTTGCAAAGAACACTTTCTGAAAATAATTTGTTGAATCTGCTTCCTGAAACAAATTTTAAGGCAGCAGAGAAAACTATTTTAAAATGGAAAAGTACGTATCCAAAAACATATAAAGAATTCGAAAACAAAATTTCCTGCAGTGGTGAAAAATTTATTTCACAATTACAGGATTTTGACAACGATGCATATAAACTTTTTGAAGACATTTATCCGGAACTTACATCAGGTGGAAGTTTTAATCCGTTCCTGGGTTTTGATGTGACAGAAGTTTATGAAAGTGTTGTAAAGAGTCTTTGCGAAAGTGATTCTGCATATTCAGGAATCTATGTCGTTTATGATGAATTTTCAAAATATCTTGAAGCAAATATTGCAGAAACTTCAAGCAATGACATGAAGATGCTTCAGGATTTTGCAGAAAAATGCAACAGGTCGGGAAGCAGACAGATGCATCTTATGCTTATCTGCCATAAAGAAATCAGTAATTATATAGACAGTCTTCCAAAACAGAAAGTCGACGGATGGCGCGGTATAAGTGAAAGATTTACCCATGTTCATCTGAATAATAATTTTTCGCAGACTTATGAAATAATTGAAAGTGCAATAGTAAAAAACAAAAAACTGTATGAAAAATTTATTCAGAATAACAAAAGCAATTTTGAAAATCTGGTTAAGATTTATAAAAATGATCTGACATTCAGTGACTTGAGTGAAGAAGAAATTCTAAAAACATTTACAGGCTGCTATCCGCTTCATCCGGTATCAATTTTTATTCTTCCGCGACTTTCAGAACTTGTTGCCCAGAATGAGCGTACCTTATTTACATTTTTGTCATCTTCCGGCGCAAACGGACTTAAAGCATTTTTGGAAAAACAGAAAACTGCCGGGAAACAAAATGAATTTAATCTTCTGACACCAGATATTCTTTATGATTATTTTGAGCCGCTGTTAAAAAAAGAAATTTATACTGACGGGTTGTATAAATTATATACGCTTACAAGTGTTTTGCTTGAAAAGTTGAACGCAGATTCGCTGGAAGCAAAAATAATCAAAACATTGTCTTTGATATATATACTTTCTCAATTTGAACGACTCGCGCCTACTGCAACAACGCTTCATCATATTTTTGACAAATCAAATACAACAGAAGAACTGGAAAGTGCACTTGATAATTTAATAAAAAAAGAATGCATAGTTTATTTAAAACGAAGCAATAATTTTTATTCGTTAAAACAAACTTCCGGTATAGATATTAATGCACAGATTCAGCAGGAAAAAGAAAAAAGATCCAATTTATTTTCACTTAAAGAAATCCTTGCAGCGTGCAATTATGACAAAGCATTTTATCCGCTAAGATATAATGATGAAAAAGAAATCACGCGGTATTTTTCATTTGTGTTTATTGATGCGGCAGAAATAACAAAAGATGTGGACTGGAATATTAAATCGTCTGCGTTTAAGGGTGACGGCGTTGTTTATGGAATTTTGCCTTCACAAAAAATCAGCAGGGAACAGATTGTTGAAAATCTAAATGAAACAAAATCCAGCAGCGGAAAATGTATTTTTATTCTTCCCAAAAGATTGAACAATGTTCAAAAAAATATTATTGAATATGCAAAAGAATATGATGCTGTTAATGAATTAATAGAAAATGCCGGTGATGATAATGTTCTTCATGATGAATACGAAGTTATACTATCAGATTTGCAGGAAATAATTTTAAGTTTCATTGGACTTTATACACAGAGTGAAAAAGAAAATGCTTTTTACATTTATAATGGAGAAAAAATTAAGATAAAAAGAAAAGCAGATGTTACAGAAAAACTTTCTAAAATATGTTTTGAATATTATTCTGATACTCCAAAAATAATAAATGAATCTGTCAATAAAAATGAAATTTCAACCGCCGCAGAAAACGCCAGAAATAAAATTGTATCTTCATTGTTGAGAACTGAACTCGAAAAAAATCTTGGACTTTCTGGTGGTCAGGAACTGGCTGTAATGAGAAGCCTTCTTTTGAAAACTAATGTATTGGATACAAGAACAGATGATCTAAAAATAAATTTGAATCCACCTGATAAAAACTTATCAAAAGTATTTGAATTGATCCAGAAGTTTTTATTCAGTGCCAGAAATAAAGAGAATATTGACTTTTCTATATTATACAAAGAACTGACTACAGACAAAAAAAGAATTGGTCTTAGAAAAGGATTGATACCTGTTTATTTGGCCTGTGTTCTTCATGAATATAAAAAACAAGTCAGCATTTATCGCGGAATAAATGAAGTTGCACTTTCTGCAGATATTTTGTCTGAAGTAAACAGGGAGCCGCAAAATTATACAATTAAATTCATGGATTGGACCCAAAAAGAAGATGAATATATTAATTCCTTGATGCACTTGTTTTCAAATTATATACATGAAAGTAAAAAAGAAAATACTACATATGAAACAGTATTTAATGGAATCAGGAATTGGTATATGAATTTGCCAAAGTATTCAAAAGAAATGAAAGTTGATTTTGAAGGAAGAAAAGTACCCAAAGAATATTCTGACTTATTGAAAAATATAAAGTCAACGACAAATATTCAGGATTTTATATTTAAGAAATTAAGGGCGTTTAAGTCTGTGCACGATTTGGAAAAAGCAAAAATTTTCTATGACACCTTGATAAGCAATTCTATAAATGTGTTTGCAAAAAAAGTAAGTGAAATATTTTGTCCTGGAAAAAACTTGTGCGATGCTTTATCTGTCTGGTCCTCTGGGTTAATGTCAGAAGTGTTTGAAACAGTTTATGCAGACGGTACTGAAAGATTTTTAAAAATATGTATAAGTGCAAAAGATAACACAAAAGAGGATAGCTCGGTTGCGCGACAGATTGCATATGTTTCTACTGATTTGCAAATAGAAGACTGGAATGATTCAATATTGGAAAATTCATTGAAAGCAATTTTTGGTTTTAAGAAAAATGCAGAAAGTGAAAATACAATAACACGTAAGAGTTCTGAAGCAGGTATCAGATCAAGCAACATAGATGAAAATCAGTTTGAAATAAATTACGTAACAGAAAAAGGTGTGCAAAAAACCAAGCGCTTTGAAAAATCACAAAGAACACCGCGTGGAAAAATCCTAAGCCGTTCTTTAAAAAGCAGTTTGGACGGAATGGGTCTTTCGGTTACAGATGCAGAAAAGCGTCAGGTGTTAATGGAACTTTTATTGGGCTTATGCGGAGAAAATGTATGAGTGAAGATAAAACATATTCAGCGTATTTTGATAATGCTGCAACAACATTTCCAAAGCCTCAGATTGTTTACGATTTTATGAATGAATTTTATCGTACAAATGGCGGCAATGCAGGCAGAGGAAATTCAACACAATCATTGAGTTCCGGTTATTTGATTCAGGATACAAGAGAAAAAATTCAGGAACTTTTTCATGCTCCTTCCAGGCAGGTTGTTTTTACTTCTGGAGCGACAATGTCTTTGAATATAATAATTCAGGGGTTAATAAAAGGAGGAGTAAGAAATATTTACATTTCACCTTTTGAACACAATGCAGTTACAAGAACCTTGCATGAGTTTGAAAAAGAAAAAAAGATTTCTGTTTTTGAATTGAATTTGGACAGGAATTTAAATTACGATTCTGAAAAAATACGATATGCGTTTGAAAACAAAAAACCTGACCTTGTAATAATAAGCCATGCAAGCAATGTTTTTGGTTTGATATCTCCGGTAGAAAAAATATTTGCACTTGCAAAAAAATACGGGGCAGTTACTTTAACCGATATGGCACAGACTGCAGGCTTGGTCGATTTGAATCTTGAACAGGAAATATTTGATTTTGCTGTTTTTGCAGGTCATAAAACATTATACGGACCAACCGGAATAGGTGGTTTCTTAATGAAAAAGAATTTAAGTCTGGAAAATGTTTTTTTTGGCGGAACAGGATTTGAAAGTGCCAAACAGGAAATGCCTTCTTCGCTGCCCGAAAAATTCGAAGCAGGTACGTTGAATATTCTGGGAATTGCCGGATTGAATGCATCTGTTAAATGGATTTTAAAAACAGGTATAAAAAATATTTATGCAAAAGAAATTGAAAACCGCGAAAAACTGTTAAAAATATTCAGCAACTACGAGTTTGTAAAAATAGCAGGAAATAAATCTGAAAATCATTACACAGGTATTGTTTCTGTTTTGCTGGATGGAATTCCAAGCGATACTGCAGACCAGATTTTTTCCAAACATGGCATAAGTGTAAGAACCGGACTTCAGTGCGCCCCTTTAGCCCATAAAACACTGGGAACTTTTCCCGCTGGAACAATAAGATTCAGTCCCGGTTATTTCACCACCGAAAAAGATTTTGAAGAATTAGAAAATTGCTTTAATTATATAGAAGAAAATAGATAGGGGTTAGAAAAATATGGAATTTAGAAAAATTTTAGAAAGACTTACAAAAAAAGAATTGATTTTACCTGACTTTCAACGTGGATTTGTTTGGGATTTAGATCGAATGAAAAAATTATATGCAAGTATTTTAGCAAAAATTCCTATTGGAAGTATTCTCACTTTGGAATCCTCTGATGACAAATTTAATTGTAAGCAAATAGGCGCAAAACCACGAAGTCGCATGTTTGAAAAATCAACTAAAACTGTTGACTATCTTATAGACGGTCAACAACGACTTACTTCTCTCTTAGCAGGATTTTCCACATATTACTTTGACAATTTTAATGGTGCTGAAAATGATATTGCATCTAATGATTTGTTGTCATTGTATTTTTTGAAAGTACCAGCAATAGATAATTCTAAATCTGAAGACCTTTTTGGTGTAAGAGATTTATTATTTAAAAAGCGAAGTTTTTCTAGCTCAGAAATTAACTCAATCATTGAAGCAAAATATCTTTTTGAAATTACTGATAAATTTGGCAAAAAACAAAAATCATTTAAAACAAATAACAATGATGTCTTTAATGAGATATTCAACTATTGTACAACTTCAATATCTGATGAATCTGGATTAAGGTTTTACAGAATACCTATTCAGTTTATAGATGGAGAATCTAATACAATTGCAATACTCCGTGCAAGAATATTAGATCAAATTGCAAATAGCCATAAAGGAAAAAAAGATGACATTGCCAAAAATGTATGGACAAATGCAATTTCAAACTATTTCACAGAATGCTTGAGCGGTATTAGTCTTGAAGAAATCAAAGTTGAAAATTCTGATAAAGCAAGGGCTATTGATATATACAATAATTTAAATCAAGGTGGAGTTAAACTGAGTATTTTGGATTTAATTATTGCAACAGTTGGAACGAAGGATGATAAAAATTTTTATGATCAGATATTAAATATCCTTAGCGATAATTTTGTCTATGATAACAATATTCTTTCATCAGAAATGAAAACACTAATAGACAATCAAAATGTATATAATCCTTTTGAAATTGCAAATGTACTAACTTCAAAAGGTGAAATGAAAAAAATGTTCACAAGTGTTTTTTTAGATGTATTGGCTCTACTTGTAAATAAAAATAAGGGCAAAAAATTTTCTGCAAAAGCCTTAAAGAATAAGGAAGATAAATATTTCACACCTCTTGTGACAAAGGAAAATGAAGTATTAAAGCTTTCTGCTGATGATGTGCTTAATAATTATAAAGATGCATGCAAAGCAATAGCCAGAGCCTTGTTCTTTTTTCAGACTAGATGTGGAATTAGAGAATTTGATGCAATTAATTATAAAGCTCAAATCAGCGTTGTTGCTTATTTCTTTTCTAATGATGAATATTTTAACAACAAAAAAATACATGATTTGTTTGAATATTGGTATTGGATAAGTATTTTTGCATGGATGTATCCATCAAATCAAAAAATAGAAATTTTAGATTCTATAGAAAAATTTGAAGATTTTATCAAATCAAATAATTCTATTGAAAATTTTACATATCTTAAAACCGTTCGATCAGATGTTCTTAAAAAGAAGTTCTACTCAGATGAAGAAACTCTTACTATGAAACGAATATCTGAAACAGAAAAATATCCTCCAAAAGTTATGACATCCTATATTTGTCAGTTTTATTTAAGTAGAGGATTTGGTTATAAAAGCTTTTTTATAGATACAAAACACAATAAAACAAAAAAAGATGATATAAACGTTTTCTACGATGAAAAACTAGAAATTCATCATCTTATGCCTCTTGGTTCCGATCCAAATAAAAAAATTGGTCAAACTACAAAGGAACTTAGAAGTAGAACGAATAATCCATTTAATTCCCCTTTAAATATGCTTTTAATAACAAAAAATGATAATGCTCTTATTTCGGATATGGACTATGTAAAATATTCCGCAGAACCTGAAATTAAAAGCATTTTACCGTCATTAGATTGTAGTGTAACAGCAAAAACTTTAACAGATTTTCTTCAGAGCAGATTTACAGGTTTTTATTCCAAAGTAGAAAGTGTATTAAGTGGTTTAGAATTAAATTTGAAGAATGGAATTAAGTAATATGAATAAAAACTCCTTTCCATCTCTCCAACTTCAAAAAGAATACCGTTCTCCCCAGCATGATGTAGCGAATGAGTTTTTTGCGCCGGTTCTTGCGTGTTCAAAAATTTATAAACGCTCGGTTGGATTTTTTTCTTCGACTTCTCTTGAAATAATTACAAAAGGAATTTCGAGCCTTGTAAAAAATGGCGGCAAAATTCAAATTGTTGCTTCACCAAAGTTAAGCGAAGAAGACATTGAAGCAATAAAAACCGGTTATGATAAAAAGTCAGAAATTATAGAAAGACGTTTGCTTGGTGAATTGGAAACTAAAGAAGATAATTATTTTGCAAATCAAAGATTGAATCTTCTTGCAAATTTGATTGCCAAAGATATTCTGTCAATAAAAATTGCTTTCAAAGATAATGGAAGCCTTGTAGGAATATATCACGAGAAGCTCGGTGTGTTTGAAGACTTTGAAGGAAATAAAATTGCATTCGACGGAAGCATGAACGAATCAAAAACTGCAATGTGCTATAACTACGAAAGCATAAATGTATATTGCGGTTGGCTTTCAGAAGATAAAAGCCGTGTCGAGTTAAAAATAAAAGCATTTGACAATATCTGGAATAACACAGAAGAAAATTTAAAGGTAGTAGAATTTCCATCGTTAACAAAAAGAATTTTAGATAAATACAAAACAAAAGATTTTAATACAGAAGAAATAGCAGAAAAACTTGAAAGCTTGGATAAAACAGAAGATAGAAGAAAAGTTGAATATAAAATTGATCGTTCAAACATGATAGGTGATGTAAAACTTCCAATAGCAAGTCCTAAACTCAACATTCCAATTATTCCTTATGATGTTGATCTATATAATTATCAAAAAGATGCTATTGATGAATGGTCTGATAATAATTATTCCGGTATTTTTGATATGGCTACAGGTACTGGTAAAACATTAACTGGATTGGGAGCTATAACAAGATGTAGTAAAGAACACGAAAATAACCTCGCCGTTATAGTTGTTGCTCCATATCAACATCTAGTAGAGCAGTGGGTAGAAGATATTGAAAGATTTAACATAAAACCAATTATAGCTTACTCAACTTCATCTCAAAAAAATTGGAAAGATAGATTAAAAAGAGCAATTCGCGATAAGAAGCTCAGACTAAAAGACAAAGAATTTTTCCTTCTTGTTACAACAAATGCAACATTTAAAAGTAATTTTGTTCAGGAGCAAATTAATAATATTGATGGAGATATTCTTCTTGTTATAGATGAAGCTCATAATGCAGGCTCTGGGGAATTTAAAAAATATCTTTATTCAAAATTTAAATATAGACTTGCTCTCTCAGCAACTTTAGATCGCCATAATGATGAAGAAGGAACTGATTTTCTACACAATTATTTTGGTAAAGTTTGTATTCATTATGACTTGGAAAGAGCTATTGATGAGAATAAATTAACACCATATAAATACTTCCCAGTTTTAGTTTATCTAACAGAAGAAGAGTTGTCTGAATATAAACAGATTTCTGCAGAAATAATTAATCATTTAAAGAAAAACAAAAGTGGGAAAATGGAACTTGATACATATGGACAAAAGCTAGCGATAAAAAGGTCTCGTATTATTGCCGGAGCTCAAAATAAACTTGATGAATTTCGTGAGCAAATTCTTCCATATAAAACCAAAACAAATATTCTTGTTTATTGTGGTTCAACTACAGTTATATCAGATGCTGTAAAAGAAGATTATGACAAATCAGAAATAGGTGAACGACAAATAATTGCTATTACAAAAATAATGGGTCAAGAAATGAACATGCAGGTTTCACGTTTTACTTCTGAGGAAGATATTGAAACTCGGAAAGTGATAACTGAAAGATTTAAGAGTGAGAAATTACAGGCAATAATAGCTATAAAATGTCTTGATGAAGGAGTAAATATTCCTTCCATAAAGACTGCATTTATCCTAGCTAGTACAACAAATCCAAAAGAGTATATTCAACGTCGTGGTCGTGTCCTCAGAAGGTGGCCAGGTAAAGAATATGCCGAAATATTTGATTTTGTTACTTTACCAAGGGTACTTGATACTGTTCTTAATTATACAAAAGAAGAGGTAAAAGGAGACTTATCATTAGTAAAAAATGAATTACGCAGAATTAAAGAATTTTCAAGTATTGCAATGAATAAAATGGATAGTCTTAGTCTGATAGATGAAATACAAAGTATCTATCAGATTACAGATAAAGATTTGTATGGAGATAATAATTCTCAGGAGGAGGATTTTAATAATGGAAACCGATAACGAAATTAGAGTGGATGAAGCAAAGGTCGATGCGCTAACAAAAAAAATTATTGTTATGGAAAATATGAATTTAAAGATTCACAACAAAAGTGATTCACAAATGATTAGTGATATTCAAAAAGCAATAGAGGAGGCTGTACAATGTTACTCGAATCAATAAAACTTCATAATTTTAGGCAGTATAAGGATACATCGCTTGATTTTGCGCAGGATATTCAAGGAAAAAATGTCACTATTATTATTGGTGAAAATGGCAGTGGAAAAACTACCTTCTTACAAAGTTTTTTCTGGTGCTTGTACGGAATAACTAATTTCAAAGATCAGATAGTTCTAAATAAAGATGAAGCTTATAATATGACTCCAGAAACACCAAGAGATGTTTATGTAGAACTTAAATTAAAACATGGTGACAATCAGTACACAATCACCAGAAAACAGAAGTTTAGAAAAGATAACTCCAATAATGTGAAGGCTGATGGTAATTCTGTTTGTGAAATTGTAAAAAAAGATAGTACGGGCAATGATTTATTTATTGAAGCAACTAAACGAGAAGCAACAATAAATTCTATTCTTCGGAATGAACTTGCGAGATATTTTTTCTTTGATGGTGAACGAATCGAAACCATGGGAAAGGAAATTTCAGGTTATAAAAAAACAGAAGAATTTGCAGAAGCTGTAGAAGGCTTACTTGGATTAAAGGGTATGCAAAAAGCCATTGAGCACCTGAACGGCGGACCTAAAAATTCAGTTATTGGAAAATATAACCAGCAGTATGATTCTTCGAGCGATTCAGAGGTAAAACAACTCACTGAAATTATAAATGAATGTGATGATAAAATTATTTTTATGGAGAATCGTATTTCTGAAATAGAAAGCGAAAATAAAAAAGCTGACGAAATAAAATATAATAAACAGGAAGAATTAAAAGAATATCAGTCTAGCAAGGAACTTCAAGAAGAAAAAGAAAAACTTGAAAAGGAAATTAAATCAGAGAATTTAAATAAGGCAGATGCTCAAAAGGATATTTGCCGAGAATTTAATATTCAATCTACTTCTTTTTTGTCTGCAGGCTTAATTAAACCGGCTTTTGATATTCTTGTTAAACTTAAAATATCTGGAAGTGATATTCCAAATATTACCGACAAGACTATACAATATTTGATCGACCACAAGCGCTGTCTTTGTGGAACATGCCTTTCAGAAGGTTCTGCAGAGTTAGAAGAAGTAAAGAAATGGTTTGAAGTTTTGCCACCTAAATCAATAGGAAATATGGTCAATGATTTCAAAATGACAGCAAGAACTAGACTTAATACATTGAATGACTTCATATCGTTTAGAGATCAGAAACTTGCAAAAATTAGTGAATGTGATGACCAAATAACAAATGCAGAAGATTACATTCATAATAATATAGATCCGAAACTTAACGGCAGTGATGTTGAAGAAATTGTTAGAACAATTTCTTCAGATATTTCTGAATGTGAACGAATTATAAATAAAAATAACCAGGACCGTAGGGAATTAGACCGTAACATAGGCGGAGAAAAGAATAAACGAGAAAGTGCTGAAAATCAACGCAAAGAACTTGCCCTTAAAAACAAAGCCAATAGGCAAATCGAAATATACAAAGCTTATGCAGGGCAAATATTTGACAAATTGCTAAATAAATATAATGAGAGCGAAAAAGAAGTAAGAGCCCGTCTTGAAAATAACATGAATGAAATTTTTAAGACAATTAACAATGGTGACCTTACGGTTCATATTAATAATAAATATCAGATTGACGTTATTGCTAACAATGTTAATGGAAAAGTCGAAACATCAGAAGGGCAAAGCATTTCAGTAATTTTCTCATTTATTACAAGTATGATTAAAATGTCTCGTGAAAATAGGCTTTCCAGTGATAAAGATAAACAGGAACTTTCATCTGATATTTATCCTCTTGTGATGGATGCACCACTTTCAAAATTCGATAAAAAACATATTAAAGCAGTATGCGAAACAATTCCGCATTTAACAGAGCAGGTTGTTATCTTTATTAAAGATACTGACGGTGATTTAGCAAAGGAATATATGAGTGATAAGATAGGAAAATCACATCATTTTAGAAAAATCAGCGAAACAGAAACTGTGCTTGAGTAGGAATAGGAGGAATAATTATGTTTGATAAAGAAATTCGTATAACAGGAAAACATGGTTTGTATACGAATATGCTTGCCAATAATTTTGGTGAAATAAATGCTAAACTTTTCAATCGCAATATTGATGTATATATTCAAGCCCCTATTATAGGTTTCTTGTACCAAAGAAAAGCTTTAAAGGATACTACAACAAAAGATCAGAATGGAAAAGTTCCTGATGCTCATATTTTGAAAGACCAAATGATAAATGCTAAGGATAATCTTACATTTAATATGCAACTGATACTTCTACTTGATGAAAATTATGAGAAAAACGAAGAAGAAAGGATTAATAGAGCTTTTCGGAATTTCGGTAAAGACGAGAAAGACTTGGAACTATTTGATTCTTACGTTTTAGGCGGTATTGAGGTATTATATGAAAAACTTTTGCAAAATGCTTCTAAACCTGATGACTACATCGAAAATCTTACAATGTTTACAGATGATATAAATGACTTATTTAATTCTGAGATAAATAAGGAAGAACTTTTAACTAAACTTCAGTAAAAATTTATAATGACAGAACAATTATTGGATAAATCTTTTAATCTTCTCATGCAAAAATCAAAAGAGCAAGGTTATTTGCTCTTTGATGATATTTTTAAAATGTCAGAAGATTATGAATTAGATGTCCAAGATATTGATACACTGTCTTCAAGGATTCTGGAGAATGGGGTCATACTGTTAGAGCAAAAACCTGTTAATAAAAAGATAGTAAAAAACAATACTGAAAATACGGAAGACTTTGAGGATTGGTCACATAATGACTATGAGCCTGTTTTTAGTGAAATAATTGAGAAGGAGCCTGAACAAGAACTTTTTATAAATTATATTCGGAATATAGTTCCTCCGCAAAGACATGAAATGCAGAATTTGAAATATCAACTCTTGGAAGGAAATAAATTTGCTCGTAAAAGAGTAATTGAGATGCATTTGAGACTAGCTGTAAAACAAGCCTTAAAATTTTCAAAACAGTTTGAACAAGATTTAAATGAAATGATTTCTTGTTCATGTGAGGGATTAATTCTTGCAGTGGATGCATATAAGCCTGATGAAAATAGAAAATTTTCTGCATATGCTTCTCTATGGATTATGAATGTAATGAAACGTAATATAAATACCAAGCGCCTGCTTTTTTATTATCCTACACATGTTTTAGAGAAATATATAATTCTATTTAAGAACAGAGAAAAATTTAATCGAAACTTTCATGAAAAACAGATTCAAGACGATTATTTAGAAAGAATTGCTGAATTTTTAGAAGTGGATTTGGAAAATGCAAAATATATTACATCTGCCTTTAATGAAATTCAAAGCTTGGATAAAATACTTGATAATGATACATGGGAAGTTGAAAAAGAAATAGAAAAAATCGATTTTAAAAAAGTAGATAGGTATTCTTTTGAAGACAACATGATTTATCCTATATTTATGGAACATTTTCATTCTGTTATAAAATCTGTAATTGATAGTATTCCTTTCAGAGAGGAAAAAATATTAAAATATAGATTTGGATTTGGTGAATCATTCTTTACACCCATTCAAGAATTAACTCTTGATAGTATAGGAAGATTGATGGGAGTTAGTAGAGAAAGAATAAGGCAATTAGAGCTAAAATCCTTAAAACGTCTTAGACATCCAAGAAGAGCCGGTCTTTTACGCCCCTATTGGGAGTCTGAGTAAACCACTTAAAATATAAAAAATCTTCAGTGAAAATTACATCGTTTTTGCAAAATAGTGCAATACAATGTGCTAAAATTTGCAGAATAGTGCAGTTTAACTTGACTTTTTTTGCAGAATAGTGCAGTTTTTAAGTATGGAAGTAAAATTAATAGAAGAAGCGCTTGCAGAACAAAAAGAAGAATTTGCATTAAAGTTAAAAACTGATTTCTGCAAACGACGCGAAGAATCTCTTGTAGACTTGAATTCATCACTTGCGCAGGTTGTTATTGGAGTCCGTCGAAGCGGAAAATCAACAATGTGTACAAATATTTTGAAATCAGGGGGAATTCTTTTTGGCTATGTAAACTTCGATGATGAACGTCTTTCCAATCTTAAAGCAGAAGACCTAAATCTTGTTCTTGAAACTTTGTACAAAATCTATGGTGATTTTAATCATCTTTTTATAGACGAAATTCAGAATATCAGCGAATGGTATCTCTTTGTAAACCGCTTGATTCGTCAGGGAATGCATATCCTTATAACCGGCAGTAACGCAAAACTCTTAAGCGGAGAATTAGCAACCCATTTAACCGGCCGTCATATGCAAACAGAACTTTTTCCATTTTCATTTGCTGAATATTGTGCCTGCAAAAAAATAAATACAAACTCAACTACAACAAAAGACAGAGCATTTTTGCGCGCCACTTTTGATGATTATTTGAAAGATGGAGGCTTTCCGGAACTACTTATCGAAAAACGAAAACAGACATATATAAATTCACTTGTCCGGAATATTTTGAAAAATGATATAGAAAAACGATATTCAATAAAATATAAGGCAACCTTTGAACAGCTTGCAGACCACCTTTTGAATAATGTCCCTTGTGCTATAAACTACGCTGAACTGCAAAATACATTTAAATTAAAGTCAGCCCACACGGCAGAAAATTATGTTCAGTATCTCAAAAATGCTTATCTGATTCAGGGTCTTCATAAATATTCAAACAAAAGTAAAATACGTGTCCGTGCAGAAAAAGCCTACCCGGTCGATGTAGCTCTTATGAACAACCGTGAAAATGCCTTTGCTGGAGAAAATCTTGGCTGGCGTTTGGAATCAATCGTTTACATTGAACTTCTGCGCCGTTATAAGCCACTTGAATATGACGTGTATTATTATGATGAAAATCGCTTTGAATGTGATTTTATTTTATGCAAAGGAAAATCAGTTGAATGTCTTATTCAGGTTTCTTACGATATTGCAAATTCAAAAACTTTGCGGCGTGAATTAAACGGTTTGGAAAATGCCTCCAAAGCAACCGGTTGTAAAAAGCTTCTTCTTTTGACCTACGCAGATGAACAGCAAATTGAACAGAACGGGCTGCAAATTGAAGTGCTGCCGGTTTGGAAGTGGTGTGTAAACTAAAGCGTTACCAGACTGTTCCTTTAAATGAAACGGTTAATGCAGTTTTTTCAAATTAACTAAATCGTTTGCAGAAAATTTTTTAACTCAAACTTGATATGATTATTGAACTTCAAAAAAGTGAACATCAACAAAACGAAAAAGACATTTCAGATTTGCAGCACATTTTTGGAAAAGCCAAACATTAATTGAACAAAACCAAGCATCCTGCCGCCGCTGTTTGTAAAGGCAGGGTGTTCCCCCCTGAACAAGCCGCCGGGAGGAACTAATTTACCCTGGCTTCCAGTTTTTGCAGGGCGGCTATGATGCGGTCGGCATTTACTGCTTTGGGTGCGTTATCCATTATTACCTTAATGTCAGATATGCCCGAATACATTCTGTCCCGGTCAATATAAAATTCATGGAAAATATCGCGCACGTCTTTTTCTGAGCGCGGATTTCTTTTGGCAATATAGGCAGGCAGGTTGCAAAGATTACCTTCGGCATCTATCTTTATTTCTCTGACAATTCTTTCTGAAGCAATTTCTTCTTTTGCGCATAAAAAAACGAATGTTCCGAGCGGCCGCAGAATTTGCAGAGCCGCCGGGTTCATGCAAATGCCGCCGCCTGTTGCAATAATAGCGCTCCTTCCGCAGCCGGCAATTTTGTCAGAAATAAAAGCACATGCCGCAGCTTCAGCAGTCTTGAACGATTCTTCTCCGAACTGCGTATAAATTTCTCTGGCGCTTTTGCCTGTCATGTCGACAATAACCTGGTCAGTATCGTATGTATCAAGGTCAAGTTTTTTTCCAAGAAGGACCGACTGTGATGACTTGCCGCAATGTTTGATGCCCAAAATAATAACAGACTTCATGTTTCAATTATACATATAAATGCGTGAATGTTCAAATATCGGGCAGTTATTCCGACAAAAGCGCAAAAAAAGTGCTAAACAAGTGAGTTGAACAGCGCCTCTACGGATTCTTTTGTGGCTAGAGTTTCAGAAAAAGCGCTGGCAGATCCTGTACATACGGCTTTTTTAAGTGCGGCTTTTCCTTTAAGACCTTCGGACACTGCGCAAAGAAAGCCTGCAATCATGGAATCTCCGGCTCCCACAGAATTAATGCATTTACCTTTTGGAGCATTGCAAAACCAGACTGAACCCGCTTCATCGAGCAAAAGCGCACCATCCTTTGCAAAAGAAACCAGCACGTTTTTTGCACCCATCTTTTGTAATTTCTGCGCATACGGAACAGCATCTTCTTTGCAAAGAATCTGTGTGTCAAAAAGAGCGCCCAGTTCATGCTGATTCGGCTTTATTAAATAAGGGCTGAACTTAAGTGCCTCAAGCAAAAGCTTCTGTTCGGCATCGACCACGACATTCACTCCCTTTGCTAACAGGCCGGCCATGCAGTCAGCATAGAAAGACTGCGGTACAGAAGGCGGAACACTTCCTGCAAGAACAAGAAAATCACCGCGTGACAGGCCGGCCAGTTTCTCTAAAAGACATTCAACCGCGCCGCCGTCTATACACGGACCGCGGGCGTTAATTTCTGTTTCTTCTGCCGCAGCATTTTGCAAGTTGCCGTCAGTTGTCCTGAGCTTTATGTTAATACGCGACTCGCCCGCTTTAAGCTCAATAAAATCAGTGCAAATCCCCATCAAATCCAGGCGGCGCTCTATCTCGCGGCCGGTAAACCCTGCCGTAAAGCCAAGCGCTGTATTTTTTATTCCAAGATTAGAAAGAACAACAGAAACATTTATTCCTTTTCCGGCAGCAAAAATGCGTTCAGAGCATGTGCGGTTTACTTTTCCGAGTGAAAAATTACTGCAGTCAACAACATAGTCAAGCGAAGGATTAATTGTAAGTGTAAAAATCATGTTCTGCCTCTGCCGCCATTCTACACCAAAAAAGATAAATTTGCTAATATAGGCGAATGGTAAAAATACTGTTTATTTGTCACGGAAATATTTGCCGTTCCACCATGGCTGAATTTGTAATGAAGCATCTTGTAAAACAGGCCGGACTCGAAAACGAATTTTACATAGCGTCAAAGGCTACCAGTACAGAAGAAATAGGGAACCCGCCCCACGCAGGAACACTTGCCAAAATGAGACAAGAAGGAATTCCTGTTTGCAAACATCGCGCGGAACAAATGAATCGAAGCGATTATTCTTCTTACGATTTAATCATAGGAATGGACCGTGCAAATTACGCAAATATACTTCGCATAACCGGCAGCGATCCGCAGGACAAAGTAAAACTGCTGCTTGACTTTACCGACTGTCCGCGCGACATTGCTGACCCGTGGTATACTGGAAACTTTGACAGAACATACGACGATGTACTAAAAGGCTGTACCGCGCTTTTGGAACACCTTGCAACTAGTCTTTGAGAAGTTCAAGAATTTTATCGGCAACAAAAACACCGCTTGCAGACGCGTGTGAAAGGGAATGTGTTACGCCGCTTCCGTCGCCAATGACATAAAGTCCCTTGTAGCGTGTCTCAAGATTTTCGTCCAGTTCGACTTCCATATTGTAGAATTTTACTTCAACGCCGTAGAGAAGTGTGTCATCGTTTGCTGTACCGGGCGCAATTTTGTCCAAGGCGTGAATCATTTCTATAATTCCGTCCAGAATGCGCTTTGGAAGAACAAGACTTAAATCCCCCGGGTTTGCAGAAAGTGTTGGACGTACGCGGCTTTCTTCAAGGCGTTCTGCATTTGTTCTGCGCCCGCGTTCAAGATCACCGAATCTCTGTACAATTACACCGCCACCCAGCATGTTTGAAAGGCGTGCAATGCTTTCTCCGTAGCCGTTGCTGTCTTTGAATGGTTCTGTAAATGTCTGTGAAACAAGAAGAGCAAAGTTTGTGTTTTCTGTCTTTTTACCGTCGTCTTCAAAACTGTGTCCGTTAACGGTGATAATTCCGTTTGTGTTTTCGTTTACAACAATTCCGTTTGGGTTCATGCAGAAAGTGCGCACATTGTCTTCAAACTTTTCTGTACGGTAAACTATTTTGCTTTCGTAAAGTTCGTCTGTAAGGTGTGAAAAAATAACTGCAGGAAGTTCCACGCGCACACCAAGGTCAACCCTGTTTGATCTGGTAGGAATCTTAAGGTCGCGGCATACTGTTTCCATCCATTTGCTTCCACTGCGTCCTACAGAAACAATGCAATATTTGCATTCATCTGCGTGACCGTCGTGGAATACACGGAATTCGCCGTTTTCTGAAGCCTGTATTTTTTGAACCGGCGTGTTAAAGAAAAACTGAGCCTTGTCTTTGAGTTCGTCAAAGATGTTTCTTAAAACCACGTAGTTTATGTCAGTGCCCAGATGCCTTACGCTTGCGTCAAGCAGGAAAAGCTTGTTCTGCATGCATATTTTTTTAAATTTGGTTCCGCCGGTGGAATACATTTTTGTATCTGCGCCGCCGTGTGAAACATTTATGCTATCTACGTAGCGCATAAGTTCAAGTGCTTTTTTCTTGCCGATATGTTCGTGAAGTGTACCGCCAAAGTCGTTTGTAATATTGTACTTGCCGTCAGAAAAGGCTCCGGCACCGCCAAAACCGCTCATTATTGAACAGGTCTTGCATTTTATGCAGGATTTTATCTTGTCGCCGTCAATTGGACACTTGCGGTTCTGCAAGGGAGCGCCTTCTTCAAAAACAGCTACTTTAAGCGAAGGATTTTTGTTTACAAGCTGGTAAGCCGAAAAGATACCGCCGGGACCGGCGCCAATAATAATTACGTCGTATTTCATACATTCCCCCATAAAAAGAAACTGCCCCCAGATTGCTCCGGGGGCAGAACGTTCGGTTTCCCGAACTAAAGGAGAGAGTTTTATCAGCTTTATAAGCTATTTATAATATACATTACGGCACAAAAAATGTCAAACGTTTTTAAAATAAATTCTTCGGTTATAACATATTTTTATTTTAACTTAAAAAAAGAAATTGTCCGTTTTGTACAAGAAGAAGATGCCTGTTTTGTGTATACTTTCAGAATAATTTGTACATTCAAATTGGAGGCAGCAAAGTGTCATTTGTTTACGATATTCCTACAAAAGTTTTTTTTGGTGAAGGCCAGATAGAAAATCTTGGTGCACAACTTTCTGTTTACGGAAGCCGCGTTCTTTTGGTTTACGGCGGTGGTTCAATAAAAAAGACAGGGGTTTATGACAAAATTGTTGCACAGATAAAAGGCGCCGGTCTTGAACTATATGAACTTTCGGGAATAGAGCCCAATCCCAAGGTAGAATCTGTAAGGCGCGGAATTGAGATTTGCAAGAAAAACAAAATAGATGTCTGTCTTGCGGCCGGCGGCGGTTCTGCAATGGATGCTTCCAAATTTATTGCGGCCGGTGCCTGCTCTGATGAAGATATATGGACTATTGTTGGCAAAAAGATTCCCGTAACAAAAGCTCTTCCTATTGTAACTGTTCTTACAATTTCTGCTACAGGTTCAGAAATGGATCCGACTGCAGTTTTGAGCAATATGCAGACCAACGAAAAATCGCCTATGAGTTCGCCGCTGTTTTTTCCAAAGGCATCATTCTGCGACCCGACATTTACCTATTCTGTAGGAGCAAACCAGACTGCCTGCGGTTCCGCCGATATTTTAAGCCACCTTATGGAAGTTTATTTTAACCGCAACCAGAATCTTTTTATGTTAGACAGATGCATGGAAGGAATGATGAAAACTGTTATAAAATATGCACCTCTTGCCATGAAAGAGCCTGACAATTACGAAGCCCGCGCCAACCTTATGTGGACGTCTTCGTGGGCAATAAACGGTTTTACTTCGGGCTGCAATAAGGCACCGTGGAGCTGCCATCCTGTTGAACATCAGCTTTCGGCATATTACGACATTACACACGGACTGGGACTTGCCATCGTTACACCGCGCTGGATGCGTTATGTTCTTGCCAATGACGATGAACAGGGAAGCCGTACGCAGAAATTCTACGAATTTGCCGTAAATGTATTCGGAATTGATCCTTCTACAGGAAAAAATCAGGCCGCAGAAATGGCTGTAGAAAAAGTAGAAGAATTTTTCTATTCAAAACTTGGGTTAAAGAAAAGCCTTTCTGAAATTGGAATTGGGCGTGAACATTTTTCTGACATGGCAAAAAAAGCGGCTGAATGCGGCGGCGGTGACTGTGTTAACGGCTGGCAGAAACTGTATGCGGCCGACATAGAAAAGATTTACGAGGCCTGTCTCAACTAGCAAGCAAAGCCGTTTTCTGTTAAAATAGTGTAATAGGGAAAGATAGCTTCAAAAAAATGGGGCTGACTTAGACTGAATACAAACCGACTGTTTTAACGGAGTGGCAAATTGCTTAACATAAACAACAATACTGCAAACATTAAACGGGAAATTCTTGTAAGAATAGCACGGCTTCAGCTGGAAGGAAAACTCGAAGAGGGCGTTCACTTTATTCCGCGCGAAATGGCACCCCGCAACAAGCCGCCCATGAGATGCTGCATTTACCACGACCGCGAAATCTTAAGAATGCGCACTATTGCCCGTATGGGATGGTCTGTAGAAAACATCGACGAAGAAAGAACGCTTGCTTCTTTTGCAAAGGAAGCACTTGAACGCGAAAAGCCCACGTGGCCAATGCTTACTGTTCTGCACGATGCCTGCAATGCCTGTGTACGCTCGCATTATATGGTAACAAACGCCTGCCAGGCCTGTTATGCACGCCCGTGTATGGTAAACTGCCCCAAAAAAGCAATAAGCATAGACCGCCGTGCACACATCAACGAAGACATCTGCATTAACTGCGGAATCTGTATGCAGAACTGCCCGTACCACGCAATAATAAAAATTCCTGTTCCGTGCGAAGAAGCGTGTCCTGTAGGTGCAATTACAAAAGACGCGTCAGGCCACGAAAGCATTGACTACGACAAATGCATTTTCTGCGGAAACTGTATGCGCGAGTGTCCTTTTGGCGCCATGATGGACAAAAGCCAGCTGGTAGACGTAATAAAGCACATAATGGACGGCAGCAAAAAAATTGTTGCAATGTATGCTCCTTCAATAGCAGCGCAGTTCCGCGCAGTTCCGGGGCAGCTCGAAGCAGCTCTTCTTAAGGCAGGATTTGACAAAGTTTGGGAAGTTGCAATCGGTGCAGACATCTGTGCAACAAACGAAGCACATGAATTTGAAGAAAGAATGGCGCGCGGTGACAAAATGATGACGACTTCATGCTGTTCGGCATATGTAAGGGCCGTCAATATACATGTACCGGCACTTAAGGAATGCGTTTCGGCAACAAGAAGTCCCATGCACTACACTGCAGAAATTGCCAAGAAAGCCGACCCCGACTGCATAACGGTATTTGTAGGCCCGTGTCTGGCAAAAAGACGCGAAGGTTTTGACGATGAGCTTGTGGATTACGTTGTTTCTATAGAAGAAATTGAAGCACTTTTTATAGCAAAGGAAATTGAAGTTCCAAAAATGGATGTTGCAGAAGAAAGCATAATTCCAACAGCAAGCGGACGCAATTTTGCAAAAAGCGGTGGTGTTCTTGAAGCGGTAAAACTAAGGCTCAGTGACGATTCAATTTTGAAACCTGCAAAAATAAACGGTCTTAACAAAGCCGGAATGAAAACTCTCAACATGTACGGAATGATCAACAGCGGTAAGCTCAAACCCCCAAAGGACTGCCCGAACCTTATCGAAGTAATGGCCTGCGAGGGAGGCTGCATTGCCGGTCCTTCAGTAATTACCAATGTAAAAACCGCAGAAATTCAGCTTGAAAAATACGTCGAAAGCGGTGCAGTCAACAAAATAGAAAGCAGACACGAAGACACAAAATGATCCGCCGTACAGGACATGCAGACCTTCCGCTTCATACCGGTACTGTTCCAAAGTGGCTTGCCGACAGAATGCGCGATCTTGGAACACAAATAGTTGAAGCTCTTCTTATTCAATATGGAAAAAAAGAAGTATTGCGCAGGCTGAGTGATCCGCTGTGGTTTCAGTCACTTGGGGCCGTACTTGGAATGGACTGGCATTCTTCGGGAATAACGACCAGCGTAATGTATGCCTTAAAGCGCGGAATAAATGCACGTGCCAGGGAATTTGGCCTTTGCATTTGCGGTGGCCGCGGTAAATATTCCAGACGCACACCCGAAGAACTTTTGTATCTGAGTGACGCAACCGGAATGGACGGTGATGCTCTTGTCAAAGCAAGCAGACTCTGTGCAAAAATAGACAGTACTGCCGTTCAGGATGGATTCCAGCTTTACCAGCACAATTTTATTCTTTCTGATGAAGGAGACTGGGCCGTTGTTCAGCAGGGAATGAATACTGAACAGAAAACTGCGCGGCGTTACCACTGGTGTTCGCAGAACCTCAAGTCTTTTGTAGAAGAACCGCACACGGGTGTTACCGGGGAAAATCGCGGTCTTATTCTGAATCTTACCGACACAAATGCAGGCTCTACAAGAAATTCAATTCTGAATCTTTCCAAAGAAAATCCCGACAGAATTTTACGGGAAGTAAAACTTATTGAAAAAACAGATGCTTTTGCAGGGGAACTTGCCTTTAGCGAAGAAGACGGTTCACGCAACTGTATAATGCCTTCGCACCACGATGTAAAAGCACAGGATGTTGACTTAAAAAGGCTTGGCGGTGTTCTTGCGGCGGCTTATGAAAGCGAGCCTTCTGATTTTGAAAGCCTGCTTCTTACTCCGGGGCTTGGACCGCGCACGCTTCAGTCTCTTACACTTGTAAGCGAAGTCATAAACGGAACGCCGTCGCGCTTTTCGGATCCGGCCAGATTCAGTTTTGCACACGGCGGAAAAGACGGCCATCCTTTTCCTGTTCCGCTGCGTATTTATGACGAAAGTATACGTATTCTTGGTGACGCAATAGAAAAGTCAAAGCTTGGCTACAAGGACAAGTCTGAATGTATAAACCGTCTGCATAAAACTGCACTTCAAATAGAAGAAAACTGCAGCCCGCAGGCAGATTTTGACGCTGTTATGGAGCGTGAGCGGCGCAATTCACATGAGTGGGGCGGCCGTACTGTCGCTGGAACGGTTTAGATTCTTAACGCGCAAATTCCTGAGTCCACGGTGTGTTGTGAAGAATGTCTGTTACGGCGAGGCGCATTCTTTTGAGTTTTTCTGAGCCGCTTATCTGTGTCTTTTGAATAAAACCTATGTCGTAGTAACCCAGCGCGTTTCCTGCACTGTGCGAAATAAATCCTTCGCGGTAAGGGCCGTTTTCCAAAACTATGCGCGGAACAAGTCCTATGCCCAAACCAAGCGCGGCAAGTGCCATAACGGCTTCGTTTCCTTCTGTTTCTGCGGCGATTACCGGCTTAACGTTGCGGCTTTTTGTCCAGGAGTCAAACCGCTGCCGGGCCAGGCCGGCCTTTGGTAAAATAAGCGGCACTGATGAAACAATATCCTGCGGGCTTCCGCTTACGGTGGTGTAGGGACCTGTTGCACTTGCGGCAAACACGAGCGGGCTTGTCAGAACAGAAATGCAGTCAAATTCGGCACATGCGGCAGACGGAATGGCGGCAACCGCGAGTTCGGTACGTCCTTCCCTTACCGTATTCATTGCAAGAGCCGGGTCCCCTGTTTCTACAGAAAGGTGGATTGCGGGATATTTTTCGGACAAATGTCTTATAAATGGCGGCATTATTGAGTAACACGCCGTAACGCTTGCAAAAACGTGCAGAGTTCCGCCGGGTTCATCGGTTTTTTTTGAAAAATCTTCCATTAATTCACGCTGCCCGTTAACGCAGGATTCTGCAAATTCAGCAAATTTCATTCCGGCCGGGGTAAGAATTACTTCACGGTTGTTGCGGTCAAAAAGTACGGCTCCTGTTTCTTCTTCAAGTCTTCCAACAAGACGGCTCAGGGCAGAAGGGCTTAAGTTGACAATTTGCGCGGCTTTTGCAAAATGAAGTGTTTCTTTAAGGGCCAAAAATGCATTCAGTTCAAAAAAATCCATTCACTGATTTTAAAAGTATTGAAGATATTGGTCAACATAAGCCCGCGTACTTCCGAAAATATAAGTGGTTAATTTGTAAAAAATACGCTATAATTTAAGTTAAATTGATTTTGCAGCTTTTTTGGAGGAAATATGAAAAAGAGTATTCTTGCATTCGCGCTTTTTACGGCTGTAACGGCCGCATTTGCTTTGGATTCAGGTTCGTTTACGCCTAAAGGAAGCATTTCTTCCTATACAAAAACGGACTACAATGTAACGTCAAAATTCGGTGACTACTTTCGCTCTGTAAACGAAAAGCATGTTCATGTTTACAGTGCCGACGGTCTTGTTTCTGAAAGTGCAACTTACACTGCACGCGACGAACTTGTAGACAAAATTACATATAAGTATGACGTAAGCCGCAATCTGGTGGAATCAGTTTATTCAGGTGCCGACGGTGTCGTTATTTGCAAAACCCAGATTGAATACCAGAGCGACGGTAAAATAAAGAGCGAGTCAGAATACAAGGAAGACGGAACTCTTGCTTCAAAAACAATTTACAAATACGAAGACGCAAAAGTTACTGAAAGTTTTTATGACGGTGAAGGAAAACTTCTTTCACGCATAATCACAATTCTTGGCGAAAACGGCAAACCTGCAGAAGAAAAACAGTATTTTGCAGACGGAAGCCTTTCTCTTAAAAAAGTGTATACATGGCTTGATGCAGTAACGGTTTCTTCAATCGAAGAATTTGACGAGACAGATAGTTTTGTAAAAAAGCACGTTTACCGTTACGACGAGTCCGGGGCTTTGAGCGAAGTTCAGACTTATAATGCTTCAAATGTTCTCTGCACACGCGAAATTTACAAAAATGATTCTTTGGGAAATCCTGTAAGAATAAGTGTATACGCTGTTGCAGAAAAATTCGGTGCGACTGTAAATGAACTTCAGTCAATTTCTGAATTTGCATACAAAGATACATCGGCTGCAAAATAAACTTGTTTGGCGCGCAAAAAATTGCTGGACAAAAATAGTATAATTGAACTTATTGAACATCGCAGTGAATACCGTGTGGATTTGCAAAAAAAAGCCCGCGCGCTCTGCGATGACTGTTACGGAAAGAAAATTTTTTTGCGCGCTCTTATTGAAGTTACAAACTGTTGCGTCAGAAACTGTTACTACTGCGGAATACGCGCGCAGAATTCTTTTGCACAAAGATATAGGCTGACAGACGAAGAGATTCTGGAATGCTGTAACAAAAGCAACGCGCTTGGTTTTAAAACATTTGTTCTTCAGGGCGGTGAAGATGCTGCCTTTAGCGAAGAACGCGTCTGCGAATTAATTGAAAAAATAAAGATTGCACATCCTGACTGTGCAGTGACACTTTCTTTGGGCGAGCGGCCTTACAAAACATTCCGTGCGTGGAAAGAAGCCGGAGCCGACCGCTATCTTTTACGGCATGAAACTGCCAGTCCAAAACATTATGAGTGTCTTCACCCGAAGGAACAGAAACTCTCTGCAAGAAAAGAATGTCTTTTTAATTTAAAGTCGCTTGGGTTTCAGACAGGCTCGGGTTTTATGGTCGGCTCCCCTTTCCAGACAGTGCAGAATCTGGCCGATGACATTATGTTTCTTCAGGATCTGAATCCGCAGATGATTGGCATTGGTCCTTTTATTCCGCACAGGGACACACCGTTTGCGCATTATGCAGCCGGAAGTACAGAACTTACACTTTTTTTGATTTCACTGTTGCGCACGATTTTTCCCAATGCGCTTATTCCGGCAACAACTGCTCTTGCAACTTTAAGCAGCACAGGTCATGAAGACGGAATTCTTTCGGGTGCAAATGTAATTATGCCGAATGTTTCTCCTCTTTATGCGCGACAAAAATATGAACTGTATAATAATAAAAAACATGACGGTGACGAAGCTGCGGAAAATCTTGCACTGTTAAAAAATAAAATTTCGGGGATTGGATACGAGATTGTCAGTGAAGCGGGAAATTATATTCCGCCTGATAAATACAGGAGCGTTAGATAAAAATGTATGATGTTAAGTCTGCACGTGCAGAAGATTTTATAAATGATGAAGAAATTCTTGATACGCTGAATTATTCTGCAAAACACAAAAGTGACGCGCCTTTGATAAAATCTATTCTTGAAAAAGCCGCGCTCTGTAAGGGAATAAGTCACCGCGAGGCTGCTGTTCTTTTGGACTGCGATATTCCCCAGCTGAATGACGAAATAAAGGCACTGGCAAAAAAAATCAAGCTGCGTTTTTACGGAAACAGAATTGTTCTTTTTGCGCCGCTTTATCTTTCTAATTATTGCATTAACTCGTGCACTTACTGCCCTTATCATGTTCACAACAAACACATAGGTCGCAAGAAATTGACACAGGAAGAAATATACCGTGAGACAATTGCACTGCAGGATTTGGGACACAAGCGGCTTGCACTCGAAGCAGGTGAAGATCCTGTAAACAATCCGATTGAATATATTCTTGAAAGCATAAATACAATTTATTCCGTAAAGCACAAAAATGGTGCGATAAGACGCGTGAATGTAAACATAGCGGCAACTACACACGAAGAATACAAAATGCTTAAGGATGCGGGAATCGGAACATACATTCTTTTTCAGGAAACATACAACCGTGCTGCCTACAAAACGCTGCATCCGGCCGGACCAAAAAGTGACTACGACTGGCACACACAGGCAATGGACCGTGCAATGGAAGCCGGAATAGATGATGTCGGAATAGGAGTACTTTTTGGACTGAATCTTTACCGCTATGATTTTACAGGCCTTTTAATGCATGCCGAACATCTCGAAGCCGCAAAGGGTGTTGGTCCGCATACGATAAGTGTTCCAAGAATACGCGCAGCAGACGGAATTGATCCTGCGTCTTTTCCCGATGCAATTGATGATGAAACGTTTGCAAAAATTGTTGCGGTAATAAGAATTGCTGTTCCGTATACGGGAATGATTGTTTCTACGCGCGAGTCACAGAATACAAGGGAAAAAATTCTTGAACTCGGAGTTTCCCAAATTTCGGGCGGTTCAAGAACAAGTGTTGGCGGTTACTGCGAAAGTGAACGACCCGATGACACAACACAGTTTGACGTAAGCGACACGCGTTCCCTTGATGAAGTTGTTGCATGGCTTATGGAACTGGGGTATGTTCCGAGTTTTTGTACAGCCTGTTACAGGGCAGGGCGAACCGGTGACCGTTTTATGCAGTTGGTAAAATCATGTCAGATTGCAAACTGCTGTCACCCGAATGCGCTTATGACACTAAAGGAATATCTTGAAGATTATGCCTGTGACAAAACAAAAGTGCTTGGTGAAAAATTGATTGAATGCGAGCTGAATAAAATTCCTGACGAAAAAATTCGTGAGCGCGCAAAAACTTACATCCGTGAAGAGGCCTTCGGTAAGCGCGACTTCAGATTTTAAGGAACAATACATATAGAGATTTATTTGTTAATGAAGTTAAAATGCGTGAAGGAGGACGGAAAAATGCAGACACCGGATTCGATGAGAATTGCTATAGGAATTTTCGGGCGCACAAACAGCGGCAAATCTTCTTTGCTGAATGCAATTGCGGACCAGAACTTTTCGATTGTTTCTGACAAAAAGGGAACAACGACCGATCCCGTAAGAAAAGCCATGGAACTTCCCGGAACCGGCGCGGTCTTATTTACAGATACAGCCGGTTTTTGCGATGACGGTGAACTTGGCGTACTGCGCGAAGAAAAGACACTGCAGGTTCTGGACAAAAGCGATGTTGTGCTTGCGGTATTTTCCTGCGAAGAAACAAATTTTGACTGGGTAAAAAAAATATCCGGCAAAGGAAAAAAGCTGATTTGTGTTCTTACCAAAACAGATTGCGCAGACAGCAAAGAAATTGAAGACGCGAAGAAAAGAATCTTTTCGGTTACACAAACTGAACCTGTTCTGTTCAGCGCGGTAACAAAAAAAGGCCTTTCCGAACTTGTAAAAAAAATCGGTGAAGTCGCGCATCACGGTCATGAAGAAGAGTTTGCGTTAACGCACGGTTTGTGCAAAAAAAATGATACGGTTCTTCTTGTAATGCCGCAGGATATTCAGGCTCCGAAGGGAAGGCTTATCCTTCCGCAGGTACGTGTAATGCGCGAACTGCTCGACAAAAAATGCATTGTAGTTTCGTGTACCGGTGACACTTTGGAACAGACGCTTTCTTCTTTGTGTAAAGCACCGCAACTGATTATAACCGACTCGCAGCTTTTTTCAAAAGTGCATGAGTTGTGTCCAAAGGAAAGTAAGCTTACATCTTTTTCAATTTTAATGGCGGCCGAAAAAGGAAACATAGATGATTTTGTAAAAGGCGCTGCTGCGCTTGACAATTTGTGTTCCGAAAGCCGCATACTTATTGCAGAAGCGTGTACGCATGTTCCGCAGAAAGAAGATATCGGGCGCGAAAAAATTCCGGCCCTGCTCAGAAAAAAATGTCCCAGTGTAAAAATAGATTTTGTACGCGGAACAGATTTTCCTTCATCACTTGTGAACAGCGACGGAAGTGCACGCTACAGTTTAATAATCCACTGTGGTGCATGCATGTTTAACCGCGAATATCTTCTGCAAAGACAGGCCGCCGCAAAAAAAGTTGGAATCCCAATGACAAATTACGGAATAGCAATTGCAAAACTAACAGGCATTCTGTCTGATGTTTTTGTAAATTGAACAGCGCCCCCGACCGATAAAATAGTATGAGAGTATATTTAAGAAGATTTGTTTTATTAACCGCATTTTTTGCAACAGAATTATTTTGTTTTTCACAGAGCCAGCCGCAGACGCAAAGTACCGAATTGCGTTATCATGGTAACGGAAGCTACATGCTGGTTGAACGAACAGATTTGCGTCGTTACGATAACGGGCGGTACACGGGTCTTGTAAGCCGCGAAGTGCGTTCGTTTATTGCACAGTCATCTTCTCCTGAATATGCTGCTCCCGGCGACACTTACTACGATGGAAGTTTTTATATTATGGAAGCGACAAAAAGAAATTCCCACGATGTAAAAATGGGAATCAACGAGTCAATTCCGTCTTCATTCAGAATTACTTCTGACGGTGAACTTGTAATGATAGAAGACAACGGTTACCCAAGCTTCAGAAGTTTTCCTGCCTTTACAAAACAAAAAATTCGTCCCGGCGACAAATGGCAGGCAAAAGCTGAACGCGCAGTTGATCCTCTCAACAAAGGCACCGTTACAAAAATGCCCATTTATGTAGAGTACCAGTATCTGCGCGACGATGTGTTTAACGGAGAAAAAGTTTTTGTTCTTTCTGCAAAGTGGGCAACGCGTTACGGAATTTCTTATATTGATTTTGCAGGCGATGCACAACTCAAATCTGCGTTCGGAAGTCACAGTGCAACAATGTTCGTAAGTGCGGCTACAGGAAATGCGCTCGTTGTGAGAGATGCTGTTGACGAAACTTTTGAATATGCAGACGGGAACAAAATTTCTTTTAAAGGAACAATTTCATTGTTTACACATTATCCGCCGGCGGTAGACAGAGACAGTCTTATTCGCTCTCTTGCGCGCATTGCAGATGTGAAAGATGCGGCTGCGAATAAGGGTTCTGAAAGCAACGGCGGTGGTCAAAAAAGTTCCGGCGGTAAATCTAAAGACGCATCCGATGGTACAGACAGCGCTGTCGCCGGCTCTTCTTCTGCAGGAACTTCAGGTACAAAACAACCCGGCCGCACAAAACCCAGCATTGAATCTTCTGTGTCAAAGAGTATGACTGTAGACGAAACGCCGGCCGGGCTGCGTCTTACGATACAGAATTTGCAGTTCAAACCCGACAGCGCGCAGCTTTTACCCGGAGAAGAAGAGCGGCTTGACCAGATTGCGCAGGTTTTGAAACAGGCGCGTGAACAGATGTTTTTGATAGAAGGACATACAGCAAGTGTAGGTTTTGCAAGCGGTGAAATGAAACTTTCAAAAGAGCGTGCACATGCAATAGCCGAAGCACTTGTCCAAAGAGGAATTCCTGCGCAGAACTTTATCTGCAAAGGCAGCGGCGGAACAAAACCTGTCGCCGACAATTCAACTCCCGAAGGAAAAGCCCTGAACCGCCGTGTAGAAATAACAATCCTGGAGTAAATGCGGAATCTGTTAACCACTTGTCACATAATACAACCAGTTATCTCAAAAAATATTGCGACCTTTAAAATTCCCTATAAGTTGAGCGCAGTTTTTATTCAGGCCGGTGTATTCATTTTCAATTACATACTTATTTGGATTGGAATTTATTTTAACCAGTTGGCTGCAGTAAAAAAAATTAATTCAGCAATTTCTGCGGAAAAGTAAAAGTATTTACAAATGGTTTTAACAGTTTCTTAAAATCATAACGCTTTTTGCAGACAGGGTTAAATTCTGCAAATCGTTAGGGCTGTAATTTGCGCCGGAAATCATGTCTTTGTAATTCTGAAAATCTTTTGGCAGAACAGAAATTGTTTCTTCTTTTGAGGAATTGTTGAAAATTGCGATAACTTTTTCTTTTAAGTTATTCTGGTCATCGTAAAAATTTCTTTCAAAAACAAACTGTTCATTTTTAACAAGCAGTTCAACATAATTTCCTTTTTGAATTGCATTTGAGCTCATTCTGATTTTTGCAAAGTGCGAAATTGCATCTGCTAAAAAACCTGCATCAAATTGAGGAACCAAATATGTTTTTGGTTCTGCAAACGGTTTAAGAGCAGGACGCAAATCTTCATCTCCGGAATTATTTCGTTTTCCGTAAAGTGCAAATTCACTTCCGTAGTATATTGAAGGAATTCCAGGGACTGTAAACAAAAGTGCGTAAATCATATACAAATCGTCTTTTGGATTTTTGATAACGGATGCAACCCGGTCAATGTCGTGGTTGTCCAAAAAATTGTAAAGAGGCGCAAATTTGTAACATCCCGAAGAACTATCGAATTCGCGTTTTAGATTATATGAAATGTCAAAAAAATTATTCTGGTCAACGCTTGCAAAAATAGAACGGTACAGCTGATAGTTTGTAACAGAATCAAGTCGGTTGCAGGAAACCCAGTCGTTGTAATTTCCGTGAACAACTTCTCCCATAAGCCAAAAGTTTTCTTTTAAATTTCTTGTAAACTGTGAAATTTCTTCTATAAAAGTTTTATCAAGAACATCTGCTGCATCAAAACGTAGGCCGTCAATTTTGAATTCTTCAATCCAGAATTTTACTGCGCCAAAAATATGATTTTTTACATCACAGTTTTTCAAATTCAGTTTTATTAAATCGTAACAGCCTGCCCAGCCTTCATAAGAAAAATTATCGCCGTACGGACTTTTGTTTGAAAAGTTCAAGTTCAAGTACCAGTCTTTGAATTCAGAATTGAATCCTTTCTGCTGCAAATCTTTGAATGCAAAAAAATCTCTTCCGGTGTGGTTAAAAACTGCATCAAGAATTATAGAAAATCCTTTTTGATGCGCATATTCAACAAATGCTTTGAACTTTTCATTGTTGCCGAGCCGTCTGTCAACGTGATAATAATCGATTGTGTCGTAACCGTGTTTTGTAGATTCAAAAATTGGTCCCAGATAAATTGCGTTGCAGCCAAGTTTTTTTATTCTGTCCAAATCACTGGCAAAAGTTTCAAAAAAGTTTCCCGCGCATTGTGTAAAATTATTCTGCTTTGGACAGTTCCCCAATCCAAGCGGATAAACATGGTAAAATATTTTGTCAGAAAAAATTTCTTTTTGATATAAATTCATTTTGTCTTCTCCTATCCGGTTAATCTGTAAATCCGTAAACTGCGCTGTGAATTATCTGGTAAATTGTTTTTTCATCATCAGGAATCTGTTTTTTTGCAATCATCATTGAAGTAGAAATTACAATATTGTGAAACATTTCGCTGTAAAGAATTTCTTTTGAACGCATATTTCCGAATTCATTTGCAGACAGAATAAAAAATTCCTTATAAATATTTCTTATTTTATAAATCTTTTTTTTATAAACTTCGCGTTCTTCGGAATCTTCAGGACTGTTTAAAAGCGACAGATGAAGCGAAAAATAATCTTTGTTTTGCTTTGCAAACTGAATTTCGGTTTTTAAAACTTTTGTAAGCGATTTGATAAAATCATGTTCGTAAAGCAAAGCTTCCTTAATAGAAGAAATCAATTCGTTACCGTAAGTATCTGTAATATATTCCAAGAGACCTTTCTTGTTTGTAAAATAATAATACAAAGTTGGTTTTGTAACTTTTGCTTTTTCGCAGACTTCCTGAACAGAAACCGCGTTGTATCCTTTATAAGCAAACAATTCAGTTGCAATACGTGTAATTCTTTCTTTATTATCAATGTCGTTATATACCATGCGGTATACTATATACTAAACGGTATATAAAGTCAAGGAAGGGGTATCAGATTTGTTAGGGGGAGTGGGACGTATGAAATGCCGAATATTTTCAATTAGCCTAAATTTCCTTCAATGCCTTAGTTACTTCGCTTTTTACATGCATTTTTATTGTTGTTCTTATAGTGTTTGTAACTTTTTCTGCTATGATTTCTGCCAATTCATCACGAGTTTGTTCAATCACATTTTGAGGTGAAGAATCTTCTGCAAAAAGTTGTGATGAATTTATTTTTAAAACTTCTGCAATTTCATCTATTGTTTCTGGAGGAGGAAAAACTATTCCTGTTTCTATATTGCTGATATAGTTTACACCTTTTCCAATTTCGGTGCTCAAGGTTAATTGGTTTATTCCTTTTTGTTTTCTTAAGTATTTTAAATTTTTTATAAATAATTCTCTAATGTTATTCATACCTTCATTGTGACATCGAATTAAATAATACTTTTACGAGAATACGGTGAATACTAGAATTAGGATATTGAAATTCACGTTAAAAACGTTTAGAATTAACTATATTACAATGAATGTCTATGTCTAAAACCAAGAAAATAACGGAAAAACAGTGTGATAATATTCAAGTAAAATCTCGTACCCGTGTGGCAAATCACGGTGAAGTCTTTACTGCAGAACGTGAAGTAAAAGCTATGTGTGATTTGGTTCAGGATGAATGCAATCGTATAGAAAGTCGCTTTTTGGAACCTGCCTGTGGAAACGGAAATTTTTTAGCAGAAATTCTCGGCCGCAAATTAAAATCAGTTAAACGGCTTTACAGGAAAAATATAAATGATTTTGAACAGTATTCTTTTTTGGCTGTTTCAAGTATTTACGGCGTAGAATTGCTGGCAGACAACGCAAAAGAATGTCGTGAACGTTTATTTCTCCAATATAAAAAATTTTATAAGGAAAAATTGATTAAATTTGCAACACGGGTTCCGGTTTTTATGTATTTAACAGACTTTAGAGAATTTTGCTTAAGAGATGTTATTACCCCACTTGAACCTGAACTCTTTAAAAAAGTAACAGGTCTTACCGTAAAAGATTTTGAGTTACTTGTTAGCTTAAATGTTTTTAACGGCCCTGTTATGAACGATGCAATTTTCAAATTTCGTTGCTATGAAAATTCAAGTTTAAATTATACAGGAATTAATCGCCATGAGGAACTCGATAAATATATCGGAGGGTTTGATACAGCAATAACCGTGCAGGAATTTGAAAATTTAAAGTAATTGTATTTTTTACACCAACTCAATTACGCGCTTTTTAAGTTCTTCAAAAGGTTTGTCGAATGGTTTGAATGTTCCGGGTTTGTTTAGTTTTGACGTTCCGCCTTTTTCAAGATGGTCACGCATTCCGTCTTTGTTTAGCCAGTAATAAATTCCCCAGTGTTCAAAATCCCATTCGCTGTTGTAATCGTAGCATTCGTAGTCAATGCAATAAAGTTCGCCGCTGTTTGTGTAAATAAAATTTGTCGGAAAGTAGTCAACGTGAATTCCGACTTTTTTAAACCGCCTGCTCATATCAAGAATTTGCCTGAAATGATTTTCTGTAAGTCCGTCTTTGCAGAATGCATCGTGGGTTGCAAGAGTTGCGGCAGTTTCTCCCTGAATATATTCTTTTACAAGAAAATGATTTTTTTCATCAAATTCAAAAAGTTTTGGAATTCCTTTGCCTATTTTTGACATGCGCTCGTAACAATATTTTTCGCCGTTAAAAATTTCAACTGTCTTTTGGGGATCTTCTGTTTGTTCATTCATTTTTTTTAAGACAAACTGCGAATTATTTTTTTTAACAAGATATGCTGTTCCGGTTTTGCCCTGTCCAAGTGTTTGTATAATTTCGTAACCAAATAGGTTTTTCATAAATCAAGTTTATAATGAAAGTCAGAGTGACGTCAAGATTAAATTTATCTAAAGAATTTAACAGATTTGGTTAATGCAATTTGATAATGTCTCAAAAAACGGTGACTATGGTCTTGAAGATAACCCGGAATATACAAAGAACAATTTAAGAAATCACAACTGTAGTAAATCAATTTGAAAATTATGCTCAAGAAGTAAAATTAAACAAAAATACAACAGATTATATAAAAAAGGTTTTAATTCAAAATAAAAGATAATTTTAAATCTCAAATAATCACTAATTCTGATTGGTAAAAAAGCTTGGTTCAATAAAACAAAAAGAAATCACAGAAGTAAAAAATGTAATAAAAGAAATGCTTGTTGATTGAATAAAATATAATCTTTGCAAAAAGCCCTAATTCGTGGTATAATAGAACCACAAGGAGGTTGCCTATGCCACAAATTATGCCTATCAGAGATTTAAAAAACACAGCGGAAATTTCAGCAATTTGTCATGAAAAAAATGAACCAATTTTTATTACAAAAAACGGTTATGGTGATATGGTTTTAATGAGTATGGAAACATATGAAAAAGCCCTTTATTTAAGTAATATTTACGGAAAACTAGAAGAAGCAAAAGACGATATTAAAAATAAAAGATATTCTTCCGTAGAAGATGCTGTTTCAAGAATCAAGGAAAAACATGGCTTATAATGTTCATATTACTAGTAAAGCGGAAAAAGATTTGGATGATATTGTAACTTACATTTCAGAAGAATTAAAAAATCCAAAAGCTGCCAGTAGAATTCTTGAAGAGTTTTTGGAAGAAAAAGTAAATATTTCAGATAATCCGTATATGTATCCGTTAAGTTTTGACGCCAGATTGCAAGCAGAAGGATATCATAGATTCATATTTCATAGAAATTATGTTGCTCTATATTTAATTGATGAAACAGAAGAAAAAAATAATGTTTGGATAATGAGAATTTTTAATGGAAAGATGAATTATCCTAAACTAATATAAAGTATATTGCATTTATTTTTCACAATCTTTTTTATATATTGAAAATTTTTCCTTTAAAAGATAGAATAAACTAATGAAACTAAAACAAAAAGTTATTTATTATAAAGACGAACTTAATGACGAGTTTGCCTTTGATAACATAAAGCCTCGCAAAATCGGTGCTGAATACAAATACGTTTACAATTCAATTTGGAAAAAGTTTACGCGTTTTTTCTGGTACAGAATTTTTGCATTTCCGATTGCGTTTTGTTATTTAAAACTTGCATACAGACATAAAATTGTAAACCGAAAATTAATCAAGCAGGCAAAAAAAACTGCATTTTTTCTTTACGGAAATCATACGCACAATATGTGTGATGCTCTTATTCCGACAATGGTTTCTGTTCCCAAAAGCGTTCATGTAATCGTTCATCCGAATAATATTTCTATGCCGGTTTTAGGAGCAATAACTCCGAGCCTTGGTGCAATTCCTCTTCCCGACGACATGGAATCTACGCACAACTTTTTAAAATGCATCGAAACCCGTGTACGCCAGAAAAAAGTAATTACAATTTATCCCGAAGCGCACATCTGGCCGTTTTACACAAAAATCAGACCGTTTACATCCCTTTCGTTCCGGTATCCGGTTCAATATGAAGTTCCGACTTTTTGCTTTACAAATGTATACCGCAAGCGCAAGTTTTCAAAGTCGCCGCAAATTATAACTTATGTTGACGGACCGTTTTATCCGGACAAAAATCTTTCAACAAAAGAACAGCGTGAAGATTTACGAAATAAAGTTTTTAACGCAATGACAGAACGTTCAAAATTGAATAACATCGAAATAATAAAGTATATAAAAAAAGAAGATAATACTGTAAAATAAAGTAAAATATGCAACCAAAGCACATTTAATGTGTCTAATAAATAAACAGCGCCGTCATCTCCAATTTGCGGCAATCAGGATTAAAAATGAGAAATATACTTTTTTGTGGAAATGACAAAGTTTTTGACGGAATAATAACTTGCACACTTTCCATAGTAAAGCGAACACAGACAACAGAACCGTTTAAGATTTTCATATATACAATGGATTTACGGGATTTAAAAGAAAATTATATTCCGATTTCTGACAGGCAGGTCAAGTTTTTGGACAATCTTTTAAAAGAATATAATCCGCAGAATGAAGTAACAAAAATTGATGTAACTTCAATTTACAACACAGAATTCCGCGGAAGTCCCAACGAGCAGTGTTATTGTTCGCCATACACTTTGCTTCGTCTTTTTGCAGATTTAATTCCTGAAATGCCGGAAAAATTTTTGTACCTTGATGCAGACTTGTTGTTCAACCGAGATATAACTTTGCTTTATGATATAGACATTTCAAATGTTGAATATGCTGCAGCAAATGATCATTACGGAAAATATTTAATTCACCCAAGATATATAAACGCAGGTGTTCTTTTATTCAATATGGAAAAATGTCGGGAAACAGGAATTTTTAAAAAAGCGCGTGAATTGATTAAAACAAAAAAACTTGTATTTGCAGATCAAAGTGCTTTAATCCGCAGTACAACAAAAAAGAAACTTCTTCCGCAAAGATTCAACGACCAGAAATTCCTTCACAGTTGGACAGTTGTAAGACATTTTTCGCAGAGACTTTTCTATTTGCCGTATCCGCATGTTGCAAACATCAAGCAGTGGCAGGTTACACAGATTCATAAAATATTCAGATACTTTCAGTTTGACGATATTTTATTTGAATACATTTATCAGATTAATAAGTTTAATAAGGAAATAAAAGAAAATGATGAACAATAAACGAATACCAATATTTTTTGCTTGCGACGATAACTTTGTAAAATTCACAATTGTTGCAATTACTTCATTAAAAGCAAATGCGTCAAAAGATTATATTTACGACATCCATATTCTTTACACAAAGATGAGTGAAGAAATGAAAAAAGTTACGCTCACGCTTTCTGACGAAACATTCAACATTACATTTGACGATGTTACAGATTATTTAAAGAGCGTAAACTACAAACTTCATGTCCGCGACTATTATTCAAAGACAACATATTACCGCCTTTTTATTTCCGAAATGTTCCCAGAATTGGACAAGGCACTTTATGTCGACAGTGATATGATTATTCTTGGCGATATTTCAGAATTGTACAATCACGAGTTGGGCGATAATTACGTCGGTGCCTGTAACGAACAGGCAATGGTCCAGGAAGAATGCTACGGAAATTACGTAGAAAAATGTCTCGGAATCAGCCGCAACAAATTCTTTAACGCCGGAATGATTTTAATAAACTGCAAGCAGTTCCGCGAAAAAAATCTGCTTGAACGCTTTATAAAACTTCTTCACGAATATTCATTTATTGTAACGCAGGATGAAGACTATTTGAATTTAATCTGCAAAGACAAAGTTCTCTGGATCGAAAATAACTGGAACGTCGAAATGTTTGGAAAGCTTTTATTCGAGCCAAAAGATTTTAAAATCATTCATTACATTATGACTTCAAAACCGTGGCATTACAGAGATTGTCGCCATCAGGAATTTTTCTGGGAATACGCAAAACAGACACCTGTTTACGATCAGATTGTTGCAGTTCTGGACGCATACACAGACGAACAGCGTGCAAATGACAAAGCTTCTGGTGAACGTCTTGCACAGATGGCAATCGACGAAGCAAACCGCGAAGACAATTATCTTAACCGTCAGAAACTTTTTGAACAGAAAAAAGAAACTGTAGAATCTTCAGAAACAACAGTAAATACTGGCGTTCAAAAATCTCCGGAGCGACTTGCAGTTCTTGCAAAAATTAAAGAATACGAAAAAACCGGCCGTTTTGAAGAAGATGTAGAAGATGATCCACCTTCACGACAAATTCAACCTGGTGAAGTCGACTACCAGCAGAAAAAACTTTCAAGCAGAATCAAAGCTTATTTTGCATTTAAAGCTGCAAGAAATTTTATTCGAAAAATGGTAAAGTCAAAACAGATGATAATCAAATCTGTTGAAGGCAAAGAAAATTTGGATCTGCTTACCGGCGGAGCAATGATTACATGTAACCATTTTAACGCTCTTGACAGTTTTGCGATTCAAATTGTTTACGATGAAATTCATAAAAAAACAAAACATGGAAAATTCTTCCGCATTATAAAGGAAGGAAATTACACATCGTTCCCAGGATTTTACGGAATGTTAATGCGTAACTGCAACACTCTTCCTCTAAGTTCAAGCCACAGAACAATGAATGAATTCCTTCAGGCAGTAAAAAAACTTCTTGCAGACGGAAATTACATTTTAATTTATCCAGAACAGAGCATGTGGTGGAACTACAGAAAGCCAAAACCTCTTCGCAAAGGAGCTTATACACTTGCTGTAAAAAACAAAAGACCGGTTCTTCCGGTATTTATTACAATGCAGGACAGCGACATTCTCGATTCAGACGGATTTTTTGTTCAGGAATATACAATTCACATTTGCAAACCGATTTTCCCAAAACCGGAACTTTCACTTTCAGAAAATGTTGAATACATGATGAACGAAAATTATTCAGTCTGGAAAAAAGTTTACGAAGAAACATACAAAATTCCTCTTAAATACGAAGAAGATTAAATCATGAAAATATTTAAGACAATTTTTTTATCGATATTTTTTTTGAATACAACTTTTTCTTTTTCGCAAGACATGACTAAAAATGCACTTGCTTTAATTGATTCTTTTTTTGATCTTAGAATGAATCTTTCTTTAATAGAAGAATCTGAAACTGATAAAATAAATTCTGAAATTGATTCTTTTGCAGTTAAGAACAAAGATAAAATTTCTGATCTTTCTGAAATGGAAACTATTGTTCTAGAAAATTTTATAATAATGGAAAAGTATAATTATTTATACGAAAAGCCAGGTCAGGCAAAAGTTCAGCACGAGATTTTAGGAAATCAGCTTAAAAAAATTGAATCGTTTGTAGAAAATAATCAGATAAATGACGCATACTTTTTTTGCACACAGGCAGACATAACTTCATGCTACATGGGTTATTCCGTCGGCGATGTTTTAAAATACGGAACAAGCGTTCGGCCGCTTTATGAAAAAGCTTTAGAATGCAATCCGAATCTTTCTTACGCTTTAACAAACATTGGCCAATGGTATTATTTTGCTCCAGGAATTGCCGGCGGTTCAAAGAAAAAAACTTTATCTTATTTTGAAAAAGCCCGTGAATGTGCCGTTACAGATTCCCAAAAGTATTTTGCAGATATTTTTTTATCTCAACTTTTGTTTGAAAAAAAAGAATTTGAACGATGCAATTCATTGCTTTCAGAAGCTGAATCAGTTTGCCCGAACAGCAATTACCTAAAAAAAATCCGTTCCGCAAATCAACAAGGACTTTCCCTTTTTGAATACAATAGAAAAAAATCTTCATTAGATAAAGAAAGTAAAAAAATAGAGTAGTGCAGAAAGAAATTCTGGAGCGGTGTCTGGAATGACGAGTAATTTTATCTTGATATTTTGTCATCCTGAACTTGATTCAGGATCTCATTACTGATTATGTTTATTCGGTAGTGAGATTCTGAAATAAATGTTACAATGCGTTAGCAAAGTTTTAATTAGTTAGTAGTTTTTGAATAGGAATAAATATCTGATGAAAGATTGAGTTTTAGAGTATATTCTTTATCTTTCAAATCTCCGGAAGTAAATTTGATTGTAACTGTTGAATTATTTCCGTCTTCGTTTAATGTATAAGTTGCTGTAATTGTGTCTTCCTTATTTAAACCGATTTTATCTTCTGCATAACCATAATAAGTTATTTTTCCGTCTGAAATTGAATAATCAGTTCTATAATGGTTATTCTAATATAGAAGGCTATCTTTTGTTGAAGATAGATAACTTATATATAGATTACTAAAGAATTTAACAGATACTGTCTTTATAAAATGTAATTAATATATACAATTTTTTTCCATAGAGTTGAATAGTGAAAAAAATTGTTTTGATAAAACATGGGAAGACTACCTGTACTGGCAGGAAAATTGCATCGTGCAAAGGCCATTATGAATAATCGATATGCAGTCCTTCAATTGAATAAATTGCAGTTGATTATTTCTTTAAAAGTTACCTGCCAGAAAAGACATGCGGGATGTAGATTCTTGTGTACGCGAAGACTGGGGACTCAAAGACCCGACCGGCAAAAGCGACACAGAGTTTATAAAAGTGATTAATATAATAGAAGAAAAAGTAAAAGAATTGTCTGCACGATGAAATGAATTGCGCATATTAAAATTCAATATTTATGTTGAATTTAAGTTGTTAAAAATCGATATTTATGTTAAATTTGTGTTTAGAAAAATCAATATTTGTGAGGAGCTATTTGAATATATTAAAAAATGTTTCGCAGAAAAACAACCCTTGGGTCAGGCATTACATAGAAAGGTAATGAACTTATTCCGTCAATATTTAATTATTGGAGGAATGCCTAAAGTTGTAGATACTTTTCGTAAAACAAAAGATTTTGAAAAAGTTTAAAACAAAATATAAGGAATACGCTGGAACTTGTTATGTAATTCATCCTGAAGATTTTACAATAAAAGAAGATATTATTTTTCTTCCGATATACATGACGCTGCTTCTGTGAAAACAGAATTAAAATTTTAAAACTGCTTTCCAGCGGTGAACTTTGTGCCTGCAAAATTCTTGAAGACTTGTCGATCACGCAGCCGACACTTTCTCATTATATGAAAATTCTTTCGGATTGTAATCTTGTAAAATCCCGAAAAGACGGAAAATGGTCGCATTATTCTTTGAATTATTCTGAATTAAAAGAAGTAAAAGATTTTATTTCAGAATTAAAAAAAAATCAAAAAAAAACTGTTCTTGTAGAAAGGTATTTTAAGAATGGTAAAGATATCACTGTTCTTAAAAACTTACAGTTGTTGTACAACTGTCTTATTGACGTGTGCGCTCAGGCGCTCTAATAATATAAAATTTGCAGTTTTCATTTCAAGTATCACATTCGGCATGGGGCATATTGTAAACTTACTGAACGGCAAAGATTTGATACCCACGCTCTTACAAATTTGTTATGCAGCAGCAATAGGCTTTTTGTTTACGATTATAATTTACAAGTGAAAAAGCTTTTTGCTTTATAATATGTTTATAGTAATATGATAAGAATACTTAAGCTCTTGCTTTTGTCTTAAAAACCAGGCTTCTGTTGGAAGACCTGTAAATGATGAAATTATGGTAAGCAGCAAGGATTAAAAAGTCCGTCTGTTTCGTAAAAATAAAACTTGCTGCCGATTTTGGGGTGCTTTGAGATTTTCTCTTGGCACCCCTTTATATTTTAAACTTGTAATGTTCTTTTTTTTCTTTCCGTAACGTGAAAAATATATCCCTAAAATGCGGTGGCGCATAGCCACTTTCCACACGAAGCCGAAGTTATATGGTTCTTCTTATTTTGTTAAAGATAAATTGTAATTATCGATTGCCTGCATTCTGTA
>OLHA01000081.1_pt1 | contig 53811 bp, 44 predicted proteins | sample 1605961 | NCBI WGS metagenome assembly OLHA01 (sample SAMN03283288) | human gut metagenome | biome: human-associated habitat; material: feces | host: Homo sapiens | place: Peru | collected 2012
GAAAATGAAGATTTTTCACCTCAAAGAACATTTCAAACAATTCAAAACAGCTTCTAAGTCTTGTTCCGGTGGCTCATAAATATCCTCGTGCTTGTAAAATCGTCTTTCTCCAGAGTTATTCTTTGTAGTCACTTGGTGCGTATGAGAGCCGTTTTTACGCACGAGTTCACTTTAGGCAATCTGTCGGTGAGTGAGGAACGAAGACCCCCTGTTTGCAAAGTCGTTGCGTGGAAATGCTGTCCTGACGCACCGACAGCTGAACGCTCGTTGGGTATCTCGGGAATATTCGTAAATTTGTACGCTGGAGGAAATGCTTAGTGATGATCCTGAACCAGATGCCTCCGGCGTGATTGTATGACAGTATTTCAGATAATATCATTGGCCTTGATGGCCGGATTCTATGGAGTCTATCTGGCTAAACAGCTCAGTCAGAGGAGTCAAGGGATCCGGACCAATCAGATGGGGCGCGGGAATAAGGAACTGCGGACTTTGACTGTGGAGCGGTTGCTGGCGGTCTTTTCCGTCCTGATTGTCGTGGTGGAGGTGTGGAGCGTCGTCCGGGGATATTCATTCCTCCCGCGGTGGTGCGGTTGGGTCGGACTGGCTTTGACGGCTCTCGGGGTGGTGTTTTTCACCGCCGCCGTGCTTCAGATGCGTGACAGTTGGAGGGCCGGAATATCCCCGGACGAGAAGACCGGGCTGGTCACTTCCGGCATCTACAGAATCAGCCGCAACCCGGCTTTCGTCGGTTTTGACCTGACCTACATCGGGCTGCTTCTCTGCTTCGCAAACTGGCTTCACCTGGTCGTCGTGCTCTGCGCGGTGACGATTTTCCACCTCCAGATCATTCAGGAGGAGCGGTTCCTGCTTTCAAGGAAAGACATAGACTACAAGGCCTATTACAACCGTGTCCGTCGGTATTTATGAATATGCGGTAGCGGGAAACGTCAGAGTTTTGAATAAATATTGAGATATTCGGGAAACAAAATATTTAAGAGATAAAATGGAGAAATTCAAGAGATATGTGATGCTGTGCGTCGGACTGCTGATTGTGGCATTCGGGGTGGCTTTTTCGATTCTGGCGGATCTGGGGACTTCGCCGATCTCGTGCCCGCCTTATGTGGCGAGTATGCTGTGCCCGCTGACGGTGGGGGAGGCCACGATCGTGATGCACTGCATATTCATTCTGATTCAGATGGCGCTCCTGCGGAAGGATTACGACTGGGTCCAGCTGATGCAGCTGCCGGTGGCGTTCGCGTTCGGGTACATGACGGATTTCGCCTGCTGGTGCATCGCGGATGTGCCTTGCCCGAACTACCTTATGCAGGTCGTTTGGTGCCTTGTGGGCATCGTGCTTGTGGGGGTCGGTGTGGCTTTTGAGGTCGTGGCCGGGGTGGTGACACTGGCCGGCGAAGGACTTGTTCTGGCGATCTGCAAGGCTTTCAAAACCCGTTTTGACATCACGAAAGTTGTTGTGGATGTGTCGCTTGTGGCTCTGGCGTGCGTCGCCTCGCTTCTCTGGCTTGACGGAAGAATCCACGGTGTGCGTGAGGGAACCCTCGCCGCTGCCCTGCTCGTGGGAGTCATCGCTCAGTGGTGCAACAAGCCGGTCGAGAAGCTGGCGGGAAAGATTGGTGTGAACAATGCCGGAAAGTGATGCGAAGTTGATGAATATTAAGGCTTAAGCCTATGCGCCTCATCGAAGATTACATATCTTACATCAAGGACATCCGGAGATATTCGGCGAGAACTCAGGCGATATATTCAGATGCCCTGAAGGTCTTTGTGGAGGATTGCGGGGCGGCGACTGATGAGGAACTGCTGAAATCGCTCACGCCGCAGATCATCCGTTCGCACGAGGTGTATCTTCTTGAGAAAAGAGAGGATAGCCCGAGGACGGTCAGGCTGCATCTGTCGGTGCTGTCGGGGTTCTGCCGCTACCTGATGAAGGAGAAAAGGCTGACCGCCAATCCAGTGCGGACGGTGGCGAAGCCAAAGGTGGAGAAAAGGCTGCCGGTGTTCTATAGGGAAGAGTCGATGAATGAATATTTCGCCGCGACGGACTGTGATGCTTCCGAGGAGAATCTGGCGCTGATCACAGGGAACGACAAGGCCTCCGAGGCGGCATATTCAAGAAGGCTGGAACGGCTGATCGTGTCGATGCTTTACAGTACGGGGATGCGCCGGGCGGAGCTGATAGGGCTTAGGATCGGAGATGTGGATTTCGCCCGCGGGACGATGACCGTGAGGGGAAAAGGCGACAAAGTGAGAGAAATTCCGCTTGTTTCTTCGCTTTGTAAGGAAATTTCATTATATTTACAAGCGGTTGAAACGATGGTTGGTCGCGAAAGATCGGCAAGCGAGCCACTGGCGGTCACCGGCAAGGGCCTGAAACTCTATCCGGTTTTCATAGACAGGGCGATAAAAAGAGCGCTTGGGCGGGTCGGAAGCATCACCGGGAGAAAGTCTCCACACGTGTTGAGGCATTCCTTGGCCACGGAACTGCTGGACGAGGGGGCGGATCTCAATTCGATAAAGGAGCTTCTGGGACATTCCTCGCTCGCGGCGACGCAGGTCTATACGCACAACACCATCGAGAAACTGAAAAAAGTTTATGTTAACGCCCACCCAAGGGCAAAAAGCGGAGGTAAAAATGGAGATTAGAGTAAAATCCCTGAAGTTCGACGCGGATCAGAAACTGCTCGACTATGTAGAGAAGAAGGTCTCGAAACTTTCCAGATTCAGCGACCATCTTGACGATGTTGAAGTGACTTTATCTTTGCTCAAGGAGCCTGACAACAAGAATGTCAGGATCCAGTCCAGGGCCTACGGCCAGGATCTTGTCATCGAGAGGAACTCGACATCGTTCGAGGACGCGGTGAGCGCCGCCGTCGATCTGATGAAGGAAAAGATCGTAAGGACAAAAGAAAAGAAATTTGACGCATAGGATGAAAAAGAGATTGATCTTGAGTCTGATAGCCGTGGCAGGCATCGCCGCCGCGTGTGGTCAGCAAAGAGGTGTTGGAAGACAGGCCGCCGGAAATGGCGGGCCTGTCTTTCTTGATGAGACGAGAACAATCGAGGAGAGGGTGGAGGACGCTCTCTCAAGGATGACAACAGAGGAAAAAGTGGCTGTGCTGCACGCCCAGTCCAAGTTCAGCTCGGCCGGAGTGCCGAGGCTCGGCATCCCTGAGATCTGGACTTCCGACGGCCCTCACGGAATCCGTCCGGAGGTGCTTTGGGACAAATGGAGTCAGGCCGGGTGGACAAGTGATTCCTGCACGGCGTTCCCGGCGTTGACCGCGCTGGCTGCCACTTGGAATCCTGAGATGTCGGCTCTTTACGGAAAGAGCATCGGCGAGGAGGCCCGCTACCGCAGGAAGGACGTGCTTCTGGGACCTGGCGTGAACATCTGCAGAACCCCTCTCAACGGGCGCAGTTTTGAATATATGGGTGAGGATCCTTACCTTTCAGGCCGCATGGTCGTGCCTTATGTCAAGGGTGTGCAGAGCAACGGCGTGGCTGCCTGCGTGAAGCATTTCGCGCTGAACAATCAGGAATATAACCGCTTCACCACCAATGTGACAGTTGATGACAGGACTCTCTATGAGATCTATCTTCCGGCCTTCAAGGCAGCCGTCACCGAGGGGAAGGCTTGGGCGATAATGGGTTCCTACAATCTTTACAAGAACCAGTGGTGCTGCCAGAACCAGTACACTTTGAACGACATCCTTAAAGGAGAGTGGGGTTTCGATGGAGTGGTGATCAGTGACTGGGGCGGAGCCCATGACACGGAACAGGCTGTGAATAATGGTCTGGACATGGAATTCGGCACGTTTACCAACGGACTTAGCTGGTCTCTCTCAAACGCTTACGCCAACTACTACCTTTCGGATCCTTTCCTCAAGGGAATCAATGAAGGGAAATATACCATGGATGTGCTTGACAACAAGGTCCGCAGGGTCTTGAGACTTATGTTCCGCACGGTGATGGACAGGAACCGTCCTTTCGGATCGTTCGTGAGTCCGGAGCACATCGCCGCCGCCAGAAAGATCGGGGCCGAGTCCATAGTGCTTCTCAGGAACGATGGCGGGATCCTGCCGATAAAGAACGCGAGGAAGATTCTGGTTGTCGGCGAGAACGCTGTCAAGATGATGACAGTGGGCGGCGGAAGCTCCTCTCTGAAAGTCAAGAACGAGGTTTCCCCGCTGGAGGGAATCAGGGAAAGGTTCGCGGATGCGAAGGTGGTTTACGAGCGTGGTTATGTCGGTGATGCCAGCGGCCAGTTCGACGGGGTGACGACAGGTCAGGATCTTAGCGAGAGCCGTTCGGCGGAAAAGCTGATCTCCGACGCCGTGGCGGCTGCCAAGGATGCCGACTACGTGATATTCATTGGTGGCCTGAACAAGAGTGACCATCAGGACAGCGAGGGCAACGACAGGGAAAGCTATGATCTTCCATATTCACAGAACGCTGTGATTGAGGCTCTTGCCGCAGCCAATCCGAAACTTGTGGTTGTGAATATCTCCGGAAACGCTGTGGCGATGCCGTGGGCTGACAAGGTTCCGGGAATAGTTCAGGACTGGTATCTTGGGAGCGAGGCCGGACATTCTCTGGCGGACGTGCTTTCAGGCGATGTCAACCCTTCCGGAAAACTACCGTTCACGATCGGGGCCACGCTGGCGGATTATCCTGTTCAGTCTGAAATCCAGTACCCGGGAATCCCTCGCAAGGAGACCGTCAAGATGGGCATTCAGGACAAGATCATCTACGACGAGACCTACACGGAAGGAATATTCGTGGGCTACCGTTGGTTCGAGCATAGCGCCATCAAGCCGACCTTCCCGTTCGGCTACGGACTCAGCTACACCACGTTTGAATATGGCGAGCCTAAGACTTCTGGCTCAATCGAAAAGGGCTTGACCGTCACTGTTCCGGTGAAGAACACCGGCTCTGTGGCCGGTGCTGAGATCGTGCAGATTTATGTCAGCGCTCCGGAAAGCTCAGTCGAGCGTCCGGTAAAGGAACTCAAGGGCTTCGGAAAGATATTCCTTGAACCAGGCAAGTCTGGTGAGGTGAAAGTGACTTTGGACAAGGCGGCCATCAGCTATTTCGACGCTGAAAAGCATGATTGGGTGGCGGAGAAGGGTAACTACCGTATCCTTGTCGGGGCTTCGTCCGAGGATATTCGTAAAACATTGGATTTTAAATACTAACCAGGCCTTGAATGGCGAAAGGAACAGTTGATGTCGGCACCCGTTGCCGTGAGATAATAGCCTCTGTGAGATCAGGGCAGTTCGCCCCCGTCTATCTGCTGATGGGGGACGAACCGTACTACACGGACATGGTCTGCGATGCTGTCATCGAGAACGCTCTTGACGAGGCTTCGCGGGATTTCAACGAGACGATCTGCTACGGGGCGGATGTCGATGCGGACACCGTTATCACAGCTGCCCGCAGGTTTCCGATGATGGCTGAGAGGCAATTGGTTGTGGTGAAGGACGCACAGGCAATGCGTGATCTGGAGAAGTTGGCTGTTTATTGCGAGAAACCTTTGGACTCCACGGTTCTGGTGCTTTTGATGCGTGGGGCTTCAGCTGACAAACGGAAGGCGTTGTACAAGCAGGCCTCCAAGAACGGGATTGTTGTCGAGTCCAATGCATTGAGGGACTACGAGATGCCTTCGTGGATCGCTCAGTATTATTCCGGAAGGGGACTGTCAATCGATCCCGAGGCCGCAGCTCTGCTGGCTGAGTCCGCCGGCACGAATCTGAGCCGCATCGCCGTCGAGACCGACAAGATGCTGAAGAATCTCCCGGAGGGAGCGAAGCAGATAACTGTCTCGGACATCGAACGGAATGTCGGCATCAGCCGTGAGTTCAGCGTGTTTGAGCTGACCAAGGAACTTTCGGCGAAAAACGGGGCGAAGGCTTTGAGAATAGCCGCGCGCATCGGTGAGGCTGCGAAATTCGCGATGCCGATGGCGGTAAGCGCCCTTTACACCCATTTCGCCAGAATCCTGAAATACGCCGCGTTGAAGGAAAAGAGCCGATACCCAGACAGAACCGCCGTCGCTGCCGCCCTGCAAGGCGTGAACCCTTATTTTTGGAAGGAATATGACACCGCGGTGGCCAACTACCCCGTCCGCAAGGCGATGGAGGTGATCTCCCTTCTTTGTGAATATGACTACAAAGGCAAAGGAGGAGATGCCGGGGAAGCCACTCCGGGCGAGCTGCTCGTTGAATTGACAAGCAAGATTTTAAGTATATGAGTGAGAATATTATCGAGTGCAGGAATGTCTGCAAGAACTTCGGGGAGAAGGTCGCGCTTGACAACGTCAGTGTGAGCGTCCCTAAAGGCGGAATATTCGGTCTGTTGGGGCCTAACGGTGCCGGAAAGACCACGCTGATCCGCATCATTAACCGGATAACTATTCCTAATGGTGGAGAAGTTTTGTTCGACGGTCGTCCGATAACGCAGTCGGATGTCGAAAAGATAGGCTATTTGCCTGAAGAGCGTGGACTCTACCGCAAGATGGAGGTCGGCGACCAGGCAATGTATCTGGCCCAGTTGAAGGGCATGAGCGCCGCAGAGGCCCGCAAGGCCTTGAAAGAGTGGTTCGTGCGCTTCGGCATCCAGGACTGGTGGAAGAAGAAGGTCGAGGAACTGTCCAAAGGTATGGCCCAGAAGGTTCAGTTCATCACGACCGTTGTGCACAAGCCGTCACTGATGATTCTGGACGAGCCGTTCTCCGGTTTCGACCCGGTGAACGCCGAGTTGATCCGCAAGGAGATCCTTCGTTTGAAGGACGAGGGGGCCACGATCATCCTTTCTACCCACAACATGGAATCCGTGGAGGAACTGTGCGACAACATCGCCCTCATCAACAAGTCGCACCTTGTGATCACCGGCGGGGTCAATGAGATCCGTCACAAGTACGGCAACAACAACATCGAGCTGGTCTATACCGGCGAGGACAAGGTGAAGGATGCCGAAGGAATATTCAAGGTCCTCTCTGACGAGGACAACGCCGGACGGCACACCGCCGTGCTGACTCTCGGGGAGAACGTGTCCTCCAATGACGCGCTCTCTGTCCTGCTCGGTCAGGACATCGTCGTCAACTCGTTCAAGGAGCTGATCCCGAGGATGAACGACATATTCATAAAACTTGTAACCGAGGAGGCATAGTCATGAATTTCAGAATAATAAAGACTGTCATAGCGAGGGAATATCTCACCCGCGTCAAGAAGAAGTCCTTCATTGTCACCACGATACTTGTGCCGCTGATTTTCGCGGCGACCATGATAATTGTCGGATTGATCATGGCCGGGACGAAGGAAAGGAAGCAGGATGTCGCCGTGGTTGACCGCTCCGGCATCGTGATGAGTCACCTGCAGGACACAGACCGGCTTACGTTCACGGACTATTCCTCCGAGAATCCCGATTCGGTCAAGGCCCGTCTGGACGAGTACGGGAAGGATGTCCTGGTAGTAGTGTCTCCGCTGGATTCCGTCAAGAAGACGGTCTCCGTCCAGACATATTCAAAAGACCCGCTCGGAGTGGAGTTCACCTCGGGGCTTACCGCGAAGGCCAATGACGCGGTAGAGGAGTACCGTGTGCAGCAGTACGGCATCGACAACCTTTCCAGGATTATGGACGAGGTGAAGGCCGATGTCAAGGTGACGGAGTACACGATGGACGAAAAAGGCAACGAGACGGTCTCGGAGTCAGGGATATACATGATCATCTCCATGCTTCTGGGCATCATCATCTGGATGTTCATCATGATGTTCGGCGGGCAGGTGATGTCCAGTGTCATCGAGGAGAAGACCAGCAGGGTGGTCGAGGTGCTGATCTCGTCCGTCAAGGCCATCGACCTGATGTTCGGCAAGATCATCGGCGTGGCTCTTGTGGCGCTGACCCAGTTCTTCCTCTGGATTGTTCTGACCGGCGTGCTGGTCACCGTCGCCACAAGTGTGGTAGGCAAGGACATGCTCACCGGTATGGCCGGCAACCCTGAGATGATGGCCCAGACTATGGGTGTCTCTCCGGACCAGATGCAGGCTCTTGGCGGGACAACCGCCACCCTGGGAGCGGCCGCCGACTCGACCGCAGCCGTGGCCGGCGAGCCTGACGAGATGAGCGTCATCATCGGCACGCTCGTGAACATTCCTTGGGTGAAACTGATAGTCTCATTCCTTATCTACTTCATCCTCGGCTACCTGCTCTATGCGTCGATGTTTGCCGCCGTGGGTTCCGCCGTCGAGAATGAAGGCGACTCGCAGCAGCTACAGATGCCTCTGACCATCCCGTTGATGATCGCTTATTTCATCATTCTGATGGCGTTCCAGAACCCTGACAGCGGAGTGGTTGTGTGGGGTTCGATGATTCCGTTCACCTCGCCGATCGTGATGCTGGCCAGGATCCCTTACGGGGTTCCGATGTGGCAGCTTGTGGTCTCGATCGTCCTGCTCCTTGTGACTTTCTTCGGCTGTGCCTGGCTCTCCGCCAAGATCTACAAGGTGGGAATCCTGATGTTCGGCAAGAAGTCCACGTTCAAGGATTTGTGGAAGTGGCTGAGGATGAAATAGCTTCTTGTCCGTCGCACCGCCGCGGGCAGCCGCAATGATGTGCTACTTTATTAACCATATTAATATTCACTTATGAGGAAAACACTAATTATGATCATGTTCCTGGCGGGAGGGCTTTGCCTTTGCGCGCAGGAGCGGACAATCACCTGGACGACGGATCCGGTTGACGGCCACCGCACAGGTGTTGTGGCTTCCAACGCATCGAACGTTGAGGAAGCGATGGGTACGGTAAAAGGATGTACCTACTATGCGCCGAACGGCAGGAAGTTCCGCAAGGGGACTGTGAAGAATGTGGCCCGGATAATGCTTGACGCCCAGCCTGCGATGGCAAAGGTCAAGACCGTCATCGGACATTCTACACGTGAGATGGTGCGCACCTATCCGGAGTGCGAGATCTATGACTGGTACATTGACGAGCTGATTCGCGCGACCGCCGACAGCACCGGCAAGAGGGTGGACATCGGTATCGCCAACAGAGGCGGTGTCAGGATCGACATGCCGGCGGGAGAGGTACTCTACGATGACATCATGTCGATGTTCCCGTTCCGTAACAACCTCTGCTACGTGGCTTTGCGTGGACGTGACGTGCGCGCGCTGCTGGATCAGATGGCGGCTTCCACGTTCCAGATCGTCGGTGGCGTGAAGGTCGTGGCCAGGAACGGCAAGATTGTCTCGGCCACCATCGGCGGCGAACCGCTGGACGATGACAGGCTCTACGGAGTGGCGACACTCAACTTCCTCCTGGACGGCGGCGACGGCTACAAGGTGGCCAGGAACGCCGAGGAGGTCATAATGTGCAACGGCTACCTCTACGACACGATGCTCGCCTATGTGCAGAGCCTCACCGCCGCCGGAAAGCCTATCGAGTACCAGAACCAGAACTGGATCACAATCCTTGAGGAGGGGGACAGCAAATGAGACGTTTTATTTTAGGAATATGCCTGCTCGCGGCCATCGCTAACATCGACGCCGCGGCCCAGAAGAGACTTACCATACTCCACGTCAATGACACCCACAGCCATCTTGAGCCGGAGCGTTCAGGTGAGCATGAGGGTATGGGCGGAGTGATCGAGCGCGCCGCCTACCGCGACAGTGTCGTGAAGGCTGACGGAAAGAGGAACGTGCTGCTCCTCCATGCCGGCGACTTCGATCAGGGCACGTCCTATTTCTCCGTGCTCGGAGGCGACATCGAGATCGATCTGATCAACGCGATGAAGTACGATTGCGTGACTTTGGGCAACCATGAGTTCGACAACGGTGTGGATGAGCTCGCGCGCCGACTTGCCAAGATCAAGTGTCCTGTGGTCTGCGCCAACTATGATTTCTCGAAAGTGTCTCTGTCTCAGTATGTCAAGCCGTACACTATCCTGAAGAAGGCCGGAATGAGGATCGGCATCATCGGCCTTATGCCGGACATCACCATCCTTGTCTCTAAGGAGGTCTCCGACATGATACCGGGCTATGAGAACTCGGAGGTGGTCAACAAGTGGGCCGAGTACCTGAAGACCGAGAAGAAGTGCGACCTTGTGATCGCCCTCACCCACATCGGTTTCGAGAACGAGCCGTATCTGGACCAGATGCTTGTACGCCGCACCCGCAACGTGGATCTCGTCGTCGGCGGCCACTCCCACACCTACCTCAAGGCTCCTCACTACGAGAACAACCTTGACGGTGTCCCGGTTCCGATCGTACAGGACGGCGAGTGGGGACTCAATGTCGGTAATCTCAAGATTTCCAGATAGATAATCCGCTGGGTTATCGGTTAGGAGTCTGTCGGATTTATTTCCTGTCTCCAGTAGTCCTTATGGCGTTGGGTAATGTCCTGTCTTGCTCCCGCATCAACCTTATTTGGCTCGTCTCGGTGCTATTAAGTAATGTTGAGAAAATAAGTTGCATCAATCGATAAAATTGAATTCATAGAATCACCCTGAACATCAATATATTGCAAATTTAAAGTGATGCAGGTTATTTTTTTACATTTCACTAAATACAATTTTAACAATGAAGAAAGCCCTGACCTTTTTAGTAGTGCTCTGTGTGTTGACATCCTGTGGACGAAATGACAAGATAGACGAATGCCTCAACAAGGCTGAATCCTGCATGTCAGACACACCAGACTCAGCCTTGGCTATTCTTGAGTCAATTGATTCGGTTCATTTCGATTCAAGAAAGCAGAACGCCCGCTACGCCCTTCTCAAATCGATGGCTCTTGACAAGAATTACATTGACAGGACGGACGACTCTCTGGTCAACATCGCAGTGAACTACTACCGTCATCGCTTCAACGCTTCCTACAAGTTCAAGTCCTACTATTACCAGGCCCGCATCTACCAGAACGCAGATCAGATGGACAAGGCGATGGAGAGCCTTGTCCACGCCGAGCACATCAAGCCACATAAAATTCCGGCAGAGGATTTGGCACGGCTGCATATCGCGAAATCACAGATACTCACCGGCAGATATGACTATTCGGATAATCTGCTTGCAGAACTCAAATTGGTTGAGTCTTATTCAAAAGACGCAGGAAAGATAAACAATTACGTTCTCTCTCTGCAGGAGCAAGCTAAAGCATATATTGTCAAGAAAAATTATAGTGAGGCGAATCGCTGTCTGGAAGTAATCGGAGGACAAGATTCATTATCTCATCAAAGCTTATTAGGCTACAACAAGATATGTTTATATCTGTCAGTCAATTCCGGACAACCATCAGACAGCATAACCGCGGCTCTTAATCGATATCTGGCTATCGCGAATGATCCTTCGGAAGTCAATTGGGAGTTTGTGGCTCAGGCATATATGCGGTTAGGTAATTATGCCATGGCCATCAATGCCCTACATAAACACTCTACATATAACGACTTGACAGCTGATGACGCGTACTATTATCTCATGTCGGAGACTTGTCATTCATTAGGAGATTATCAGCAGGCCTATGACAATTTAGTCCGATATTCCGACATCAGCGACTCGTTAGACATGATCAAAATGCGTCAGGAAGTCAATTCCGTAAAAGAGAATTTCGAGAATGAACTGTTGATTCAAAAGCAACATTGGCTGTTATGTATAAGTGCGTTGCTTTTTTTGACTGTCATATTCATCATTGTTGTCTATTTGTTACGTAAACGGAAAAATGAGCGGATGCTGATGGCGAAATACAATGATCTTAAAGAGGAATATGACTATTTGAACAAGGCCAAAGAAAGTTGTCAGGCGAAAATGATATCCTGTGCGGATGAAGAGACCTTGAAGATACTCGACAGAAGGATAAAAGCATTAGGAACATTCCTTTCCAAAGACATTCCCGATTCTTTATCAAAGGTGGCTGACAAGCTTGAGAATTTGACGGTCGATAAGAATATTGTAACAGACAGTATCGGAATGTTATATGCCATATATCATCCTGCTTTTGTATTAAAGCTGGAGGAATATGGCTTGACCGCTTCCGAGGTTGGATTCTGCTGTCTTTTGGTTCTTGGACTTCGAACATCCGAGCTGAGCATGGTTGTCAACAAATCCAACACGTATAATATCAGCAGCAGGATCAGAGCCAAACTTAAACTTGAACATGATTCCGGCCGGTTGGCGAATTGGTTGGTTCAGCTATACGAAGAGTCCGAGGATAAGTCATAGTTAACCAATCTTGCGATCAGTAGTACAATGTTGTGCAAAAGTAAAAAACCTTTTGCGCAACATTTTGATTTTAAATAAAATACTATTGCAAAAAGTAGAATTAATTTTATGACAGTAGATAATTATTGGTGAACTTTGTAAAAAGAAAACATAATCACATATAATGAAAAAGAAACTGATAATATTGGTACAATTTGTACTTTTAACAATTGGAATTAACATGAATGCCACTACCTCTTATGATGATATCGAGAAAAAAGAAGTAGTATTGGTAACGCAAGACAAGAGCAGCCACTATGACAGAAGTAGTTCTAGTTGCACCAAGGTATTTCTGTTGACATTGTCGTCAGAAATTGAGGTCTGCTGTTCCGACGAAGGTAATGTTGTCATCTACCTTTTCAACTCTCGTAACCAGATGTGTGGCTACGCTGAGTTCGACTCGACAATGACTGCCTCTGAAAGGCTTGATGTCCCGAAGCAATCCGGCACCTATCACATCGCCATCATCACTGATATGTCCTATTCTGAAGGATCGTTTACAAAATAAAACAATACACAATAAAGCCTATCCACGTTTTTTTGAGAATATTCTATGAACATAGCTATGATAAGAGTTTGCAACTCACGGGAACGCTGATGCCCGATAGAAGTAGGCTTAATTCAATGATTTAATCATGAAAAGAATCAAGACTGTAGAAAAATCTATTAACAACCTGAAAGATGTTCAGCTTGGAATCGCAGAAATGTCTGACCTTGTAGGAGGCAAATGCTTGGTTTTCGGAAGTTTTATACTCCCTGGTGGCTGTGCCTGTGACAAGAGGGACTTTCTGGCCATTGGCGAAGTTGGCACAAATGATGGTAAGAATGATCCTGATGTTCCTACCGAATAGTGTTACCCTATGTGGTGTGAGTGCCTAAACTAGTTTAGGCACTCTTTTGCCATGGTTTAATTTGACAGTAAGATGATTTGGTCAAAATATAATTATGAGTATTCTTCCGATAAGCATGGTCGGTTATTATTCAATTACTTATCTGGAGTGTTTTTGGATTTGAATGACAAGGAGTTGTACCGGCAGATTTGTAGGATAAAAGATAATAATGGAAATTGTGATTTTTCAGATGACAGTGAATTGCAATCTTTTTTAATAGACAATGGCATAATTTGCGAGAATGACGAAACAAACGAGGATATCCTTTTCTATAATAATCTAAAGCTACGTACCCAACAAGCATATAAAACGCTTACTCTTGTCCCAACATTGGACTGCAATCTGAGATGCCCTTATTGTTATGAGGGACTTGACAAACCTCATATATCAATGAACAGCAATGTGGTCAAACATATTAAACATTATATTGACACACAAGTCAGAAAACAAAAGACAAGATTATTGGCTTTAATTTGGTATGGCGGAGAGCCTCTTTTGGCGTTCGACACCATTCGGGACATTTCAGAATACATAAAACAAAGTGGCATTTCATTCTTTGGAGACATCACTACAAATGGCACATTACTGACAGAAGAGAAACTCAGTGAGTTTGATAATTTGAATATTAAACAAGTGCAAATCACTTTTGACGGTTCTAAAGAACATCATGACAGTAAACGCTTTTTTGCCAGCAACAAAGGGACGTTCGATTTGTTGATGGATAGGTGTAAGATGCTCAATACTTATGTTGAGACTCATAAAGATTTCACTGTTCACATTAGAATAAATGTAGATATTAATAATAAAGACAATTCCGCGGTGCTATTCAGAGAACTAAAGAACAAATTCCCTTTATTGAATATTTACATGGCACCTTTAAAGCAGTATCATTCATGCAGTAATTCCGTGGACTGTTTTTCCGGAGATGCCGAGGTGCTTGATTATATGATATCTCTATACAAGGATTATGGCTTAGACGTTGTTGATCATAAGTCTGTGTTGAGGGGAATGCGCCCTTGCATGGCAGAATTGGAAAGCTCAATGATTATTGGACCGAGCGGTGAATTATATCTGTGCCTAAACGATGTCGGTGATGCCAAAGAAATTGTGGGCAATATCATTACTGGTGAGAGGAACTTCTCTCAACTTGCAAAATATAGAAATGGAAGATTGACAACCTACAATGAAGGCTGTGCGAAATGTGATCTTCTTTGGATGTGTGGCGGGGGCTGTCCAAATTTACAGTACAGAAATAAATACCATGGTGAAAGCAATGAAGTATGCTCGCCTCTCAAGCAGCGGGAAATGTTAAATAAATATCTAGACATTCGATATGAAATACAAAATCACACAAAAAATTAGAGCAGCGTTTTCTCTTTTCTTTCTGTTTCTGACGTGTAGTGTCCAAGCGCAGGTTTCAGACAGTTTAAGGGTTCTTATGCATGACGAGATCGACAGCATCGCACATCTCATAAGACAAAACAGTGTTGATCCATATAGGGGTACATCTGAAACTGCTTGGAACGATGAGCTTAAGAATATTCACAAACTGGTTGACAAGTGCGCGACAAAGAGGGAATACTATTTTCTTCTAAGAAGATTTGGCTGGCTGATCAATGACGCCCATTTTGAATTTCCGAGTGGTGGAGTTTACAATAGGACCCGAATATTCAAAAAGGATGATTTGTTGTTTCCTGTTTGGGTCAGGGTCTGGGATGACGGCAGGGTGTTCGTCAAGTCTGATTTGACAAACACAATTCCGGACAACTCCGAAATAATTTCCATAAACGGCAAAAATGCCAAGGATCTCGCTTTGGACATGAGGCACATCGAGCCATCGGAGGAGGAATATGCGAAATATCGAGGCAATTCCGTTGAGATGGTCGATCCTTACCTATGGAATTCATTTATAGATTATCTTTTTTGCGAACAAATCGTTGCCCCTTTCAAGGTCGAATATGAGGCGGAAGGAGTACGCAAGACCGCTATTCTGGATGGAAAGCCTCGTCTTGACTATCAGGAATGGTATGACAATGGGGCCGGCAAAGAAATAATGGAAAAGGACAGCCCTGTATATTATTTCACGAAGCTTGGGAAAGATGCCATCAGCTATGATGTTGCCCAGGATTCCATCGCCATTGTCAAGATATCTTCATGGATAGGCAGCAACATATTGCGCATGGCCATCTCCAAAGGTGACCCCGGTTTCAGAAAGAAGATCACTGAAGTCATGGAGGACGTGATACAAAAGGACTATCCTGTCCTGATCGTTGACATTCGTGGAAATATCGGAGGGTATGAGGGCAATGTCAGTGACCTTTTATATTATTTCATCGATGAACCGATACGGGAATCGGATGTGTATCGGGTCAATCCGGATAGTCGGAAATACGTCAAACGTCTTCTGAAGGAATCCTATTCGACATTAAGCAAAGCACAGCGCAAAGAGAACTACCGTGTTTTTGAAAATACACCTGACAACGCGCTGTTCAGAAGCGATACACTCGCTCCTGTCTATTATCCATCTGCCAAGTTGCAAAAGAAATATAAGGGTGAGGTGTATGTCCTTGTTGACGAGGGCTCATATTCGGCGAGCATTGTGTTCGCGGCAATCATGAAACGGATGAACGCCGGAAAGATCGCTGGTACTTCCCTTGGGGGATACTCATTGGTCACGTCAGGCAATGTCATCACAAAAGCTTTACCGTTCACGAAATATTTCAGCATCGACATTCCTTTTGCGGCAAATGCCAATCAGGAGGAAGGGTATCACTATATAGATGTGGATATCCCTCTGGTCCCAAGTCTTGAGTCATGGAAAGACGAAACGTTTGACTCGCTGGAGCAGCTCTTACTGTTTATCAACAACTCTAATTAGAATGCCAGAATAAATTATGTCTTTCCCTCATATTCTTCAGCGCGACTCTATGGATTGTGGACCCACATGTATATCAATAATAACTGCTTTTTATGGCCATAGAATACCAATTGAAAAATTAAGGAAACTCTGTTATACCACACGTGAGGGAACATCACTATTAGGTATAGGTGGCGCAGCGGAAAAACTGGGATTTCACACTGTTGGAGTAAAACTTTCTTGGGAGAGGCTTCAAGATGAGGCGACTCTCCCATGTATTATTCACTGGAATCAGAATCATTTCATTGTTGTTTGTAAGATTAAAAGAAAGAAGAACAGGATCTATGTGTATGTTTCAGATCCTGCGGCTGGACTCTTGAGGTATACCAAGGAACAGTTTTTGAAATCATGGCTGGAAATTCATGGAACCAATGGAAAACCAGACATGGGCATAGCGCTGCTTCTTGAGCCGACACCGGCTTTCTATGAACAGTGTCATGGCGACATCAAGAAAGATCGCAAGTTCGGTCTGGGATATATAGTAAAATATCTCATCCCTCATAGGCAAAGCATAGTGCAGATCATTTCAGCACTGATTGTGGCCAGTCTGCTGAACCTCCTATTGCCATTTATCACTCAATCAATTGTTGATAAGGGGGTGACACTCGGCAATCTGAGGTTTGTGAAAACCATGCTCACTGCTCAACTATTCATAGTAATTGGCCAAACTGCTAATAATTTGATCCGTAGTTGGCTGATGCTTCATGTGACCGCACGAGTGAGCATATCTCTGATCTCGGATTTTCTTGCCAAACTGATGCGGTTGCCTATCGCGTTCTTCGACACGAAAATGACAGGAGATATAATGCAGCGAATTCAGGATCACACAAGAATTCAAGAATTTCTGACGAACTCGTTGTTAAGCATAGTGATGGCTATGGCTTTGTTTATCATATATGGAGCGGTTCTTGGTGGATATGATCTCCTGATTTTAGGAATATTTCTGCTGGGTACGTTCCTATATGTCGGATGGATATTACTATTTCTTAAATGGCGGCGTAAATTGGACTATATGCGCTTTCAAGAAGCAGCCAACAACCAGAGCAACATAGTCCAACTCATCGGAGGCATGCAGGACATAAAACTCAACAATTGTGAAAAACAAAAAAGATGGGAATGGGAACGCATACAGGCAAAGCTCTTTAAGATAAGCATCAAAGGACTGACGCTGTCGCAGGCTCAACAGGTCGGAGGAACATTCATAGACCAGACAAAGAATATCGTCATTTCTTTCCTTGCCGCAAAATCTGTCATTGACGGAAACATGACGCTTGGAATGATGACAGCGCTGACTTATATTATCGGCCAATTAAACGCACCTGTCAGTCAGTTTATCTCATTTGTGCGCGAATATCAGGACGCAAGCATCTCTATGGAACGTCTCGGAGAGATAAACAATCGTGATGATGAGGAACCTGCCGAAAAAGAAAAAATACGTGATATTCCAGAAGGTGCGGACATTGAATTCAAAAATGTGACTTTCCAGTACGAAGGACCACATTCCCCGAAGGTTTTGGATGGAATCTCATTGAAAGTAACACACGGGAAAGTTACGGCAATTGTCGGAACATCAGGAAGTGGAAAGACCACGCTTCTTAAGATGATGCTGGGATTTTATCCGCCTTCCGAAGGCTCTGTGACCCTTGGTGGATGCGAAATGGAAGCCTACAGCGAAAGCTCTTGGAGGAAGAAGTGCGGCTGTGTCATGCAGGAAGGATATGTGTTCAGTAATACAATTGCAGAGAATATAGGCCTATGTGATGAAGTCCCTGATATGGTTCGAGTAAGGCAGGCGGCGGAAGTCGCGAACATCAGGGAATGGATAGAAAGTCTCCCAATTGGATATAACACCAAAATCGGGGCGGATGGGCACGGCCTCAGCACGGGACAGAAGCAACGGATTTTGATTGCCAGAGCGGCATACAAGAACTCTCCATATCTCTTTTTCGATGAGGCGACGAACTCGCTGGATGCTAACAACGAGAAATTGATCATGGAAAATCTGAATCGTCTGTTTGATGGCAAGACCGTTGTGGTTGTGGCACATCGCCTTAGCACAGTAAAGAATGCCGACAAGATCCTTGTCGTTGACAATGGGCATATCATTGAAGAGGGGACGCATTTGGAACTCACGGCAAGGAAAGGATACTATTATGAACTGGTTCGTAACCAGCTTGAACTCGGAAACTGACATGGATAGAAACAGGATATGGGCGGTACGGGAAGAGACTTATTATACATTCCACAGTGAGGACGTACAGGATATAATGGGACGCAAGCCGGCATGGATACTGCGCTGGGGTATTACTATAATAGTATTGATTTTCATCTCTATTATACTCGGAAGTTACTGCATCAAATATCCAGACACAATTGCCGCCTCAATAACGCTGACATCTAATAATCCCCCATCTGATTTGGTGGCGAGAGTGTCAGGAATTTTGGACTCCGTCTTCGTGAAAAATGGAGAAAATGTAACAAGCGGACAAGTGATTGCCATAATTGCCAGCACCGCGCGACTGGAGGATATACTATATGCCGAAGACCTTTTAAAGGGTCACGAATGTTATCCTTGGTATGAGAAAGATCTGCTGAATGAACTCTCAGTCCTCCATCTTGGAGATATACAACAAAATTGGATAGAATATCTTGCGACATGTTCTGAGTATCAGGATTATATAGACATAGACCAGATCGGGCAAAAGAAAAAGCTTCTAGCGGAGCAGGTCCGAAGTGCGGAAGAGTATTACCGCAAGCTTGAGACCCAAAGAAAAACACTTGTTGAAAGTCTTTCCTATGAAAGAAAGGAAGTTGACCGGGACTCCGTCCTCGTGGCACGCAAGATGATTTCACAGTCGGAATATGAAAGTACTCTCAAGGCTTTCATTTCCAAGGAAAATTCACTTGCCGGATTCGATGCGTCAATGGTCAATGCCCGTCTAAACCGTCTCAAACTTGAACAGCAGATCATAGAACTTGACATACAAAAAACGTCAGAGGAGACTGAATACAAACGTCAAATCGAACGAGTTCAGGATGACCTGATCGGAAAGATCGCCTTATGGAAAGAGCAATTCACAATAGCAGCGCCGTATGATGGAAGAGTCTCTCTTCAGAATGTATGGAGTAAGGGTCAGAGGGTATCAACAGGAGATATTATCTCCAGTATCGCATCTGACAGCGTGACAACCGTCATGGGGAGGCTTAAGGTTCCGTCATCTGGATTCGGCAAGGTGAAGGTTGGGCAGGATGTGAACATCAAGCTATATGGTTTCCCTTATCTTGAATTCGGAATAATAAAGGGACAGGTCAAATCCATATCTTCTGTCCCGGAGAAAACATCCGGTGGCTTATTCTACACTGTTGATGTCATATTGCCGGATGGTCTTCTCAGCACTTACCATCAAGTCCTTCCGTTTGTTCAAGACATGAATGGATCTGCGGAAATTGTCACAGAAGACATGAGGCTTATTGAGCAGTTCATCAGACCGATACGTTCTCTATTAAAAAATAGATAACTTGATCCGTCTTTCTGTTCTTCGATTCTGTTGTAGCAGAGTGTCGTGTCAAGAAGTGTGACTTGAATAGAGACAGCGAGGTTTCTTGTACGGGAAACTTTTTGTATATTTGCAAAAAAGGAGGAATTATGCCTGCGACAATTATTATAGATGGGAAAAGGACGAGTGCTTCGGGAAGTGTAATCCGCCAATATCGGAAGATGAGAGGGTTGACACAGGATGAATTGGGGGCAAGGCTTAGGGTCAAGAAGTCAAGGATTTCCAAGATCGAGAATGATGACGATCTTGATATCAATGTGCTGATCAATGTATTAAAGCATCTTGATGTTGATGCTCAAGTGATGGTTAATTCCAAAAATCAAGTCGAAATGAAGGAATGCTATTCTTTCATCGTGTCTTGTGTGGATGCGTTTGCGAATGCAAAGGGATTGACGAGAAGGGCTGCGTTTAATTATCTGAATCTCTATAATGGAATTAAACTTCTGATATCTTGTTACGATGTCGAAATAACTCTTCCTCTTGATGAGATATTAAATGATCTTACTCTTGTATGCCAACGTAATGGCGGAGGAATCAGATGATTAAGCTATTTCACGGCACTAATGTTGAGTTCGCGGAACTTGATCCGTCAAGGAGCCGTGAAGGATTGGATTTTGGGACAGGCGCATACCTTACGACTGACATTGAACAAGCGTGGGGAATGGCTCGACGTAAACAGATGGTGCTTGGTGGCAGAAGACTGGTGATGGAGTTTGATTTCGATGATTCTTGTTTGACAGATACCGCTTCCGGATGCATCAAATTTGATGGATATAATGAAGATTGGACAGCTTTCGTCTTGAAAAACAGGAATAAGGCTTGGGAGTTCAAGCACGATTATCCTGTTGTCGCTGGTCCGGTTGCGGATGGTATAATGCCAACGGTGATAGACGATTACCTGCGTTTATATCCTAATGTGGATGAAGCCTTGAAAAGGGAAAATCTTTCAAAACTCACTACGCAATTAGTATTCAAGAGGCAAGGCTCTTGGCAAGTGTGTTTCCATACTATGGATTCCGTGAGGAAATATTTGAAATTCATTAAATTATATGAACAATAAAAACTCAATTGTCGAACTTGATTTTGTTAGGCAGGCGGCACTTTTCATCGCAGAATCCAAATCCTTGACTATTGAGGGTGCTTTGTCATTTGTGTATAACTCTGAAACGTTCCGCTTGCTTGATGAGAACAAGCTCGAAGGCAAGAGCCTTGAGCAATTGCTTGACATTTTCAAGAAGGAAATGACTTCGGGGAAGATTTAATAATCACTCGAATATTTCCGTGTGCTGCATAGTTTTCAGATTACTTGTGGGACGCGTTTGCGGATTCTTTCACTTTCCAGCCGTCGATGGTGCGGGTCTGTGACGAGAAGTTGATGCCGAGTTCCACGATCTCTTTCCCACTTGCATGGAACGGCTTCGCATAGCCTTTCTCTTCGATCTGCTTCAGTGCGGTCTCAGGAGAGGAGTCTCGTTTCAACTCTATGATGTAAATGTACTTGTCGGTGTCGAGTACGATGTCCACACGTCCGTTTGAGGTGTGGTATTCCGATCTGATATACAGCCCCATCATCTTGAACATCACGTACATCGTGTTCTGGAAATATAGTTCGAGGTCGCCTTGGATTTCGTAGTCGTTGCCAGAGAGGAACGTCGTGAACCGGTCCATGAACCCTTGAACATCACCTCGCTCTATGTCCTCGACGAAACTGTACACCGAAAGTGTTCCGTCAATCAGGGCTGGCGCGTAAAGCTGGCTGAGGGAGTTGAGAAATCCGGCTTTCACTTCCTCATTCGGATAGTCAAGGTTGTATGCGTTGAAACGCTCGTCGTAGCTCTTTATCGTCAGGTAGCCGGTCTGGTACATGAGGGTAATCGGTGCAGGGCTAACATAGTTGGTGCCAGTCAAGGTCTCTATCGAAACCTTGTTTTTGGCTATGTTGTCCAGATTGTACCTTCCCTGCCTGAGGTATCGGACGAGGAACGTCGGAGTGCCGGTCTCGAACCAGTACATGCGGAATTTCTTGGCTTTGAATGTATTCAAGAGACTGAACGGGTTGTACACTCCAGCACTGTGTTCGTTGAAATGATATCCGTCGTACATCGTCCTGAGTTTCTCGTAACATCCTTCCTTGCTCATTCCGCAGGCTTTGGCAAGTTCCGCCACGCTGCCGTCAAAACAAGTCTTGAGTTCCTCCTCGGACACACCGCAGATGTCAGTGAACTCCGCGTCCATGGAGATGTCGTTCAGGTTATTCAGCCCGCTGAATATGCTCATCTTGCCGAGTTTGGTGACACCTGTCAGAAAGGCGAAGCGGATGAATTCGTCCTTGCCCTTGATGACGCTGTAGAATCCCTGGAGTTCCCGGCGGAATTTTTCCATCAGATCCGGGGTGTCCATGTTGTCTATGATAGGCTTCTCATATTCATCGATGAGAATGACGACCTTGTTACCGGTTTTGAGATAAGCGGCTTCGATGACGGCCTCAAATCTGGAAGCCGGGTCAGAGAGATCTCCGGTTTTGCCATAAACGCTCTCCCATTTGGAAAGGTGTCTGCCGAGTTTCTCCTCAAGATCAGAGATGGATGTGTACCTGCTGCCTGTCAGGTCCAGATGCAGCACAGGATGCGTGGTCCAGTCTTTCTCCAGTGTCTCCATCGCAAGTCCTTTGAAAAGCTCCTTTCGTCCGCTGAAATAGGCCTCCATTGTTGAAACGAGCAGGCTCTTTCCGAAGCGTCGCGGACGGCTCAGGAAATAATATTTCCCTGTTGATGCGAGACTGAAGACCGCCGCGGTCTTGTCCACATAAACATATCCACCTTCGCGGATTTCCGAGAAACTCTGCATTCCTATAGGGTACAACATAGCCAATTCGTTATCTGTCATTCAAAGATAGTAAACATTATCCAAACCACAAATCACGTATCCGTCGGATTGAAGTGGAATTGAAGTGGGATTGCCACGCACAAAGCCCTGCAGGGCCTCATCTATAAACGAGCGTGCAGTTCATCAATCAAGTTATAAGTCGGCCGTAAGGTAGGAATTGTGGACAAGAGCTTCGCCCCGTGCCCTTCAACGGCATCGACAAAGGCCTTGATCTCCGGATAAAAACCTTGGGTGTAGATCTGATTGTTGGTCATGGACGGGATAAAGTAGTTGCGGGAGAATAGTTCCACGCTGACCGGTTGATGATGGATAATCTTTTCCAGCGGCACTCCCATAAACGTGCCGCAATGAGGGCGGAAAGTCAACATCTCCATCCCATGCATCTCGTAAGTACCTTTGACAGAGCGTACAACCAGACTTTCCTCGGAGCTGGCCCACGAAGCTGATGTGGACAATTCCAGCATACCACTCACACATCCATGCCTCAGAATCAGCATCATCGTCACTCCTCCGCCTGAAGTCCGTACGGTTTCAAAACCTTGTACCACAGCGTCTCCGAAAAGAAACGACACATAGTCCAACGGATGGATGAACAAATCCGTCAAAGAGTCGCCTTCTGGATAACGCCCGGTGACATAGCGGAGGCTGTAGCTCTTTGCAACATCTTTACGGAGAGCTTTACGTAACGCCTGAGTGACAGGGGAATACCTCTTCTGCATTCCGACGACAGCCGGCACATTCCTCTGATCCGCCAATCTCGTCAAGACATCCAATTCCTCCAAAGTTCCGCACGGTGGCTTCTCGACAAATAAAGCCTTATTTGCCTTCAAAACTTCCGAGGCGATCCCAAAATGCGCAGACGGCGAGGCCGACACGAACACTCCCCTTACAGAATCATCCGACAGGATGTCATCCAAATCTGTCGTTACCGTGATTCCTGAATATTTCCTCTCTATCAACCGAGCCTTTTCCTTCGACCGACAGCAAATGTACTTCAACGGCACGTGAAGATAGTCCAGAACCGGATACAGATTATCCACGCTGTGCCCACCGAAACCCACGAAAGAATATTCATTGACACAGCATTCCTGTAGTCGTCGGCGGCTGCGCATATTTTTGTATCTTTCTATCAACTTTTCAATTTTTTCCATAACCTACATATTCTTCACTCGTTTGAAATAGCGATGATATGTCTCGCCATGCAAGCCGGACCAATTATATTTCCCATAGAAAACCTCAATCAGGCGTTTGGGGAAGATTCTTTCCAAATTCCGCATCAAGATGATGTCATACTTGCGATGGAAATTAATCCAGCAGCCATTGCATCCAGCAGAGTACGCACACTGCAATTTTCGGGCTTTCTTTGAATTGAATATTCCATCCAACGATTCTTTATGAATATTTCCAAGCGTCACTCCGAGATTCTGGCAAAGCGGCACATCACCATTCGAATGGACAACCAATGAACTGAATATACTCTGGCAGCGCAACAGAAGCCGCCCGTTCCGCCACTCATCATAAAGCGCCACGAAATCATAGTTTTCCTCCGTATCGTGAATATTCTCGGGAATTCTCCTAAGATAATCCTCAGCATCAGTCTCCAGCAACTCACCGGTCGTGTCGAAGAACGACATCGTCCCATAGATTCCGACACGGACATCTATCCCGTACTTCTTAGCGACATCAATCACAAACCGCATATCCTCAAAATCATTCCACGGAGACAGGCAGAACATCAACGAGACAGGCACTTCATTCTTCAATCCCTCCACAACCCGGATCACCTTGTCATAGCCATCCCGTCCACGCATCCGCAGATAAGTCTCACGGTCTCCGTCAAGCGACAAGTACAGATGTTTCGGCAGGTATTTCCTGACATATTCAATGACACGCTCGGGAGCAAGTCCGTTGGATAGCAAGGTGTAATTCGGATGATACCGACTGAACCATTCCATAATCTCCGCCGCCTGAGGATGCAGGATGAATTCACCGCCTTCCAGCCCTACAGTGGTATGCCGTGTTACGCACCGACTGGACATAATCCTCTTGATGTCTTCAAGTGAAAGGTTCTCGTCCGGCTTCTTCCAAATCGAGCAATGCCGGCAACGGGATTGACACCGAGTCGTTGAATATATCATCAACAGGCTCACTTTCTTCCGTCTCGGGAAAAACAGATTGTGAAGGTAAAGACCTCCGTTATAAAGGTAATCGGCAATGGAATACATAGAAGAAACCCTGCTCCTTAACAGGAATGATTATTTCCTGCAAAGTTCGGAACAAGGTTTCTACCATCCTATTTCAGAATCTACTATCTTTTATAATAAATCACAGATTATCAATTAAATAAAGAAAATTTATTTACTTTTCACAATTGCTTCTCTCCTATATCTGAATCAAAAGCCTCATTCCTCAGCATCAGTATCTTTCCGCTCAACATCATTAGATGTGAAGTCATACACCCAGATCCGCTTAATAAAACCATCATACTTGTCCTTCTTATACTTACGCCAATTATTCTCATTAAAGAACCGATTTCCAGCTTCGTCCTTGTCACGGACAAACCATTCCTTCAGAAGACTGCCATCCGATGAGGTGATGCGAATCTTTTGATCGCCATCCGGTTCACTCGCCAATAAATCATCGAATACCGGCTCTCTATTGATGAAACAATCATAACTATACAGCCAAAGCGAATCTCCCGGCATCACTTTCTCTATCTTAGGCTCCATAAATGTCCAGTCACACCAAATACCAATTGGTTCATTTGTGTCATTCTTGACCCACCATTCTCCTTCATTATCTGGAAAAGAATCGGAAGGGTCACAGGCTATAAAGCAATACATCGCCATAAACGCAAATATAACTCAAGTTTCGCAAGTGATTTAGGCCGCCGCCCCGGCGAGGTCTAGCCGGTCGAAAGCCATCTTCACTGCTTTGATTTGATGATTGTTGTTTATTACGTTTTCAGTTAACTCAAACGGATCGCAGGATAAGAACTCAGCAATGACGTTGATGACCTCTATAATGAGTCCCCAGATTCTCTGGACGACTGTAAGTTCTACGGTTTCGCCGGTTATTTCAGCGAACAGGCCGCCAATGGTCTCGTACGATTCAAAGCGCTTGACGGTTCCGAGTATGTTGTACTGTATCATGCACAGGGACAGCGCAGCAACCTGCCCGGCGAAGTCCACGCACTGGCATTTGCCCAAGTTCAGAAGTCCCTTCATCTCCTTATGAGCCACTTCGATACACCATCTTCTGGCATAAAGTTCGAAAGCCCTCTTGGCGTCAATGCCCATATCCGTCGTGATGAGGGCGTTCCAGGAACCGTTGCCCTTCTTGTAGAAGAAGAGCTGGACATCCATTCCGGCATACTTGGCCTTGATGGAGGCGCAGGTGTAGCCAATGGAGCGGTTTCTCTTGGTGGCCTTGGCTTTCTCGAGCCGTTTGATGATGTCCCGGGCACAGAGGTCGCCCAAAGCCGTCTCATATTTGGTCTTGCCCATCTTGATCATCCCGATGAGGTGGCACTTGAGGTGCCTGCTGTGGATGAACTGGAGCAGTTCAGCACAAGGGAACCAGCTGTCAACCAGCAGGTAGTCAAAGCGGATACCCTCGATGATGGCTCTGCGGATCATCTTGATGGCGTTGGCAATCTTGGACTGGAACATCTCCTCCTTGCGAGTATTGATCTTCTCCTCCTCGTTGCGCTCCTTGCTATATTGGGCGGCCTTCTGCTTCTTGGTAAGTCCCTGTGGTTTGCTGGCATCCTTGCCGGTCTCTGCCTGTATGGTGGCATCCACCATCAACTGGGTCTTGCCGTCCGTATAGCAGAGGAACATGGCCTTGAAGCCCAGGATACACTTCATCGCAGTGTGAGAAAACACCTTCCCAAGGCCCTCGGCCCTGTTCCCCCGCTTGGGGAGGTCGGTGTCATCGAGGATAAGGCAACGGGTAGCATCTTTGGCATCTGCCCTGCGGCTGATAAGGCCGATCAGCTGGCGGTTGATGGAATGGACAAGACGACGCCAGTCGATGCGACCGTCATCCATCAGGCGGTAGAACGTGTCCTTCTTGCAGGAAAACAGCTTGCCGAGGGCGCTGTCAGCATAGTCCGCCGGTGTCTTGACGGAGAAGAACGGATACAGGACGAGCAGTCTCACCAACTGGACGAAGGTGAACTTGCAGTTCGGATTCTTAACCGGACCCACCGTTTTGGCCTGTATGACGAGCTTGCCCATCTCTTTGTTTACCGCGCTGACCGCCTTACTGGAGTCATTATGTCTGAAAAAGTCTTTGAGTTCAGAAATTATTTGTCTATTTTTGTTCATGGCTAAGGGCAACTATCTATGAGTATCGTAAACACAAGATAGTGATAATCAATGAATTATCAAAACCTTTAGCCTTTTTTATTTCAATTATTTTTCACTTGCGAAACTTGAAAAATATAATCTTTTTCATAATAAAAACAGTTTAAGTCCCATAAATATAGAATCATTCTGGGGAAACGCAAAATAATCACTCTTGTCTTGATTAACAACAATCTCTTTCTTAACGACATTGTCATCAGTAGTGCAATTCGCCCTTGTCGTAAAGACGCCTATTATAACAAGCGCGAATAACGATAATAATAAACGTTTCATCTTCATACTCATTATGATTATAGTTCATAATGCAAAGTTCCTCAATAAATATATACTATCATAATAAATAATCTACATTACATCAACGTATTTTATTAATAATAAGCAAATTGCGTAAAAGCAGATTTACTTTTACGCAATTCAGACCTACTAGTTTGCCATTAAACCTAACATTTAGACTTTTCGGATGATTCAAATAACTGATTAAGCCAATTTGCGAGTTTACCTGAGCTTTGTTCAAGCTTGAGTTTAGATCTGATTTGGCTGCTTATATTATAGGTATTTGACTTATTCACGACCTGACTTAATTCCGATGTCCTAAGGCCCAGCATCAATAAGCAACAGAATCCAACCTCTGAAGCGGTTAAACCAAAACTTTCCAGTTTTAATACAAAAGTTGGATGATATATCGCATATAGCATTCCAATGCTATCCGTTACAACATTTTTATTAGCTGTCAAGTCTTCAAGCTTATCAGCAACTTTAGACAAGGAATCAGGCTTATCTTTGGAAAGGAAAGTCCCTAACGCTATTATTCTTCTGTCCAGTATCTTTAGCGTCTCTTCATCTACATTGGAAATAATTTTAGATTTATAATATTCTTTGGTATTGGTCAAGTATTGGAACTCTTCTTTTAGCTCGTTATACTTTTGCTGCAGTCTTAGCTCTTCAGAATGCTTTTTGCACAGATACAAGGTGATGACGATAACGGAGAATGCAACCACCAATAAAATTATATACAAAGTCAAGTGTTGTCGTCGAATCTGCAGCCTATTCTCGAATTTTTCTTTTACGGAATTCACTTCCTGAGACATTTTTGCCATATCCAAAGAATCACTGATGTTGGAATACCTGGACAAATAATCATAAGCCAATTGATAGTTTCCTAAAGAATAATAAGCATCTGACTTGAGAAGATAGTAAGCCTCATCCGCTGAAAAATCATTGTATTCCGAATATTGATTTAACGAATTTATCGCTGCCGCGTACTCTCCTAATCGCATATATGCTTGAGCGACAAACTCCCAGTTTATTTCGGAAGGATCTTCGGCAACGGCCAGATATTTATCAAGGACAACACATATGCTATCAGGAGATTGTCCGGAATTGACCGACAGGCACAAGTGTAATTTGTTATACCCTAAAAGACTTCTGTGAGATAAGGAATCTTGTGATTTGACTATTGCCAGACAGCTATCGGCATCATTGAAGTTATCCCTGATTATATATGCTCTCGCTTGATCCAACAATGATGACACATAATTATTAATCTTCCCAGCTTTCAAGGAATAAGACTCAACCAGTTCAAGTTCTGAAATCAGATTATCAGAATAATCATATCTATCTGTGAGTATCTGTGATTTAGCGATATGCAATCGCGCTCTATCCTCGGCTGGAATTTTTCCGGATCTGATATGCTCCGCGCAAACCAGACTTTCCATAGCCTTGTCCATCAGGCCGGCGTTCTGGTAGATGCGGGCCTGGTAGTAATAAGACTTGAACTTGTATGGGGCGTTGCAGCGATGACGATAATAGTTCACGGCAATGTTGATGAGCGAGTCGTCCGTCCTGTCGATGTAGTTCTTGTCAAGGGCGATTGATTTAAGGAGAGCATAACGAGCGTTCTGACTTCTGGAGTCGAAATGAAGCGAGTCAATCGATTCCAGAATGGCAAGTGCTGAATCCGGACTTGCGGACATACAGGACTCGGCGCGGTCGAGACTTTCATCAACGGCCTGGTTTCGTCCGCAGAAGGTCAGAACGCAGGTCAATATAGAGATAGTTAGTACATTTTTCATTGTTCGGTGTAGTAAATAACACCCAAATATAGAACAAAAATCATTTCCGACAAAAGACAGCAATGCTGAAAGTGTAATCGTAAATGGCAGAAGTAGAAAAACCTTAGCAACAACATTAGTTATCAATTAATTATTCACCTCAAAAGTAGATTCCAGCAATAGAAAAATTAGATTCAATATTCGATGAGTCGTCAGCCTTGCCCCATTGTCCACATATGGTAGAATACACCAATCCACAAAAAATCCAGCTTCAGAATGAACTTAATTCAAACTGAAGCCGGATGTGATTATTGTCACTTCAAAAGCTGAAGGCTACTTCGCTTTCTTAAGGATTATCTCATCTGTGACTCCATTGTTGGCGACAACCTTGAAGGTGTCCTCGTCGGTCTTGAGGCGGAGCGCTCATTATTTAGTCACGTCCCACTTATGAATGTACCTCCGAAACAACAACTCGACTCTCATTGAAAGTTTTTTTCAGCCAAGCTGACAAGGTTCCATCTTCTGCCTTTAGCCCCAATTTCGTTCTTAGTCTGCTGCTAATATTATATGCGTTTGAATAGTTTATGACTTTAGGCAGCTCAGATGTCTTTAGACCAATTATTAATAAACAACAATATCCAATTTCTGATGCCGTCAGACCACAATCCGTTAATTTCGAGACAAACTGAGGAAAATATATCGCATATATCAGACCGATACTAACCGTGACCTTGTCTCTATTGTTCAACAGTTCTTCCAACGTAACAGCGGCTTTTGACAAAGAATCAGGCATATCTCTATTCAAGAATGTAGACAATGCTTTAACTCTCATTTCGATTATTCTTTGAACCAGCAAATGATGTTCATCATTGTTGTCTTTTTCTAATGTATTCATCAATTTTTCGATAGGTTTGAGCCTTTTTGTTAAAGCTGTAAGCTCATCATATTCTTCTTTTATCTCATCGTATTTTAAACGTAAAGACAACTCTCTTTTTCTAAACTTACAATAGAAGAACAAACATAATGAAAAGATAATAATAAATATAACAGCAACGGTCACAGATAGTATTCTTTGCTTAATGATAGTGAGGTTGTTTTCGTAATTAGTCCTTACAGATTTGACTTCTTGATTGATCTTTATCAAATCAAGCGAATCGCTGAGTTTAGCATACCGTATAATGCTTTCGTAAGCGTTGATGTAATCTTCTTGTGATTTCTGTGCGGAAGCAAGAAGATAGTAGTAGGATTCATCATTAATGTTGCCTCCATTTTGAAGATACCGGCATAAAGCATCCTCTGACAAATCTGCGTCTCCTATTTTAAGATATACCTGCGCTATAATTTTCCAATCCAAATCAGACTCGCTTCGAGCATAATTGATATACTTTTCACAATCAGATTTTAGTACCTCGATAGATGAATTTGCATTCAAAGAATATAACAATTTAATGTCAAGCATTTTCAAATGATTGTGATACGACAAGTCAGGGTGTTGGTTGACAATAGAAAGGCAAGAGTCCAGTTTATGATAGTCTCTTAAAATCAGGTACGTATTAGCCTGAGATAAAATTGCGGATACGTAATTGTTGTCATTTCCGGATATTTTTGAATATTTTGCCGCCTCACGCAACTCATCAAGCTCTCCAGAAAGATCAAAACGAGAGAACTTGATTTGTGCTTTAGTAAAACAAAGCCTGGCGAGATCCTCAGTTGAAATTTTATTCAAATTTATATGTTCCGCGCAAACCAGACTTTCCATAGCCTTGTCCATCAGGCCGGCGTTCTGGTAGATGCGGGCCTGGTAGTAATAAGACTTGAACTTGTATGGGGCGTTGCAGCGATGACGATAATAGTTCACGGCAATGTTGATGAGCGAGTCGTCCGTCCTGTCGATGTAGTTCTTGTCAAGGGCGATTGATTTAAGGAGAGCATAACGAGCGTTCTGACTTCTGGAGTCGAAATGAAGCGAGTCAATCGATTCCAGAATGGCAAGTGCTGAATCCGGACTTGCGGACATACAGGACTCGGCGCGGTCGAGACTTTCATCAACGGCCTGGTTTCGTCCGCAGAAGGTCAGAACGCAGGTCAATATAGAGATAGTTAGTACATTTTTCATTGTTCGGTGTAGTAAATAACACCCAAATATAGAACAAAAATCATTTCCGACAAAAGACAGCAATGCTGAAAGTGTAATCGTAAATGGCAGAAGTAGAAAAACCTTAGCAACAACATTAGTTATCAATTAATTATTCACCTCAAAAGTAGATTCCAGCAATAGAAAAATTAGATTCAATATTCGATGAGTCGTCAGCCTTGCCCCATTGTCCACATATGGTAGAATACACCAATCCACAAAAAATCCAGCTTCAGAATGAACTTAATTCAAACTGAAGCCGGATGTGATTATTGTCACTTCAAAAGCTGAAGGCTACTTCGCTTTCTTAAGGATTATCTCATCTGTGACTCCATTGTTGGCGACAACCTTGAAGGTGTCCGAGTCGGTCTTGAGGCGGACAGCCGGGAAAGTCCATACAACTCCGCTGGATTAAGAAGTAGTTTTGAATTGTTTGAAATGTTCTTTGAGGAGAAAAAATCTTCATTTTCTTCCCGTTTTTTCAGTCAGATCCGACCGCTGTCTTCCTTGGAAGAAGCGGTCGAAACTGAAGTGTTTCACTCTCAACACGGTGCCCGAGCTGAGGGCAATCGAACTTGTCCGGATTGCCGAGGTGAGCAGCAGGGGAAGAGATTGCTCTTAACCTTCAAACAAACAATTCAAAACAGCTTCTAAGAAAATAAGTAATCCTAAAGAGACTGTGTGAGAGTTTTTGGTACAGGAGAGGCTTGTCTGGTGTACCAAAGTGGCCAGGAGATAGGATTGGTACAGGAAAGGCTTGTCTGTGTCTTCCGAGGTTGTCTCGTGAGCGAGACGGCGCGTTCTGCTCACGGAGTGGCCTTCCGAGGTTGTCTCGTGAGCGAGACGGCGCATTCTGCTCACGAAAAGGTCTGCCAAGGATGTCTCGTGAGCGAGACGGCGCGTTCTGCTCACGGAAGGGCCTTCCGAGGTTGTCTCGTGAGCGAGACGGCGCGTTCTGCTCACGAAAGGGTCTGCCAAGGTCGTCTCGTGAGCGAGACGGCGCATTCTGCTCACGGGATGGTCTGCCGAGGTCGTCTCGTGAGCGAGACGGTGCGTTCTGCTCACGGGAGAGTCTTCTGCTGTGATTCCGGGCGACGGAAAGGTGCGGAAATGTCGCATTGAAGACCTTGGGTCTGGTTGTTGGCACTCTGAATGTCGAGGAAGTTGAAACACGGCCGGAAAAGTTACCCATGCCCAAGGTGGCGGATGGGGATTCAATGTCGGCAACATGAAGATTACAAGGTAGTTCCGCTTATGTGACAAAAAAAAGAAGGTGGCCAGGCTAAAAAACTTGGTCACCTTCTTTTCGCCATTCTTTTTGCCGGCTCGTCCGGCATATGTCAGTGAGGCCTCTGAGGGAGTGTCATAGGATCGGGCCGAAATAGAAGATACGGATGTCCCCCTTTGTCTCACGGTACAGGGTGATCGATAGGTCGAACTCCAGAAAGCGGCCGTCCTTCGACACATGATAGTGGTTGAGATGGGCTCCGGTTACTGACTTATTGCCGCTCACATAATGATCCCCTTCGGTGCGCTCCAGAGGGATGTACATTGTGGCGACTCCGGGAAGGTCGAGTTCCACCAAGGAAACGTTGAAGCTGATGTGGCCTGGTGCGCCGCAGCGGCAGCGCCATCCGGACATCTTGACGCGAATGTCGTCCCCGTCATTGAATACCCATTTCTGGCTTCCCTCGAAATCTTTTCCCTTGACATTGGTCAGGTTGCAGTAGTGCTGTTTGTCAACGGTTACATAGCCGCGCGGGGTCCCCTGCTGATCGTCAGGAAGTAATTGATTGCAGGAGACAATTCCTGCCAGCGCGATAAGGAACGGAAGGAATAAATGTCTGGTGCTCATAATTCAATAGTTTTTTAGTCTCTGACAATATAAATCCTATTGATACGCATTTCTTGCATCATCGGTTCCCGGAAAGGAAACTTTTTTTACCATACGGTTCCCTCACGTCGGCAAACTATTGGAATAAGTCTGTTACGAACGACCCTTTTATGGTGCCGGAGAGGCTGGCATAAAAGGGCGCATAGGCGGCCGGGAGTCTATCTGGCTTTCCGGAGGACGATCTGGTCGGTGGTGCCGTCGTTGGCGACCACCTTGAAGGTGTCCTCGTCGGTCTTCAGGCGGACGGCGGGGAAAGTCCAGACCACACCTGTAGTCTCTCCGGTACTTATCATCCGGTCGACTTGGCGGCCGTTCTGATAGAGGGTCAGGTACTTCGCGTTGCTATAGACCTTGATGTGGAGATCCTGTCCGGCAGGGAAGTACTTGAGACGGCCGGAGGTGATGTGAACCGTGGTCTCATCTTTGTTCCAAAGGGACTTGTACAGGTAGAACACGTCCTTTTTCGTCTGGCGGTCACGGGTCACGAGTCCCTTGTCATTCATGTACTTGCGGTCGTTGTTTTTCACGAACTTGACCCCGTCCTCGGAATCCATGTAGCCTTCCTGACGGTCGGCCACAGGGAAATCGAACAGGATCCAGACAGACGTGAAGTTCAGCCAAGGCATGGCCTTTATCTGGCGGACATGAGACTCATGGAAACGGTTGCCATATTCTTCATAATGCTTGGAATCCTCATCCTTGTCACGGATGGCCTCGACTGGATTCCAGACATGGCAGTAAGGGTTGACGCCGACTCCATATTCAGAGACATTGATCGGGATGTCCGACCTCAGTCCACGAACCTTCTTCAAAGTTGTGGTGAACCCTGAGAACTCGTTAGGGGTTCTGTACCAGCCGTAGTAAAGGTTCTGTGAACAAAAGTCGCCTTTAAGGCTCGTGTACCCGTCCCTTGACAGGTTCGAACAGTCCGTGAAGCCCACAAAGCGGTCCGGATCCAGTTTTTTCGTGTAATTGTAGAGTCTTTCTGTCTCCTTTACCACTCTTTCCGCGTCAAGCGGTCCCTGGAGGTCATTGTTGTTGCCCCAGGTGTCAAGCTCGTTCCACATTCCCCAGAACGCGATGGAAGGATGGTTGTAGAGGTTGTTCACCATCTCCTTCATCTGATGGTGGAGATTGTTGAAATAGGCCTGTGTGGCGTTGGTTCCGCACACATTGACCCAAGGAATCTCCGTCTGGACAATGATTCCGAGAGAGTCACAAAGCTGGAACGCGAAGTCGTTATGCGGATAATGGGCGAGACGCAGGAAGTTCGCCCCAAGCTCCTTGACGATGCGGTAGTCGCGGCGATAGTCAGCCTGAGTCAACGCGGAGGCCTTCCCATCAGTGTCCTGATGCATCGCCACGCCACGGAGAGGGTAAGGACGACCGTTCAGAAGGAATCCTCTCTCCGGATCCATCCCTATCGAACGGTAACCGACCTTTGTCTCGGCGATGTCCATCATCCTCTTTCCCTTGAACAGCTCGACCCTGATCGTGTAGAGGTAAGGATCTTTCATGCCTTCCCAAAGATGCATGCCGGAAAGGATGAACTCATGGTCGAAGTCATATTCAGAGAACGCCTTGACAAGGACCTCGCGGTCAGCCTGATAGCCCAACGCGCCATTGGCCTCCAGAAGCTGGACACGCACAAGGATGTCCGCGTCCCGATTGCCCGCGTTGACCAGTTTAGTCCTGACATTGGTGACAACTTTCTTCTTGGTCACGACCGGAGTCTCGCAACGAAGCCTGTACATTCCGTAGTCCTCCGGCGAAAAATAGACATCATCCATGACCAGAAGCCAGACCGGATTGTGCAGTCCGCCGTTCTTATTGAAGTCCGAAGTGACAGGAGCCATCTCCAGGTCCTCAGAGTTGTCGCAAATCACCTCCACCCTGTTGACACCCCTGGTCAAAGACTCTGTGATGTTTGCGGAGAAAGGCGTGTAGCCACCCTTGTGGGCCGCTACCTGCTCTCCGTTGACCTTGACAACGGCCGCCTGAGCCGCACCCTCGAAAAAGAGATAATATGTCTTCTTCACATCGGTGATCCTCAGATCACAGCGATAAGTCGCCTTGCCACGGTAGTAATAAGGAGAATGGCCATCCTCGGCGTTGTAGGAATGTGGCACGCTCACGGTCTGCCAAGAGGAGCCGTCCTTGCTGAATTCCCATTCCTTCAACTGTTCCTGACGGAAACCACGGATCTGTGCCTCCGACGGGAGGGCGGAAAAAATGATCGCCGCTATGACGACGCAGAATAAATGTCTTTTCATCAAGATGAATGATTTACGCATAATTGGACAAAGTTAGCAATAATCATCGGAATTTCTTAACTTCGCACCCATAATCATCAATCATTTCATCCTATGAACAGGAATTGTTTAAGAAACTATGACAAAACGAGGAAGGTTCACGACTGGTTCAGGTACTTCGCGCCGGTCTTCATCACCTTTTCCGTGGCGCTTGGCTTCATCACAAGAATGTTGCTGCTGTTCACTCCGCCTACCGTAATCGGATTCACGGCGCTGGAATGGCTTAAGATCTTTCTGTTAGGCTTTGTCAATGATGTGGCGTTCTCCCTGCTCGCGCTCGCACCGGCGATGGTGGTGCAGGCCACGCTGAACGACGCCAAGTACAAAAAGCCGCTCTGCTACATTATCGGAGCCGCCCTGCTCGCCTTCGCGGTCTACTCATTGTTGCCATCCAACATATTCACTGAATATGGTTCCGTCGTTCCGACGATAGCCCGTCTGCTCTCCCTCCTGCTTCTCGGCGCGTTCTGCCTGAGGCTGTTCATCCCGAACATCAGGAAGGGTTGGTGCAAGGCCGGACTGCTGTTCACTATGGGGCTGTACATATTCCTGATGATAGTGAACGCCATCTCTGAGTGTGTCTTCTGGAACGAGTTCGGCGTGAGGTACAACTTCATAGCGGTTGACTATCTGGTCTACACGAACGAGGTGATCGGGAACATCATGGAATCATATCCTATCGTGCCGATGTTCCTCGGGGTCTTTCTTGTGGCGGTACTGATCTGTTGGCGGCTGTTCCGGCGGAAGGATTTCAGCGAGTCCGGCAACGGGGGAGCCGTTCCGTTCCTGGCGACATTCGTCATCTATGCGGTGCTGTTCGCCGGAAGCTTCTTCTGGCTGCGTTTCAGCTACCGTAACCTCCAGAGCTCCAATAACTACGCGACCGAGTTGCAGTGCAACGGATGCTGGAATTTCCTTGAGGCCTACAGCAGCAGCACTCTTGAATATGACAGGTTCTATCAGATGCTTCCCGAGGATGAGGCGCAGGGACTCAAACTCGCGCTTTGCGGCCAGGTTCCTGTCCGTGAGGAGGCTGGCTCCGCGGTCCGGCAGGCAGACCAGCCGGCCGATGCCGCCGTGCGGATGATAAGGGACTCCGTTCCGCCTGTCAGGAAGAACATCGTGATGATCACCGTCGAGAGCCTGAGCGCCGATTTCCTCGCCGCCTATGGCAATGAGGACGGCATCACTCCGAATCTGGACACGCTCATTGAAAAGAGCCTTGTCTTCGACAACCTCTACGCCGCCGGCAACCGGTCCGTCCGCGGCCTTGAGGCCCTGACCCTCTGCATTCCGCCGAGCGCCGGCGAAAGCCTTATCAAAAGGCCGGACAACGCCGGACTTTTCTCCACCGGCACCGTGATGAGGGAGAACGGCTACACGACCTCGTTCATCTACGGCGGCGACAGCTATTTCGACAACATGCGCGCCTACTTCTCCGGTAACGGCTTCGAGATCATCGACAAGTACTGTTATCCGAAGGAGGACATAACGTTCAGCAACATCTGGGGTACCTGCGACGAGGATTCGTACAGGGTGGCCTTGAAGGAGTTCGACAAGAAGGCCGAGAGCGGGACTCCGTTCCACGCCATCATATTCACAATCAGCAATCATCGTCCGTACACATTCCCGGAAGGGAAGATCACCTACGACGGTGAGATGAAGTCGCGCTCCGCCGCCGTGAAGTACACCGATTTCGCCATCGGCCAGTTCCTCGCCGAGGCCTCGCGCAGACCGTGGTTCGGCAACACCGTGTTCATCGTCGTGGCCGACCACTGCGCCTCCAGCGCCGGCAAGACCAGCATCCCGGTGGACAAGTACCACATACCGGCGATCGTCTATTCCCCGGGCTTCATCCAGCCTCGGAGGGTGGAGAAGCTTTGCTCCCAGATAGACCTGATGCCGACCATCTTCTCCCTGTTGCACTTCTCCTATGACTCGAAGTTCTACGGCCGGGACATCCTCGCGCCGGACTACAACCAGCGGGCGTTCATGGCCACCTACCAGGATCTGGGCTACTACAGTGATGATGTGCTGACCGTCCTCTCGCCGGTTCGCAGAGTCCAGCAGTTCGACGTGACCGAGACCGCCCCGTGGAGACATTCCGAGACCGTGAAGGAGACATCAGACGAGGCCTTGGTGAAAGAAGCCCAGGCATTCTACCAGACTGTCAACCTTAAGCCGTGGTGAATGTCAGACAGATAGCCGCAAGATAAACTATCAGGTATGAACAAGAAAGTCCTCTATTACATCGCCGCCCTCCTTTGGGGAGCGCCGGGGGTTGTCATCGCCGTCAAAGGCATCCAGGCGTACTTGACAATGCCTACGGAAAGGCTCTGGTGGCTGCTGCTCATCACGGCCTTTGTGCTGATGTGCTTCTACCTCATGTTCCGCAAAGCCGTAAACAAGTACTCGGCGCGCATCGCCGGACTGCCGCGGAAGACGACTCCCTGGCAGACATTCCCACCCGGCGGATGGATTCTGATTGTGGGCATGGCATGCCTTGGCGTCAGCCTGAAGTTCATACCCGGACTCCCCGCTGAATTCATCGCATCCTTCTACTCCGGCCTCGGCCCGATGCTCATCCTCGCGGCCTGCCGGTTCATATTCAAATCCTTTATTCCCTGACGTAGTGAGGCATCTCCGATGGAGTGATGATGGAGATCTCGCATAGCCCCTTCACCTCGCCGTCTTCCTTCCAGGCGCTCTGGAAGATGAATTTGTGTACACCTTGCTTCTCGATGGTGTAGCAGTTCGTGCCGCCCGTCTCCAGCAGGTGACGGATTATGCCTGCGGAACGTTCACCGTGGCAGCCGAAAAGGTTCTTTCCGATCAGGCTGCCATGCTTCTCGTACTGTCTCACGGCAGGATCGTTCTGATAGATAATCACTCCGTCCTTGTCACAGACGGTTATGGAGCAGTTCAGCTCCTTGGCCCAGTCAGGTATTATCATAATGTGATTAGTTAATTGTTGCGAAGATAAGCATTCCTTCCCGAATGTCCCTGCTGTCCCGTGAGGAAATCTACCGGATGTTGCGGCGGACGGGGAGGAGGGCGATGATGTAGCCGATGAGGGCTACACCGGCGATGGTGGCGAGGACGTCTTGCCACTGGAGGATGACCGGGTATGCGTTCACGAGGAAGCTGCCCGGCATCTTGATGAAGCCGAAGTGCTGCTGGGCGAGGGAGAAGCCTATGCCGATGACAAGACCGGCGGCGAGACCGAGAAGGGAGATCAGCCAGCCTTCCAGGGTGAAGGTGCGGCGGAGCATCTTGTCCGTGGCTCCGAGGCTGCGGTAGGTCTCGATGTCATCCTTCTTCTCGATGATCAGCATCGTGATGCTGCCGAAGATGTTCAGGGCGATGATGATGATGACGAATATGAGGATGAGGTAGATGGCCGCCTTCTCGTAGCGCATCATCTTGTAGAGCGACGGATTCTGGCGGAAGCGGTCCAAAACCTTGAATTCAGGGCCTAATTCTTTCTGAATATGCTTGATCGCGGAACGGATGTCTTTCGCCGTGGAGCCTTCGGCCAGGCGGATCTCCACTCCTGAAACCTCTTCCTCATAGCCAAGCAGCTTTCTCATCTCCTCGATCGGCACGATCATCAGATCATCGTCAATCTGCTGGTTGACCGAGAATATTCCTGAAGGGCGCATCCGTACGGTTTCAATCGAGGCCGCCGGGTTCGCGAGCGAGAAATTCCTGTCCCTGATCGGGAAATATAATTCCGCGGAGGCTAGGAACGCCGGATTCATTCCCATCTTGTAAGCCAGGCCCGCGCCGACAACCATCTGCGGCAGCTGGCCTTTGTGCAGGGAAAACTCTCCGTTGGTGATGTGTTCCGCAAGAGGAGATTCCGCCTCGAAAGCGCTGTCCACGCCCTTGGCCTTGGCTATTCCCTGATGCCCGTCATAGTCCACGAACACATTCTCCTGAAGGATGAGGCCATATTCATCTATAAGAGGATTCTGCCTTATCCGGTCGAACGCCTCGCCCTCCGGGATGAACACCTTGCCTTTGGCGGGGGTTATGAGTATGTCCGGCTCCACGTTGCTGAGGGTGGATTTCACCAGCTCGTCGAAGCCGTTGTAGATGGACAGGATGATGATCAAAGCCGCCGTCCCTATGGCCATGCCGACGGCGCTGATCGCGGAGATAATGTTGATCACGTTGTGTGACTTCTTCGCGAACAGATACCGTCGGGCTATGAAAAGGGGCAGGTGCATAACCACCTCTGTTATTCAGGCTTGTAGGAGTCCTTCAGGGCAGTTGTCTTATTGAATATTACCTTGTCGGCGGTGCTGTCCGGATCCTTGTAGTAGTAGCCGGTGCGCTCGAACTGGACGGCGATTCCGGAGTTGTCCTCAAGAAGGGCCGGCTCGGCGTAACCTTTAGCTATTGTGAGTGACTCAGGGTTGAGGAAGTCCTTGTAGTCCTTGTCCTCAGGGATGGAGTTCATGTCCTCCTTGACGAAGAGACGGTCGTAGTTGCGGATCTCGATCTCTTTGGCGTATTCAGTTGAAACCCAATGGATGGTGCCTTTGACAGAGCGCCATTCGCCTCCTCCCGGCTTCGTGGTCGGGTCGTAGGTGCACCTCAGCTCGACAACGTTGCCATCAGCATCCTTGACGACCTCCTCGCACTTGATGATGTAGGTGTATTTCAGACGAACCTCTCCGTCTGGTTTGAGGCGGAAGAACTTCTTCGGAGCGTCCTCCATAAAGTCGTCGCGCTCGATGTAGAACTCTCCCGTGAACGGAACCTTGCGGGTGGCTCCCTCCGGCTCGGCAGGGTTGAGAGGGCAGTCGAACCACTCCACCTTGCCCGGCTCCCAGTTGGTGAGGGTGACCTTCAAAGGTTTCTGAACGACCATATACCTGTTGGCCCTTGCGTTAAGATCCTGGCGCACACACCATTCCAAAAGCTGGATGTCCATCATCTGGTCACGCTTGGAGACCCCGATCTTCTCGCAGAACATCTTGAGGGCCTCGGCGGTGTAGCCACGGCGGCGAACTCCGCAGAGAGTAGGCATACGTGGATCGTCCCATCCGGAGACAAGGCCTTTCTGGACGAGTTCCAGAAGCTTTCTCTTGCTCATCAGGGTGTAGGTGAGGTTCAGTCTGGCAAACTCGTACTGATGGCTCGGCCAGATCTCAAGGGTCTTGATGAACCAGTCGTACAGAGGTCTGTGGACATCGAACTCAAGAGTGCAGATCGAGTGGGTAATGTGCTCTATTGAGTCGCACTGGCCGTGGGTGAAGTCGTACATCGGGTAGATGCACCACTTGTCGCCTGTGCGGTGATGCGATGCGTGCTTGATCCTGTAGAGAATCGGGTCGCGGAACATCATGTTCGGGGAAGCCATGTCGATCTTCGCGCGGAGAACCTTCTCTCCGTCAGCGTATTTTCCGGCCTTCATGTCCCTGAACAGACGGAGGTTCTCCTCTACTGAACGGTTTCTGTAAGGGCTCTCGGTTCCCGGCTTGTCCACGGTGCCGCGTCCCTTGCTGATCTCCTCCTGGGTCTGGTCATCGACGTAGGCCTGACCGCGCTCGATCATCTGCTCGGCCCAGGCGTAAAGCTGGTCGAAATAGTCGGAAGCGTAAAGTTCCTTGTCCCACTGGAAGCCGAGCCACTGGATGTCCTCCTTGATCGAATCGACATATTCAGTGTCCTCCTTGGTCGGGTTGGTGTCGTCAAAGCGGAGGTTGGTCTTTCCGCCGTACTTCTGGGCGAGCCCGAAGTTGATGCAGATGCTCTTCGCGTGTCCGAGATGGAGGTACCCGTTAGGTTCCGGAGGGAAACGTGTCATCACGCTCTTAACTCTTCCGGACTTCAGGTCGTCCTCTATTATCTCCTCAAGAAAGTTGAGTCTTTTCGGCTCCTCGGCCGTTGGATTTTTCGCTTCTTCCATTGTTCTGTCAGTATTAAACTCACAAAAATACAAAAATATTCCGCTGTTTGTCCAATCAGGAGGTACTTCTTTCTTTCCGGTAAACAGAAACCTTTTGCCGCATGCAAGAAAGTATTACTAAAATCTGCAATGTCATTATTCAACATTGTACTTTTTTGACCATTTAGAATACTGGTTTGCCAAACATCCGGAAAGCGGTTTGCCGACAAGTTTTTGATGGCTAAATTTGTTTCCGAACAGTGGGGACTACGCCATGATCCCGAAAAGGATCCGGACGTTTTCCGAACAATAACCAGATTCTACACAATGTCACAGTTTTTTGAAGATTCCCTCGCGAAGCTTCGCAAGGAACACGACGCCCTGATACGGCTCAAGAACACAAAAACTTCATCCAACGGCGTTTGGACAAGGTATGCCTATCCTGTCGTCACGGCGGGGCACACTCCTCTGTTTTGGCGCTATGACCTGAATCCGGCGACGAATCCGCGGCTCCTTGAGCGGTTTGGAATCAACAGCGCGTTCAATTCCGGAGCCATCAAGCTGGGCGGCAAGTATATTCTTGTCGTGCGGGTGGAGGGAAGCGACAGGAAATCCTTCTTCGCCGTTGCCGAGAGTGACAACGGAGTGGATAACTTCCGCTTCTGGCCGCATCCGGTGACGATTCCAGAAGAGACGGCGACCAATGTCTATGACATGCGTCTCACAGCGCATGAGGACGGTTGGATTTACGGCGTGTTCTGCGCGGAGCGTCACGACCCCGCCGCCGCGATGGAAGGCTTCACCCCCGATGGCGGAATGATCTATGAATATGATCCCGCGACCGGCCGTAGGGATTCCGACCGTCACTGGTGGGTCCAGGCAGAGACCGTTGTCGGCTGCTTGAACCAGTACCAGAAAACCGGGGAAGCTACATGGTTGGAATCCGCTGACAATGAATGGTCTTTCATTCGTCACCACCTGATCCGCCCCGACGGCGAATGGTACTGGAGCATCCACCCCGACGACACTCCGAACACCACCGACGACCTCGCCGGTTTCTGGAAGTGCCCCTACCACAACGGCCGTATGTGCCTTGAGGTCCTCGAAAGGGGGCTCTGTTCCATGCGCTGACGCTTCCGTACGGCTATCTGGAATAAATTACGGTAATTATATACGTACGAGTTGACTGTCTTCCTCTGTACCGGAGCCGCCGACTCTTAGGTACGCAAATATATTCGCACCTGGAACATAAACTCGCTGATTATCAGGAGAATGATGTTTTAGGTGCGCATGGCTTCTCGCACCTGGAAGTCCGGAACACCAACAGAACGCTCTGTACCGCAGCCGCTGACTCTTAGGTGTGCGAATATCTCTGCACCTGGAACACCAACTCGCTGACGGTCAGATGGATGATGTTCCAGGTACGCAAGGATTATCGTACCTGGAAGTCCAGAACACCAACAGAGCGCTCTGCCCCTGAATTTTCTGTGACTTAGAGGGCAAGGTTATTGACTTTGATCTTTAACCTGTAGATCGCGATTGTTGTGCTCTCATCGTTTTCTATCGGGATATAACTGCTTCCATAGTAGTACCCGTCAGAATATCCCAGAAAATTGAAAAACGAAGGGACGTCAACATCCGCCACAAGATCGTGGCCCTTATATATTTGCATGCCGGACTCCCCGTTTTTTGCACTTTTTATGTAAGTTCGGCATAAGACATCGGAGCCGGGAATGAACCGCAACCCGGTATTGAAGCCGACATGCTGAAGATCCTTCTCGAATAAGGTGGAATTGTCAATCTTTCTTGATACCGTGTAGTCACGATCAATGTCTTTACATTCGCATCCAATTGTGTACAGAGGTTTATCCGGCAATTGATAAACGTAGATCAGTGAGTCAACCGTGTGGTTCACATACATTCTATCTCCCTCGATGGCATATTGGAAGAACTCTAAATGAGGTGTAGGTGAGGCTTTGTAGATTTCAGGGAAATGTCCAAACACATCGACCACTTTCATTGTGTTCAAGTCCAGTTTCCCGAAAATCGCGCCATCCGTGTATCTGTCGCTTTCCACATCCTCGGGCGACTTGGTGTTGCGGTTCACAATATTGGCTTGAAAGATGAGAGTGGAATCAGAATCCAAATAAAAGGAAACCCCAAAGTCTGTGAAGAACGAGAAGTTATACAGATATGTTGACTTATAAGTTTGCGAGGCCTTCTCAGTCCATCCGAAATTCGCTATTTTTCTTGATAGGATTTCCTTGGATCTCCTGTCAAAAACGCAGATTCCATTACTATTGTCAATAATGACCGATCTGTGAAGAGGATCATTTTCAATAGGGTATGAATATAAAAGAGAAGGTATCTCATTTTTCCCGTTCCCCTTTCTGAAATATTGATTGATAAGATTCCCCTTTAAGTCGAAATCATAAAACACGCAGGTGACAGCATCCACAAACGTGATTGTATAATCCTTCATGTAATAATTGCCATAACCGCTTGATAGCTCCATAGGAATCAGCAACGTGTCTATCTCTACGGAACATGGCTCAATGCTTGACGTCCCTTTATGCGGTAACCCGATCTGTTCCTGACAAGAACAAAGACCGATAACAATGATTGATAAGATAATGTGTTTTTTCATATTAATATCTTTGTGTTAAATTGTTTTCCAAATGTATTGTCGAATGGGATTTTGATTTCTTGCCTTTGTCAGAAGAATAAGGTGTACCTTATCGTCGGGAAGGCGGTGAAGACGGAGGTCAGCCTGAGTCCGTAGCCGCCGTAGGAAGACTCCTCGATTTCGGCGTACATCGGATTTTTTCTTCCGTAAACATTGTAGCGACCGAAGCTCACCGCGGCCCTTTGCTCCAGGAAATTGTAAACCTTGTCGGTCACCGCATACACTTGGCAGCGCAGGCCGGCGTTCACGTTAAGCCACCGGGCCAGCCTTGTCTCCGCGTTTATCTTGTTTCCGAAGTCAAGTATGTTGGACACGTTGTCATTCTTCTCGGACCAGGTGTCCGGTCCTACGGACGTCTCGTGTCTATGATAGATGTCGCAGACTCCGTCGTCGAATTTGAGGCGCGTCCTTAATATTCTTGAAATTACGGCAGGTATGGTTGCTGTAACCTACTGAATGTCCGGGTATTGGCGGGCGAAGGTGGCGAAAGCTCCGTAGAGGGCGGCCTCCTCGATGTGGGCGACGGGGGAGATGCGATTTATTGAAGCCACGCCCGCAAGTCCCTCTTTCAGAGCCTTTTCCATGAATATGTACGAGCGGGAGATCTGACCTCCAAGAAGAAGACACTCCGTGCCGATCTCGGAAAGGATCGGGCTTACGGCCTGAGCGAGGATGGTCGCGACATGTGAGAACGTTGCCAGTGCGGCTGGTTCCCCGGCTCCGGCGCGGACGCCTATCTCCTTGACTGTCAGCCAGGGCTCTTCCTTGCCGCTCAATTCACGGTAAGCTTTGAGAAATCCACGTTTGGAGACATAATCCTCAAGGACCCCATCCATGTAGGGCATCTTGTAGATGCTTCTGGCCGGGGATGCTGTGGATGAGTATTGGATCTTTCCGTCGATGCTGAAAGCGAAACCCAGTCCTGTGCCTAATGTGATGACGCAGACGTTCTTGTAACCGACTCCGGCTCCGCAGAACATCTCGCCTGAAAGCTGGGCGTTCACGTCGTGCACGAAACTGACCTTGAAATCCTTTCCGGCGATTCCTTTGAACCATTCTTTCAGATCCATCCCGTAGATGTCCGCGAATTTGTGTGTCATCAGCGGAACCCCGGCATTGTAGTCAAAGGGGCCGGGAAATGTCGCCGCCAGTCCGACCGCGCTCATTCCCAGTTCCTTTGATTTCATGATCCCTTCACGAAGAGATTTCTCCAGGGATTCAAGTATTTCCTCGCGGCTTCCGTCTGAACGGATCGGTACCTGCCAGGTGAGCCCGTCGGCCAACTCTCCCGTCGAGTCAGCGAGCCCGCCCTTGACGAAAGTCCCGCCGACATCCAGAAGCACAACAGATTTATCTGTCATTTCCGTAAACGTTTTTCATTATTCGCACGTTGACATGTTCAATGTGCGATTCACAGGCCACGCGCAGACTTATGTTCACCGGTATGACCATGATTTCTCTTTTCCCGGTAGTGACGTAAGTGTGTTGTGGTGTGGTGCAAATGTAGTCCTTTATTTTCTGAAGTCAAAATATTTTTTTAATTTTGTGACCATACCAGACTTGACCACGGTCTGGAAGTATTGTATTTTGTATGCCGATAGTATTAAGCCTCGATAACTCTTCGCCTGTTCCGGTCTATAAGCAGCTTATGGACCAGATCGAGTCGGGAATCAATGGCGGCGCTTTCCACAGCGGAGAGCTGCTTCCTTCAATGAACGAACTTTCCTCCTTGCTGGACATCTCGAAGGAGACCGTCAAGAAAGCCTATTTCCATCTCCGTGACAAGGGGGTGATCTATTCCACGCAGGGAAAAGGTTACTACATCGCGGATCAGACCAGCAACCGGCAGATGCGTGTGCTCCTCCTTTTCGACAAGTTCAGCAGCACCAAGCAGATGCTCTACAACTCTTTCCACGACACGATCGGCGGCAAGGCGGACATCACCATCTACCTTCACAACCAGCAGATCAATCTTCTGGAATATTATATCGACGAGAATCTGGGCAAGTTCGACTACTATGTCATCACCCCGCATTTCCCATTGGATCCCGAGATCCGGAAACGAGTCCTGAAGGCGTTGAGGAGGATCCCGAACCGCAAACTCATAATGATGGACAACTATCTGCCTGAGCTCCCGGGTAACTATGGGGCTGTCTATCAGGATTTTGAGAACGATGCTTACTATGGTCTCGCGATGGGTGTGAAGAAACTGAAGAAAGTTCCCAAGCTGAATGTTGTCATCGAGCTTTCCAGTCTGTACCACACCATGATCTCCAAGGCCGTGTCCCGTTTCTGCGAAGAGAACGAGATACCTTACGAGTTCTACACCCAGGTCACACCTCAGATAGTGAAGCCTAAGGAGGTCTATCTGATTCTGCACGGTCAGTTCGACATGGAGCTCATCAAGCTGGCCAGAGCCGCCAAGTCGCAGAAACTCAAGCCGGGGCGGGACTTCGGAATCATCTCTTACAACGAGTCTCCGATGAGTGAGATCGTGCTTGACGGCCTGACCACAATCTCGGTTGACTTCGTGCAGATGGGGCGTCTTGCGGCCGAGATGATTCTGGACGGGAAACTCTTCAAGCAAAAGTGCGATTTCCGGATGATTCATCGCAACTCTTTCTGACAGAAATATTCAGCTGGTTCTTTCTGAGAACCGGCCTTCCTTCCGGCTCAACATTTCTTAAAAATTTTTGAAGAACCGGAAATTGTTGATATATTTGCATTGTGGATACCACACCACAACACACATAACATCGGACGAAAATTAACGAATAAAGAATAGCGATATGAAGAAGTTGTTTGTAACCACAGTCTTGATTCTTGCGACGGTGATGTCTGTCTCCGCCCAGAAGAAGCCGTATTCAGTGACATGGCAGAATTTCAACACTTACTCCACCCGGCTGCCTGAGACCGGAAAGCTTGTGACCAAACCGGCGGACGGCTCTGGTGATTCCAGATGGTCCATCGGCTGCGAGACCCTTGACAGGGACTACGCTGATTTCAGCCAGTTCAGGAAGTACGTCGGACCTCTCGGAGTCGGCTACGCCAGAATCCAGAGCGGCTGGGCCAAATGCGAGCAGGAGAAGGGCAAGTACGATTTCGCATGGCTGGACGAGATTGTGGACGGATTGAACTCACAGGGAGTCCGCCCATGGATGTGCCTTTGCTACGGCAATCCTCTTTACGGAGCTGACAGGAATCTCGGCTCCGGTATCTTCACGACAGACGAGGTGATGAAGCCTTGGCTGAAATACGTCCGTGAGACGGTCAAGCACTATGGTGACCGCGTCGCCATGTGGGAGATCTGGAACGAGCCGAACCTCAGGAGCAAGAACAATCCGGAGGTCTATGCGGAGATGCTCATTGCCACGGCCGAGGAGATCAGAAAGGTCAACCGCAAGGCCGTGATCATCGGATTCGGCCTGTCAGGAGTGCCTACCGCCTGGCCGAAGAAAGTCATGGACATCCTTAAGGACAGGAAGAAGACCGATCTGATCGACATGGTTTCTTTCCATCCGTATTATCCTAATCCTGACAACGCCACGACCGACATCCTTGCCCTTGACAGCCTGATGAAGTCATATTCCCCGAAAATCAAGCTTTTCCAGGGTGAGACAGGCTGCCCTTCCATCCTTGAATATGGCCACGCGATGAACCACTATGAGTGGAGCGAGTACAAGCAGGCCAAGTGGGACCTGAGGCGCATGGCGAATGACTTCCGTCTGGAGATCATGTCAAACATATTCACTATGGTGGACTTACAGTATGAAAACATGCTTCAGTCGTTTGGACTCATCAGGATGAACCTCCGGAAGAAGGTTGTTTACAAGAGGCCTTCTTATTATGCGGTGCAGCATATGGTAAGCCTGCTGACTACGAAAGTTCATCCTTTCGACCTTGAGGTGGATCACAACGCCACAAGAGAGATTTCCGTTGTGGGAATAAAGGATGAGGCCGGGAAGACAGTGGGAGCCATGCTGTGGTACAGTGACCAGATGCCGACCGATGTCCTTGAGAAGGACAACGTGAGCATGACGATCAAAGGCCTTGACATGAAGGATCCTGTGTACGTGGAGCCGATCACCGGTAAGGTGCATGAAGTCAAGACCGTGATTCTCAGGGGCGGCCTGAGCGGCGGGAATGTCCGCCTGTCCGGCCTGCCGATGTGGGACAGCCCTGTTTTCCTGATGGAGCGTGAGAGTGTGAGCATGGAACGGGAATAGTGATCGTCCACATTGAATGATGAACACTAAATACATTATAACTAATGAAAGATAATTACGGACAATCAATCCAACGCAGCCTGGGGTCAATCCTCCGGGTTGCTTTGGCTGTTCTGATGTGCCTGACCCTCGGTTCCTTGTCCGGAACGGGTTCCCAGGCCTCGGCTCAGAATCGATCCGCGTCCAAGACCGTGAAGATCAAAGGATCTGTGATCGATGAGGATTCCAAACCGGTACCGGGTGTCGCTGTCCTTGTCAAGGGCCACCCTGAGTTCGGAGGTACTATGACGGACGAGAAAGGAGGATTTGTCTTCAACGTTCCGTCCGACGCCACGGTTCAGTTCTCTTGCATAGGTTACAAGCCGGTCGAGATGTCGGTCGCCAGGAATCTGGATTGGTTGATAACAATGGTTGAGGAGTCTGTCGCCCTTGAAGGCACTGTCGTGGTCGGCTACGGTGTGCAGCGCAAGGAAAGCGTTGTCGGAGCCATCACCCAGGTCAAGGCCGAGGATCTTGAGAAAACAGGAACCACGGACATCACCAGCGCTCTGGCGGGAAAGGTCTCCGGTCTTCTGGTATATTCCCAGAACGGCGCGCCGGGCCAGAGTGACGCCACGTTGATACTGCGGGGCCTTTCCAGCTGGAACGGCAACAATCCGCTTGTGATGGTCGATGGTATCGAACGGCCAATGAATATGTTGTCCCCGACGGACATCGCCAGCATCTCTGTTCTGAAGGACGCGTCCGCCACAGCAGTGTATGGAGCCAAAGGTGCGAACGGTGTGATCCTTGTCACCACGAAGACCGGCTCGAAGGGCGCTCCTAAGTTCTCCGTCAATGTGGAGCAGGGCTTGAACTCTCCGATGTGGACTCCTGATCACGTGGAAGCGGGAACGGTGACCAGAATGGCGAACATCGCCTATAAGAACACCCAGTCCTTCGGCTCTCAGTTCTCTGATGAGATTATAAAGAAATATGAGAACCAGTCAGACCCGATGAGATACCCTGATGTGCGTTGGTACGACCTTCTTCAGAAACGTTTCGCTACCAGCACGAACGCTGACTTCTCGGTGTCGGGAGGCTCGGACAGGGTGCGTTATTATCTGGGTGTCAGCTATGTGCACGAAGGTTCGATCATCAAGGAAATCTATCCAGGGACGAACTTCGCGAGCGACAGGATCAACTATCGTATGAACCTTGACTGGGATGTCACCAAATCCACCTTGCTGTCTTTCAAGGTTGGTGGAGTCACCAATATGGTTAAGAATCTGGCCTCGCACACAGGATCGTCCTGGCTTTTCAGTACGATCTACCAGTCTCCGACCATCACTTTTCCGGCCTACTATCCCGCGGATGTCCTGAAACAGTATCCTGATTCTAATTATCCGGACGCTGATTCAGACCGTGTCGGCGCCAACCAGGGCTCGAAGTATGAGAATCCGTATTCCGCCTTGTCAGATCCGGATTATGTCAAGAACGTGAATTACCGTTTGTTCACCGACCTGATTCTTACCCAGAAGCTGGATTTCATCACAGTGGGACTGTCCGCCACCGCAAAGTTCGGTATGACTTCGGCCTATGCGAGGGTCTCGCAGAAGGCTTCGACCAACTTCGCCAAATGGAACATCAACTGGGAGGCCTATGATGCCGGCAGCACTGACATTTGGGAGATTCAGGACAGTCAGTCCAATTATGTCTGGAATGACAAGCCTTTCTCCATCACCCAGGACAACTCTCCTTCAGGCGTGAGCTTCATCACTTATCTGGAGGGATCGCTGAATTACAGCAGAAAATTCTCCAGGAAGCACAATGTGTCCGCTTTGGCTCTGTACAATCAAAGGCAGTACAATTCCGGAGCTTCATTCCCGAAAAGAACCCAGTCTTTTGTCGGACGTGTGACGTACGACTACAAGGGCAAGTATCTGTTTGAGGGCAACATCGGTGTGACGGGAAGCGAGCAGTTCTCGCCTGACTACAGGTACGGTGTGTTCCCTTCGGCGGCGGTCGGCTACATCGTCTCCAAAGAAAAGTTCTGGAAGAGGGCGATGCCTTGGTGGAGCACGATGAAGATCCGTTACTCCAACGGTTGGGTCGGCAGTGACGCGTCGGGCAGCAACTGGCTTTACTATTCTTCGTGGAAGCAGACCAAAGGATATTACCAGGAGGAAGCCGCGGCGAACATCACCGCGAGATGGGAGACCGCACACAAGCAGGATCTCGGCTTCGAGATGGGATTCCTCAAGGACAAACTCACGGTCAATGTCGATCTGTATGACGAGAAGCGTAACGATATGCTGATGCCACCTGTCGTGACAGCCTTTGTCGGTGTCGCCTACAAGGATGTGAACGCGGGTGCTTTGAAGAAGCACGGCTTTGAGGTTGAGGTCAACTGGAAGAACACCACCTCCGGTGGCTTCACCTACAATTTCGGTGGTATGATCGGACTCAGCGAGAACAGGATAACCAAGTATGGTGACGCTCCTTACGCTCCTGAATATCAGAAATATGCCGGAACGCCACTGCAGTCGGCCAGGACCGGCGACCAGCTCATCGACGACAGATTCTTCGGAAGCATCGACGAGATTCACGGCTACCCTAACTACGCCACGGAATGGACAAATGTCGTTCCGGGAGTCTATAAGTTCCTGGATTACGTCCCGGACGGCAAGATCTCCCAGCAGGATCTTCATGTGCTGGAAGGATCGACTTACGCTCCGGGAGTATATTCCTTCAATGTCGGAGGCGCTTACAAGGGGTTGACCTTCAAGGTGCTGTGTACAGGAACCATCGGCAAGTACATCAATTACAAGCGTGTGAACATCGTCCCGTTCTATGCCGGAGCGTACGTGATCCACGATTCGCACTTGAACTATTGGACTCCGACCAACAGGGATTCGGACATCCCTGCGCTGTCATTCTCTGACGAGATGTATGCTTGGGGTGGTGGCACATCCACCTATCCGGGCTACAATCTGGCGATTCCTGATTTCACATGGAAGCGTTCGGACTATATGACTGTCAAGGAAGTCATGGTGTCGTACAGATTCTCCGGACCGAATATCAAACGGATCCTCGGAGTGAAACATCTTGCTGTCGGACTTGTCTGCAACAATCTGTGGACATTCTCCAACATCAAGGACACGGATCCTCAGAGACTCACCACGGCCGCAAACTCCTATCCGACAATGAGGATGCTCAAACTTAATGTCAACCTTGCATTCTAATGATTATGAAAACATTTGTCAACAAGATCAAATACAGCCTGCTGGGAGTCGCCGCTTTCTTCTGTGTAAGTGGCTGCAATTTCCTTGACGTGGATCCTGAGCTGGGACTTTCCGACGAGGAAGTGTTCGGCTCATATTCCTCGTTCCGCAAATATTTCGATTGGATCTACGAGTCCAACGGAGGAAAGAACATGGAGAGGATCCTAATCGCTTACCCATTCTACTATGACCTCTTCCAACAGTATTCTTTCTCCTGGTACAACACGACGGACATCGCTGACGCCGGAAAGATGGGTGTCACCCAGCAGTATTTCAAGCAGGGAGCCCTTACTCAGGATTTCCTTGCGAAAGTGACCTTCGACTCCGGCAAGGCAGACAACAAGCCGATCGCAAAGGCGATGTTTTCCACGATCAGAAGGTGCAACATGACAATCGCCCACATTAACGAGTGTCTGAACATCACCGAGGATCAAAAGAACGATCTTCTCGGACAGGCTTTCGCGCTTCGTGGATTCGCCCATTTCACACTTGGCCGTCTGTTCGGAGGCATGCCTTATCTGGATCATGTCATCGAAGCTGATGAAGAGTGGGATCTCCCGAGGCTTTCCACCCACGAGACGTTCACGAGGGCCGCGGAGGATCTTAAGACCGGTTACGAGATGATGGCCGCCGCCGGTGTGGCGCGCCGCAACACTCCGGAGAATCTTGTGTCAGGCACGGTTGATGAGATCAATGGTATCGCTGCCATCGGAATCCGCTCAAGGGCTTTGCTTTATGCCGCGAGCGAATTGCATAATGAGAGAGGACAGGAGGATTGGGTTGTGGCCGCTGAAGCCGCTGCCGAGGCACTTAAGGCGGCTCTGGACGCAGGGTTCACTCTCCTCCCGGCAGCCCAGTACACTGATAATTTCTATGGCAAGCAGATGACCAATGAGACGATTTGGAGCTGGTCATACAAGGCCAAGAACAATCATGCTAACTTTGTGGGTATCTTGGCGTATCCGCAGTCCGGAAGAGCCGGTTCGTCCGGTGTCTGCCCGACGCAGAATTTTGTGGACAGGTACGAGACCGCCTATGGAGAGCCGTTGGTGACAGAGGAAGACAAGGCCGCCGCGATCGCCGCCGGGCATTACAATTCGCAGAATCCTTACGCTGATCGTGATCCGCGTCTGGATATGACCATAGTTCATGATGGCAGCGCCGACGCCGCGGCCAGTGGCAAGGTCATAAACATCTACTATGATCCGGCGAAGAAGAACTATCCTGTGACAAAACTCAGCGGAGTCAATGTGACATTCGGAATAGATTGGGGGTCAAAGGATAATGGTACACAGGGATATTCAAGCACCGGTTATTATTGCAAAAAATACTGGGACGGGAAATTAGGCTCGAAAGGCACCAGCCACTATCATATCGATCCTATTGTCAGAGTGGCGGAGCTTTACCTGAACTACGCTGAGGCTGTCAACGAGGCATACGGCCCGAACGGCGCGGCCGGAGGATTGGATCTTACCGCTGTGCAGGCTGTCAACATCATCAGAAACCGTGTCGGCCAGCCTGACGTCCTGGAGAAGTACACCGCTGACAAGGACCGCTTCCGTGAGAGAATCCGCAACGAGCGTGGCATTGAGCTGGCATTCGAGGGACATCATTACTACTATGACATCAGAAGATGGAAGACCGCTCCGGAGCATATGAGCAAGACTCTCTATGGAATGTATGTGGAAAGCATCAAGAAAAGCGGGGAGTACCCTATAGGCAGAAAGTTCGAGGTCCGGCCGATTCCGAACAACCGTCAGTGCGTCTGGAAGGACTATATGTACTACCTTCCTTTCCCTGACACCGAGGCCTACAAACTCAAGAATTTTGTGAACTGGACCTGGAAGTAATTAACACGACACAAGAATGAAAGCATCAAAATATATTATCTCAGTCCTTGCCGCGGCCGTGGCGTGCGTCGAGCTGTCGGCGGCCGTCCCGGAGAAAAAGGACTCTGTCATCACCTATCCGTGGGGACAGAAACTTACTTACTGGCAGACGACCGGCAGTGGACTTACTGTTAATATTCCTAAACTGGAGACCAAGGTCGCCGGAGATCTCAGGAACAGTATGACGGGAGTCGTTCCGGGAATGGATGTCAGGGAACTGGCAGGAGGTTTCGATCCGTCCGCCTATGCGATGTACACGATGAACAACAGCCACATCCAGCTTACCATGAGGGGCAACACCGACCTGATGTGCATTGTTAACGATATGCACATCCCGTTCAGCCAGCTTCTGCTGGATCCTAACCAGATAGAGTCGATAACCGTGATCACGGATGTCGTTGACCGGGCCAAATACGGCCCTCTGGCCACAAACGGTGCCCTTTTGATCCGCACAAAACAAGGTGGGTACAACACTCCGATGCATATTCACGTGGATATGGAGAGCGGTGTCAGCATGGCAGGCCGTGTGCCTGAATGGGTGAACGGTGTTGAATATGCCAAGTTGAACAACGCGGCG
>OLHA01000083.1_pt1 | contig 53422 bp, 51 predicted proteins | sample 1605961 | NCBI WGS metagenome assembly OLHA01 (sample SAMN03283288) | human gut metagenome | biome: human-associated habitat; material: feces | host: Homo sapiens | place: Peru | collected 2012
AAGTTTGTCATATCTGTAAGAAGAACAAGAACATCCTTTCCCTGAAGAGCAAACTGCTCTGCTACTGCAAGGGAAAGATCCGGAATCTTCATACATTCTACTGTAGGATCAGCTGCAGTATGAATAAACATAACAGTCTTGCTCAAAGCACCACCTTCTTCAAGAGTCTTCTTGAAGTAAAGGTAGTCATCGTATTTAAGACCCATTCCGCCAAGAACAATAACGTCAGCCTGAGCCTGCATTGCTATGCGTGCAAGAAGCTGGTTGTACGGTTCACCTGAAATTGAAAAAATAGGAATTTTCTGGCTTACAACAAGAGTGTTGAACACGTCAATCATAGGAATATTCGTACGCATCATTCTGTTGGGAAGAATACGCTTTGAAGGGTTTACAGAAGGTCCGCCGATTGCAACAAGATTGTCTGTCAGCGAAGGACCGTGGTCGCGTGGCTCTGCAGAACCGTTGAAGATTCTTCCAAGAAGATTTTCGCTGAATGAAACACGCATATCGTGTCCCAGAAAGCGGATCTGGTCATTTGTAGCAACACCGCGCCCGCCTGCAAATACCTGCAGTGAAACAAGGTCACCGTCAATTTTGTTTACTTCGGCAAGTGACCGTCCAAAGCGTGTGGTTATCTCTGCAAGTTCGTTAAGTTTTACGCCCTTTGCACGAACTGTAATAACGCTTCCGTTAATGCTCTCTATTTTACTGTATACTTTGTTCATTACTCACCATCCTTAAGAAGGGCCTTTACATCAGAATCTACAGAAGCTCCCTTTTCGGCAAGGATTCCGTCGATTTTCTTTTCTGCATCATAGAAATCCTTTGAACCGAACGTTTTGTAGTTCATATCAATAAAGTTCTGTCTGAGCATGTTAAAGAATCCGCGGGCTTCTTCCTTTTCTGAAATTTTGAATGAAGAGCCAAGAATTGAAATTATCTTGCTGAATACGTACTTCTGGCGGTCAACACCGGTTGCACCTTCAACATCATCAAAACTGTCCTGCTGCATGTAAACGGCATCAAGGAATTCGCTCTTAAGATAAAGAATAAAGTCATCAAGACTTGTTCCTTCTTCACCGACAACCTTCATCATCTGATTGACTTCTGCACCTCTCTTGTAGATTTCGCGTGCATATTCAACCAGGTTTCTGCTGATAATTGATTTATACTTTGACCATGAATCAAGAGGGTCAATAGAAGGATAGCGGCGTGCATCGGATCTCTCTCTTGAAAGACCGTGGAATGCGCCGACAACCTTAAGTGTAGCCTGTGTAACAGGTTCTTCAAAGTTACCGCCGGCAGGAGAAACTGTTCCACCGATTGTAACAGAACCTACATTGCCGTCCCTTAGGCGTACAATACCCGCACGCTCATAGAAAGAAGCGATTGTAGATTCAAGGTAAGCAGGGAATGCTTCTTCACCCGGAATCTCTTCAAGACGGCCTGACATTTCGCGCATAGCCTGGGCCCAGCGTGATGTAGAGTCAGCAAGAAGAAGAACGTTAAGTCCCATCTGGCGGTAATATTCTGCAAGTGTAACACCCGTATAAACAGAAGCTTCACGGGATGCAACAGGCATTGAAGAAGTATTGCAGATGATAATTGTTCTTTCCATAAGAGAGCGCCCTGTTCTCGGGTCCTTGAGTTCGGGGAATTCCTTGAGTGTTTCTACAACTTCACCGGCACGCTCACCGCAGGCAGCAACAATAACAATGTCAACGTCTGCATTGCGGCTGGTTGTATGCTGAAGAACAGTCTTTCCTGCACCGAACGGTCCCGGAATACAGTAAGTACCACCCTTTGCAACAGGGAAGAATGTATCAATAAGGCGAACTTTTGTAACCATAGGCTCTTCAGGACTCAAACGCTCTGCATAACAGTTTACGGCGCGCTTTACCGGCCACTTGAAACTCATGCAGATATTGTGTGATTTACCCTTTTCGTCAACCAGTGTTGCAATTGTGTCATGAATTTTATAGCTTCCGGCTTTTGCAATCTTTTTTACAGTATAGCTTCCTAGGAAACCGTAGGGAACCTGAATTTTGTGTGTAAAAGGACCTTCTGGAACAGTTCCCACGCTGTCACCGGCAAAAACTACATCACCTTCTTTTGCTGTAGGAGTAAAATCCCACTTTGTATTTTCATCAAGTGCAGAAAGGTAAACACCGCGTTCAAGGAAGTATCCTGAATGTTCTGCAAGAAGAGGAAGCGGATTCTGGAGTCCGTCATAAACCTGACCCAAAAGTCCCGGTCCTACCTCTACGCTAAGAAGATCTCCAGTAAATTCAACATTACAGTCAGTAGAGATTCCGTTTGTCATCTCATAGATCTGCATCTGTGCCGTATTTCCGCGGATTCTGATAACCTCACCTTTAAGGCTCTGTCCTCCGACCTTAACATATCCTACTTCGTTCAGGGAAACTTTTCCGTCGAATTCAACGGAAACCATGTTTCCATTAACGGCAACAACCTTGCCTTTTGTATCTGTCATTTGTCTTCTCCAAGAATCTCATCATAAATTTTATGGTAAGAAGCCAGACCTTCGTCTTTATCAAACTTCTTCATTCTTTCTGCCAGCATAAGCCTAAGCCCGTAATTGTATACGGAATCAGCCGAAAACATATCCAGCGGAGTCATTCTGTCCAGCACGCCCAATCTGTACTGGTTAAGAAACTGTTCGGCTCCTAGCGGATTTTCCATTCCAACAGCGGTTCTTGCAGCCTGAACCACATCACCGTCATTGGGCAACGGAAGATTCTTTGTTTCCTTCTTCATTTTAAGGGCGCGAAGCTGTGCCAAGGCAAGCCTTAAGTTTCTTTCCTTATCATACCAGGCATCCAGAAAAACAGATCCTGTAGGCTTAACTTCAAGAGGAGGTTCCAAAGAAAGGTTTCTGGCTGTTTCTGCAGATTTTGCCGACATAAAGCGCCCGCACAAATCCTTGAAATAGTCCGTTGTTATGGGAAGCTTGTAATTCGCGTCATCACTGGAAGAGAATGCCGGAAGCTGCGCCATAAGATAGTAAAGATGTTCCACTATTTATTGTCCTTTGCGGCGGAAGTTCTTTTTGCGGCTGTTTTTTTAGGGGCAGCCTTTTTAGCTGAAGTCTTCGCAGCAGTTGTTTTTGCAGAAGTTCTTTTTACCGGAGTCTTTTTTTCAGCGGCAGGTTTTATTTTAGGTGCTGCTGCTTCTTTTTCAGAAAAATCTTCTTCTGTTGTCTTTACGCTAAGGGCTGCAACTTTCATAAGCTCAGTCGTGCGCGGATTAAGATATGAACTGAACAGAGAAGCAACTTCTTCTGCACTGAAGTCATAGAATGAACTTCCGTTCTTTGTACCGATTCTGAAGCCTGCAGAAAGTGAAGAATCACCCTTTATCTCAAGGCCCTTTGAAATTCTTGCCTTAAGGGCAGTTCTAAAACCTGTTTCGAGAGCCTTCAAATCTTTTGCAGGGAGAATAACTGAAAGTTCCCCCTCTTCGGGATTTGCAGCCCAGGCTTTTACAGTCTCGGGGACAAGTTTCTTTAACATATCCTTGTCATAGGCCTTTTCTGTTTCTGCATTTACAAGTGCAGAAAGTTCCCTGTTTATTCCGTCACGGAAAGAAATAATAAGATTGCGTCCAGCCTGAGTAATGGAATCTTTGCTTGCGGCTTCCATTCTTTCTGTTTCAGACTTTGCATTTCTTATGATAGAGTCAGCCTTTAATTCAGCCTCTTTTATTATAGATGCTGCTTTTTTTTCGGCCTCTGCAATAATTGACCGGGCAGAAACCTCTGCACTAGCCACTCCGTCCTTTTTAATTCTGTCGATTAATTCCTGCAACTGGACGTCCATTATAACCTCCGTATTTTTACTTTTATGGGAAAACCTTTTTAAATATTCGGCTTTCGGAAAAATTCATTCATAAAAAACAGGCCTCCCGTTTTTTTACGAAAGGTCGATCTGTTTATTAGAAACCAAACTTATAGACAGTAGTCTCGTGATAGGGCTTTTCGGGGCGCACTATGCAGCTCGGGAAAGACTCCTTGTTCGGTGCATCAGGGTAAGCTTCTGTTTCAAGACAGACGGCATCATGTACATGGTGAATATGTCCGTTCTTTCCAATCTGTCCTTCAATAAAGTTTGCCGTATATACCTGGCATGCTGGAAGAGTTGTAGAAACAGTCATTGTGCGGCCGCTTACAGGATCTTTCATTACGGCAAATTTTCTTACCTTGCCGTCAACCGGGGCATCAATACAGAATGCATGGTCATAGCCGAATTCAGTATTCTTCATGTCCTTTCCGAAAGTTTTTGCCTTGCGGAAGTCAAATGCCGGGGCACTGCTTACGTCAACAAGTTTTCCAGTCGGAATAAGGGCTTTGTCTACTTCAAGGAAGTGGCTGCAGTCAAGCTGAAGTTCCTGATCTTCAATTGTTCCGCCGTCATACCCCTTAAGGTTAAAATATGCATGGTTTGTAAGATTTATTGGAGTTGCTGCATCTGTTTTTGCAGAATAATCAAGGGTAAGTTCATTGTCTTCGTTAAGGGTGTAAACTACCTTAAGCTTAACGTTACCAGGCATTCCCTGTTCACCGGCAGGACTTGTTCTTGTAAATTCAATTCCAATGCCGTTATTGGTTCTGATTTTTTTTGCATTCCAGACTTTTTTTTCGTAACGGTCAAAGCCGCCATGAAGACAGTTTTCACCGTCATTTTTGTCAAGGCTGTATGACTTTCCGTCAAGAGTAAACGAAGCATTGCCTATACGGTTTGCAAATCTGCCTACTACAGTGCCAAAACAGCAAGAACTGCTTGCATAACCGTCCAGAGTTGAACAACCGAGCAGCGCGTCAATACATTTTCCATCTGAAGAAGGAAGCAGAATACTTGTAATAGTGCAACCGTAGTCTGTGGTGGAAAAACTCATTTTACCGTTGGAAACAGTATAAATGTGAATCTTAGTTCCGTCGTACAATGTGCCGAACTTAGCTTTTGATATCCTTAAATTTCCCATACTAAAAATATACTCGCTATCAAATGAAATTTCAAGAATTACTTTCAATATATGTAAAAAAACAGATTAAAATTCAGCGTAATTCCAGTGCGAGTTTTACTTCCTGAATACTGCGACCTGTTTTTGCAACAATTTCAAAAACGTTGAACCCCAGCCCTGAAAGTTCTTTGACCTGCTCGTTAAAATCCTTTTTGGGAACAACTGGCTTTTCGGCCATAAAAACTTTGGGTTCAAAAACAGGAACTTTTACAGTAGAATTTGATGAAGATGATGAAACTGCAGCCGGTTTTTCTTCCTGCGCGGTAAAAAGATCTCCCTGTACGCTGTCTTGCGGTCTTGAAGGATAAGGGGAACGTATATCGCCGATTGAAGAATTTGAGCGGGTATGCTTTTTTTTGTCGGCAAGTTTTTCCTTAAAGACGGCCCCGGCCTGTAGTGAATTGAGTTCCTTCTGCAGAATAAGAAGATGTCTGTCTGCTTCTGCGCTTACTGCCTTTATCTGTCTTATGCGGTCATCCATAAGCGTAATGTTTCTGTCTGCATTACGGTTAAGCTCAGTGAGCATTGAATTAAGAGAGTCCCTTGTTTTTTTTATTATGTCTTCAGTAGAAAAAAAACTGTTGAATCTGGCAAGAAGAACAAGCCACATCGCCACGTTGAATATGATAAGAACAGATACGGTAATGAGAATTCCCATGTCTACCCCATTATGTCAATAAAATTTCCGGTACGCGGGTCTTTGAGTTCAGTCTGGCGCGGTTTATCCCCGGCATCCTGTTCATCTTCCTTTTTGTGCTGTTCACCCGCATCCGTAAAGTCAGAAGAACCACCGCCTTCATCTTTTATTCCGTCTGCAAAAGAGTCGTCAGAAGGTGTTTTGTTAACGGTACGCGTCTTTGCAAGATCTGCACGTGCTTCTCCTGCAAGGTTCTGCTGTGCTGCAAGCTGGGCCGACTGGTTCTGCATTGCACTGAATTTTCCTATATTGTCCAGCTGGGAATAGATTGTGGAAAGATCAATTGGTTGTATAGCCATCAGCTCCTTCCTCCCCGTCGTTCTGGGACGGGCTGTATTTGTCCATTCTCACAAATCCCTTGTCATAGAAAAAACTGACAGCCTTGTATTCATTGGGCGGTTCCAGAATGGCATCCCTGACCGTAATTTTTACCCCAGGATACACTGTTCCGGAAGCACTTACCCTGCCTACTACCTTGAGTTCATGCAGGTGACTCTGAATATTCTGGATTTCTTCATCCTTGTCACCAATCTGCTGCTTGAGTTCTTCATTTTTGGACTTGAATTCGTTGAGTTTTTCTTCTTTTTCTGCCGGAAGTGAACGCCGTATCTTCTTTTGGTTTTCAAGCGTTTCTATATTGAGTTTAATTTCTTCCTGTTCTTTTTCAAAGTTGGTTTTCATTGCAGAAAGTTCGAGAAGACGCTTTTTGGCTTCGGGGTCAAATCCTACTTCAAGAAGGGTTTCGTTTCCGCCGCCGGCAGAACCTATGTCTTTGGCAAGAATTTCTTCTGTTGCAAAAAGATGGCCGCCTTTTATAGAAGCACGCTTTCCCTTAAGGATAATTTTCTTTTTTGCAGACACTTCACTGTTGATTATACTGTCATTTACGACGACATTTTCACCGGCTTCAACTTTTGCATTCTGAATGAAACGCGCCCAGAGAGTTTTTCCGCAGATGATTTCACCTTCGTCACGGCCCATAACTCCCTGCGAAATAACAATGTCACCGTCGGCTTCAAGATGGCACTTTTCTACGGAACCGTACACTTCTATATTTCCTGCAGCCTTTATGCTGTAACCGTCCTGAACATCACCCTTGCAGACAACAGTACCCATAAAGTCAATGTTACCTGTCTTGCTGCCGACACTTCTGACTTCATAAACCTGCTCAACCGTAATCTTTCCAGAAACCAGCATTACGTGTCCTGCACATTCTGCAACAATGGTGCGTCCGTCAGAGTCAAGTTTTACATTCTGTCCGAGGGGAATATTTATGTCCTTTCCGTTCTTTGCTTCGAGGTAGCGTCCCAAAACTGTTTTGCCGCCTTTACCGCGCTGTGGAAGCATTTTTGTGGCAAGAGGCTGCCCGGCCACAACGTTCTGGATAAGATTGAGTTCCTTGAAGTCAACCTGTCCGTTACCTGTTTCCTTAAGTTTGAGCTTTGACCTGTCAGTTTCAAAATTGTATGCAATATAAGCATCGCGGCCGTTTACAGGCTGAATTGCAGATGCCACAACATAAGGCTCGTCATAAACAGGTGTATCTACATAAGCATTTATTCTTTCTTCGTCAATGCCTGCCTGTACACCCTGAATGCGCAGAGCGTTGTGTATATTTTCTGCAGTAATTTCAGAACCCTGAGGCTGCGGGGCAGAAACACATATTGTAGCTTCCATTTCATCCTTTGAAATATCAACCGCAAGAATAGCGTCGCAGGCATCCCGATGATCATAGGAACCAATTTCAGAATACCTGCCGTCAGTTCCATTCGGAGCCATGCACAGGCTTTTTACAAGAGACTCGTCGAATTTTGCACTTTCACAGTAATTTATGACAGAAAGCACATCTTTTTCGGCAACACTCTTTCCCTTTCCGACGGGAGGAACAATTTTAAGGTACAGATGGGAACCAAAGCGGTGAACATAAAATGCGCCGTCAGTATCAACAACAACAGGAGCGATCTCAAGTTCATTGTCATCAATTCCAAGTTCACCCTGTTCTTCTTTCTTTTGCCGCACAATTTCAGGATTTTCGTAAACAAGGATTTTCCATGGTTTTTTCATAAGACCGATGATTCCGACAGAACCTTTTTCAAGAACTTCATATTCAAGATTGAGCGTTTTTGTTTCGAGCTGAACAGAAGCATCTGCAAGGCATTCTTCAAGAGTGTCGGCCCTGACTTCTATGGCATGGATATTCTTGTCCTCGGTGAGTTTTTTTTTCATAAAAGGACGAATGCCGTCTAATGTAACCAACGCTGGCCTCCGTAAAGCAGTGTCTAGAAAATACCCTTTCTAAGGCTTGTAAGTTTGGCGCGCAACCTGAGGTTTGCCTTTGCGTGAAGCTGGCTTATACGGCTTTCGCTTACATTCAGAACCTGTCCTATTTCCTTAAAGGTAAGATCTTCATGGTAATAAAGAACAATAACCATCTTTTCATTTTTGGGAAGTTCGTTGATAGACTGAATAATTACACGGCGTATTTCTTCGCGCTCTACAATTACATCGGGGTTAAGGCTGTTGGGTGCTTCTATGCTGTCACCAATCGAAATATGCTCGCTGTCATCTCCGGAATACCATACGTCATTAAGTGAAAGCACACTGGTTCCGCTTACCTTCATTACCGTTGTCTGGTACTCGTTTTCTGTCATGTTCATTGACTTTGCAATTTCTGCGTCAGTGGCAGTTCTTCCGAGACGTGCTTCGAGTTCAACAATGGCATCTTCTATTTCTTTTGATTTTTGTCTTACCGAACGCGGAACCCAGTCAAGTTCACGGAGCTCATCAAAAATAGCACCGCGGATTCTTGTTACGGCATAAGTCTTGAACTTAACATTCTTGTCGGGATCAAATTTATTGATGGCGTCCAAAAGTCCAAACTGACCAAACCCGACCAAATCATCAAATTCCACGCTTTCCGGCATGCCTGTAGATACCTTTCCTGCGACATACTTTACAAGAGGCATATACTGCCTTATAAATTTGTCTCGAATCGCTGAGGACTTTGTTTTTTTGAACTCATTCCAAAGTTTTTCTTCTTCTTTTTCGTCTAATCCCAGACTTGCCATTCTCCACACCCTTTTTAAAATGAACCGGCAGTTTTGACCGCCCGTCCGTTATTTTAAATTTACCTATTCTTCTCTCTTTAAAAGCGTTCTTATTGCGCTTGCTATTGTAGTTGCATCGGTTCCTTTTACGGCAGCCTCTGTTTTTGAAGAAACACCTTCGACAGAAGGCAGACTTCCCCCGCCGGCAAATTCCGTATCTTCAAGAACAGAATCATCATATTTACCCTGTTCAGTGCCTGTCGGGGTAAAATCAGGAAGATCTTCTATTTCCTGTACTTCCTGCATCTGTGTCATGGAGGAAGCTGCACCGGCCTGGTTTTCGGCAGCTATCTTTTCGGCAGCACTCTGGCCTGAACCTGCGGCAGTACCTGAATCAGGGCTGCTTTTTGCAACAGGAGCGGCTGTTTGTACAGCAGTAGACGGTTCGGGAACTGAAGTTTCCTCTTCTGAAAGCCTGTGCACGTTGTCAGACACAGAAAAACTCGGCGCATCATTATCCTGGGTAAGATTTTCATCGTCTATTGTAATATCAACGACACTTCCAGCCGGTTTTGAAGGATTTTTGGAAGACTCCTCCAGAACATCAGATACACCGTCATTCAGAAAACGGCTGTCCAGAAAACTGAACACGATTCCCAGAACAGAAAAAACCCCGCCGAACACAAGCGCACGCAATAATGAACTGGAAAATTTTCCTGTTGAGACAATGCTTATAAAAAAAGACAGCACAAAGCCCGCCGTAAACGGAAAAATTATGTTTTTAGGCTTGAGCATGTACAGTCCTCCACGTCTGTCCTATAAGAGTACGGCAAAAAAGCATTACGGTCAAGGTCAATCACTGGTTTTTTTTGAACCCAAGAAATTTCCCGAGAAAATTCATTACGCTAGAACTTTCTACAGGTGCAGTATTTTCTATTCTGCCTACAATATGGCTCAGACAAACAGAAGGCTTTGATGTAGGATTTACTACAAAAAACGGCTTCTGTCTTATAACCGCAGCCTGGACTACAGGATCATCGTAAACGAATCCCAGAAATTCAACCTTGTAATTAAGAAACTGTCCTACAATAGTAATAATTCTTTCTGAAATGCGCTTGCTTTCTTCTGCTGAATGAACCTTGTTTACAAGAAGCTTTATGTTTATCTGCCTGTCTACAAGTTCAGTTGTAATTATCTTGATCATTCCGTATGCATCGGTTATTGCGGTAGGTTCCGGTGTTGTAACTACATAAACCTCATCGGCAGCCGCAACAAACTGAAGAACATTATTTGAAATACCGGCGCCAGTATCGATAATGATTATATCTGCATCTGAAAGGGACGCAAATTCCTTTGCAAAATATTCAAGTTCTTCCTTTGAAAGATTGGCTATCTTTGAAAACCCGTTTGCACCGGCTATAAACTTGATTCCGTATTCAGAGTCAAGAATTATTTCTTTCATTGTCTTCTGGCGGTTTATTACCTGCATGAGATTGTACTGCGGAACTACTCCAAGAAGGACATTTACGTTTGCCATTCCAAGGTCCCCGTCTATAAGAATGACCTTTTTTCCGACTTTTGCGTATGCGATTGCCATATTTACGGCAATATTGGTTTTGCCTACACCGCCTTTTCCGCTTGTAATTGCAATAATTCTTGTCTTATGCTTCGGCGCTTTTTCTGCAACCCTGTTCATAATGTTACGAAGCTCTTTTGCCTGTTCTTCCATATTATTTGCTCCTTGGGTTTGCCCTTCTATCTGTTTTCTATATCGTCCGTCGTTTCGCCGAACTTTTCTCTAAGATGATCCATGTCTACGTTAAAGCCCCTGAGTCCACGCAGAAAACGGATGCGGTTTCCACGCTCTATTGTGTGCAGAACTTCCTGGCCGCTGGTAATCCAGGCTATGCTCTTGTTCTTTTCTGAAAGCACGCTCAGTACGTTGCCGTAAGTTGAAGTTTCGTCACACTTTGTTATTATGACGCTTTTGAAATTAAAGCCTTCATAATTTCTGATGATGTTTTCAAGATCGCGCGCATTTATTCCAGCTACGATTGCAAGATAAACAGTTTCCTGCATGTTTTCTACATTGAGTATTTTTCTCATGCGGGCAATGTTTTCAAAATCGTTGGGACTGTATCCCGAAGTATCTATAAAAATGTAGTCCGCATTCCCGCTGTAATTGCGGTATAGAGTCTGAAGGTCAGAAGAACTTTCGGCCTGGTCTACATTGACGCCTATAATTTCGGCCCAGTGCGACAGCTGTTCAACCGCGGCGACACGCATCGTATCTATTGTAATCATGCGGATTTTTGAAGGAACTGCATCCGGCGAATTGTTCTTTGAAGAAACGGCTATTCTTGCGGCCATTTTTGCAACAGTTGTTGTCTTTCCTACACCGGTTGGTCCTACAATGACAATAACTTTTGGTGTTCTGCGGGAATTGTCACGGTCAATGAGGATTCCTTCCCCAATCCAGTCAACAACCAGAGACTGAACTTTTTCAAAGTCATCCAGTTCGTCAAGACTCAGTTCATTCTTAAGACGCGCACACATTTTTTCTATATAAGTGCGGGTAAATCCGTTGTCATCAAGAAGATCCTGAATTTTTTTTATATTCTTGTGCTCTTCACCGGACATTGTTGCCTGCTTGATAGAGTCAAGATTTTTTGACATGTTCTCTATCTGGTTAAAGAGTTTTTTAAATTGAATGTTGCTTGTGTCAGGAGCATTGTTCAATATTTCTGCCCTGGAACGCATAAAGTCTGCAGAAGAAGGACTGCCGCTGCGCTGCGGTGCTGAATATGCATTGGCGTACTGACCCGAAAGAGACATTCCGTAAGGAGAAGAGCGCAGTTCGGGAAGATTTTCGGCATGATACTTTATCTCGACATAGTCTTTCTGGATACCCAAAAATCCCTTGCGCAAAACAGTACGCATTCCGTCTATGGTATAGTTTTTCCCGTATTTGTCAAAGATTTTCTTAATACATTCATCTCTTGTACGTCCGAGAACCGTTTCTATTATTCCCGGAGGAGTAATACTTTTACTGCTCATTTATTTCTCCTAGAGCCTCAACTTTTATATCAGGACCGGCGGCCATTACTTCACCTATCGAAAGAACTACCAGACCGGGAATTTCTCTTTCCGTTGCCGATTTTACAAGAAGCCTTACTTCGTCAGGGCACAGCACAATGGGAAGAAAATTTCTGTCTCTTACTGCAGATATATATTTTCCCATTGCCGAAATAAAGCGTCTGGCATCTACAGGGTCAAAGGCAACAAACGGCTTTTTACCTGGAACTTCTGCCCTGTGTTCCAGAATCTTCTGTGAAAGTTCCTGCGAAAGGTTCATTACATGAAGCACTTTGTTTTCGTCAACGTACTGGCTGCAGATCTGTGCACCCAAAGCTTCGCGTACCTTTTCTGAAAGTTGCCATATATCGCGCGTAATCTTTCCGTAGTCGCCGAGTGTCTCAAGTATAGTAACCATATTGCGTATGCTCACCTGTTCGGCAAGAAGGTTCTTGAGAACGGCTTCGATTTCACCGTAAGTAAACTTGTGTTCACCGGACATGACTTCGTCAACAACAACAGGATTTGATTCCCTGATTTTTTCGACAATGTTCTTGACTTCCTGGCGGGTAAGAATATTTGCCGCATGCCTTTTTATAAGTTCGGTAAGATGCGTTGCAAGAATTGTGGGAAGATCAATAACGGCATAACCGGCTTTTTCTGCCTCAAGCTTTCTTGACTCGGGAAGCCATATTGCTTCCATACCAAAGGCCGGGTCGCGCGTCTGTTCACCTACAATAATTTTGTCTTTCGGAACATTGCCGGTGTTAAGACACATGTAGTAACCTATCTTAAGCCGGCTGCGTCCTACTTCGATTCCCCTTATCTTGAACGAATATTCTTCGGGTTCAAGTTCCATCTGGTCAATGATGTGAATGGGCGGAACTACAAGTCCAAGATCATGCGCTTCTTCACGGCGGATTTTTGTAATGCGCTCAAGGATTTCTGCCCCCTTTTCTTTGTCTACCAGAGGAAACAGCGCGTATCCTATTTCGAGCGAAAGTTCATCAAGTTTGACTACAGGTGACAAATCTTCCGGACCGCCGCCTGTCTGTTTTTTGGAACGGGACTCTGCTTCTGCCGCTTTTTTTGCCACAGCCTGGGTTTCCTGGCTTTTTTTGATGCGCGCGCCGAAAATAACAAGCACAGCACCAATTCCGACAAGATAAAATGTAGAACCGTTATGGAACGCAAACCCAAGAACCGCAAGGGCGGCACCGACAATGCAGTAAATTGTACCGTCAAGCGAGAACTGCTTTTTGAGCTGGTCCGAAAGAAATTCCTCGGAACTGCTTCCTGTAACAAGAAGTCCTGTAGAAAAAGAAAGCAGAAGAGCCGGCAGCTGTGACATAAGACCGTCACCAATTGTAAGCTTTGCATAGCTGTTGAGCGCGACCATCGGGGAAAGTCCGGCCATAATTCCGGTAATCATTCCTCCCACAAGATTTACTACTGTAATGAAGATTCCGGCTTTTACGTTGCCGCTTACGAACTTTGAAGAACCGTCCATTGCAGAATAGAAATCTATTTCCTGCCTGAGCTGTGCTATTTTAAGGTTGGCTTCGTCTTCTGTAATTGAGCCTGACTGCATCTGGTTCTGGATTACAAACATCTTGCTGTTCATACTGTCGAGTGTGAATCTTGCAGAAACTTCTGAAACACGGTCGGCACCTTTTGTAACTACAAGAACCTGGACAACAATCAGAATAATAAAAATTATGAAACCGATAATGACATTGTCACCTGCAACGATATTTGCAAAAGCCTGGACCATCTCGCTCTGGCCGGTCATTATTCCCGAAGGAGAAACCGGATTCATAAGAATGTTTCTGGTAGAGGCGACATTTATTGCAAGGCCGAAAAGCGTAACAAGAAGAACAACTCGCGGGAACGAAGAAAAGTCCGCCGCCCGCTTCATGTAAACTACAGTAAGAAGAATTACAAAAGAGACCGCCAGATTGAGCACCATCATAATGTCAATTACAGTCTTTCCCAGCGGAATAAACATGAACATAACGACAACAAGTGCCGCAACCGGCAGAATGTTTGACGTAATAAACGAGAATATTGTTTTTCCTAGAGTTTGTTTTTCCGGCATTGAGTCCCCACCCACCGAATCAACAGTCCAACTGCAGGCAGCAGATTTGTTGCTTCATTAACTATTTTTTATTTTGATTCTTGTCCATATAACCGATCTGTGCATAAACGGTCGCAATGGCGCGAAGATAATCTTGGGGTATTATATCACCAACTTCGGTATCTGTATAGAGACCTCTGGCAAGCGGACGGTTCTCTACAACGGGAACATCATTTTCTGCAGCGATTTTTTTCATTCTCATTGCGGTAAGATCTTCACCTTTTGCAGTAACCTGTGGAGCGTCGGAATTTTCCCTTACCCACTGGAGCGAAACGGCATAATGCGTAGGGTTTGTAATAACCACGTCGGCTTCTTTTACCGCGCGGGGCATACTCTGCTTTAGCATATCACGCTGGGCAGTTTCGAGATGGCTTTTAACTTCGGGGTCTCCTTCCATCTCCTTGAATTCCTGCTTTACTTCCTGCTTTGACATTTTCATGCTTTCCAAAAACTGCCGGCGCTGCACAACATAGTCAACAATGCCTATCGCAAGAAGAACAAGAGCTGTAACAACAAGAAGCTTTGCCGTCATGGAACCAATCTGCCGCAATGCAAGTTCCGGGCCGCCGGTTCTGAGCATGGCAAGCGTATCATCCAGATCGGAACGTATCATTGTCCATGCAATAACAGCAATAAGTACTACTTTAAGAATGGACTTGGCCACATTGAAAAGCCCTTCACGCGAAAAAAGAGTCTTTTTGAAATACTCGCCGAATTTTGGAACGATCTTTGAAAACTTGGGCTCTATGGTTTTTGTAGTAAAAAGAAATCCCCTGTTCTGGACAAGATTAACCGCAACGCCCGCAACAATTCCCGCAATGCTTATAGGAAGAACCATCATTAAAAGATAGCGAAAAAAAATCATATAAAGAGCAGCACCTGAAACATTGTCAGAAGAAGCCCTTGCAAAATAAAACAGAAGTATTTCCCTGAATTTTCTTTCCATCCAGGGTGCTGCAATAATCAGAACAACAATTGCAAAAAGATAAACGACAATTCCGTTAAGTTCCTGACTTTTTGCAACACGCCCCTCTTCACGTGCCTTGCGGAGTTTATACTCTGAAGGTTCCTCTGTGCGCCCTTCATCTTCGGCGGCAAACCACTGCAGGTCAATCATACACTTCCGCCCAGCTTAAGAAAAAATTTTTCGAGTTCGCGGAAACCTTCTGCAAAACACGACACAAAGAATTCGCACAGTTGCGGAACAAGGGTCACAATAATATAGAAAGCTGTAAGAATAAGAATTGGAAAACCTTCTGACAGAAGATTCATCTGCGGTGCGGCTTTTGAAAGAATACCCATCGTTACGTTTATAAGAAAAAGTGTTGCCATAATGGGCAGGGCTATAACAAGCGCATCCCTAAACAAAAGGGTAAGTCCGCGTGTCATAAAAAGTGCAATTGTGTTTCCGCTTTCTATAATAGAAAAAACATTCAGGCTTTTGAAGCTTGTCTCGAGTGCACCGGCAAAAAGTGTTGCAAACCACCTGTTTTGCAAAAAAATAAGCATTGCAACAAAGTTAAGAAACTGTCCCATAAGAGGATTTTCAACCTGGCTCAAAGCATCATAAACTTCACTGGCACTGAATCCCATCTGAAAGGCAAAAAACTGTCCGGCTGTACTGAAGGCAGCAAAAATAATCTGAATAAAAAAACCCATCACAATACCGATGAGCGCTTCCCCAAGAAGAAGAAAAACATATTCAAGGCTAAAGTTCCCTGAAGAGGAAATATATGTTGAATAGGAACTATATGCACCCGAAGCAAGTGACATCCGCGGAAAAATAAAACAAGCCAGACCGCCTGCAAGTGCAATCTTTGCCATTTTTGGAACAGTTTTTGAAGAAAAAAGCGGAAGAGTCATTATAAGCGCAAAGCACCTGGCTGCAACAAGAAGAAAAACGGGCGCTCCAGCAACAATATCATTCAGCATAGATTACAGCCCGGAAAGTCAACCTGTCACACGCGGAATTGCACGCAGAATATCGGCAAAATAATCACCCGCCTGTGAAAGCATCCATGCACCAAGAAGTGCAATTACAAGAAGAATAGTTACAAGCTTCGGAAGAAAAGTAAGAGTCTGTTCCTGAATAGAAGTCGTAGCCTGAAAAATGGCAACAATAAGTCCTATAACAAGGGCCGCACCAAGAACAGGGGCACAGAGTTTAAGAACAAGAAAAATTCCCTGCTGGATAAGCATAAACATTTCGCCGTTACTCATCTATTCCTCCTGCACTACTGAAGAATGGGCCTTATACTGCTGAAAAGATTCTGTGTAAGAAGACCCCAGCCGTCCACAAGAACAAACAAAAGCAGCTTGAACGGCATGGAAATCTGTACAGGCGGAAGCATCATCATACCCATACTCATAAGAATACTGGCAACAACCATATCAATTACAATAAAAGGTAGATAAAGCATTATTCCGATTTTAAAGGCAACTGTAAGTTCATTGAGAATATAAGCCGGAATCAGAACGTATGTCGGAACAGTACTCAAATCGTTAGGACGCCCAAGACCGGCCATTTTCATAAACGAACCGATATAGCCGCCGTCGGAAGGCAGCTGCCTGTACATAAACTGGCGCATTGGGGTTTCGGCATTGGTAACGGCCTGTTCCAAAGTAATTGCATTGTCGGAAAGCGGCTTGAACGAATTGTCATAAACAAGTCTGAACGTAGGCCACATGCAAAAAAGAGTCATGAACAAAGCTATTCCGTTAAGAACTGCCGTAGGAGGAACCTGCTGGAGTGAAAGAGCCCTCTTTATAAAGTCAAGAACAATTGAAAACCGCAAAAAACAGGTCGTCAGAATAAGAATGCTGGGTGCCAGTGTCAGAAGCGTAAGCAGAAGCAGAAGCTGAACGCTAAACGCAACTTCACTTCCAGACCTGGGGGCTGTGGCACTGAAGGTTATATTCGGAAAATCAAGGCCTGTCATGCGCCTGTCCATTTCTGTACGCCCGGATGTACTGCCTTCGGGAAAACCGCTGTTCTGTGAAGACTGGGCAGAAACGGTCATTGAGCACATAAAACCTACAAGAACGGCTGCAAACACGCGCAGCAGATTTTTTCTCATTCTGCTATTCCCCGTCCCTGTTTTTTTCTTCTTTTGGAAGATGTTTACTTCCGAGTGAATCTATCATGTCATCTGTAGAAGAATCAAATACAGAAACATTTTTTTCTTTTCTTGAACTTGAACCGGGCATAAAAATATCAAGAACTTCGGCAAAATTACGAGGCTTTTTTGAAGAAGTCTTTTTGTCATTATAAAGGTTCATTGCATCAACAAGATCTTTGTCATCAATTTTGTCTATAAGATTTACACCGGACTCAGAAACGCCCAGCATATAGGCCTTGTCAACAAGAGTTACAATATGAACGGACTTGCCCGGAGACAATGTAACGCCTGCAACATTTCTTAGAAAAGTATCATCATCAGCAGCCGGCGCACCGCTTTTTCTGAGGAATTTAAAAACAAACCAGACAGCAGCCACAACCAGGGCAAGTACCAGAACCATGCGCACCAGTACCCATGCACCTGAAGAAGAAGATTCATTCTGTGCCAAAGCTGAAGTTCCGTTGTAATCAAAAGTAAGGGTCGTTTCATCGGCAGGAACTCTTTCTGCGGAACCTGTCTCCTGCGCAAAACAGAAGGCAAATCCCGACAGAAGAAGCAGAAGTACAATTTTTTTTACATTTTTAACAAAGAAAAATTTCATTGAATTCCGCACCTGCCTTGACTCAGATTGAAGACGCAACATGATCCATTGCCGGAAGAATCTCTGTAACACGTACACCGAAACTTTCGTCAATAACTACGACTTCTCCTCTGGCTATGGTTTTATGGTTTACGAGAATATCAACAGGTTCACCGGCAAGTTTGTCAAGCTCAATAATTGTTCCTTCGCCGAGTCCAAGTATATCTTTTATTGTCTTTTTGGTGCGGCCAAGTTCTACGGTCATTTCCATGAAAACGTCCATGATAAGACCAATATTGCCCTGCTCGCCACTCGGAACCGACTGCTGGAAGTTGGGGAACTGAAGTGCCTGTACGCTTGGAGGAGTCTGCATCTGCTGCATACCCATCATTGGCTGCTGCATACCCATCATCGCATTCTGCTGCATTCCCATATTGGGCTGTCCCATTCCCATCATTGGCTGCTGCATTCCCATATTGGGCTGCCCCATTCCCATCATAGCACTCTGTTGCATTCCCATATTGGGCTGTCCCATACCCATCATCGCACTCTGCTGCATTCCGGCCGAATTCTGTGCACCCATCATAGGCTGCTGTGAGAAACCTGCCGCCGCTGCCATAGAAGCCGCAGACATGTCAGGAGAAGCTGCCTTCTGTGTTCCGCCGCCAAGAGCCTTTGCCATTCCTTCTGCAACAGAACCGCCGACTGCCTCCCACAAAGTAAAGGGCTCGCCGTCAAGGGTTCCGGAATAAGTAAACAGGGCAAATGTCCCCTGCGGTATTCTGATCATTGCCTTGGGCTGATTAACTGCTTCTGGCGGGTTTGTTGCAAGACCAGGAAGTTTTCCGTCTTTGCTGAGTTCAGTAATTTCTGCACCTGAATGTGAAGATATAACTTCTGAAACAACAGAAAGTCCCATGTCATCAAGGGCAGGATTTTCTTCCTGATTGATAAGTGAAACAAGCTTTGTTGCAAATTCAGTAGACATCAAAAAGAGGTGGTCACCCGTAAGCCCTGCAGAATAGTCGGCCATTACCGCAACAACAACTTCAGGCAGGCGAGCCAAAAGTTCATCCCTTCCGAGTGCATCAACAGTTGCACCATCTACAATGACATCTTTCTGTGTCATGCTCTTTATGATTTCTGCCAGTTTTCCCTTCATTCCGTCAGAAAATTTCTGAAGGGTTGCTGTATCTATGTTCGTATCCGGTACAGAGGAAAATGAACCTCCCGAACCGAGACCGCCCATGTCAACACCGGACAACAATGCGTCAATTTCTTCCTGAGATATAGATCCTTCGCTCATATGGTTTCGTCTCCTTCTGGGGTTAATTCCTCAAAGTCTTCATTTTCATGCTCTTCGATTTTGCCTATTATTTGTACGGCCATTTTTTTGCCCACAACTCCGGGCTGGCAGTAGAATTTCTTTTTACTGCCTACGCTCAGAGTCAGCGGCTCTCCGACCCTAATATTATCAAGTCTTACAACGTCCCCTATGCGCAGTGCAAGAACATCCCTGATGGGAACGTTGATTGAACCTATGTCTGCCACAAGTTCCATTTCTACATCGGCAAGCTTTTCTTTAAGGGTTCCAAGATACTGTGTAGTAGAACTTCTTCTTACCGAGCTGAACCAGAACTGCGATGACAGTTTTGAAACAATCGGCTCTATTGTAATGTAAGGAATACATATGTTCATCATTCCTGCTTCCTCACCGATTTTGATTTCGAGGGTTACAAGAATGACCATTTCGTTGGGCGGAACAATCTGCGCAAACTGAGGGTTTGTTTCTATCTGCTGCAGACGCGGTCTGAGGTCAATAACCTGTGTCCACGCTTCCCTCATATTTGCAAGAATTCTTACGATAATACCTTCCATAACGGACTGTTCAATATCTGTAAGGTCACGGTTTACTTTTCCGCCGGTATCTCCCGAGCCGCCAAAAAGACGGTCAATGATTATAAACGTAATTTCAGGCGCAATCTCAAGAACGGCATTACCCTTAAGAGGGTCCATATTGATTACTGCCAGCGTTGTAGGCGTTGGTATGGAACGGATAAATTCCTCGTAGGTAAGCTGGTCAACTGACGCAACATGAACGTGAACAAGTGTACGAAGCTGTGCAGAAAGGCTGGTTGTAGTAAGACGCGCAAAAGTTTCGTGCATATTCGAAACCGTACGTATCTGTTCCTTTGAGAACTTGTCAGGTCTGCGGAAATCATAAATTTTTATTCGACGGGTGTCATTAACCGGCTTATAGTCATCGGCTTCACTGTCACCGGAACTTATAGCCTGAAGCAGCTGGTCAATTTCATCCTGGGAAAGAACTTCGTTCATGCCTTAAATCCACCCTGCATCACTGTTGAACAATATCCTTCGCCGTAAACCTTACGTCGCGGATCCGCGAACTGCTTAAAATATCATCATTTATCTGGTCACGTATCTGCTGGCGCAAAACTTCTTCATTTTGCGGTCTGAGTTCTACAGCAAGTTTTTCAGAGAAAAATCTTCTTAAAAAATCTATAATCTCTATTCTTCTTGCCGTTATTTCTGCAGATGCAGCCTTGTCATCCTTTTTGTAACCAAGTGCAATTGTAACACTTACGCTTGCAGGTACAGGGTCGCTTGTAGAAGTTCTTATCTGGTCAAGTGAAGTATACCAGTCGTAAGTTTCCCTCTGTACCGTATATTCTTCACTGTAGGGAATAACAGTCTGTGACCTACCGCCTTTGTTAAGGACAATGGTTGTAATAACAACAATTGTAACGATAAGAATTACGGCAGCAATTCCGATAAGTATAAACTTCAGAAGCTGGGTAAAAGCACCCTTTGCGCCACTGTTTTTTGTTGCTGTGCCGCCACCAAGGTCTTCTCCACCCAAATCATCAGCTGCGTTTTCATCTGCCATAGATTCCTCCGTATATTATTTAAATCCTTACTTTTTTATCGGTATTTTTAAATTTTACCTTAGCATTGAATTGCAGTCAAACTAAAAATGACCGTCATCCAGAATAATGACATCCACACGGCGGTTGTATGCCCGTCCTTCTTCGGTGTCATTACTGAGTTTTGGCCTTGTGTTGGCATAACCGGCTATTGAAAACTGATTTTCGTCAACGCCAAAGTCGCACAGGTAATGCAGAACATTTGCGGCTCTTGCTGCAGAAAGTTCCCAGTTGCTTGCATAAGGACCTCCTGCCGCAACAGGAGTATTGTCTGTATGTCCCTCTATGCGCCAGCGCTTTCCCTTGACTTCGGGAGCCGAAAAAAACGATGCCAGTTTCATGAGCATATCACGGGATGCTGCTATATTAAGTTCTGCACTGCCGCGCTCAAAGAAAGTGTCCGAAGCAAGCGAAATAATCAGACCGCGTTCGTCACTTGTAATTGTAATTTTGTTTGACTTTACCTCGAGCGCAAAACTGCTTATGGCTTTTTTCATTGCAGGTCCTAAAGCCTTGCCCTTTTCTATAGAAGGAAGAGCACTCACTATATTGCCGAGGTCTGCAAGAGTTCCGGGACTTACAGAGATTCCGCCGCCGGGATTATTGTTTGAAAGCGAAGCTGCGAGTGCTGCCATCTGAACGGCATCTGACTCTGAAGGATCGTAAAGCATAACAAAGAAGCAGAGCATGAGTGTAATCATGTCTCCGTAGGTTCCCTGCCACGCGGTTGATGGTTTTGCAGGCTCTTTCTTTTCTCTTTTTCCCATCTAAAACACCTCAGTCTTTAAGAACGTCAGCCTCAATGGACTTGCGCGTTTTGGGATCAAGATAGGTAAGAAGCTTTTGTGCCAGAATACGCGGGTTGTCTCCCGACTGGATTGAAAGTATTCCCTCAAGAATCATCTCTTTTGAATTCATCTCGCATGAATTCTGCCAGATGAGTTTCGCAGCAAGAGGACCAAACAGCCAGTTTGCAAGCATTGATCCGTAAAGTGTCGTAATAAGGGCAACAGCCATGTTGGGACCAAGAGAACTTTTATCTTCAAGGTTATTCAACATACCGATAAGACCGATAACTGTACCCATCATACCAAAACCAGGAGCGTATCCGGCCCATTGTATAACAATATTTGCCCATTCCATGTGGCGGCTTTCTGCCTGTGCCATTTCGTTTTCAAGGATTGCCCTTATCTGCGAGCCGTCGTTTCCGTCGACCATAAGTCTGAGCCCCTCCTTAAGGAACGGGTCATCAAGATCATCAAGACCTTCTTCAAGGGCAAGGATTCCTTCACGGCGGGCCTTTTCACTCAGTGCAACCATATTCTGCACGGCATTCTTTTCACCGTAATCGTATGTTTTGAAACACCTTCTGATAATACCGAAAATTCCCACAGCCTCATTCATAGGCGCACAAATCCAGAGCGAAAAATAAGATCCTCCGATTGTAACGAATATTGACGGAATATCAATAATACCCATGATGGATCCACCTGAAGTGAAAACACCGACCATCATCATGGCAAGTCCGCCGACGAAACCTATAATTGTTGCTATATCCATTCAACGCTCCTGAACAAATTACCCAAAAACCCTTAGTCATCCTGCGAGTTTATGCCGATTTTTTTACGGTATTCAACTATGCGGGAAATTATCTCTTCGGGGGTTTCCTTTACGACAACACTCTTTCCTGAAAGCATTGTCAGAGTAAGATCCGGCCTGCACTCCATTGTTTCAATCTGATGCGGATTAACCCAATATTTTTTTCCGTTTAGCCGGGTAACTTCTATCATATCTTTATATAATGTACGGTATTGGCATAACCGTCAAGTAGGTTTAGCGCAATTTCCAATTAATTTGTTCAACATAAAATTCTGTTATTAAACGCTGAATATAACAAGAATAATATTGTTTTTACATCAAAATGGGATTAACCTTGAAAATATGAAGAATGAGATATTGATTATTGAAGACGTTCCTGAAATGTCACAGCTTATATGCATGTATCTGGAAAACTCCGGTTTTTCTACAACAGCCTGTGAAAATGCAGAAGCAGCACTTGAAAAGCTTTCTACCGGCTACCTTCCCGACCTTGTACTTCTGGACCTGAATCTTCCCGGAATGAGCGGTTTTGACTTTCTCAAAAAGTTCAGGGGTGAATACAAAGCTTCAATTCCTGTAATAATCGTTTCGGCAAGAGACGCAGATGAAGATATAATTGCCGGTCTTGGTTTCGGAGCGGACGAATTTGTTACAAAGCCGTTCAGTCCCAAAGTTCTTGTGGCAAGGGTACAGGCAAAACTCAGCAGACTGAGCGCAACAGAGGCTACAGTAGAAGAAACGCTCCAGTTTGGCCCGTACATGCTTTTCTGCAACAGTTGCGTACTTAAAAAAGGAAACCAGAAGATTCCTCTTTCTGCAAGGGAATACGATGTTCTGGAATACCTTGTTCGCCATGCAGGAGAGCCTGTAAGTCCCGAAGTAATTTACAACAATGTCTGGAAAACACAGTACGGTGACATAACTGCCGTTGCAGTTTACATCCAGAGACTCAGAAAAAAGATTGAAGACGATCCTTCAAGACCAAGATACATTACAACAATGTTCGGAATGGGATACAGATTCGATAAATGAAAATAAATTCGCAGTTCACGATTCTTATTGCAGGAATTCTATGCCTGCCGCTTCTGTGCATGCTGGTGCTTCCGGTTTACATGTACATGACTTCATCGCAGCGCTACCTTATGCAGAATTACAACGAAATGAGAAACGTGAACCTGCAGAATTTAAGCGACAATGACTGGAACGAGATGAAAAAGCATCTCGAAAACACTCCCCCGAACACGCAGATTTTAATTTACTACAATGACACCGCAATTATTTCCAATATGAAGGAGATAAAAAACGGAGCAAGACTAACCTCTGACAATCTGTTTGACTTTGTTCGTTCAACAAGCGGAATTTTTGACTACCAGTTCCGTGCAATATGTTTTGAAAGCAATGATTCAACAGGAAGGGATAACAACAAAGGTCTTGTCGTAAGCCGCTACCCCATTGCCGGTAACAAAACAAAGCACAAACTGCCATTCTTCTTTCTGCCGATGTTCCTGTGCCTGATTGCATTTGAATCGTTTACAGTAATAATCGTAATTAAAATTTCAAAGTCAATTTCTGTTTCTATTCAGGATCTTGAAAAATCAATGCAGAAAATTGCCGACGGCGAACTTGATACCAAAATAGATATTCCCAAAAAAGGCCGGCGCTCGAACGAAATTACGTCTCTTATGGAAAACCTTGAACGCATGAGGGTTTCACTCAAAGACAATCAGGAAAGGCGCACAAAATTCATAATGGGAATAAGCCACGACCTAAGGACACCGATTGCGCTTATAAAAGGATATACCGAAGCCATAACCGACGGCGTTGTAAGCGACATGGACAGCATTAAAAAAGCACTTTACATAATCCACTCAAAAACCGACCAGTTTGAAAACATGATCAACGACCTTATAAATTACGTTAAACTCAGCAGCACGGACTGGAGAAAAACACTTGAACCGACAAGCCTTGAAGCCGTAATGAATGATTATGCAAAGAGCCTTGGACTTACTGCAGATGTATACAACAGGGGTATTTTTACTGAAGTCAAAATAGATCCGGAACTAAAAATTCCACTGGACAGAAATCTTTTTAACCGTATGTTGGAAAACCTCTTCAGCAATGCACTGCGCTACACAAAAGAAGGTGACTCTATTACCGTAAGCGGTGTACAGACAAAAGATGACGTACGCATAACTGTAGCCGACACCGGATGCGGAATAGCACGCAAAGATCTTGACCACATTTATGACCTTTTCTACAGGGGAACAAGTTCACGCCGCGAAAAAGGATTTGGAATTGGTCTTTCTGTCGTTAAGACAATTGTTGACACAATGGACTGGAAAATTCAGGTTGACTCAGAAGAAGGCGAAGGAACAGTATTTACGATAATTATTCCGCTTTCGCAGCAGAACGAAAAAAAAGCTTTAGTTCAAACTGTATAGCCTCTTCATCATCTGCACTGAATGTCTTTGCACCGGGAATTCCACGCATAAAGGTGTACTGTTTTTTTGCATAGTGCCTGCTGTCGAGTTTTATACGCTCTTTTATTTGTGCGGTGTTCAGGCCAGGTATAAAAAATTCACTGTACCCTATTGCCTTCATTCCGGGTGAGTCTGCTCCGTAACCTTTTTTTACAAGGGACTGCACTTCATCTTCAAGTCCTTCACTGAACATTTTTTCTACACGCTCATCTATTCTTGAAAAAAGTTCTTCCCTGGGACGGGTTAAAATAATTGTAAGAAAATCATATTGTTTTCTTGGTTCGGACGGAAGAGCAAACGAACTTAACGGACGGCCGCAGGTATAATAGACTTCGAGTGCGCGCAGAATTCTGTAGTTGTCATGGGGATTTATTCTTTTTGCTGACACGGGATCTGCGATAGTAAGTTCTGCATATAGGGATTGTGAACCTGATGATTCAAGACGCTGTTTGAGAGACTGTCTTATTGCAGGGTCGCTTGCAGGAGTTACAGGAAGTCCGAGCAGAAAATTTCTTATATAAAAGCCGGTGCCGCCTGCCAAAACGGGTATTTTTGAGCGGGAATATATGTCTTTGCACGCGCGGTCTGCATATTCAATAAACTCGCCTGCCCCAAACTGTTCTGAAGGGTCTGCAACATTTACAAGATGATAGGGAATCTGTTCCATTTCACCGGCGGAAGGTTTTGCGGTTCCGATGTTCATGCCGCGGTAAACGGACTGACTGTCTGCACTGATTATTTCTGCGCGGTCTTTAAAAACAGCAAGGCCGCCCTTACCGAAAGTTTTCTCGATTAAGGCGGTCTTTCCGCACGCAGTTGGTGCGAATATTACAACTACCGGTATTTTAGTGTCAGTTCTTGGGCGCATCGATGCGGTACTGGACTTCTCCGGTAAAGAGCTGTCTGGCGGCAAGGCTTACTACCTTTCCGTCGTTCTCGTCTACAAGAGGATCCTTTATCATGGCGAGCTGATACGCACGGCGGCTTGCGGCTACCGTAATTTCGTACATTCCGCCCTTAAACTTTACCAATTCTTCAAGTGGAAATATCATTTTTATTACCCCTCTATATAAGTCTGAATATTATAGCATTTTAAGAAAGATATGTCTATATGAAAGATGACGCAGAACCAGACGTCATGTTTTGGAAAAGATGCGTCTTATTGTGAAACTTCAATTGAATAATGCATTTACCTTATCCAGAATGAGTTCATCTGCAGGGAGCCATTTTACAGTTTTCAAATTGTCTGCATTCAGCCATTTTGCATCTTCGGCTTCAAGCAAAGTAAGTTTTCCTTCGACAAGTTCACATCTAAAACATTCCATTTTTAAATGGAACTTGGGATAGTCCCATTCAACAGTCTGTATTTTTTCATGAACTTTAATTTTTGAATCAAGTTCTTCATGAATTTCGCGGATTAAAGCTTCTTCTGGAGTTTCAATTTCGTTGCCTGATTCATCGTGCTCGATTTTTCCGCCGGGAAATTCCCACCAGCCTTTGTAGTCTCCATAACCGCGGGCTGTTGCAAAAACTTCTTTTGTTCCGTCATCGGTTGTTCTGAAAATTACAGCTGCACTTACGTGAATATTTTTCATTTTGTTTCCTCTTCAATTTATTTTTTTGTAATTCTTTCCAATTCGACTGTAGAATGGGCATCAACTCCATAAATAACGGGATGCTTTTCTGGAACCAGACTCCAGAATTCAGGCCGGAAGTTGTGTGTTTTTTCCATGGAAGAAAGATTTTTTTCCAAAGGAATTTGTGCTTTTACAGCGGCTTCAATCAGTTTTTTTGAAAGTTCTTCTGCCTTAAGATTTTTCTTAAAAATCAAATCCAGCCAGATTCGTGTAGAACGACCATTGCCCTCCATAAATGGATGAGCAATATTCATTTCTCCTATTTTAAAATATTTACATATCTTCCATGCTTAAGCCTACAATATTAAATATAAATCCGCTGACCTCAGATTTTGCAATAGCCTTAAAATTCTCAGTCTTCTTTTCCAATAAATCCATATCAATCTTTTTTGCCTGACGCTTTACTTCATATACATCGCAGGTCTTTTCCAATTCATTTACTGCAATTATATCAATTTCATTTTCGCCTTTACGGTCCCACCAGCCGCCAATTCTTGTAAGCTCCTTTTCCTCGTTTATTTTTGCTGTGAAATACTGTTCCAGTGTTTTTCCTGTGAAAGTTTCATAATCTCGGAGAATTATTTTTTTCAGCAAATCAAGCTGACCAAGTTCAATAAGGCTTTGGTTTGCATTTATAAATCGGAAATAAAAACGTAAATAGCAGTCTGTAATCTGCCATCTGGCATTGCGGCTTTCTGGCTTTGAAAAAACAGGTTTAATTGGTTTTATGACATTGAATTTTTCAGCAAGATTTGTAAGATAGGCTCCGGTATTTTTTTGAATTACTGAATCAATTTCATTCTGAGCAGTCAGTCCCCGTGAAATCAATGCAAGAATTGAAAAATAAACTCCGTAGTCTTTTCCAATTTCTGATACAAGAATATCCTTACCGTCAATCAGAAATGGGGAAGTGATACCGGTAACATAGTCAATCATTTTTTCTTTTGTTACGCTGCCGCTTTCCATGAGAAGAAATATATATTTTGCAACTCCACCGGAAAGCATATAAAGGCAAAGAAGATCTTCGCTTGTATATGACGGATTAAAATCAGACAATATCTTTTTGCAGACAGAAGGAGTAAAAGGCTTAAGATTGATTTTTGCCGTAGAACGGCCAAAGAGAGGTTCCTTTGAATCTTCAAAGATTTTTATCATCATTGAATAAACAGAACCGCAAACTATGAGATTTATTTTTGATTGGTCTTTAGCGGCATCCCAGATATTTTGCATCTGGCTGAAAAAAGAAGAATTGATTGATTGCAGATCCTGAAACTCATCAATTACAAGAATAAAATGTTCCTGCTTTGAATAGTTCATAATCTGCTCAAAAAGGTCTGCAAGTTTAGTAATTTTTCCGAATATATTTAATCCAAGACTGTCAGACAAGGCTTTCTGCCACTGCTCACACAAGATGGGCTCTGAACTGCGGCTTGTAAAAAGATAGCAGCTTTTCTTATTGCCGATAAACTTCTTAAGCAATGCAGTTTTACCAATACGGCGGCGACCTGTCATAACAGTGAAATTAGCCGTTTTCATAGAATTAGTTTCTATCTGTTCAAGAGCTTTAAGTTCATCCTTACGGTCATAAAATTTAGACATATCGCCTCCAGTATTTTAATAGTTATTAATTTAATGGCTATTAAAATAATAACATACAATATGTTTTTTTTCAATCCTATTTCTCCTTAATTGGCGCAACGTTGTGACTTAAAAGATATGTATTGAAAAGTGTATACAAAAGAAATTGATGCTGTAAAGAGTTCAGCATGACAGAGACTTTTATTAATGGATGAGCTAATAAAGAAAGAAGTCTTGACAAAAAGCTCTTTCAGACAGTATTTTATAATTATGGCTAATTCCGAATCGTAATCGGAATTAGCCAAAGAAATAATTTATGAATTATATCAATAGAGCTGCTGAAAAACTTGCAAAAGAAGCTGTAGAAACTTATAAATCAATTCTCGTTACAGGTGCAAGACAGACTGGAAAATCAACTATGCTTGAAGCACTTTTTCCCGATAGAAAAGTCGTTACTTTTGATGACCAGTTTGCAGAAGACCAGGCAAAAAATAATCCTACAGAATTTATTGACTTGAATCCTCCTCCTGTAACTTATGATGAAGTCCAGTATGTTCCAAGTCTTTTCCGCTATATAAAAATTGCATGTGACGCGTCGAAGGATACAGGCCTTTTTTGTCTGACAGGTTCACAGCCTTCTAAACTGATGAAGGCTGCTTCAGAATCCCTTGCAGGCCGTGTTTCTATAATTGAACTTTCTACACTCTCTTTGCGTGAAATGCAGAAAACAGATTTTGACCAGTCTTTTGTTCCTACAATGGAATATGTAAAGGCCAGACAAAAGTCCGCAAAAAAGCCTGAGAATATCTGGAGCATAATTCACAGGGGCGGATATCCTGCTTTGCAGAATCCAAAAATGAACTGGGAAAGATTTTTTTCTGACTATATAAAAACTTATCTTGAACGCGATGTACGCGCTCTTTCTGCCGTTCAGGACCTTAACACATTCCGCCGATTTATGATTGCCTGTGCAGCCCGTACCGGCCAGATGCTTAATTATTCAAACATAGCTTCAGAAATTTCCAAGGACGCTGACACTGTAAAAAATTGGATTTCAATTCTTGAAGCTTCAGGTATTATTTATATTCTGGAACCTTACTGTCCTTCTGTACTGAACCGAGCAATCAAGACTCCAAAATTGTACTTCCGTGATACAGGACTTGCATGTTATCTTACACGCTGGCTTACTCCTGAAACACTTGCAAACGGCGCAATGGCCGGTGAAATCTTTGAAACGTATGTAATTTCTGAAATCCTGAAATCTTACTCAAATGCCGGAATAGATTACCACTACTGCGTTTCTTATTACCGTGGAAAAGACAAAAAGGACAGTTCAGAATCAGAGATTGATTTTATCATTGAAAAGGACGGTCTTCTGTATCCTGTAGAAATCAAGAAAACAGCAAAGCCTGCAGCCGATATGACATCCGCATTTACAATTCTGGATAATATTCCCGAGAAAAAACGAGGAACAGGTGCCGTAGTCTGCATGTGTTCTGCGCCCGGAGTGCTCAGAGAAAATATTCTTGCAATTCCAGTGTGGTATGTGTAAGGCTAAAAATTTGAACCGTTCCAGTTATGGGTTCCCCGGTATTCCACGTAGACTTTATCACCGGGAATGCCAAGTTCGTTTTTGATGGCTTCCTTTTTCTTAGCGGAAACATGAACTGTGATTTTACTGCCAATAAATGGCATGGGGGATCTCCTTGACAAAATGTCATTTTGTATTAAATTTATCTTATCTCGTCTACCAGTGTAGAAAGAGTTTCTAAAGACGTTCTTTTTTTTAAGGAGCGTCTTTTGTTTTTTATCAGGGCGTTTCCCCGCTTTCGCGGGTCCGCGCTACTCCAGGTTACGCTATCGCTCCAGCCTCCTCGGGCTAAGCCCTGCGGTGGCCGCTTCGCGCCTTGCGTATCGCTAACGCAGGAAAATTTTAAAACTCCCTATACCTTTCTTCAAACTCTTCTTCCAACCACAGCGAAATCTTTTCAGAAACATCGCGGATTTTTCCGGCTCTACCTTTTCCGGTAATGGAACATTCCCAAACAACGCCAACCCGCCAGCCATCTGACAGAAGCTGTTTAATTTCGGTAGCATCTCGTTCTTTGTTCCTGTTTATTTTATTCTGCCAGAACTCTGTGTTCGTTTTTGGCATTACAAAATATTTGCAGCCGGTGTGGCCGTGCCAGAAGCAGCCGTTTACAAAAATCACGGCCTTGTAATGAGGCAGAACAATATCCGGTTTACCGGGCAGACGGCTGTCATTCTATTGAAAAAACTGATGTGCGGTTCTGATTATGACCAGGTGGAAGAAGCATGTAATATTCTCATAGAAGACTTAGGGATTAATTTTTTCCCGGTCAACTGTTTTGAAGTGGCATGGCTTTTGGGTATTGAAATAAAAAAGTATTCCGAAATACCGCCGGAAGACAGGGAAAAAGTAGTTTCCATAACAGAAGACGGCTACAGTGTTAAAATCGGTGACAGGTTCTTCATTTACTATAACGACTTAATGCCGCAGAACAGAATCAAGTTTACCATCTGGCATGAAATTGCACACATTCAGCTGGGACACTTGGATTCAGACTGTACAAAAAGTGATGATTTGATGGAAGAAGAAGCAAATCATTTTGCAGCTTATATTATGGCTCCTATAGCATTCCTGATTATGTACAATCTGAATAATCCGATTGCCATTGCCGACACATGCGAAATCAGCATTGATCTTGCATGCAATGTTTATGAGCATTATTGCAAAGCGGTAATGTTTCCGAATGTAAGAAGACGGATTATGAACAACAGAATTACGCAGCTTTTGGTTTATTCAAAAGAAGGCGTCGCATGAAAATTATATAAATAAAAAAGTCTGAAAACAGTTGCAGTTTGTAACTGGCAGCGGCTCCCAGACTTATACGGACAGTCAATAATGACCATCTTTTGTGGTTATCAGATAATATCATTATTGACCCGCCGTATTCAAGAGCCTCTGCCGCTATCATATTCATGAGGTGATGCTATTATGGCAGCTACTTCCAACTTGATGGATTCCATCGGGAATCCCAACGGCCGCGTGTCCGTCAAATTACAGCGCAATTATTTTTCGAAAGACTCTACAGACAAGTATGCCGGCAGGGCCATCCGCAACACTCACACTGTAGGAAACGTCCTGCAGCTTGTCGCCAACAAAGTCCCCCAGCTGGACATTGGCACCGTCTACTCAGTCTGTGACGCTTTGGAAAAAGTTGTTACAGAATCCTTAGGCGGCGGAAATTCCGTAAACTGTCTGAACCTTGGACTTTTCTACATAGCCTGTAAAGGTTCAACAGACGGAAAGTCTTCAACTCCTGAAATTACTGTAAAGTTCATTCCTTCAGATTTGACTAAAACAGCAATTTCAAAAGTCACTGTTGAACAAACTGGTTATTCTGAACCTCAGGCAACAATTGCACAGATTCAGGACATTGACACAGGTGGAACAGACAGAGTCTTAACAATTAAAGGTTCCGTCCAGATTACAGGCAAAAAGCTTTTAATCGGCGGCGATGATTCCGGGATTTGGTTTGCACCTGCGACTGGAGACGATTATGTAATCGATGAAACAGGAGCAGACTGGGTAAAAGTTACAGCAACACTTTCGGTAAACAAACCTGGTACACTTCTTTTTCCTTTGCCCAAAGAACTTACTGCCGGGAATTACCGCATTGTCCTAAAGACCCGGTGCACTTCTTCTTTGCATTACAAGCGCAAGGAATTAGTTACAACAATTTCTGATGCAGTAACAGTCAAGGAAGCCTCATAACGGGCTTAAGTCTTAAGCAAGGGAAAACCGGCCGTTTGCAAGGCTCCTTTGCTTTTGATAATCAAATACAAATTAAGAGGTGTAATAGAGGGGTGAGCCGTCAGGCTAAGTGCGGAACGTGCGACTGCAGTTTACCGCCGGAACAGCCATGTTCTGTTCTCATTCTCGCATCATCTCCATCATCGCTTTTGCATTCTTCGCGCCGTTGCCCTTGGGGTGGTTATTAAAGAATACCTGCGGTCGTTTTCCTTCAACAATTGCAGCTTTGATTACCGGGACAAATTCTTTGAGTTCACTTTCCGAATATTCATAATCGTATCTTGATGACCCATTTGGAGAATCATCCTTTGCATACCAGGCATCTGCATTCCGCCCGTGCAGACGTATGTAAGCAGTATTTCCAGTAAAGGGAGTGGCAAAGGTCTGACCGTCCGGCAGATTTTTCAGCTGAGGCATATCACAGAAAACAATTCCGGTTCCGCGTTTATCAAGTCCTTCAAAGACAGATTCTTTTATCCATTCGCGGTGACGGAATTCGATTGCACAGGGAAAGCCTTCAAAGTTTTGCAAAAGGGATGAAAGGTAAAAACGGTTTTCTTTTGTGTAATGAAAACTCTGCGGCAGCTGAAAAAGAACTGCACTCAAAAGACCTTTGTCATTCAGTGGCTGGACAGCATTCTTAAAATCTTCTGCTACCGTCTGCCAGTTCCGGTCAATATCGTGGGTAAGAAGTCTGTTTGCCTTTACGCTAAAAAAAAGGTTTCCGCCGGACCTGTCGTAAAAGTTCTGCATTCGTTCCGCTGTAGGCATATTGTAAAAGGTATTGTTCAGTTCTACGGTATTGAACTGTGTTGCGTAATAAGAAAGAAAGTCCTTGCGCGGTAAATCTTCGGGATAAAAGACACCCTTCCATTCGGGGTAATCATAGCCGGAAGTACCGATAAGTATGTCAGTCATTGTTGCAGCCTTTTGAATTAATTTTATTCATACTTTAAGTTTACAACTTTTTCAGAATTTAAATAACAGGGTAACTTCTGTTTTGGAAGTCTTGTAATCCATAGATTCAATATAAATCAATCGGTAAAGAATAGCTAGTGTTACTCAAGCATTTATTATTTTGCAAAGAGTTCCTTATCAGTTATAAGTTTAACTTTGTAACCTGCTGCGGACTGTTCTGCGCCTTTTGTCCAACCTGATTTACTGAAAATATAGATATAGAATTCTTTGACTGATGGAAAGACTTTTAACGAATCAAGAACATCTTCAAAATCTTTTTCATCAAACTTTTTGTTCGTAAACTTGCATTCACAGAAAATGCCTTTGTCTTTATTTTTATTCAAAGCAAGAATATCAACATCGTCCTGCGCTTTTAAAGCGGGATTGTTTCCCCACCATTTACCCAGTGAATAGGGAATAAACGGCAGTTTATTAATCTTAGCTTCTTTGACTATGTATTGCTGACAGATATTTTCAAAAACAATTCCCATGTAGTCGTTGATGTTTTCCATAATTTCTTTAACGGCTGCATCTTCACCAATAAAGTTGTAATAGTTTCTGTTTGCAAATTCGTAGCGGTACCAGAAATTGAAGAAATTATCTGATATTTTATAAATACCTTTTTTGCTTTCTGTTTTTTCACCACATGGGACAACCTTAGAAATCAAGCGTAGATTTAAGAGTGTCTGCATGTATTTATTTACTTTACTTTGTTCCTCGTGAATAGCGGCAGCAATCTCTGAACTTCTGTTTGTTCCGTTTGCAATGACTTGAAGGATGCTGTTATAAATATGAGTATCACGAACCTCCATTCTAAGAAGTACAAGAGGTTCTTCCTTTAAAAATGAACCAGGCATAAGAATCTTTTGTCGGATATTCTCTTTTACAGATACTTTTGGATTAAACTCGGCAAGATAGCGGGGAATGCCTCCCAGGATTCCGTAAGCAATTAGTTTATCATTTTCAGAATATTCAGGGAAAAATTTTGATGCTGTTAGATAATCAAATTTCTGGACTTCCCATTGTGCAGTTGATCGGCCATACAAAGGGCTTCTTTCTCCCATTACATCTTTTTCCATGTAACTGATATTTGAGCCACAGAGGACCAGCATTATATTTTTGTTCATCCAGTTTTTATCAATCTGATGCTGTAATATGCTTTTTACGGAAGGATTTTCTTCTGCAATAAAAGGAAACTCATCTATAATTAAAAGAGTTTTTTCATCCTGAGTTTTCTTTCCAATATATTCAAATGCTGCTTTCCAGTCTGAAAATGGAGAAATAAAAGAACCTTCAAAATAAAGCTGGACGGTTTCAGAAAAATCTTTGAGATTCATCGGATCATTTTTTTCCATTGCAGAAAAGAAGATACATTTATGTTGTTTTGCAAATTCCTGCAATAAAAATGTTTTCCCGATTCTTCGTCGTCCGTATAAGACCAGAAATTCAAATTTAGGAGAATTATACAAACGCTCTAATAATGATAAATCTTCTTCACGCCCAATGAACATATTTATTTCTCCAAGAATAATACTTACAAGTATAATACTCTAAAGTATTATTTATTTCAATATAGTTTTCATAACCTATAACAACCATAGGATAGGTAGGACTTATAGGATTTCTACCAGTATTTAAGTTCGTAAAACAACTTCTTCTGGACCTCATAAATTTCCGTAAAGTCCGCTTCGGTAAAGTTTGTATAAATCTCCTGGACCGAAGAAACTCCTGTCGAGTGGTCAAGGACAGCATCAACCTTAATCGGTGCCACGTTATTGCTCAGTAAATAAGTATTGAAAAAAAAGCCTCCAGCTGTGGAAGCAGTAACCGCGTTCCTTTTTACGGTCCGGCATGTTCTTCAGAAGAGCCATACGGTCAAGACCCCAGATGGAATTCTTGTCGAAAAAGTGGGTTGCATACAGGGGGCAGACCCCGCAGGGTTCGACTCCCTTTGTTAGCACAGAAAATTGGTTTAAAATAAAAAAAAGCAAGCCTTAATTAGAAAGACTTGCTTTAGAAAAGAGCGGCAGAAGACATTTTGCGTTAAGAAATCGCGCAGGCGATTTAACATGCAAAGCATGTTTGCAAAATGCCCCTCGGCGCTGGCCGACGAGGGGTAGACCCCGCAGGGTTCGACTCCCGTGTCAGCACAGGAAAATTGCCTGCAAATAAAAAAAGCAAGTCTTAACTAGAAAGACTTGCTTTAGAAAAGAGCGGCAGAAGACATTTTGCGTAAAAAAATCGCGCAAGCGATTTTAGCAAAATGGCCTCGGTGCTATGCACCGAGGCAGAACCCGCAGGGTTCGACTCCCGTGTTAGCACAAAAAATTGGTTTAAAATAAAAAAAGCTAAGTCTTAATGAAGAAGACTTAGCTTAAAGAAGAGCGGCAGAAGGGAGTCGAACCCTCGTCTCCAGCTTGGAAGGCTGGGGTAATAAGCCGTTATACGACTGCCGCATTCGCTGTTGATGTTTACACTATATATTTTGGTAAAAAAAATGTCAACAGCTTTTTGAAAAAAAAATGAAAAAAATATTTATTTTTTTTAAGAATTCGAGTTTGTTTATTCACTTTAGGCACAATTAATGGTATAATGATGCATATTTTTTTGGAGGATTCTCTATGAACAGCTTCTTCAAACTTCAGGAACGGGGCACAACCGTTTCACGCGAGATTATCGGTGGAATAACAACCTTCCTTGCGATGGCCTACATTCTTGCCCTTAACCCTACTATTCTGGCAGACTCTGGAATGAACTGGGATTCGGTATTCACTGCAACAGCTATTTCTTCTGCAATTGCAACTCTGGTAATGGCATTCTGCGCCAACCTTCCTGTAGCACTTGCACCGGGACTTGGACTCAATGCATTCTTTACCTACACCGTTGTAATCGGAATGGGATGTACCTGGCAGTTTGCTCTTACCGCAGTTCTCCTTGAAGGAATTCTCTTTATAATTCTTTCTGTTTTTGGAATAAGGGAAGCAATCATCAATTCTATTCCGGCCGGAATGAAAAAAGCTGTATCTGTAGGTATAGGTCTTTTTATCACAATCATCGGCTTAAGCAACGCCGGAATCGTCGGAACTGACACCGGAACACTCATCGGCTTTCACAATCTTAACATGGACCACTCCACTGCCCTTGTTGCCGTAATAGGACTTATCATTACAGTTGTTCTTTACATAAACAAAGTTCCGGGTTCTATTCTTATAGCAATTGCAGCAACAACAATAATCGGAATTCCGTTTGGTGTAACAAAAGTTCCAGATGCATGGAAACCGATTTCACTTCCTGCAGCACCATATTTCTTTAAGTTTGAATTTGCAAATGTTCTTTCAGTAAAGTTCCTGGTTGTATTCATTACATTCCTGTTTACCGACTTGTTTGACACTTTGGGAACACTTATGGGAATTGCTGAACAGGCAGACCTTAAAGACGAAGACGGAAACATTTCAAACGCAAGGGGTGCCCTTCTCTCTGATGCTGTCGGAACAGTTTTTGGAGCCTGTCTTGGAACTTCAACTGTAACAAGTTTTGTAGAAAGTACTTCAGGTGTTGCCGCAGGAGCACGCACAGGACTTGCATCTGTTGTAACTGCAATTCTTTTTGCACTCTCTCTCTTCCTTGGACCTGTATTCGGCCTTATTCCGTCTGCAGCAATTGCACCGGCTCTTATCTTTGTAGGATTTTTGATGATGAAGTCAGTTACTGCAATTGACTTTAACGATCCCACAGAAGGAATCCCGGCTTTTGTTACAATAATGACAATGCCTTTCTCATATTCAATTTCAAAGGGAATTTCATGGGGAATCATTGCATACGTTATCTGCAAGATTTCAGGAAAGAAAGCAAAAGATATTTCTGTTGTAACATGGATTCTGGCAGCCGTATTCCTGGCCGAAATTATTTTTGAGTCAGTACGCGGTTAATCAACCTATAAAAGTTTCAGAACGGGTTTTTGTCTTAAGCCTTCGGGTAAAAAACGGAACCTGTTCTGAATGAAAGCAATTAAATTCAGGATTTTATGAGCAATTCAGACGAAAAATACAAGCGCCCGACATGGGACGAATACTTCATGGAAGTGTGCCGCACAATTGCAAAACGCGCAACATGTGACAGGGGACGTTCGGGTTGCGTAATTGCAAAGGATAATCGCATTCTTGTAACAGGCTACGTTGGCAGTCCCGCCGGTCTTCCTCACTGTGATGAAGTAGGTCACTTGATGAGAAGCATGATACACGCAGACGGTTCAATAACGCAACACTGTGTAAGAACCGTACACGCTGAACAGAATGCAATCTGCCAGGCTGCAAAACGCGGCATTCCAATAGACGGAGCGACCGTTTACTGCAAGATGACGCCCTGCCGCACCTGTGCAATGCTTATCATAAACTGCGGAATAAAACGTGTTGTCTGTGAAAAGCATTACCACGATGAAGCAGACTCAATGCAGATGTTCCGCGACGCAGGTATTCACATTGAACACCTGGAAGATTCTGTACAAACTTACGAAAATATGTAAGCCTTACTGAATTCTTGATTCAACCCACAAAAGAACATCTTTTACAATATTGGCGCCGTTTATTTCATTAAGAAGTTCATGGCGCGCATCCCCGTAATAAATAGCGGTTGCGTCTGTAAGCTTAAGTTTTCGTGTATAAATGTCAAAAAGTTTTTCTACAGTTTTTGCATAGTTTCCTACAGGGTCTGCTGTTCCTTCTATAAATAGGACCGAAAGAGACTGTGGTATTTTTTTGAGGTTTGACTTTTTGTGAATAAGTGAAAGTCCTTCAAAAAGATCCCTGAAGAATCCGGTTGTGGGAATAAATGTACAAAAAGGGTCTGCTCTGTACTGCGCAACTGTTTTTGCATCGCGGCTTATCCAGTCAGACTTTGTTGCCGGATTTTTAATGCGCTTGTTGTAGGAACCGAACACAATCTTGTCCAAAAGTTTTGCCACATGGCGTTTTCCAAAAAGCATTGTCATGTCGCGGCCAAGATTTTTGGCAAACGCAATGGTCAGCGGTCGAGGGCCGGCCGTTCCGCAGAGAATACAGCCGTCAAGATCTGTACCGTATTTTTCTATGACGCACTGTGAAACAAAAGAACCAAAACTGTGTCCAAAAAGAAAAACCTTTTTTGAAGGCCATCTTTTTTTTGCAAGAAGAATCTCTTCGTGAATATCGTCTGCTACCCTTTCAAAACCTTTTTTTTCTGCAAGAAAACCGAACATTCCGCTTTTGTCCTGCAAGGCAAGTTCCGCTGTTTTTCCGTGACCGCGGTGGTCTTCTGCATAAAGTGCAATTCCTCTTTTACAGCATTCGGCGGCAAACGGTTCATAGCGCGCTGCATGTTCCACCATTCCGTGGCTCAGAACAATCACGGCCGTCGGTTCTGTGTCGGGAAGCCAGCTGTGAAGAACATTTTTGTTGGAATCGGACATTACAATTGTTTCCTGTGCGTATTTCATTTTCTATAAAACCTCATGCATTGTATTCAATTTTTTTATTCAACTTTATTCTATTGTAGAATTTTCACTTTATTTTTGCTATAGTATTCTTTATGAAAACAGCCACAATTACAGCAGAAAAAATGGTTTTTGGCGGAGACTGCATTTCCAGAATAGACGGAAAAACAGTTTTTGTACCGCTTGCGGTTCCGGGTGAAAAACTCGAAGTAGAAATCACGCAGGACGCAGGTGACTACTACAAGGCACGCATTCTTAACGTACTTGAACCATCTCCCTACAGAACAATTCCATTCTGCCCGCTTTACGGAAAATGCGGCGGATGCAACATGCAGCATATCACAAACGAATACCAGACTGAACTCAGAAAATCCATACTAAAGGACGCTTTTGCACGGGAAGGCGTTGAAGTTCCCCAAATTGAAGTTGTAAGTGCCGCTCCGACAGGCTACAGATCGCGCTTTCAGTTCCACGACGGCGGACTTATGGAACGGGGCAGCAACAATTCCATTAAGCTTACACAGTGCCCCTGCGCTACACCCGAAATAAACCGCTACCTTTCAGAAGTGCCACCAGAAGAAAGACCTGCAGGCCGCGTACATGTATTCGGCTCTTCGCACATAACATCAATTCCTGAAGGATACGACAAAATAATCATAGCAGACGAACCTTTGGAAAAACAGGTGCAGAAAGAACAGAAGCGCCAGTTGCGTACACCCGGCGGAAGAAAAATTGGCAAATACAAAGAAATAAAAAAACGCTGGGCCGGTGCTGCAGAAAATCCAAGGAACACCTGCTCAGTTAATCTCTGCGGAAAAGAAATTTCTTTTGATGTATTGGGATTTTTCCAGTCAAACCTTGAAGTAACCGAAAAGGCTGTTCCGCTTGTAACAGGGGGACTTTCTGGCAAAAACGTTCTAGACATGTACAGCGGGGCCGGAACATTTTCTGTATTCCTCGCCGACTCTTTTGAAAACGTAACTTTGGTTGAACACAACAAGTCTGCCCTTATCTATGCCGAAAAAAACATGGCCGGTAAGCCTCACGAAAGTTTTGGTGTAAGCGGCGACGTGTGGATCAAATACCATGCACAAAACTGCGAACAGCGTTTTGGAAAATACGATGCCGTTGTAATTGACCCGCCCAGACAGGGAATGGAAAAGTCGGTCTGCCAGTGGCTTCAGACATCGGAAATTCCGCATATAAGAAGTCTTTCCTGTGACACGGCAACTCACGCACGCGATGCAAAGTTTTTGACAAGGGCCGGCTACAGGCTTGAAAAACTTTTTCTTTTAGACTTTTACCCGCAGACAGGTCATATAGAAAGTCTTGCGTGGTTTGAAAAGGATTAACACTTAGTATGAATCTTAAGAAGTCTACTTTTGTATACAGTTTTTTGCTTTTCTGTACCCTTTTTTGCTTATGGGGACAGAATAAGGGTACAGATCTGTCACGCAGGCAGCCAGACTGGGTTGCAGTTCTGGGCGGAAACCTTCTTTGCGAACCGGTACAGACAGAGGCAGGCTACGTTGCAGTAGGCGAAGGAAAGATGCTGCACTCGTTTACCGGCGACGGAAAAATCCTTTGGCAGAAAGGCTTTTCAAAAAGACTGTCACCTTTTGTCACAAGCGGCGCCGGCGGAATGCTGTATGTAGTAACAGGCGGCTCAAAACTGTGCATGCTTAACCCCGGCGGAACACCGCTTTGGACTTCTGACACAGGCTTTGATATAGAAAACGCACCGCTTGCCGGACGCGACGGGCGGGTCTTTGTACGCGGACGTGACGCACTTGCCTGTTACGGCCTTAATGGAAAGCGGCGCTGGATTTTGAAAATAAAGGGACAGAACACACAGTTGCCTGTCACCACACTCAATGACGGTTCGCTTCTGGTATTTCTGGACAGGACAGCAGAAGGAAACAAATCTGTAGCCATAACTGTAACCCCGTTCGGGGACTCAAGCGAAGAAATTACATTTGCAGGCAAAGTGATACAGTCTGTACCCTGCAAAGACGGTGCGCTTCTTTCATTTTCTGACTCAAGCCTGGGAATGGTTTCTTCTGACAAAGGAAAGGCTTTTTCAAAGTGGACTCTTCCGTCACAAAAAAGCGGAATAACAGGACCTGCAAAAATTGCGTGCTGCCCCGGCGAAAACAAAGCGTGGGCAATATGGGGAACACCAGCCACACTCACATTGTTCAGGACGGCCGACGGTACAGTTTCAAGAATATTCACAAGTTCAATAAGAAGCGCAATATCTCTCAAAATGTACTCGCCTCTTTCAAAAAGTATTGTTCTTGCCGACGCAAACAGGGCTGCATGTTTTGATGAACAGGGCAAAACTTTGTGGAGCATAGACAGACTTCCCCCAAAAGACTGGAACTTTGCTCTGTTTACGGACACAGGATACATTACACTTTGTACCCGCAGCTGGGTCCTTGAAGGATACAGAATAGTCCAGTCTCTGTCCTCACAAAAACCCAAAGCACCCAAAAAAAACGTAAGTTCCTACAGGGAATTTTATGACAAAAACCCGCCTAAATCTGACTCGATAACGGGAGCCGCAATAAATGCAGAACGCTCAAAAGAAATGGAGCATGCATTTGCAAAAGGTGACTTTGCTCAGAACGAACACGAATGGATTGCAATTCTGGAAGCAGAAATTTCAAAAATGAGAAACGACTGGCTTTCAGAAAGCTGGGATTACACAGTACAGAAGCCCTACTTTAAGGCAAACGTCCCCTACAACGCGACAATACTTTCTTTATGCGCAAAAAGCGGAATCAGCCTTGGCCAGGAAAACATTCCGTCTCTGTTAAAATCATGTGACGACCCGACCGTTATGATTTCTCTGGTACGGTATGCGGCAGAAGCAAAATTTGATCCCGAAGGACAGATTCTTTACACGCTTGACTATATTGCACGCAACAAAGCCCGCTCAGATGACAGCACCCTTTTGTGTGAAATAGCCGCAGCCTGTACACAGATATGTCTCTTTATGGGAAGACCGGCTTTTTTTTCACAGGGACGCGCGCTTCTTACCTACATGATGTACCCGCAGTTCAGCTCAAAAGTAAGGGACACTGCACGCACATGCCTTGAACAGATTGCAAAAGCAGGTCTTTGAACTTATCTGAACAATTCGAACTATTATTGAACGAGATATTTATTTTTGCTACAATAGGAATATTATGAAAAGAGTTTACATTGCGCTGGCAGCATCTGCGCTGCTTTTTAACACGGCAATCTTCGCCCAGGAAGCATTGAAGTCTTCAGAAGAAAATTACTATGACTTTCTTTCACTGCAGGGACTTGTAAAACGCCCCGCGCTAAATTACAGAACGCTTTCTGATTCAGTCTGGAGCATTTCTCCCAGTACAGAACACGCATGGCAGCTTAACAATCTTGGAACAACATACACACTGCTGGACACATCTGACAGCATGCAAAACGCATTTCTTGACGGCTCTGTAAACGGAATAAAAGCACGCCTTTACGGACCGCAATGGTATAATTCGTACAACACGGCAGCACCCTACGGAATGAACGACGGCGCGCTCTGGCAGGGAAAAGGATACAATACTTCACTTACGGCAGGCGCACGGCTTGAAGCTTACGGACTGGAACTTACGCTTAAACCACAGTTTGTTTTTTCACAGAACCTTAACTTTGAAATAATGAAGTCACACTCAGACAGCGAATACGGTTACTTCTGGGGATACGGTGAAAAAAACAACGGGGCCGACATTCCGCAGAGATTCGGTGACGAAGCGTTTTATTATTTTGACTGGGGCGACACCGAAGTACGCTATACATGGAAAAACCTGACGCTTGGTTTTGGAACACAGGCAATTTGGCTTGGACCTGCACAGGTAAACGCGATTCTGCATTCAAACAATGCACCCACCTACCCCAAATTTGACGTCGGTCTTAGAAGAACAGAAATACATATTCCGTGGCTAAACTGGTACATAGGCGACATTGAAGCACGCATCTGGACAGGAAAACTTACAGAGTCCGACTACTACGACAGTGACGAAAGCAATGACAACAACATGATTCACGGACTTGCACTTGCCTACGCGCCGTCTTTTGTTCCGGGACTTACACTTTTTGCAAACAGAACATGCCTTGTAAAATGGGACTGGGAAAATTTAAAATACATTATTCCGATAGAAGCCAACACCCATGTAGGAGAACAGGGAGCCGGTGAAGACCAGAAGATGTCATTCGGAGCAGACTGGATTTTTGCACCTGTAGGACTGGAAATTTATGGTGAACTCGGGCTGGATGATTTTGTTCCGAATTCATTTCCAATCGGTTACATAAGATATCCGCTTCATACACTTGTATACACTCTTGGTCTTAAGAAAACATTTACTCACAGCGAAGAAAAAAAGATATACGGCGAGTTTACAATGGAAATTAACAGCACTGAAATGTCACAGGACTTTCAGCTTCAGTGGCCGTACAATTTTGGATTCCACCACCAGATTACACAGGGTTACACAAACCGCGGACAATATCTTGCAAACGCAACAGGCTACGGCGGAAACCTTCAGTATATTTCATATTCAGTTTTGTACCCGAAAGGAAAAACAAAGCTGACCGTTGCAAGATGGAATCCCGACAACAATTACATTTACAGTGTAGCAGTTAACTCAGTTGCATCTGATAAAGAAAACAATATTGATCTTAACAAAACACACTTTACGTCATGGAAAGCAAATTTTATTCTTGGACTTGAGTCGGAATATTTTGTAACGCCGAATCTTCTTGTCAATGCAGGAGCTTTATACAATCTGATTATAAATCCGCAGTACCAGAATGATTCAACAAAGCTTCACAACTTTCATTTTGAACTCGGAATAAAATACAATTTCTAGGAAAAGCAGATGGCAAAGTCAATCAAGAAGAATGCATTTTACAGTTTTCTGAAATCCTTTATGACACTGTTCTTCCCGCTTATTACGTTTCCGTATGCGTCAAGAATTCTGGGACCTGAAGGAATAGGAAAAATCAATTTTGCAGGAAACGTAATTTCGTACTTTGCCATGATTGCTGCATTAGGAATTGGTTCTTATGCTACAAGACAGGCTGCAAAAATAAGGGACGATAGAATTGCACTTTCAAAATTCGTTAAAGAAATTTTTTTAATCAACATTGCTTCTACTGTTATTTCATATATTCTGTTTTTTGTTGCAATAATTTATATAAGAAAATTTGATGACTACAGACCACTTCTGTACGTTTGCTCGCTGCAGATTTTTTTTAACACAATCGGATTCAACTGGTTCTACACTGCACTTGAAGAATTTAAATACATAACACTGCGTACAATTTTGTTTCAGATAATCGGAATCGGATTCTTATTCGGTTTTGTAAGAACACGCGGCGATTTAGTTAACTATGCAATTTTCGGAATAATTACCGGTGTTGGTTCAAACATCTGCAATTTTTTTTATCTTAACAAATTCATAGACTGGAAACAGAAAGCAAAACTGGAAATAAAAAAACATCTTAAACCGATTTTCATCTTTTTTGGAATGTCTGTTTCGATTACAGTTTATACAGCACTTGATTCTGTAATGCTTGGTTTTCTTACAAACGACAAGGAAGTCGGAATTTATTCAGCAGCAACAAAACTGAACAAAATGATTCTTAGTCTTCTCACTGCAGTAATAAGCATTTTACTTCCACGCCTTTCGTATTACTTTGAACAAAAACGGACACAAGAATTCAAATCACTTGCACAGAAGGGAATCTGTTTTGTAATGCTTCTTTCTTTCCCGATGATTGCAGGTTTAATAATTCTCTCGCCTTCACTGATTGCTCTTTTTTGCGGAAGCGAATACAGTTCTGCAATTATACCCATGAGAATAATCACACCGGTACTTCTCATTATTTCTACAGCCTACATGACAAGTCAGGTTTTGTCTGCAACTGAAAAAGAAAAGTTTTCGCTTGTGTCTTACACATCTGCCGCTGTACTAAATTTGATTTTGAATTTTATTTTCATTCCAAAATTTGGTGCCTCAGGTGCAGCACTGGGAACAGTTTTTGCGGAACTTACGGCAACAACAATTCAAATGATTATTACAAGAAAATATTTTTTTACAAAAAAAACTTTTATCTGCATCATCCAGTCACTTGCATCAGTCTGTGTAATGAGTATAGCAACAATTTTTGTATGCAGTATTATTGAAAATACAATCATAAAACTTGCTGCCGGAACACTTACCGGAATTTGTATCTATGCCCTTATGCTTTTGCTTTTAAGAAACGAATATTTTACAGAGATACTTAAGCAGTTAAAGAGTAAAATTATGGGAAGGATGTCAGTTTAGGTAACGTATCTGCGGATTGGGGAAATTATTGAAACATTAATAAAAAAAAATAGGAAATAGAATACGTATCTGCCACAGATACAATATATTATATAAATGAGAATTAATTCAGTATAAACATAGGTTGATTTATATCATATTTGTTGGTAAAATTGCTGCGAGGTTAAATCATGTTTCATATAGCTTTTTGCATCAACAATAAATTTACAATGCCGTGCGGCGTTTTTATACTTTCAATTTTGCACTACAATAAGTTCCCGCTTTGCTTTCATGTACTTCACAGAGACCTTACAGAAGAAAATATTGATAAACTTAAACAGACAGTTTCTTCGTTTTCAAATGCACAGATAGAATTTCACAAAGTAGATTCCAGTTATGACAGTAAATTAATCGTACGAGAAGGAGAAAGACTTTCTGTAGAAACCTATTACAGATTTTTTATACCGGAACTTTTGCCGCAGGTAGATAAAGTTTTATATTTGGATTGTGATATGCTCTGCTGTAATGATTTTTCTGATATCTTTAATATTGATATTGAAAATATACCAGAAGCAATGGTTATTGATGAAAAAACAAAAGAAATTTCAAAATACAACAGACTTGATTTGGACTTTTCAAATGACTATTTTAATGCCGGAGTAATGTATATAAATCTGGATTACTGGCGTAAAAATAATGAAACAGAAAAACTTCTTTCCTTTGTCACAAAAAATCCGGAACTCTGTGTATGCCATGACCAGGATGCAGTTAATAAATTACACGAAGGTAAAATTCAATACATGCCTTTAAAATATAATTGTCAGCGTGCATTTTTTAGATATTATTTTTGGGTTAATCCAAAAAAATACCCTGTTTCTTTATATACAACAGACACAATAGAAAAAAAGAGATGGCCGCAGGTAAAAGATGCAATAGAGAACCCAACTTTTGTTCATTTTTCAGGATGCGACAAACCCTGGTTCAAGGAAAGTACTATTCCATATCTAACACAATGGTTGGAATTTCACGACATCTCTGTATGGCAGAATGAAAAGTTCAAAAGCCGTTTTGAATCAAATAAGAAATTGCTGTTTAAAATACACCTAAAAAAGGTTCTGTCTATTTTTAAATTAGCAAAGCCATTCAAAACAAACGATGTTTATCCGGAAGAAGCCTATATAAATACCCCCCCCCACAGCTATACAAATAAATGGATAATATCTAATTACATTAATGCTGCTTACTCCCAAACACATAAGGAACTTGCAGCATGAATAAAAAAACATTCGTAAATATTTATATTTTTAATTTAAAATATTTTTTCGGGCGATAAAACTATGACTTATTTCTCAATAATCGTACCGGTTTACAATGTCGAAAAATATCTCAAAACATGTATAAATAGTCTTTTAATTCAAACTTATTCTGAGTTTGAGTGTATTTTAGTAGATGACGGTTCAACTGATGGATCAAATTTAATTTGTGATTCAATTTCAAAAGAAGATAAAAGATTTAAAGTGATCCATAAAAAAAATGAAGGCGTTTCTATCGCAAGAAAAACAGGAATAGAAAATAGTAAAGGCTTATACATTCTATTCCTTGATTCAGATGATAAATATAATCAAACTCTTTTAGAAAAATTATTTTACAAAATACAGGAACAACAGCCTGATTTATTAATTTTTGGTTTTAAAAGAATAAAAGAAACTGATGGATGTGTTATTAAAGAGGTAATTCCTTCCAATACATTAAGTATTAAACAATTACTTACTGATCAAATGGAATTAACTTTTTTATTATGGAACAAATGTTATAAAAAAAATTTATTTAGTGAAATTGATATAAATCAAATAAACGGCATTACTTTTTCAGAGGATTCATGGTTAAGTTTTAATCTTATTTATTTGTCGAAAAAAATAATTTTTTTACCATTCTGTGGATATAATTATCTTTGCAGAAAAACATCAGTAACACAAACCATGTCATATAAAAATAGAATTGACTATATAAAAGCCATTTCCTTATTGGATAATTTATATACAGAAAAAAAAGAAGAACCAGAAGTATTACAGAAAATAAAATCAAAAGCAAAATTTGCTCAAATTAATCCTGATTATGATTACTCAATAAAAGATTTTATTATTGGATGTAAAATTTATAATAAAAATTTTTTAGATGTAAATAAATCAACATTAAAATTTGCACAAACTAAATTAATGAAATTGTATTTAGTTTTAATTGAATATAGATTATATATTCCAGCTTTTATTTTATACAAACTCAGAAAGAGAAGGAAACAAAAATGAAAACTATCCTAATAGCTTCAATACATGGACTAAAAAATATAGGTGGCCTCGAAAGAGTAAATCAATATTTATATGAAATTTTATGTTCGAAATATAAAGTTAAAGTAATAACAGGCACAAAAAAACCTTTTAAACATGGAAATTGGATTCTTCAATCTATAATAGTAAGTTTAAAATTATTTTTTATTCCTCACAATTTTGTAATAGGAACTTCATGGCATTCTTTTCTTTTCCCATGTGATATAACATTTCATCATGGAACTATGAAAGGTATTCAAAATCATATTGGTGGAGATCCAGTATATTCAAAACGGATTGGAACAATGGAGCAAATAAGTGCCAAAATCGCAAAATTAAACATTGCTGTAGGAGAAAATGTAAAAGATGAATTAATAAAATTATATAATATTCCAACAGCAAAAATAAAGGTTTTGAATAATTTTGTTAATGATTCATTTTTTTACCCGAAAAATGAATATAATAATAAAGAAAATATAATAAAAATTCTTTTCGTAGGACGAACCGAGCAAAGAAAAGGAATTTTTGAATTAGAAAAATTATCAAAATATTTAGATTCTCATTCAGAATTAAATTATGAACTACATATTGCATGCCATACGAAAAATACAGATATTTTTGACAATCATAAAAAAACTTTTCTCCATATTAATCTTTCTCCTGATGAAATAGTGAATTTTTATAATTCAGGAGATGTTTTTTATTTTCCAACAAAATATGAAGGTTTTTCTATGTCTACTTTGGAAAGTCTTAGTTGTGGAACTCCTGTTATTGGTACATCTTGGGCAATTGGAAAAGAATTAAGAAATTTAAAAATGTGTAAAATTATAGAAAGCAATGATATACCATATTTACTAAATCAAATATCACAATTAAAACAGAAGTTTACATTCAAAAGAAGTGAAATTCATTCTATAATAAAAGAAAAATTTGGAAGAGAATCTTATGAAAAAAAAATATTTGAATTATTAAAATTTTAAAACCAAAATACAATTATAAATGATTAAACAAAATAAACTTTTTTATCTTGAAATTTAGTAAATTTGGAAATAATTCTCTTTCCAATATTTGGGTTGTATATGCCGTTATGCTGCTTATTCAAAAAAACATTCTGGCATGTGAAATAATTGAAACGTTAAAGAAGAAGATTCTTAAAAATAGACAGAAATAATGGAGAAAAACGTATCTACAACAGACACATTTTTGCTTTTTTGTACCTGCGGTAGATACAAAATCAAACAAATATTCTTGACACAGATACAAATAGAGAATAAAGTATTTATAACATGAACACAGAAAAATTATATTCTTTTGTATCAGCTATGAACAGAAAATCAGCCTCCATGCCTGAAAGAATAAGGCCATGGACTTCTGAATATAAAGAAATTCCAAGAGCCATAATTCTCTCGGGACTGCGTGGAGTTGGAAAATCAACTTTTTTATTCCATCACGCAAAAAACAAAAAAATACTTTACTTTTCTGCAGACAATCCGCTTACAAGTGATGAAAACCTGTATGAAATGTGTTCATTTATTTTTATGCAGGGATTCGAAGGCGTTATAATTGATGAGGTACATTTTGCAAAAGACTGGAGCAAATGTCTTAAAGCGCTTTACGATGATTTCCCCGACAAAATAATTTGGACAAGTGACTCTTCTTCAATTGTTTTAAGAGAAGCCAATGCAGATTTATCAAGAAGATTTGTACGGATAAAGATGCCCTTAATGTCTTTCAGAGAATTTATTTTCCTGGAAACAGGAACAGTCTTTTCAAAATGGATTTTTGGTTCAGATAAATTACCCTGCAAACCTGACTCAAAAACCCTTTCTCTTTTTACAGAATACCGCGCACACGGAACAAGACCTTTTTACACAGAAGGAAATTACGAAGACAAGGTTTTATCTCTTTTGGACAAAACTCTTTATTCAGACGTACCTTTCTTTTTGCCACAAATTACAGATTCCAATCTGCGTTTAATGAAAGCTGTAGTTGCAACATTGGCAAACTCAAATATTCCGCGAATAGAAGTACGAAAGTTATGTTCAAACTGGGCAATAGGAAGCGAAAAACTTTATTCATTACTTAATGTAATGGAGTCGGTTGGCGTTTTTAAAATTATCAGATTTGAAAATGAAAAAAAAGCGAATACAGTTGGAGCAAAATTCTTTTTTGCCGACCCGTGTATGTACCGCATTCTTTCTGGTGACGAAGGTACAGAAAGGGAAGCGTTTTCTGTAATGTGCTTTAACATGGCAGGATGTTCAGCAGAGGCAAGCCGTGATGAAACTAAAGGAGATTTTTTAATTTCATTTCCAAAAGAAAAAAATAAAATTACAGTGGAAGTCGGTGGAAAAAACAAAAAAGAGAAAAACGCAGATTATGTACTTCGCGACAACACAGACTATCCTACTCTGAACGGCATTCCATTTTGGCTTTTGGCAATGATGTGGTAAGAAAAATCAATATTCATGGACAAGTAAGTGATTATTGATATATAATAAAGTATGGATGTTTCTATAATAATTGTAAACTACAACACAAAACAGCTTCTTAAAGATTGCTTAAATTCAATATATGAACATACAGAAAATATATCTTTCGAAGTTATCGTAAGCGATAACGGATCAAAAGATGGATCAATCGAAATGCTTTTAAGGCTGAGTTTCCGCAAGTTATTTTGATAGAAAATAATGCAAATCTTGGTTTTGGAAAAGCAAATAACAAAGGATTAGCTATTGCAAAAGGTAAATATATTTTCTATTTGAATAGTGATACAATCCTTCTAAATAATGCAGTCAAGTTGTTTTTTGATTACTTTGAAGAAAACGGAAAAAAGGAAAATATTGGCGCATTAGGATGTAATCTTTTGGACAAACAAGGTAATATTAATGCTTCTTATGCTTCTTATCCAAATTTCAATGAAAAAATAATAGATTTAATTCATGCAAATTATGGTTTATGGAAACACATCTTATTTAAATTAATTCATAAAAAGATTAATAATACAGGAAAAAAGAAAACTTATTATGAAAAAAAAATTGGTGAAGTTGGATTTATAATTGGTGCAGATTTATTTATAGAAAATAATGAATTTGCAAAATTCGATGAAAAATATTTTTTGTATTTAGAAGAAACTGACTTAGAATGGAATCTTCATAAAAAAACAGGAAAAAAATGTTATTTAATTGAAGGACCAAAAATTATCCACTTGGAAGGAGAGTCCAGTAAAGACTCAAGAATGCTTCCATATTATGATTTGACTAGTTTTTCTGGTCAATGCAAATGCATCTCAAGAGTATATTATTGCAAGAAAAATTATTCAAAATTCAAATCCTTGATAATTAAAGTTTTAACACTGTTACTCTGGCTTAATCCTCTTATTATAAAATATACATACAAATCAATTTTTAAGTTACTGAAAGCATAATAACTTTTTTATCTTGAAATTTAGTAAAATTGTATATAAAATAATGAATTATGAACGAAAGCATATGTCTTTACATTGCCAACTTTATTTACAAATTTGGCGGAACAGAATCTTACACCGCCAATTTAATTGAGGCACTTCAAAATATAAATTCTCAATTTAAAATAACTGTTATAACAGAACACTTCAAAAATACAAAAAAACTTACAGTAAAGGAATTGGCAGATCGGACCAATAATGCTTATGGAACAAAAATAAGTTCTTCAAATTTTTATATAGAATATATACTTTCAACGGATAAGAAAAGTCGTCTGGATTATTTCCTTTTTGAAAAAAAACTTCAAAAAATTACAAAAAAATATGACATATTCTTTTATTGTTCCAGAGGCCTACTAACCGGAAAAGCAAAAACAAACATTGCAATTATTCATTTTCCAATGGATAAAAAAGAATCATTCCCGGCCTATCAAAAATTTAAACTTTTAAAACCCATAGCAAAAATTACAGATAATAATTTTAAAAATTCTTATTCCTACTTTATTCCCAACTCAAATTTTACAGCATATTGGTTAAAAGAAAAATGGCAGATTCCAGAATCAAAAATTAAAGTACTATATCCACCAGTAACAATTGTTGAAGGAAAATATAATAAAATACCTTATAACATTTTTATTTCTTCGAGAATTGAAAAATCAAAAAAAATTGAAGAACTTATACAGGCGTATACCAAGTCAGAATTTCTATCCCAAAATTGCACACTTACAATTGCCGGTTCAATAAAAAATGAAGCCCCAGAATATAAGGATTATTTAACAAAACTTAACCCAAAAGTAAATTTCATTTTTGAACCTGATCGAAACCAAATAGAAGAATTATATAAAACTTCCGTTGTTTTCTGGCACGCAAAAGGTTATAAAGAATCAAATCCGTATAATATGGAACATTTCGGAATAACTACAGTAGAAGCAATGAGTGCAGGCTGTATTCCTGTTGTAATAAATAAAGCAGGACAAAAAGAAATTGTAACTGATGAATGCGGGTTCAAATGGGACACAACGCAAGAGCTTGTTTCAAATACTGAATATATTTTTTCTCATCCCCAAGAGGCAAAATTACTTTCAGCTAATTCCATAAAAAGAAGTAAAATATTTTCAAAAGAAAACTACACAATACAAATGAATTCTTTTATTAATTCATTAAACAACGAGGACAAATGAAAAACCCAATATCCAAAATTAAAATGCAATTCCGTAATCTTCTTAATAAGACAATTGAATACAATATAATAAAGCAAAATTTAATCAATAACGCATTAACAAGGACAGACAGCGGTGTTGATGAAAACTCTCCGCTTATTGTAAGTCTTACAACTTATGGAAAGTACATAAATGACGTATATATTGTAATAGAAAGCTTACTGGAACAGACTGTAAAACCAAAAAAGATTGTTTTATGGATAAGTGATAAAACAGAAGATACTGATATCCCGGCAGTTTTAAAATTACAGGAACAAAGAGGTCTTGAAATAAAAAAAACAAAAGATATCCGTAGTTATAAAAAACTTATACCAACCTTAAAAGAATTCCCGGATAATCCAATAATAACATTTGATGATGATTGTATATACCCTTTCGATGCAATAGAATCACTTTACAAAAACTATTGTAAAGATCAAAATAAAATTTTTTGCAGAGTTGCCAGAAGAATGAAAATAAAATCAAAAAATTCTTTTATGCCTTATAAAACTTTTCCAAAAGAATATATTAAGGAAGAGTCAAATCTTGTATTTCCTGTTGGCTGTGGAGGAACACTCTACCCTCCTCATTGTTTTGATGCCGAAGTATTTGACGAAAAAACTTTTCAAGAAATTTGTCCACTAGCTGACGACATTTGGTTTAAAGCTATGTCATTAAAAAATAGCGTTCAAAGTGTGTGTGTTCAATTAAATAAAGAGCCTTATATAGATTTGGATATTTTTATGCAAAACCAAAATGGAAGGCTAAACGCATCAAATGTGGACAAAAATAAAAATGATATTCAGCTAGCGGCCGTCTGGAACAAATTCAATCTTTGGAATAAAATGTAAATTTACACGACCTTAAAATACCCCATTGCTACAATTTGGCCGGCTTCAATCTATAATTAGTTCCTCACCCATTTAACAAGTTTTCTTTCTTCGGAATTAAATTCCGCACCGATTTTTACAATGCGTTTACCGCATGTACTGTACTTATCTGCATAACCAAGTTCGTCAATTTGAGCAAGGGCATTCTCTGCAGAATCATTGGTTTTGAATTCAAAAATATAAACTGCATCCTGAGTTTCTACCACAGAGTCAGCCCTTCCCTTTATTGAATGAACTTCGCATTGGGTAAACTGTCCCATAAGCGTAAATGTCAGATAAACCGCAACCTGGAAATTATATTTCAGCATTTCTAGAGTCTGATTTTTTGCGTCAGTCGGATATGGCAAACTTGCAATAATTGACTGAAGCCGCGTCATAAATGCATCAACATTTGCAGAACGAATATCTTTTACAAATTTGCGTACATCAAAATCAGAATCAAAAGAAAAACTTTTAGTACCAATAAAATCCGGCGAAAGAAAATTCAAAAACCCATATTTAACTTCTTCATTCGGCAATTCTAAATGATAGGTATCAAATTCTTTATCGTAACCTTTTATTGTCAAATAACCGGACTGCACAAGAATCGGAATCGGGTTTGTTCCGCCAACGCTGTATTCTGTAAGCCGCTGAGAATCTACATCAACGCCGTCAATTAATTTTCGTAAATCGTAATTGTTACGCTTGATTTCCTGTACCAAAAAAGTCGGAGTACCAGTCTGGAACCAGTAATCACGCATTTTTGTTGACTGTAAAGTATTCAACAAACTGAACGGATTGTAAATTCCTTCTGTATCTTCACAAAAATGGTAACCGTCATATTTTGCTTTAAGAAAAGAATAACATTCGTCAACAGAAATTTTATTTGTAGCCGCAAGATTTTCTACTTCTGCATTTAAATTAGCATGAAGTTCCTCTTCTGAAATTCCACAGACAGAAGAATAAAAAGGATCCATTGTTATATCCTGCAGATTATTCAAATCGCTCCAGACAGAAACCTGACTAAATTTTGTAACACCTGTAA